>Ga0156220_129_pt1 | contig 95078 bp, 83 predicted proteins | sample RifCSPlowO2_12_FD_107868 | JGI IMG/M metagenome (GOLD analysis project Ga0156220, IMG submission 107868) | Rhodospirillales bacterium RIFCSPLOWO2_12_FULL_58_28 | reverse complement strand
GCAAACGGCTGCGCATCGGCGGTCTTGTCGAGGAGGGCAGCGTCAAGAAGGAGGGCGCGTTGGTTCATTTCCGGGTCACCGATCTCGTCAATTCCATCCCCGTCGTCTACAAAGGAATCCTTCCCGACCTGTTCCGTGAAGGCCAGGGCGTAGTCACCGAGGGACTGTTGAGCGACGGCGAACTTCAGGCCGACGAGGTGCTGGCCAAGCATGACGAGACCTACATTCCGCCCGAGGTCGCCGCTTCCCTGAAGAAATCCGGCAAATGGGATGAATTGAGCGATGCAGTGAAGCGTTCCGGTCACGTTGCCAAGGACGCCGCTGAATGATCACCGAGATCGGTCACTTCGCCCTTGTCCTGGCGCTGTTCGTCGCCGTTGTCCAGGCGGGGTTGCCTCTGGTCGGCGCTCATAGGGGCAACGCTTCATGGATGGCGGTGGCGGCGCCGGCGGCGCTGGCCCAGTTTCTGCTGGTCGCCGTTGCTTTCGGCGGCCTTACTCATGCCTATATGACATCCGACTTTTCGGTTTTCAACGTGGCCGGCAATTCCCACTCGGCCAAGCCCATGCTCTATAAGATCACCGGCGTGTGGGGCAACCATGAAGGCTCCATGCTGCTGTGGGTGCTGATCCTGTCGATGTTCGGCTCGGCGGTGGCGGCTTTCGGACGCAACCTTCCGCCCGGCCTGCGCGCCAGGGTGCTGGGCGTGCAGGCGTTGATCGCCGTCGGCCTGCTGCTGTTCATCCTGCTTACCTCCAATCCGTTCATCAGGGTTGTGCCGCCGCCGGTTGACGGCCAAGGGATGAATCCGCTGCTTCAGGACCCCGGCCTTGCCCTGCACCCGCCGTTTCTCTACCTGGGGTATGTCGGCTTCTCCATCGCCTTTTCATTCGCCGTCGCCGCCCTGCTGGAGGGCCGCGTCGATGCCGCCTGGGCGCGCTGGGTAAGGCCGTGGACCATGGCCGCCTGGGCCTTCCTGACGCTGGGCATCGGCATCGGTTCGTGGTGGGCCTATTACGAGCTGGGCTGGGGCGGCTGGTGGTTCTGGGACCCGGTGGAGAACGCCTCGTTCATTCCCTGGCTGTCGGGAACGGCGCTGCTCCATTCGGCGATCGTGGTCGAGAAGCGCGACACCATGAAGGCGTGGACCATCTTCCTTGCCATTGTCACCTTCGCCCTCAGTCTGCTCGGCACTTTTCTGGTGCGTTCGGGAGTGCTGACTTCGGTTCATGCTTTCGCCAGCGATCCGGCGCGCGGCGTGTTCATTCTGATCCTGCTGATTATCATTGCCGGCGGCTCTCTTGCCCTGTTCGCCATGCGCGGCCCGGCGTTGAGGAGCACCGGATTGTTTCAGCCCATATCCCGTGAAGGCGGCCTGCTGCTCAATAATCTGCTGATGAGCACCGCCGCCGCCGTGGTTCTGCTCGGCACTTTGTATCCGCTGTTTCTGGACGCCATCGGCGGACCCAAGGTTTCGGTCGGAGCGCCGTTTTTTAATTCCGTCTTTTTCCCGATCATGATGCCGATGGCGGCGGCGATGGCCGTCGGCCCGATGCTGGCGTGGAAGCGCGGCGATTTATTGGCGGCGATGAAAAGGCTGTGGGCGGCTTTCGCCTTGATGCTGGCGGCGGTTCTGGCCGCCTGGGCGGCTCATGCCGACGGGCCGCCTATCGGTCTTCTCGGCATGGGCCTTGCGGCGTGGCTGTTTGCCGGAACCCTGAGCGAGTTTTGCGAGAAGGTTCGTTTGTTCAAGGCGCCTTTTCCTGAATCCCTGACGCGCATGGCCCGTTTGCCGCGCTCGTCGTGGGGGATGACGACGGCTCATCTGGGGCTTGCTGTGGCCATCGTCGGCATGACCGGCGCCGGTTCGTGGAAGGTGGAAAGCATCCAGACAATGAAGGCCGGCGACAAGGCAGTCGTCAGCGGCTACGAATACACCTTTAACGGCGTCCGCGAGGTCGAGGGGCCTAACTATTTTTCCACCGTCGGCTCTTTTTCGGTGGCCAGGGACGGACGGGAGATCACAACCCTTTCGGCGGAGAAGCGGGTCTATCCGGTGCGCAACATGCCGACCACCGAGGCCGCCATCTACTCTACCCTTCTTGGCGATCTCTACGCCGTGGTCGGCGACCCGGATGAGAGCGGCGACGGCAGATATGTGACCAGACTTTACTTTAATCCGATGGTCATCTGGATGTGGGCGGGCGGTCTGATCATGGTTTTCGGAGCTTGTCTGAGCCTGACCGACAGGCGCTATCGCATCGGCGCGCCGTTGCGCCGTCGTCAAGTCGCTGCGGCGGAGGCTTAAGGGAATGACCATGAAGCGCCTGATGTTTATGCTGCCTCTTTTGGTGTTCATGGTCCTCAGCATTTATTTTGCCGTCGGCCTGACCAAAGACCCGAGCAAGCTGCCCTCAATGCTGATTAATCAGCCGATCCCCGAGTTCGCCCTCGGCCCCATCAAGGGACGCGACAAGGGACTGTCCGACAAAGACCTCAAGGGTGAGGTGACGCTGGTCAATTTCTGGGGGTCGTGGTGCGTCGCCTGCAAATACGAGCATCCGTTTTTGATGAAGCTGAAAAAGGAGGGACTGGTTCCCATTCACGGCGTCGATTGGCGCGAGGTGAAACCCGACGACGGTCCCGACTGGCTTAAGGAGCACGGCGACCCCTACACCCTGATCGGCGACGATCCCAAAAGCAAGGCGGCCATAGCCTTCGGCGTCTACGGCGCCCCCGAGACCTTTGTCATCGATGCCGCCGGCGCCATCCGCTACAAATATGTCGGGCCGATGAGCCGGGAAGTCTGGGATGAAACCATATGGCCGATAATTCAGAAGCTGAAAAAATGATGAAGCGTCTGTTGCTGACTCTGGCCCTGTTCCTGGCGGCGATGAACGCAGGCGCCGTCGATCCCGGCGAGGTTCTGAGCGATCCGGTTATGGAGGCGCGGGCGCGGGATATCAGCAAGGGGCTGCGTTGTCTGGTCTGCCAGAATCAGTCGATTGACGATTCCGACGCCACCCTGGCCAAGGACCTCCGAATTCTGGTGCGCGAGCGGCTGGTCGCCGGCGATACCAACGAACGGGTGATCGAATATGTGGTGTCCCGCTACGGTGATTTCGTGCTGCTGAAGCCGCCCCTCAAGTCCTATACCCTGGCGCTGTGGCTGGGGCCGATTTTGATCGCCGTTCTCGGCATTCTGGCTGTGGTCGTTTACTTCCGCCGCCGTCTGGGCGTTGTCGCCGGGTCAGAGGAAAATCCGGCGCCGTTGAGCGACGACGAGAAGCGCCGCCTCCATGCCCTGCTGGACGGAGATTGATGATGGCGGCTTTGTGGATTGCCGTTGCGGCGTTGATTCTCGGCGCTCTGGCCCTGTTATTGACGCCCTTGGCGCGTTGTAAGCCGGCCGCGACGGCGGGGCGCGTCGATTACGACATCTCCGTTTACAGGGACCAACTAAAGGAGTTGGAACGAGACCGGGAGCGGGGCTTTCTGGACGAAGCCGAGGCCGAGGCCGCCGGGATCGAAATCCGGCGTCGCCTGCTGGCCGCCGATTCCGGAGAGGACGCCGGCAAATCCGCCGATCCCAAGTCCAATATCATCATTATGGTTATCATTGCCGTAGCCTTGCCGCTAGGCGCCTTCTTTATGTACCTGAGCCTTGGTCAGCCGGGGGTCCGCGATTACCCTCTCGCCGGAAGGGCCGATGAGACATCGCCCGCCATCAGCAGGCAGGATCAGGAGATGGTGGCGCAACTGGCCGAGCGTTTGCGTCAAAACCCCAATGATCAGAAGGGCTGGCTTCTGCTGGGTCATTCCTTCATGGCGATGGAGCAATACGCCGACGCCGTCAAGGCCTACCGCAAGGCTCTGGAAGTAGGCGACCCGCGTCTCGATATCGCCCTTAACTACGCCGAGGCGCTGGTGTTCAGTTCGGACGCCGTCGCCATGCCTGATGAGGCCGTCAGGATTTTCAAACGGATTCGCGCCGACGCGCCGCGTGAACCCAAGTCCCGTTACTACCTGGGCCTTAACATGGCGCGGACGGGCGACTTGCAAGGGGCCGTTCAGGAGTGGGTTGATCTCAGGGCGTTGTCATCCGGGGACGCGCCGTATATGGGAATGCTTGAAGAGCAGATCAACAACACGGCCAAGGAATTAAAGATTGACCCGGCCTCGGTGAAGCCTTCCCCGGAGACTCCGGGCAAATGATTCTTATCGGGGCTTAGTTTTTTATGACAAATGTGCCGAGTTGAATTATAAAAAACCTAACTAATAAATTATTTGGAAGTTGAATCATGGGAAGTCTTAAAATCGGCCAACGTCTTATGTTTGGTTTTGCCGTTATTGTTCTTCTGCTTGCCGTAGCCGTGGCTTCAACGCTGTGGCAGGTTGACGGCATCAAGAAAGGAACAGACCGCATCGTCGATCTGCGTATGCCGACGGCTCAGGCCGGCGCCGCCATAACCAGCGATATCTACGCTTCCCTCGCTTCATTGCGCGGCTGGATGCTGACGGGCAACGCGAAATTCAAGGGTGACCGCGCCGCCGTTTGGAAGGATATCGCCGACGTTCGCGCCGTCATGGATAAGCTGTCAAAAAACTGGACCAACACGAAAAACGTCGAGGCGTGGTCCGAATTCAAGGTCACTCTTGATGAGTTTGCGGCGGCCCAGGCCCAGGTCGAGGCCATCGCCCACACGCCGGATGAACAGCCGGCGATCAGGATGCTGACTGAGGAAGCCGCTCCCCGCGCCGGCGTGATGGCGGATAATATCACCAAGATGATCGACCTGGAACTTGCGGGGCAAGGCGGAAAGACCGGAGACCGCTTACAGGTCTTGGGCATGATGGCTGACGTGCGGGGTACGCTGGGATTGAGTCTCGCCAACCTCCGGGCTTATTTGTTGACCGGTGAACAAAAATTCATCGATACATTCGCGCAACTGTGGGCGAAGAATGAAAAGCGGGGCAACGATTTGTCGGGAGCAGTTTCCCTGTTGTCGCCGGAACAGAAAGCGGCGTTTGATGAGTTCAAGGCGAAGCGCGGGGAATTCGCGCCGTTGCCGGCAAAAATGTTTGCCATGCGAGGCTCCGATAAATGGAACATGGCTAACTACCTTCTCACCACCGAGGCGGCGCCGCGCGCCGGCAAGCTGCTTACGGCGCTTCTCGGCGCCGTGCAGGAAGACGGCTCCCGCAAGGGAGGCATGGTGGCGGACCAAAAGACTCTCCTTGATGACGACGCCGATGCGGGCGCGGCCATGACCGACCGGCTGTTGACGATGCAGTGGGCGCTTCTCGTTATCGGCATAGTGCTCGGCGTGATCATCGCGCTCCTTACGTCGCGTTCCATCGCCGATCCGGTAATCAACATGACGGAGGCGATGAGGCGTCTGGCCGACGGCGAGCTTGAAACCGAGATTCCGGCGCAGGGCCGTCGTGATGAGATCGGCGACATGGCAAGCGCCGTTCAGGTCTTTAAGCAAAACGCCATTGAACGGGTCCGTTTGGAGGCCGAGCAGAAGGAGTCCGACGTACGGGTCGAGAAAGAAAAACATGCGATGATGAACAAGATGGCCGATGATTTCGAGTCCAGCGTCGGCGGCATCGTTCAGTCGGTGGCCTCGGCGGCCACCCAGTTGCAGGCGTCGGCCGAAGCAATGGCGGTGACGTCGGAGCAGACCAATGTTCAGGCCACCGCAGTCGCCGCCGCTTCCGAGGAGGCTTCTTCCAATGTGCAGACGGTGGCCTCGGCGGCCGAGGAACTGTCCTCCTCTATCCAGGAGATCAGCCGTCAGGTATCCAAGTCCTCGGAAATAGCGGCGACGGCGGTTGCCGATGCCCAGGCAACCGACAGGCAGATCAAGGGCCTTGCCGAGGCCGCCAAAAAGATAGGCGAGGTGGTGGCGCTGATTACCGACATCGCCGATCAGACCAATTTGCTTGCCCTGAACGCCACTATCGAGGCGGCGCGCGCCGGCGACGCCGGCAAGGGCTTCGCCGTGGTCGCTTCCGAAGTCAAGAATCTGGCCGGCCAGACGGCCAAGGCCACCGAGGAAATAAGTGCTCAAATCAACGGCATACAAAGCGCCACCGATGACGCCGTTCATGCCATCCAGAACATCGGCAAAACCATCGGCAGCATCGATGAAATCGCCGCGAGCATCGCTTCGGCGGTGGAGGAACAAGGGGCTGCAACCCAGGAGATCGCCCGCAACGTCGAGCAAGCGGCAATAGGCACCAATGAGGTGTCTTCCAACATCGTCGGCGTTACCCATGCGGTCGGAGAAACCGGAGCCGCAGCCACTCAAATCCAGGCGGCCTCGCGTGAGCTTTCCCAACAATCGGAGATGCTGAGGAGCGAAGTGGACAAGTTCCTGTTCACGATCAGATCGACATGACGTCATAGGCTTTTGAATGACTCGTATAGGGAAAGAAAAATTCTCCCCCTTTACAAGGGGGAGTTAGAGGGGGTATGCGGCAACCTCCCCTGACCCCTCCTTGGTAAGGAGGGGAAAGCGCAGAGGCAATGATTAGGGCCAACCATCTCAAGGGGCCGTTTGCATGATTGTCATCGGCATTCACAATACCGGGATTCAGAGCGCGGCCGCCGTCGCCGTTGATGGTGAAATCAGTTTTGCCGTTATGGAAGAGCGTCTCGACCGGCGTAAATACTCGAAGTATTTTCCGCGTCTCGGTCTTGAATCCTGTCTCGCCCATGTGGGCGCAAAGTTGTCCGATGTCGATTGCTTCGCCATAGGATGGAACCCCGGCATCAATATCGGCGCGCGCTATCGCGCCGGCTTCTCGGAATGGCCTGCCTATGCGGGAGAGCGTCTCTACAGCAATCCGAATCATATTTTACCCATGCTGGACGATCCGCCGCTGAGGGCTACGGATCAGATTTTTCACTGGGAAAGCGGCGGCAGGACAACCTTCACCTATACGAATCACCATCTTGCGCACATTGCTTTAAGCTACTACCCGTCGGGGTTCGACCATGCGGCGATTCTGATCAGCGACGGATACGGCGAACGCGCCACGACGGTCTGGGCCGAGGCGCGCGGCGGCGAAATTCGCATACTGCGCTCATATGATTTTCCGCAATCGCTGGGTTCTTTCTATTCGTCCGTCACCGAGCATCTCGGCTATCGGCCCGATTGCGATGAATGGAAAGTCATGGGGGCGTCGGCGCTCGGCGATCCGGGCAATTACATGTCCGCCATGCAGCGCCTCCTGCGGATGACCGATGACGGCGGCTTCCGGCTTGATCTTGACTATTTTGATCATTTTAATTTTGACACGGCAGGTATGTTTTCACGTCGTGTCGATGAAATTCTCGGTATGCCGCGCAGGCGTGACGAGCCGCTCACTCAACGTCATTACGATATTGCGGCAGCCGCGCAGCGGCGGCTCGAAGATGTTCTGTCGGCGAGCGTTAAGTGGCTTAAGGATCAGACCGAGGCGCCTGATCTGTGCCTCGGCGGGGGAGTGATGATGAATTCCGTGTTCAACGGGCGCGTTACGCTGGAAGGGCCGTTTTGCAACGTGTTCGTGCCTTTTGCTCCCGATGATTCCGGAAATGCCCTCGGCGCCGCGTTATGGGCAAGCGGCCGCCATGGCGGCAGTAGCGTCAATCTCCGTCGTCCGCTCTCGCCCTGTCTGGGCAAGTCTTACGGCAACGCGGAAATCATCGACATATTGAAGCGTTACGGACTGAACTTCAGGGAAGTTGCCGACCCCGCCGTTGAGGCGGCGGATTTGCTGATGGCCGGCAAGGTTGTCGGCTGGTTTCAGGGTCGCATGGAGTTCGGCCAGCGCGCCCTTGGTTCACGTTCGATTATTGCCGATCCGCGTCGCGCCGATATGAAGGATCGCATCAACGCGGCGGTAAAATACCGCGAAGCCTTCCGCCCGTTCGCTCCCGCCGTTCTGGCCGAGAATGTCGCGGAGTATTTCGACTGTCCGGCGACGGCGCGCGCGCCGTTCATGGAGAAGGTGTTTCCGGTGCGGGCCGAAAAACGCGCCGCCATTCCGGCAGTAGTCCATGCCGACGGCAGCGGACGCCTGCAAACGGTTTCGCGTGACGATCACCCGGAGTTTCATGCTCTGATATCGGAATTCTATCGCCGCAGCGGCGTCCCGGTCGTGCTCAACACTTCGTTCAACCTGAACGGCGAGCCGATAGTTGAGCATCCTACCGACGCCGTCCGCACCTTCTTCAGTTCGGGTATGGATGCGTTGGTGATCGGCAACGCCGTATTGACCAAGCGGCAGACGGCCGGCGGCGCATGAGCTTTCGCGTGCTCAGCCTCAATGACGAGGCGTACTGGACCCGCTGCATCGAGCGCATAGAGCGGAAGGATATTACCTTCCTGCCGCAGTATTTGCGGGTTTTCGAGGTCAATGGGGATGGTCGAGCCGAATGTTTTGTCTACGAGGATAGCGGCGACTTTGTCATCTACCCCTATATCCGGCGTGAATTGGTGAAGCTGCCGTTCGCACGGCGTGAATTCGCCGGCTATTATGACATTATCACCGCCCATGGTTACGCCGGTTTCCTTCATTCGCTTCCTCAGGATCGTGATCCGACTTCGCTCCTCGGCGGTTTCCGCCGCGCATTTGAGGCCTATGCCCAGGCGACCCATACGGTGTCGGAGTTTATTCGTTTTCATCCCAATCTACAGAACCAGCGCGGGGCCGAATCCCTGATGCACGAGGTAAAAATCCAGCGTAATAACATTTTCATTGATCTGACGCTGCCGACCGATGAACTGTTCCGCCAGTGCCGCGAGAGTTACCGGCAGGGCATCCGAAAGGCCAGGGAACAGGGATTAACGGTAGAGCGGGTTGACCCGTGGAATCACGTCGAGGAGTTCGCCAAGCTTTATCGCAGCACCATGCGCAGGCTCGGCCAGACCGGCTATCTGAACTTTCATCCGGAGTTCTTCGCTAATTTGGTGGCTCTCCTCAAGAACGATATCGAAATGTTTGTGGTGCGCGGCCCGAAGCGCCTTTCCGCCGCCGCAATTTTTCTTAAATACGGCTCGATGGTTGATTACTTTCTTGCCGGCAACCAGCTTATGCGCCGTACGAATTATGCCAATCACCTTTTGCTGCATGATGTCAGCATCTGGGCGAAGCAACAGGGCTATGCGTCATTCCATCTCGGCGGCGGACGCGATTCTTTGGTGTTTTTCAAGAGCGGATTTTCCGATGATTCCCGCCCATATTATACGGGCCGGCATATCCATGACCGTCCGGTCTATGACAGGCTTTGTGAAATCAGGCGCGACGCCGGCTATCCGCTTGATGATCAGGCCGCCGGATATTTCCCGCTCTACCGGGCCGGCTATTGATCAAGCGCTTTTCGGTAGAGCGAGATAAGGCGATGGATATGCGTGTCCATTCCGTTTTCGCTGTTGAAGCGGCGGATATTTTCCTGCGCTCCGATGCGGTCGAAAGCCCTGATTCGCGGGCCGGCGGTTGCGATATCCTGAGACAGCAGGCCGAAGCCGATGCCGTGGTGTTCGACAATCGAAGTCATGTATTCATATTCGGCGTTGACGATCACCGGAATGCCGGCTTCCGCATAAATGAACAGTTTTGTTCCGGTCGCAGATTTAAGCTGATGAACGGTGTTGCGGTTTTTGGAGATATCCATGTCGGTCAGGATAAGGCCGAAATCGTAAGCTGAAATGATCCCGGCCAGTTTGTCGGGGGCCTCTCCGGGCAGTATGCGGAAAAGCGGGAACTCCCGCGTCAGTTCGTGCAGCGCATCGATTCCGGAATCCTGGAGACTGCGGAACGGCGACATGAAGAGGTCGATGCCGAAGCCCTGCTCAAGAAGTTTCCGAAAAGCTTCGGCGTGATTTCGCTCGGGGAACAGGGATTCAGGATGCGCGTCGGTTTTCGGCACCAGCCCTCCGGCATAGACCATGCGGAGTATTCCGTCCTCGCCGGAAAGTTTGTCGTTGTTGTATGAAACATATTCCGGGCAGGGATACATCTGCATCTCAAGTTGCAGCGGTCCTGCGCCGTATAGTTCGGCAATCACCGGTTCGGGAAACCTGTGGACAACGGCGTCGGCATGTTGAAACAGCCATTTCTCGCAGGCGAGATCCATATCAATGATTATCGGAGGCCATACCGTGACTAATTCATCCCGCGCGGCATAGATCGAGGTGATATCGTAGAACTCGCAAATACATTTCGCGTTGCGCTTGCTCTCGCTGATCAGGCGGGCAATGTGGTATGATAACATCCAGCACTGTACATGAAATATGTCGGGTTCAAGCGCCATGATCGCGCGGCGCAAAAATTCCGGATTGCCGACATATTCAAGGATGTCGTCGAAGCAAAGACGGAACAGGCGGGCAAGATTGTCCGGAATGCCGCCGACCAGAACAAGAAAGACCTTGAAGCCGTTGCGGCGCAGGTAGAGCGCTTCTCTGGCGATCAACATAAAGGCGGTGTTGGCTACGAACACTATTGTTCCCGCCGAAGCCTTGAATGTGTGTGCGTCATTAACCGTTGCGGCGAATTGTTCGAGCCGCAGCCCCAAGTATCGTTGGGAGTATTTTTCGGCATAGGCGTCGTAGAAGCCTTTCATATTATACTCGGCGGCAAATGAGAGAAGATGTCGCGCAAAGGCGAGCACCGCCTGCGGGCGCTCCTTTATCTGTTCAAGCGTTTTGGCGACCTCAACGGCAATTTCAGGCGAAACGTGGCGCGAAAATTCGTCAACAAATAAGAGTACATTGTTGAGATTGAGCGGCGGGATCATGCCGGTTTCGGAAACGGCAACGGACGGCGTGACAATGCCGCCGTCGCAAACCCGAGACCATAACTGATATATCGCCTCGATATGCTGCTCGCTCAGTTTTGCATTCTGCATCTGCGCTGCTTCTACCAATGCTATTAATGATGATCAGATAATAAGCAGGGGATTGTCAACCGTGGCGATTCGGCGCCGCCTTTCGGTAGAGCGAGATAAGGCGATGGATATGCGTGTCCATTCCGTTTTCGCTGTTGAAGCGGCGGATGTTTTCCTGCGCTTCGGCGCGGTCGAAGGCCCTGATTCGCGGGCCGGCGGTTGCGATATCCTGAGACGGCAAGCCGAAGCCGATGCCGTGGCGCTCGACAATCGAAGTCATGTATTCATATTCGGCGTTGACGATCACCGGGATGCCGGCTTCCGCATAAATGAACAGTTTTGTTCCGGCCGCAGATTTAAGCTGATGAACGGTGTTCCGGTTTTTGGAGATATCCATGTCGGTCAGGATAAGGCCGAAATCATAAGCTGAAATAATCCCGGCCAGTTTGTCGGGGGCCTCTCCCGGCAGCATGCGGAAAAGCGGAAACTCCCGCGTCAGTTCGTGCAGCGCATCAAGTCCGGATTCCTGGAGACTGCGGAACGGCGACATGAAGATGTCGATGCCGAAGCCCTGCTCAAGAAGTTTCCTGAATGCTTCGGCGTGATTCCGCTCGGGGAACAGAGATTCAGGATGCGCGTCGGTTTTCGGCACCAGCCCTCCGGCGTAGACCATGCGGAGTATTCCGTCCTCGCTTGAAAGTTTCTCATTGTTGTATGAAACATATTCCGGGCAGGGATACATCTGCATCTCAAGTTGCAGCGGCTCTGCGCCGTAGAGTTCGGCAATCACCGGTTCGGGAAACCTGTGGACAATGGCGTCGGCGTGTTGAAACAGCCATTTCTCGCAGGCGATATCCAAGTCAACGATTTTAGGAGACCATACCGCAGCCAATTCATTTCGTGCGGCATAGATCGAGGTGATGTCGTAGAACTCGCAAACACATTTCGCGTTGCGCTTGCTCTCACAGATCATGCGGGCGACGTGGTACGACCACATCCAGCACTGTACATGAAATATGTCGGGTTCAAGCGCCATGATCGCGCGGCGCAGAAATTCCGGATTGCCGACATATTCAAGGATGTCATCAAAACAGATGCGAAACAGACGCGCAAGATTGTCCGGAATGCCGCCGACCAGAACAAGAAAGACCTTGAAGCCGTTGCGGCGCAGGTAGAGCGCCTCTCTGGCGATCAACATAAAGGCGGTGTTGGCCACGAACACGATTGTTCCCGCCGAAGCCTTGAGCGCGTGCGCGTCATTGACCGTTGCGGCGAATTGCTCAAGCCGCAGCGCCAGATATCGTTGGTAGTATTTATCGGTGTAGGCATCGTAAAATGCCGTCATATTATGCTCGGCGGCAAATGCGAGAATATATCGCGCAATATCGATCACCGTCTGCGGATTTGTCGTTGCCTGCTTAAGCGCCCCGGCAACTTTGATGGCGATCTCAGGCGGCGCATGGCGCGAAAATTCGTCGGCAATCAGTATTGCATGGTTGAGGTTGGCAAGCGGCGGAATCGTGCCGGCCTTGGCGATGGCGGCGGAGTGCGTGACAACGCCGGTGCGGCTTTTAGACAGCGACTGATACAGCGCCTCGATCTCTTGCCCGGTCAGGGGTGCGTTCTGCATTTATGTTGTTTCTAATTCATGCGGCCAATCGGACAAAGGCTGAATAGGCGAAATCGTTTTTGACGACGGCTTCCTGTATCTCCTTGGGCAGAGCCGTAAAGTCCGGGTCCGTCGTTCCGGAGAACACGGGCGGCAGTTGCCCGTTCCGGCCTGTTTCATCGAGAAACGGCGCGGCAAACTCGGCATAGCAGGTCAGCTTGCGGGAGAGGACATTGACGGCGCGGTTGTTGTTCTGGAGCAGCATGCCGTTGCGCATGTACATGAGCGCCGCCTTTCCCTCCTGATTGCCGCCGATTTCGGTGAAAGGGTCATAGGGTTCACGATGGATGATGTGTTTTAACGAAATGCAATCGCCGTGCGGGAAATAATTGTCGTCAAATACCGCCTGGGTGAAGCCGAAGTAGTTCAGGTGCGCAAGGCGGTCCATGTGGTTGTTATGATCATCGACGAACACCAATACCTTGTCGCGTTCGATGCCGTCAAATTCCGAAAAATCCTGATAGCGCAAATCGATACTCGAATAAGTGACATTGCTGCGCGTCGAAATATAGATGCGTTGTTTCATGGCCGGGTCCAATGAAATGACCCTCGCTTCCGGCAGCAGATTTTCTATCATCCATGTGCTCAGTCCCCGATATATCCCGCTCTCGACCACGGCAGCCGGTTTGATTTCACTGAGAAAATTCCACAAGGCGAAAGCGTGCCAGAAACCCATTCCGCCGGTATTGTCCGGGATCGGAACGCCGCGAAAGAAGGCGATGAATTCAGGCAGCAACAGCTTGAGATTGGCAGGCTTGAACCGCTCGGCCAGCGTTGCGTCGTGGAGCCGGGCGTAGAAGGCTCCCGCAACATCGGGGTTCGGTCCTTCGATTTGGCCATAACGCATCTGAAGCCACGGCAGCACGTCCATTGTCGTCTCCTTTTGATAACGCCTGTCAGTCGAGATTATTGTCGCGCAGCGCACAAACGACCGTCGGATTTCGTATCAAATTTCCTGCGGTGAGTTCCAGTCGATTAAGTTCAAGGCCTTTGATCATCTGTAAACTTCCGTCAAATTCGCTGAAAATGCGGTTGATTCCTGAAGTTCTCGACGGCGCGTAGTAATTGAGCGCGCCGGCGCCGAATTGGCGCATCAGCATAGCGGCAATATCCATACGACCATTAAAATTTATGATCACGACATGTCGGGTTTGCCCGGCGCCTATGTCGCGGACAAGGTCCGCTATGCCTGAAAGATGAGCCCCATTAATGGAGAAGCCGACGGACGGAGTGCTTTGCTCCACGTCAACCAGCAGTTTGGCCTTGGTCAACGGGCGCACCCTGAACAGTTCCACCAACAGGTCCATTGTTGTGATAATCGCCGTATCCGTCCGGTCTATCATCTCGATTGTCGTTCTGGTCGCCGTCTCAAATCCGGCGACCAAGGTCTTGAGGACTATGGCCGTTTTTTGTCGCGACTTTTCGATAAGATCGGCGGCGTCAAGCCTGAACGACACGGCGTCGCTCCGACGGAAGAACATGAATCTAAGCTCATGGAACGGCGCAATCTCGGGGAAAAGCACGGGAACGCTTTCGATCATCTTAAAGCCGTGCCGCGCACAAAGTATCTCAAGGTTGGATTGGTTGAAATAGTTGAACAGCGTGTCGCCGCGCAACATGTCTTCAATGCACATAGTGTGGCCGTCAACGCCGTTATCAATGGCGTCCATGATCTTCCCGCAGATCGCGATCATCAGGATGCCGCCATCTCTCAGCGTTGCATGGGCGGCGGCAAGGGCCAATGCCGGGGTCGGCGTACAGTATAAACTGTTCATGAACACCAGGCCGTCGAAATTGCGTTCCGGCTTATAGTCTTCCAGGATGCCGCAGAGGATGCGATCCCTGGAGAAAAGTTCCCGCCCGATTTCGACGGCGAGCGGATCGGGTTCGATTGTCGTAAACTCGTAATCGGTGAACGCTGTCGGCGGCCCGGCCGAGCCGACATCAAGCCAGCGCGGATATTCCGATGCCGGGAAACGCTTGAGCAACTCAACGCGCATGGTTTCATAATGTAATTTTTGCAGGTTGGCATGGGTGATTATGCTGTTCTGCGAAGCTTTCGATTTGGTCATCTGGTCGTAATATGATTTGCCGTAATCTGTCATGTCATCGCGGGTAGCGACCGGCAGGCGTCGAATCAGGCCGCAACCTTTGCAGATGCAGAAATGGCCCGGAACGAATCGAAACGCATCGACTTGGTCCGGATGCGCAAACATGGGGAATATGGCACGATAGTCGGCGCCGCAGCATACGGGGCAAGCGTTCAATCCGGACTTCGGCATTATTGAATCCCCAATATTCAAAGGTTTTTATTTGCCGCGCAGCAATTGCGCCATAGGCTCATTTATGGGAAATTGCCCGTTGCGCTATATGACGGTCAGCAGGATATGCGCCTTTGCGGCCGGGCATCAAGCGTCGCGTGCGGGGAGAATCCATTCCGGCATGCTGATAGGAAAAGGATCACTGTGATGTTGCGGCCATTGCCGGTTCGCATTGACATAGACCTTTCGGCCAAATGCAATCTGCGTTGCCGTTTTTGCCACCTTAGCTACTTCACGCCCAAGGATCGGAACGTGCAGGTCGGCATAGAGGATTTCGAGAGATGCATAGTTCCGCTGCTGCCGCATCTGGAGACGATCACGCTTTTCAGCAAATATGAGGCGCTGACCTGCCGGGATTTCGTTTTGATTTATCGGCGTATTCGCGAACACGATGTCGAGACCTATTTTTCCACCAACGGCCTGCTGCTCAATGATGAGATTCTTGATCTGATCGTCGGCCATCTGCGCTATATCACCGTTTCGGTAACCGGGTTCAATCGTGAGCGCTATTTGCGTTTTATGCGTACGGACGCCTTTGACGCCGTCGAGGAAAAACTCGACAGGCTCAACCGCCTGAAGGCGGAGCGCAACACTCCCTATCCGCTCCTCCGCATTTCCACGGTCGGCATGCAGGACACGCTGGAAGACCTGTCGGAAGCCATCGACTTTGCCGAGCGACACAAGGCGGAGGAAGGCGTCCAGCTCACCTCGCTGTACGTCTTTGAAGAAAACATGCGCGCGCAACTGCCTCTGGCCGACATGCCGCGCTATAACCACCTGACGGATGCGGCGCTTGCCTACGCGGCAAAGCAGGGCGTGAAGCTGGTGTTGCAAAGCGGGTCGATGGAGGACAATGCCGGGGACACCGATGAAATCGGCCATAAGCATTGCAATCTGCCCTGGTTCGGGCTTTCAATCCAGCCTAACGGCGATGTCTATCCTTGCCCTGTTGCCTACAAGCCCGTGGGAAATTTTCATGAACAATCGGTCGAGGATATCTGGAACGGTGAAGCAATGGCCCGGTTCAGGGCGGGAGTGAATGACCCGGACAACATGAACGATGATTGCGTCAATTGCATCCACTGCCGTCATCATTCCATCGTCGATTCGGAAAAGAACGATTTTTCCGGGAAGAATGAATTTATCGGCGGCATGAGCCGCAATATAAAATAACGCTGACAGGGGTTCATGCCGGCGGGATTTGTATTAACCACAGATGCACGCGGATAAACGCGGATAGGAAGTTTTCACAGGACGAACTTTTCGAACTTTCTCAAAAAAACGCGGTTCTCAATTCATTGATTCACTTCGGTATTGGGTTGATATCCGTGTTTATCAGTGTTCATCCGTGGTTTTTTTATTTCTTATTACGCTTCGCCCTGTCTGACGATGCGCACGCCGAAAGGATCAGGGCGGTCGCCGGGCCGGCGCAGGCGACAAGGAATATCTCTTCCCCAGTTGCGGCGTCCTACCACCATGTAGGTTCCCGATATATGGTACAGGCTGAATTCGCCTTTTGCCGCCATTTCGTTCAGCCAGGGGAACACGCCGCGCTTGGCGCGGCCTTCACGGATATAGCCGGGGAAATCATAGAAATCGTGCCACAACAGGGTGGCGTCGGGCTTAATGATATCAAGCGCGATAAGGGTGTCGGTGCGAACGCCGTCATAGGTATGGTCGCCGTCAATATAGGCGAAATCTACCCGTCCCTTCAGATGGGCGAAGCCGGCGGCGGGTTCGTTCGGGCGCACCAGCATTTGCTTAACGCGATTGCGCCATGCGCTCGCCTTGTAGGCGGCGCCGACATCATCGTCGTCGCGCAGGATTTTTGCCGTATAGTCGCTGCGGGCCGCCGGGTCGAGGTCAACCGTATGTATTTCCGCATCGTCTCCGGCATTTGCCGCAAGCAACAGCGTTCCCGCGCCTTGGCCGGTGCCGAATTCGATCACGCATTTCGGCGCTATGTCATGCACGACGGCGGCAAGGATCAATTGTTCGTAAGCAAACAGCATGGGCAATTCGGTTGACGTAAAGTTCATCAGCGGCGCCGCCGATATGGCGAGGGTGGTTCCGGGCGCATTGAATCCCGGAAACAAATCCCGCGCCTCGGCGGTTGATATGAGGTTGCTGTCGTCCGCCATCGGGTTTCCCTTTGCTTTGCTCACCGCATGACATAGACAAAGGGCGAACGCTTGTCTTCAGCTTTCGACTCGCGTGCGACGCGCACCGCCAGTCGAACTACGGCCGGATAGCATAAAATGAGAAACAGGGCGGCGAACCAGGCCCGCTCATTCAGGCATTGCCTGATGATGCCGTTGATGTGCGCAGCCTGTCGGACATAAATGTTCAGGCCTGCCGCCGCCGGCGCGGTGTTCTGCTTTTGCGGTTCCGTCATGCGTTCATCCATTTTGGCAACAGGCTCTCTTCAATTCGCGCCGCAAGAATCTCGGCAATCCGCTTATGTCCGCCGGGCGAGGGATGCACGATATCCCAAAAACAGAATGCGTCTGATTCGAGCGGCTTGAAAGCCTCGTGAATATTAACAAAAACATCACGGTCATGCATCGGCAATTCCCGGTTCAGCAGTTCAAAGAGTAGAGGCATATTAACCCGGATTTCCTTGTCGGCGTTTGTCCATTTTGTCGGTATGCCGGTTTCAAGCCTATGCAGACCTGATTTAGAAAACAGCATGGGCTGTAACGCCCAAATGAACTTTGCGCCTGAAGCCTCGATCATTGCCCTGAATTGACGAACGCGGGCGACGTAAGCCCTGATATTGACGCCCGGCTGGTTGATGCCGCGCTTGATGTCGCCGCCGCCGGCATAGGCGCGCGGACGGTCGGAAGATTGATGCAGAATCTGCGCCCACTGTTCCTGTTCCTCCTGATAGACAACATCGTGCGCCACCAGGAACGGATCGCACATCTGGCCGTTCCAGAGATCATTTGTGCCGTCAAGCGTAATAACCAGATCGGGATTGACCCGATGGGCGTGCAGCATGTGGGTGATCATTTCATGGATGATGACATGGCCCGGCCCGGCGAGGTTGATGACGCTGAAACTCAGGTCGCCGCCCATCTCATTCATACGCGCATTCAGAATTTGCTCCAGCACGCCGGTCCAGACCTGATGCGGCAGGCAGCCCCAACCCCAGGCGGCGGAGCCGCCATAGCCGAGAATGACCTTGTGCGTGCGCGGACGGTCGGCGAGCGTTCGCAGATCATGCTCATGCCTGTGTCCGAAGGCATTAATCGGCCCCCATGAGACATCGCGGTAAAGGTAGCCGAACGGGAAATGAAAAAAAGCGGAGGCGCTCTCGGCGTCGCGCGGCCCCAGACGGTTGAATACATGGGCGTTAAGCTCCGGATCGTCAAACTCCGACAGCGCACGGTTGAGGGAGTGAATGCCGCCGGATTCATCGACCATGTAAATGCGGCAACCTGACGCGAATCTGAATGCTTTCAATTGAGGGGCGACGCCGAGGTGGATGAAGTAGACCTCGGCATGATCGGCAAGACCGTCAAATGTCAGGGGAGCCACCGGCGTTGACGATCCCAGCAGGCCTTGGCAGAGAGGAATGAGCGCCGGCGTTGCGAAACATTGCGCCGTAGATTCATTGCGACGGGCGAGATGAAGGAAAACCGATTCCAGCGGTTGCGGCAAACGCTCCGGGTCGAACGGGGCTATCGGCATGACGATGGCGGCGGTCATGGGCGTACGCTCATTACAGATCAAGCCCCTTGAACACGATGTGGCGGCCAAGCACTACCGCATCAAGACCACTGAAGGCAAAGGTCTTGAGAGCATCTGCGGGCGTATCAACTATGGGCTCGCCGCGAAGATTGAATGATGTGTTGAGCAGCACGGGCACGCCCGATCTTCGACCGAACGCATGAAGAAGAGCATGATAGAGGCGGTGGCTGTCCGATGACACCACCTGCACCCTGGCGGTCCCGTCGGCATGGGTTATGGCCGGGAGCAGATGACGCATTTCCTGACGCACCGGATGTACGGCCAGCATGAAATATTCCGGCGAAGCGGGATCAGTCACCTCGGGCATGTCGAAATAGCTTGTGGCGACTTCGACCGGCGTCACGGGGGCGAAGGGACGGAAAGGCTCGCGGAACTTGATGCTCTCATTCACTCGCCTCTGCATTTCCGTGCGCGTGGGGTCGGCCAGAATGCTGCGGCATCCCAGAGCGCGCGGCCCCCATTCCGCACGGCCCTGAAACCAGCCGATCACCGCGCCGCCGGCCAGTAAATCGGCGACGCGATTGACCAGCGCATCGTCGTCATGGGCCGTTTCAACCTTCAAGAAGCCGCTTGCGGCGATGGCGGCCTTGATTTCCTGTTCGGATGCGGCGCGTCCCAAATATGCGCAGGTAAGCGGCGCGGTTCGCGCCCCGCCCGTCGTCTTATGGTGGCAGAGAAGCGCAGCGCCTACCGCTCCGCCCGCATCGCCGGCCGCCGGGTGGACATAGAGCGGATAGCCGCATTCACGAATGAGCCGGCCGTTGGCAAGAGAGTTGAGGGCGACGCCGCCCGCCATGCACAGGTTGCGTATGCCGGTGCGCTCAACCGCCTTGGCCGCCATGTGCATGATCACATTCTCGGCGGCCTTCTGGATGCTGGCGGCGATATCGGCATAGCGGCGACTGAGCGACAAGACGTTATCATCAATGCCGGGGCCGGGCTGAACGGCGAACATGCTCTCCGCCTGGCGCGCAGGACCGAAGCGCTCGATCAGTTCCTGCCGGTAGGGCAGGTCTTTCGGGCAGAGGAACTCAAAGCAGGTTTGGTCGATCCTGAAGCCGCCGTCCGGTTTCAATGTAATAAGGCGCATGACATCATCAAGAAAACGCGGCTGCCCGAACCCGGCCATGCCCATGACCTTGTATTCGCCCTCGTTCACCTCAAAGCCGAGAAACGCGGTGAAGGCGCTGTAAAGAAGGCCGAGTGAATGAGGCAGTTCAATCGATGTCAGCCGTTTCAGTTCGGCGCCTTTGCCGATGCTGACGCCGGCGGTTTCGTTCTCTCCGACGCCGTCAATAGTCAAAACCGTAGCCTCATTGAACGGTGAGCAAAAGAAGGCCGAAGCGGCATGGGATTCATGGTGGTAATACGAGATGATGCGTGAGGGCGCGACAGGAACGGCATCTGCAATGCGCCGCCTTACGTCGAACTTTTCTTCCCGCAGCCACGAGGCCAGCGTATCTTGAAGGTAGGCGCGATCCCGCCGGATTGATGAGCGCACAATGCGGTCGAATTTCAGCGCGGTCTTTTCGTAGAACGCGACATAGTCGATCTGGGATGAAGCCAGCCCGGCTTCCGAAAGGCAGAATTCAATCGATTTTACGGGCAACGAGGCGTCGTGCTTTCGGCGGGTGAAGCGCTCCTCCTGCCCGGCGACCACCAGCGCTCCATCAACCAGAAGCGCCGCCGCCGCGTCGTGATAGTCGAAGGAGAGGCCCAAAATCCGCATAGTTATATTTCAATCTTGAATCCCATTGTTCAGTAGGCCGTTGTCGGCATCATGCCGTCAAGGAGCATGATGTCGATACAGCAATTCTAATTATGGCGATGTTTTCCCTCTCCCCTCGCGGGAGAGGGTTAGGGTGAGGGGGCGCGTGTCCACGCGCAAGAGACTCCGACCGGCGCCAGCGCCGCATGAACACTGGAGTTTTTGTCCCGCCTGCCGGCGGTAAGACCCCTCACCCAACCTCTCCCTCAAGGGGAGAGGAGCTTGATTTTTGCCATAATGAGAATTGCTGATGTCGATGCCGTAGACAAATAACGGGAGTTGAGCGCATGGTAATCTCTCAGAGCGGAGGAACAGGCGTTGGGGATTAAGGTGACGTTTTCCGACCTCACCCATACGGGTCAGGTGGTCGCGGCGAATACCTTTCCGTTCGGCGCCGCCCTGGTGGCCTCCCATGCCAAGAAGGTCCTGGGCGACGCTATTGACGTTGAACTGTTCAAGTATCCTGAAGACCTGGCGCGAAGCATTGATGACGAGTCGCCGCAAGTCGCCGCATTTTCCTGTTATCTTTGGAACGTACGCCTCGCGCATGCCTTTGCCGCGAAACTGAAGCAACGCGCTCCGGGGATCGTGATTATCTTCGGCGGACCTAATTTTCCGGTGGATGAGTCGGAGCAGAAGCGTTTTCTGGCTCAACATCCGGCAATCGACTTCTATGTTTACAAGGAAGGCGAACAGGCCTGCGCCGGTCTTCTAAAGCGGCTTTTCGAACTGAACTGGGATGCGAAAACATTGCGGGACGGCGGCGAAAAGCTGCCTTCGGTTCACTACCTCAGAAACGGCGAGCATGTGTTCGGGCCGCTCATGGAGCGCCTGCCGAGCCTTGCCCTGACTCCCTCGCCCTATCGCGCCGGATTGATGGACAAGTTCTTCGACGGCGTGCTTATTCCGATGATCGAAACTAATCGCGGCTGTCCCTTTCAGTGTAATTTCTGCATCGAGGGGACAAAGTACTACAACAAGGTGCGTTGGGAGGATCACGACAACATAAGGGCGGACCTTGATTACATCTCGGAGCGCACCACTAATCCCGATCTTCTGATCACCGATTCAAATTTTGGAATGTATAAGGAGGACCTTAAAACCTGTCGCCTGATCGCCGAATACCAAAGCAGGAAAGGTTGGCCGCGTTATGTCCAGAATTCGTCCGGCAAGAACCAGAAGGAGCGCGTGCTGGAGGCCGCCCGCATCCTTAACGGCGCGATGATCCTTACCGTATCGATCCAAAGCGCCGATGAAGCGGTGTTGAGGAACGTGCGGCGCTCAAACATCTCTGTCGATCAGATCATCGAGATCGGAAAGCAGGCCGAGCTGACCGGCGCCAATTCTTACTGCGAGATCATCCTCGGCCTGCCGGGCGACAGCCGCGACGGCCATTTCCGCAGCGTGCAAACCATGGTCGATGCCGACATAAATGACGTTCTCACTTATCAGACCATGATGCTGCCCGGCACCGATATCGAAACGCGGGAAACCCGGCGGCGCCACGGCATGCAGACCCGCTGGCGCACGTTGCCGCGTTGTTTCGGCGTTTATGAGATTCTCGGCGACCGCGTGCCGATTGCCGAGGTCGAGGAGATTTGCGTCGCCAACGATACGCTTGCCTTTGAGGATTACCTCGCATGCCGCAGCCTCAGCCTTTCGGTGGAACTTTTTCACAACTCGGGCGTATTCGCCGAATTGGCGGCGTTTCTGAAACTCTACGGCGTCAAGCGCTCGCAGTTTGTCCGGCGTTGCCATGAACTGGCAAGCGCGACAGACAGCAGCCTGCGCGACATTTTTGACGGCTACATGCGCGAGAACCAAGACAAGCTGTGGCAGGATCGCGCCGCGCTTGCGGCGTGGCTGGTTCAGCCGGGCATAATCGAGCGCCATGTCAGCGGCGAACTCGGCTCGGGAGAACTCTACAAGTATCGCGCCATGGCCTTCTTCCTGCGTCAGCAGGACATGCACGACATCGCATTCGCCGCCGCATGCGATCTGCTGCATTCAGCTTTCGTGTTGACCCCGGAGATCGAACTTTATCTGGCGCAGCTCGCCCGTTACAGCCTGTTGCGCAAGACCCATCTGACCGAGACCGACAGGGGAACGGTTGAGCGATTTGACTTCGACTTCGTTTCGCTTGAGGGGAATCTTTTCAAGGATGATCCGCTCAACTATCGTATCCAAGGCGGCGTGACCATCCGCATTGACCATGATGACGGCCAGAGAGAACTGATCGCCGCGTATCTCAAGCAGTACGGCACGTCGATTAATGGTCTCGGACGGTTGCTGTTGCGCTCTCATGTCAATAAGCTGTATCGCCGCAGCGAAGTCATTGACGCGGCGCCGGGCCGGATATGAAAGCGGACGCTATGCCTAAAATCGAGGAACGTGTCGAACCCGATTTCGAGGATTTCCAAAATCCCCGCAAGGTGTTCTCGCATATAGACCGGGTCTTTGAACTGAAAACCACGGGCGATACAAGGCCGGTGCATATGACCATCGGCTTTACCAACTACTGTAATCACAAATGCCCATGGTGCTACATCAACTGGAACCAGGCGGGTCGCGCCGGCGACGCCGGGCAACGCGCCGTCAATGCCGATGATCGCCTGATCGAGGCGATAGCGGAGGCTCGCGCCATCGGCCTTCAGGCCGTCACCATTGTCGGCGACGGGGAGCCGACGCTTCACAAGAAGTTCATTCCCTACCTTGAGCGCCTCGCGGCGCTCGGCCTTGATATCGGCATTTTCACTAATTTATCGACCCGGACTCCGGCGGTCATCGAGGCGCTGGCCGAGTATTGCTTCTTCGTGCGCGGCAGCATCGACGCCGCGTCGGCGGAAGTACACCGAAAGAGCCACGGCGGCGACGATTTTGACGTGGTCATCGCCAATCTCGGCCGGCTTCTGGCGTATCGCGCCGCGTCGCGCCGCCCCGTCGTCGGCGTGCAGTTCGTCACCAATCAATGGAACTACCGGCAACTGCCCGAAGCCGCCCGCTTTTATCGTGAACTGGGCGTTGATTACATGACCATCAAGCCTGCCTACAAGAATGAACTCAATCCGGCTCATCCCGAGAACGAGGCGCCGCTTGATGAGGTTTTCGGTTTCATGGAACAGGCCCGGGCGGAAAGCCGGGGCGGCTTCAAGGTCTACGCCAAGTATCCGCAGTTCAGGGAAGTCCTGCAATTCAAGACCAATGACGGACGCTATTACAGGAAATGCCACGCGACGCCGTTATCGCCTTACCTTGACGAGGACGGCAATGTGGAGATGTGCGGCAACCTGAAGGGGCGCGGCTTCACCATGGGCAACATTTACAAGAACTCGTTTCAGGAGATTTGGCGATCGCCGCAACGCAGGGACTGTCTTGATCGGATCGACCTGCGTAAGTGTCCGTCCGGCTGCAAGCTTGATCCGCTGAACAAGGCGCTCTGGGATGCGTTCAATCCCGATGAGGATATGGTCCACCCCAATTTCATATGATGTGCCGGCTGCATGATGAAGCTTGTATTTATTGCCCTGATATCGGTGTTTTTTGCCGCTTCTCCCGCCCACGCCGGCAAGGCCGATGACGAGCTGGTGATCGGCATTACCCAGTTCCCGGCGTCGTTCCATCCCAATATCGATTCGATGATGGCCAAGACCTATGTGCTGGCGATGACGCGGCGTCCCTTCACCGCCTATGATGCCGAGTGGAAACTGACATGCATGTTGTGCGTCACCTTGCCGACCATCGACAACGGACTGGCCGTTCCCGAGCGCGACCCCATGGGCAAGAAGGGCATCGCCGTCACCTACACGATCCGTCCCGAAGCCGAATGGGGAGACGGCGTGCCGGTGTCCACCAAGGATGTAGTCTTTACCTGGAAAGTGGGCAGGCACCCGTTAAGCGGCGTCAGCGATATGGAGTTCTACCGCTCCCTCTACAAGATCGACGTCAAGGACGAAAAAACCTTCACCATGCATTTCGACAAGCTGACCTTCGAGTACAACGCCATCAACAACTTTAATCTGCTGCCGGCTCATCTTGACGAGTCGGCCTTCGCCGAGCCTAAGGAATACAAGAACCGCACCGCTTATGACGCCGACACTACGAATGAGGGCCTTTACTTCGGCCCCTACCTGATAACCAAGGTAGAGAGCGGCTCGCACATAGTGCTGGAGACCAATCCCAAATGGTGGGGGAAAAAGCCGCGCTTCAGGCGCATCATCGTGCGCGTCATCGGCAATACGGCGGCGCTGGAGGCCAACCTCCTGTCCGGCGGCATCGACATGATCGCCGGCGAACTGGGCCTCACCGTTGATCAGGCGCTGGCCTTCGAGAAGCGCCACGGGCGCGATTTCAACATCATTTACAAGCCGGGGCTGATCTACGAACACATCGACTTTAATCTGGATAATCCGATCCTCAAGGATATTCGGGTGCGCCGGGCGCTGATCCACTCCATCGACCGCGAAACCGTCAGCAAACAACTGTTCGTCGGTCGTCTGTCTGTGGCGCACTCTTCCGTTAATCCGCTGGACTGGGTCTATGACGACAATGTGCGCAAGTATCCGTTTGATCCCGATCTGGCGGGGAGGTTATTGAGGGAAGCCGGATGGAATCCGGCCTCGCAAGGGCCGCGCCGCAACGCCAAGGGCGAGACATTGACGCTTGAGATCATGACCACCGCCGGCAACCGCACCCGCGAAATGGTCGAGCAGGTATTGCAGAACCAGTGGAAGGCGCAGGGCGTTGACGTGCGCATTCACAACCAGCCGGCCCGCGTCTTTTTCGGCCGGACGCTGACCGAGCGCAAGTATTCGGCGATGGCCATGTACGCCTGGATCAGCGCGCCGGAGAGTGTGCCGAGGACGACCCTGCACTCGGCCCATATCCCGAGCTCCGCCAACAACTTCGCCGGCCAGAATTATACGGGCTTCGTCAATGAGGAAATGGATGCGCTGGTTGACCGGATCGAGGTCGAACTGGACCGCCCCAAGCGCAAGGATATGTGGCGACGGTTGCAGGAAATCTATGCTGAGGAGTTACCGGTGATCCCGCTGTACTTCCTCGCCGAGCCTTATATCCTGCCGACATGGCTGAAGGGACTTGTCCCCACCGGCCACCAGGACCCCAGCACGCTGTGGGTGGAAAACTGGCGGAAGGAGTAGGGGGGGAGGGGCAGTATCGTGTAATCGGAACTTTGCGCTACATCTGCTTCTGGCAACTGCCGATAATGTTCATTTCAAAGGCCCCCGACGCACCGGAGGTCATCTGCCGCCAAGTTCCCGCTACCGAGCGGGCGTCCGGCGAAATTAACCCTTCGTATATTACGGAGTAATTTACCCCGCTTTGCCCGTCATAGGTTTTCTTAAATTTAAATTGCAGGCCCTCGGGCGTTTTAATTATTTCGCAACCGACCGAAGCGTAAAGCTTCTTGGCGGGAGGATTGCCTAAGGTTCTGGGTTCCTCGGTTCCGCCGAAGCAGATATCGGCATCGACATGCAGAATCATACTGAACTGAACGGTAGCCTGACCGTCGTTATGGATGTGCTTGCCATCCCAGACTCCGGAGAGGCTGGGATCAAACCCGGAGAGGCTTGGTTCTTCGGCCCGGGCGCTCTCAACCGAAAACGCCATGATAAACAAAACCAGCAACACAACGAAAACGCATGATCCACGAAATAAGTTCTTGCTTGATATCCCGATTATCATTTTGTTGCTCCTTTAAGGATTACGGAATTACGGGTACACATTATTTACCCATGGTATTTGCCCCCGGAATTTCCGGCGCGTTGACTGAAAGAAACACCATTTTATGGACCACAGAGGCACTGAGACACAGAGGAGGATAGAGAGAAAAAGAAAAAGCAGGAAGATAACTTTGCTTGATCTTCTCTGCGCCTCTGCGCCTCTGTGGTTAAAACACACAAGCCGGTCAGAAAGGCGTTTGGAATTGAGCAAAAACATTCTGATAATCGGATGCTTCCTTTCGGCGTCGGCGGCCGCTGTTGCGTTTAATGTCGGCTCCTTGCGGGCCGAAGACAATGTTCCCTTGAAATATTCACGTTCGGAGATGGAAGCAAAGTGGCATGACCGGCTGCGTTTCTTTCTTGATAAGGACGTCATCCCCCTGATTGATCTGGAAAGCACTATTTCGCGCCGACAGGCCGAGGATGATCTTTTGCAACCGGAAACATTGGCCAAGATGGACGATCTGGGCGTGGCGCTGATCGCCTTTGACGCCAACCAGGCTCCGAAGGGCGAAAGCGAGCCGCCTCAAGGCTACCGTTGGGGCTATCACATGCACGAAGCGGTCAACGCGCACCCTGACCGCTTCATTCTCGCTTCCAACGCCGGCATCAGCGAGAACTGGCGCAAGCAGAAATCGGGCATGATCGAGCAGACCGAAACACAGGTCAAATCCGGCGATTATGCGATCATGGGCGAGTTCGAGTTCCGTCATTACCTGTCGCAAAACGAATGCAAGGAGGAACGGCTGGATCGTGAGGTGGATATTTCTCTCGATGCGCCCAACGGGCATCGGCTGTTCGCGCTCTCGGCGGAAACAGGCATTCCCTTCCTGATGCACAATGAGCCGGAGGATGTGAGGCTCGATACCCTGGAAAAGATGCTCGGCGCTTATCCCAAGGCGCGGGTGATTCAGGCTCATTTCGGCCAGCTCCGATATCCAAGCCGGCAGAAGCGTTTTACGCCGGATTATGTGCGGCGTCTGCTGGCGACTTATCCCAACCTGTTTTTCGACATCTCGACAGGCGAGCCGGGGCGTATTTATGACTGCGGCATCAAGCTGTTGGATACCGTGATCTGGACGACCTCGGCCTTGTCGCAGAGCAGTACGCTTGATCCCGCCTATAAGGCGATTTTCGTCGAGTTCAGCGACCGCTTCGTGGCCGGCATGGATTACGGCGGCGGGCGGCCCCGGCTGACGGATTTTTGGCGGAAGCGGGTGGATAACCTGCGCCTGATCCTGCGCGATCTACCTGAGGAGGCGAAGCATAACATCGCTTATCGCAATGCGTGGAAGCTGCTTACGGGGCGTGATTTTACGCCTTGAGACTCGGCGGTCGGTAAATTTCTGTCGGTGGACTTTGCGCGGACGATGAGGTAGGAGAACATCCGGCTCTTGAGAGAATTAATAAATGTTTGAAACGATAATCAACTTGTCGCGCCGTACTGCCTGCGTCGCCCTGGCGGCGTTGCTGCCGACGGCTTGCGTGTCGGGCAACGTCGGTGGAACCGACGCCTCGGTTAAAGAGCTGATCAAGGTTTGTCCCAAGGGTGATGATTGCATTCCCGGCGAGCCTGTTGAACAGGGCCGGTCGTTGTCCGGGAATTTTCTTGCCGGTCGCCACGCTCAAGCCGGTCGCGATATGTCGATTGCCGCCGATTTCATGGGGGAGGCTTTGAAAAAGTCCCCGGATACGTCGGACCTATTGCGCCGCACCTTCGTGTTGATGACCGCCGAGGGGCGCATGAGCGAGGCGGCGCCGCTGGCTCGCCGCGTCATCGAGGCCAATGACAAGGAACCCATCGCCGCCATGCTGTTGGCGGTGGACGACATCAAGAACGGGCGCTATGCCGAGGCCGAGAAGCGGATGACGTCCCTGCCGGAGCACGGCATCAATATGTATGTGACGCCGGTGGTGAGCGCTTGGGCGCGCATCGGCATGGGCAAGTCGGCGGAAGACGCTATTGAGGCCCTCAAGGGGCTGGATGAAAAAAACGGATCAAAGGCCCTTCATGACCTTCATTCGGCCCTTATCAACGACGTGGCCGGCAACGCCGACGCCGCCGAGAAAGGCTTCATGGACGCCGTTAAAAGCCAGGGCGGCGTGTCGCTGCGTTTGGCGCAGTTGTTCGGCAATCTGCTTGAGCGCCGGGGCAAGACCGGCGAGGCCAAAATTCTTTATCAGACGTACATCGCCGCGCATCCCGATTCGCGCATTCTTGCCCACGCCTTGGCCAGGATTGAAAAGAAGGCCGTTCCTCCGCCGGAGGTAGCGACGGCGGTTGACGGCGTCGCCGAGGGCTTGTTCGGCATCACCGGCTCCCTAAGCCAGCAGAATGCCCAGGAAACGGCGCTGGTCCTGGGGCGCATGGCGCTGCATCTGAAGCCTGATTTTGCGGTCATGCAAATCCTGCTGGCCGATATTTTTGAAGCCGACGGACGCTTGAAGCTTGCCAATAGTGTTTATGAATCCATCCGTCCGGATTCGCCGTTTTCGTGGACGGCCCGCCTCAATCATGCGACCAATCTGGATGAAATGAATCAGACCGATGAGGCGATCAAGCGACTTACCGCCATGGCCGCCGCCGAACCCGACAAAGAGGAATCTCTGGTCAGCCTGGGCAATATCCTGAGCCGCCGCGAACGCTTTGCCGAGGCGGCGAAGGCTTTCGACGGGGCGGTGGCCCGCATCGGCGAGCCTACAAAAAAGCATTGGCTGCTTTTCTATTCGCGCGGCATCGCCCGCGAGCGTTCCAAGCAGTGGCCCTTGGCCGAGGCCGATTTCCTCAAGGCCCTCGAATTCGAGCCGGAACAGCCTTATGTGCTGAATTATCTCGGCTATTCCTGGGTCGATCAGGGGATGCATCTGGATCGCGCCAAGGACATGATCAGGAAGGCCGTTGAATTACGTCCTACCGACGGCTTTATCGTCGATAGCCTGGGCTGGGTGCTTTACCGGCTCGGCAACTACGAAGAGGCGGTTCGCGAAATGGAGCGCGCCATCGAGTTGCGTCCGCAGGACCCGGTCATCAACGATCATCTGGGCGATACCTATTGGAAGGTGGGGCGCAAGCAGGAAGCCCGTTTTCAGTGGCGTCGGGCGCTCAGTCTCAAGCCCGATCCGGAATTGCTCTCCACCATCGAAATGAAGATCAAGAAAGGGCTGGTTGAAAAAGACGGCAAGGATGGCTGACGCCCGTCTTTTTTCGGCTCCGGCCAAGGTCAACCTGTACCTTCATGTGACCGGCCGGCGCGACGATGGCTATCATTATCTGGACAGTCTGATCACCTTCGCCGGCGTAGGCGATACGGTGACCGCTTCGCCGGCGACCGGCCTGACGCTGAAAGTCGAGGGACCGTTCGCTGATGCCGTTCCCGCCGGCCCGGAAAATCTGGCGCTCAAGGCGGCGCGGCAACTGGCGGCGGCGACCGGGAAAAGCGCCAAGGGCGCCGCCATAACCCTGGTCAAGCGGCTGCCGGCGGCGGCGGGACTGGGCGGGGGATCGGCCGACGCCGCCGCCGCTCTCAAAGCCCTCATTCATTTGTGGGGCGTTGATATTGAAGCCGAGGCCTTGGCCGAAATCGCCTTGCGGCTGGGCGCCGACGTGCCGGTGTGTCTTGCCGGGGGGTGCGTCTTTGTAAGCGGCGTCGGCGAGATCATCTCCAAGGCGCCGCCGTTGCCTCCGGCGTGGCTGGCGCTGGTCAATCCCGGCGTTCCGTTATCGACGCCGGCGGTATTTTCCGCCCGCAACGGCGACTTCTCTCAACCCGCCCCGTTCAGCGAAGCGCCCGCCGATGCCCGCGCCCTGGCGCAGGTGCTTGCTTCCAGACGCAATGACCTTACCGAGGCGGCGCAACGGCTGGCCCCGGAAGTCGGAACGGCGCTGGCGGCGCTCAAGGATCAGGACGGCGCCCTGCTGGCCCGCATGTCAGGCAGCGGGGCCACCTGTTTCGCTCTCTTCGCCGAAGAGGACGAGGCCGCCGCCGCCGTCGGTCGGCTGGCCGCAAAATATCCGAAATGGTGGGTGACGGCGGCGCCGTTGCTTGCGGCCTCTTGAGGCGCAATGCGGTTGAGCGTATGTTGACAAGGTGATGGGGCGTGGCCAAGCGGTTAAGGCGCCGGTTTTTGATACCGGTATTCCCAGGTTCGAATCCTGGCGCCCCAGCCAACCTTGTTTTCAGACGAATTTTTATAGATTGGTTTAACCACAGAGATCACAGAGAAGAAAAAAGAATTAAAATTAACTTCGCGCAAGTTGTGTAGAGTTTTTTTACGTTCTTTCTTCTCTGTGCCTTGCTCTGTGATCTCTGTGTTACTATTAATACCAGCGGTTATTGATATTTACCGTTGACATTATACATACGCAAAATCGTCATGGCCGGCCCCCGGATCAAGTCCGGGGGTGATTCGGCAATCCACGTCTTTATCCTCGCGCCGTTTTCGTACAAGAAAGACGTGAATGCACGGGTCAAGCCCGTGCATGACAAAGTAAATGAAACCGTCATGGCCGTGCTTGTCACGGCCATCCACGCCTTGTTTTCAGATTAGAGCTTAATGGGGTTAATCAATCCTGACGCGCTCTCTAAAAAAAACGGCCCCCGACGGTATTGCTGGCGGAGGCCGTTGGTTTGATCGGATCGCCGATTGTTTTATGACGACCAGTACATCTTGAACTCGACCGGGTGCGGGGTGTGTTCGAAGTTGTAGACCTCTTCCCACTTGAGGGCCATGTAGGCGTCGATGACGTCGTCGGAGAACACGTCGCCCTTTTTGAGGAAGTCCCGGTTGGCGTCCAGGGTGGTCAACGCCTCGCGCAGCGAGCCGCAGACGGTGGGGACGTCCTTCAGTTCCTCCGGTTCCAGGTCGTACAGATTCTTGTCCATGGCTTCGCCGGGATTGATCTTGTTCTGGATGCCGTCCAGGCCCGCCATCATCATCGCCGCGAACGACAGATAAGGGTTGGCTGTGGGGTCGGGGAAGCGGACCTCGACCCGTTTGCCGGCCGGCGAGGAGGAGAACGGAATGCGGCAGCTTGCCGAGCGGTTGCGCGCCGAGTAAGCCAGCAGCACAGGCGCCTCGAAGCCGGGAATCAGGCGCTTGTAGCTGTTGGTTGACGGGTTGGTGAAAGCGTTGAGCGCCTTGGCGTGCTTGATGATGCCGCCGATGTAGTGGAGCGCCGTGTCGGACAGATCGGCGTAGCCGGAGCCGGCGAAGATGGGCTTTTTGTTCTTCCAGATGGACTGGTGGGTATGCATGCCCGAGCCGTTGTCGCCGATCACGGGCTTGGGCATGAAAGTCGCCGTCTTGCCGTAGGTGTGGGCGACCATATGGGTGCAGTATTTATATATCTGCACGTTGTCGGCGCTGCGCACCAGGGTGTCGAAAACCATGCCCAGTTCGGACTGGCTGGGCGCCACCTCGTGGTGGTGCTTGTCCATGGTCAGGCCCATTTCCTTCATCACGGTGATCATCTCGGCGCGCAGGTCGTGGCTGGAATCCACGGGCGGCACCGGGAAATAGCCGCCCTTGACCGGGGGACGGTGGCCGATGTTGCCCTCGGCCAGGATCTTGCCGGTGACGTATGGACCTTCATCGGAATCAAACTCGTAGAAGGTATGATTCATCGAGACGTCAAAGCGCACGGCGTCGAACACGAAGAACTCGGCCTCGGGGCCGAAGTAGGCGGTGTCGCCGATGCCGGTGGAAGCGAGATAGGCTTCCGCCCGCTTGGCCAAAGAGCGCGGGTCGCGTCCATAGGCCTGGCCGGTGGTCGGCTCGATGACGTCGCAGAACAGGATCATCTGGGGCTGCGCGCAGAAGGGGTCCATCACCGCCGTCTTGGCGTCGGGAATCAATGACATGTCTGATTCGTTGATCACTTTCCAGCCGGCGATGGACGAGCCGTCAAACATGATGCCGTCGGTGAACGAGTCGTCATTGATGAAGTCGGAGCACATCGTCAGGTGCTGCCACTTGCCGCGAGTGTCGGTGAAGCGCAGGTCGACGAACGGTATATCGTTGTCTTTGATCGCCTTGAGGACATCCGCTTGATTCTTGCAGTTCATGGACATGGTCTTAAGTTCCCCCTACACAGGAATAATATTGATACCGGGCGTCCGCCTTATGCGGCGCCCCTTTATATGGCTTCTCCGCCCCGTTCGCCGGTGCGCACCCGCACCGCGTCTTCAACCGGGATGACAAAAATTTTGCCGTCGCCGATCTTGCCGGTATACGCCGCCTGTTGAATGGCCTCGATGGCTCTTTCCACCAGATTGTCCTCCAGCACAAGTTCGATTTTCACCTTGGGCAGGAAGTCGACTACATATTCGGCGCCCCGGTAGAGTTCGGTGTGTCCCTTCTGGCGACCGAAGCCTTTGGCTTCGATGACGGTGATTCCCTGAAGGCCTATGTCGTGAAGGGCCTCCTTGACCTCGTCCAGCTTGAAGGGCTTGATGATGGCTTCGATCTTCTTCATGAAATCGCGCCTCGATGTTAGAGTTGATACGTTCCGCAAACGTCGGAGTTAAATAGCACAGACCGCGCTGAATATCACCAGCCCATGTTTGCAGAGTTTGTGCCAATCCAGCAGCCGGCGCGAAAACGGCGTAAAATCAGGGTATTGCGGCTTGGCCGTTATTTATGTGAAATGGATTGACGGTTAAGTTGCTGCCTAATTAAGAGGCAATTGCTTGGGATGTGGGCGTTTTGATGAGCGTAATAATCCAAGAGGGCACCGAGTTGCATAGCGCTTCCAAACCTCTCGATAAGATACGGTCCCTTATGGACGCCGCCGCCTATGGCGACGCCGTTGATCTTTTGCTTCCGCTGGCAGGCGCCGACGATGCGCCGGACGAACCATGGCGGCTTCTGCTTTTATGCCTGCTTCACCTGGGGCGGGCGGAGAGAACCTTCAGCCTGTTGGGGCAAAGGCACCGATCACACAAGGACGCCGCCAGCCTGCTTTTCCTCGCGTTGAATCATCTCCTTGAAAAAAAACAATACGACGTGATCAAAGCCTTTTATCAGTCAACTGCCGAGGACAGCGCCTTTCGCGGCATCTCGGAATATGCGGAAGGATGCCGGCTGGCGTCCGGTTTTGATCTTGAAGGGGCCTCCTTCCATCTTCGTCGCGGACTTAAATTCGCCATGCAGACCCAGGACATGTTCGCCGACGACACGGTTTTTATAACCAATTATCTGGCTTATATGGCCAATCAGGCTTGGCTCCTGGAGCCGCCCGGATTTCTCTCTTCCCAACCACCGCCGCCGCAAACGCTTGTCATGGATGATGGCAAAAGGAAGACATGTCCCGCTCCCCTGGTTATCCTCGCCGCCTGCAACGGAATTTATTTTGATAAATATTTTCCCCGATTTGCCGCAGCGGTTCAAAATATGGAACCCGCAATCACCGCTCATATTCACGTTATTAACGCCACCGGGGAAAGCCTGGGTCTCATGGCCGCATTCAGCGGCGGCGACCGTTTTCGTTTCAGCGATGAGGAAAATAAAGACGATCATAACGCCACCTATTTCGCATGCAGCCGTTTTTTGATCAGTGAGCGAATTATGGAGTTTTACGGCAAGGACCTTTTGGTGACGGATATCGATACTTGCCCGGCGTCGGATATCTCTCCTGTTTGCAATGCCGTTGCCGACGCCGATATCGCCTATTTTCAAATGCCGGGACCGGCGCCTTCTCTTCTCTTTCACGCCGCGATGCTTTATTTCAGGAATAACGAGCGTACGCGACGTTTTCTGGCGCTGAGTCGGGACTATATCGTTCGGAAATTCAAAGAACACGATTCATGGATGCTGGATCAGGCCGCCCTGTTCGCCGCCGCTTGCGTAAGCAAGGCATGGCCGGACGACAAGGCGGCGCGTTTCGTCGATCTCCGCGAACGTCTCGGCGATATTGAACGCTATCTCCCCGTGCAGAATATCCCGTTGGACTGTAAGATGCGTGACCGTCATCTGTTTGACGGCTCTTTGAACGTAGAGGTTGACATTAACGGGAAACCGCACATTTTTATAGCTTAACAACGGAAATTATCCGGGGAAAACAATGAAGAAGCGCCTCATTTTTGTCGTCATGGCAATGGTTGTTTCCCTTGCCGGCGTTGCCGATGCGGCAACTGATACGGTGGAGCCGCTGGTCAACGCCGAATGGGTGAACGACAATCCGGGCAAGCCGGGCGTTGTTTTCCTGGATATCAGGGATGAGGCCTCCTACCTGAACGGACACCTTCCCGGCGCCGTTCATACCGACTATGATGAACCTTACTGGAGAGTCGTTAAAAACGGCGTCCCCGGAATGCTGCCCGACGCCGCGCATCTGGCTTCGTTGATCGGCGGACTGGGGATCGGCAATGAAGACCATGTGGTGCTGGCGCCCGGCGGCCTTTCCGCCGGAGAGATGGCCGTCGCCACGCGCATCTACTGGACCTTCAAGACGGCGGGCCACGACCGGGTGTCGATTCTTGACGGCGGCATGGCCGTCTATCAAAAGAAGCGGCAACGGCCTTTGGAAAAAGGCGCAACCAAACCGGCCGCCAAGACCTTCAAGGTCGTTTTCAGGCCGGAGTTTGTCGCCACCATTGATGACGTGAAAAGGGCCGGAAACGGCGGCAATCTGGTGGATAGCCGGAGTCCGGGACAGTTCAGCGGCATCATCCAAAGCCCGTCGGTAAAACGTCCGGGGACTATCCCCGAAGCCGGGAACCTGCCCATCGCGTCGTTGACCGAGAATAACGGCGGCGTTTTTCTCAGTGCCGATGCGGCTGCGGCGCTTCACCGGAAAGCCGGCATTGCGACTGCGGGGCCGGTCATTACCTTCTGCAACACCGGCCATGTGGCGTCGTTGGGATGGTTTGTGCTGTACGAATTGTTGGGGAATAAAGAAGCTAAATTGTACGACGGCTCAATGGCCGAATGGACCATGGACGACGCCAACCCGGTGAAGACTGAATTTATGCCGGGGGCAAAGTAGGGATTGCTCATTGACATATTCCCCCGTGCGGGAGATATTATGGTATATCCCTTGAGGATATACCATCCTGCGGGAGTCATTCATGACCCAATCAACCGTGTTCACAACGAACAAGAGTCAGGCCGTTCGGCTGCCGAAGGCCGTGGCGCTGCCTGATACGGTCAAGCGCGTCGAAATCCTCAAGATCGGACAGGCTCGCTTGATAACGCCCGTCGATTCCGTCTGGGACAGTTTTTTTGACGGTCCCGCCGTCTCCGGTGATTTCATGACTGAACGCCGTCAGCCGCCCATGCAGGAAAGGGAGGACGTTTAGTTGCTGCGCTATATGCTGGACACCAACATTTGCATCTATGCGATCAAAAATCGTCCTTTGCAGGTGCGGGATATTTTCAATGAACATCTTGGCCGTTTATGTATGTCATCGGTGAGTCTGGCGGAACTTTTTTACGGCGCCGAAAAATCGGCAAGACCGGAGCACAATCTTGATATCATTGAGAGCTTCGCGGCGCGTTTGGCAGTTCTGCCTTTTGAGGAAAAAGCGGCGGCGCATTACGGTCAAATCCGGTCCACGCTCGAACGAAAAGGCGTTCCTATCGGCCCGTATGACCTGATGATAGCAGGACACGCCCGTTGCGAAGGCCTGATCCTGGTTACCCATAATACCAAAGAATTCGAGCGGGTTGAAGGATTGCGCCTGGAAAACTGGACGTCTTCATCCGGGGTTGCCGCCGCGCCGCGTTAGGGACGGCGTGAACTCATGCCGGGGGTAAGGTAACCGTCGCTCGCAGGCCGCCTTCGGGACGGTTGGTTAAGGTTATGTCGCCGCCGTGGGCGCGGATCAGCGAGCGGGCCGAGGCCAAGCCCAGGCCGACGCCGCCGGTCTCGCGGTTGCGTGAGTATTCCAGGCGGTGGAAGGGGGCGAACACCCTTTCCAGCTCTGCGGCGGGAATGCCGGGGCCGTCATCATCCACCGTAACCGTGACCATGCCGTCATTTATTTTCAGCGTCACATCGGCGGCGCCGCCGTAGGTTACGGCGTTGCCGATAAGATTGCCGAAGGCCCTTCGCAAGGCCAAGGGACGACCCTTATAGGCGATCCTGTCCCCGCTTCGGCAGGCGACGGCATGACCGGCATCCGCCATGTCGTCGCACAGGCTTTGCAACAGGGCGGTCAGGTCGAGCGGCTTGCGGGGTTCGTCGGCGGCATCGTCGCGGGCAAAGGACAGGGTGGACGAGATCATCGCCTCCATCTCGTCCAGATCGGCGAGCATCTTGCTCCGCTGCTCATCATCGCCGACAAACTCGGCGCGTAATTTAAGGCGGGTGATCGGCGTCCGCAGGTCGTGGGAGATGGCCGCCAGCATATGGGTTCTGTCGCGCACGAAGGTCCGCAGGCGCTCCTGCATCCCGTTGAAGGCGCGTGACGCCCGGCGCACCTCACGCGGCCCGTCTTCGGGCAACGGCGGAGCGCCGACATCCGGCCCAAGGCGCTCGGCGGCGCGGGCGAACAGCTCCAGCGGCGCCGTAAAACGGCGCACCGCCCAAACGGAAAGAGCCGTCACCATCGCCGCCGACAGCATGACGGCAAGAAATAAACGCGATGTCCAAAACCGCCCGAAACTTTCAAACGGCGTCGTAAAATTAAGCCAACTGCCGTCGGTCAGGCGAAGCGATACCTGCAAGAGTTGGCTGAAGCGCCCGCCCTGCATCCCGCGATGCATCCCTCCGGAGTGTCCCATATTGAATCCGGGAGCAAATTTTTCCGCGTCGATAACGGCGATGCGGATATGTTCGGGAGTAATGTTTTCCAGATTATCAAGCAGCGAGGAGAGAACCGTTTCGGCCTGCCTGTCGGCGCCGGCCTCGGCGACCAACGGGGCGTCCGGGGACCAGTCGACGCGAAGGCCGGGGCGATGGATTGATGAGAGCAGTTGCGGGCGCTCCGCCGCCGGCGTTCTCTCCACCAGGCCGGCGATGGACGTAATGCCTTCCGCCGCGTACCGCCCCCTGGAGGCGGCAAGCGTATTGTGGCGGTCGCCGGAATAGAGGATCAGCGCAATCAACTGAGACCCTATCAGCCCCAGCAACAGGATGAGCACCGTGCGTCCGATGATGGTGTCGGGAATAAAGCGCATCATATTTTCTCCACCTCGGCGGTGAAGATATATCCCTCTCCCCGCACCGTCTTGATAAGGGCGGGATCGGCGGGGTCGGCCTCGATCTTGCGGCGCAGGCGGCTGACCTGAACATCAATGCTGCGGTCAAAAGGCTGGGCTTCGCGGCCCCGCGTTATGTCCAGCAGTTGGTCGCGGTTGAGGATGCGTCGGGGATGGGTGACGAAGGCGGCCAACAGTTCAAACTCGCCGCCGCTGAGACCCACCAGCACGCCGTCCGGGGACAGCAACTCACGCTTGCCGAGATCAAGACGCCAGCCGGCGAATGAGTGCCGCGAGTCCCTGCCGGGTTCGTCGCTACGCAAGCCGTTGCCGCGCCTCAGCACCGCCTTGATCCGGGCCAGCAATTCACGGGGACTGAAGGGCTTGGCCAGATAATCGTCGGCGCCCATCTCCAGGCCGATGATGCGGTCGGTTTCTTCGCCCATCGCCGTCAGTATGATGATCGGGATAGCGGAACCGGCGCGCAGGTTGCGGCAAAGGGTCAGTCCGTCTTCTCCCGGCAGCATCAGGTCCAGCACGATCAGGGAGATCGCCCGGTCGGCAAGGGCGCGTTTCATTTCGCGGCCGCCGGCAACCGCCGTCGTCCGATAGCCGTGTTTGACCAGAAACCGCGCCAGAAGGTCGCGGATTTCCCGGTCATCGTCAACGATCAGGATGTGCGGCGATTCGTCCATAGTCGGATTATACCTCTGAAAGCCTCTTTATCGGCGAAAATCAGGTAACCGAATGTAACAGGCGCGGCTTTTGTAACAGAGCGTAACCAAAAGACCTGGCGGCGGAAATACCGGCGTTACACGGCGGAGATAGACTGTCTTTCAGCGTCAACGATACAACATGAGGAGATCAGTCATGAACCGCACAACCATTATCGTCACCGCATTTATCGCCGCTGTCGCCCTTGGACTTGCCCTGGCCGGCCCGGTCGTCGCTCATGGCCCCGAAGGCTACGGCCATGGGGGCTACGGCATGCACGGCCAAGGCATGGGTTACGGACATGGCCCCGGAATGGGTTACGGATACGGCCCCGGCGCCAACCCCGACTGCCCGTGGGGACAAACTTCCGTGGACAGGAAGTTAACCGTCGATGACGTGACCAAGGATTTCGAGCGGAGCCTTGTCGCAAGGGGCAATCCCAACGTCAAGCTCGGCGCGGTCACCGAGAAGGACGACAAGACGATCATCGTCACCATCGTCACCAAGGACAACTCCCTGGTGAACAAGATCGAAGTTGATCGGGCGACCGGCCGCCACAATATGGTCCGTTAACGTCTACGCTTTAAGAGCCGGCCCGGCGGCTTTCTTCCCCCCGCCGGGTCGGTGTTAATTAACTTGACTTGGATTGTTTGAACCGGTTCGAATCTCTTCGCCTAATTGCCGAACAGCAATGCTATGGTGCGTAAGTCAGAACCGGGAAATCCAATGAAAGTCCTTCAAGCCATGGCCGGCGCCGAGTACGGGGGCGCCGAGGCGTTCTTCACCCGCTTGGCAATCGCTCTGCGCCGCGCCGGCCTTGATCAGCGCGTGGTTATCCGCGCCGACAAGAACCGCGCCGCCCTGCTCGAAGCGGCGGGCGTAATGCCGTTGCAGCTTCCCTTCGGCGGCATGTTGGACTGGCGCACGCCTCTGGCCCTCAAGCGCGAGATCAAGGCTTTCAAGCCGGATATCGTTTTGACATGGATGAACCGGGCGACGAGCAAGTGTCCCAAGGGAGATTTCGTTCATGCCGGGCGCCTCGGCGGATACTACGACCTCAAATACTATCGAAGTTGCGATCACCTGATCGGCAATACCGAAGACATCGTCGAATATCTGGTCAGCAACGGATGGCCGGAGGGCAGGGCGCACTATCTGCCCAACTTCGTCAGCGAGGAACGCTCCGCCCCCCATCCCCGCAGCAAGTTCTTTACTCCCGACAGGGCGCCGCTGCTGCTGGCAATGGGGAGAATGCACGAGAACAAGGCTTTTGATATCCTGCTTCAGGCGCTGGCCAGGGTGCCGAACGCTTATCTGTGGCTGGCCGGCGACGGACCCTTGAAGAAAGACCTTGAAGCCATGGCGGAGAAACTGGCGGTCAAGTCCAGGGTGCGTTTTCTGGGTTGGCGGGAAGATACGGCGGCTTTGTTTGCCGCGTGCGACCTGTTCATTTGCCCGTCGCGCCATGAGCCGCTGGGAAACGTGGTGGTCGAGGCCTGGGCGCAGGGCGTGCCGGTGATCGCCACCGACAGTCTGGGGCCGGGCACTTTGATCAAACACATGGAAAACGGCATTCTGACGCCGGTTGACGATGCGCCGACAATGGCCCGCGCCATCAAGCATGTGCTGGCCGACGAAGGCTTGTCCGATCACATCGCCCGCGCCGGACGCGCCGCTTACGAAAAAAACTTCACCGAGTCCGCCGTGATCGAAAAATATATGGATTTCTTTAAAAGGATTACCGCCTGATGTGCGGCATTGCCGGTGTTTTCACTACAGACTCCTCCTCGCCCGCCGGCCGGATCATGGAGCGACTGGAGGACGCCTTGGCCCACCGGGGGCCTGATGGTCGCGGACGGCATGACGGCGCCGGAATTTCGATGATTCACGCCAGACTGTCCATCATCGACCTTGAAACCGGCGGTCAGCCGATTTACGCCGAAGACGCCGCCCTCATCGCCAACGGCGAGATATATAATTACCTGGAACTGCGCGACGGTCTGGACGGATGCGTTCTGACTACCCGCTCGGACTGTGAACCGGCGCTGCTTCTTTACCTGCGTTGCGGCGTGGATTTCACCGACCATCTGCGCGGCATGTACGCCATCGCCATCCACGACGCCCGCCGGGACCGTCTGGTGCTGGCCCGCGATCCCTTCGGCATCAAGCCTCTCTATTACGCCGAGACCGACCTTGGGTTCGTCTTCGCCTCCGAGCCGCAGGCTCTGACCAAGGCGGGTTTGGTCGTTCCGGACTTATGCCGCGCCGCCGTGGATGAGTTGCTGCAATTACAGTTTACCTGCGGCGCAAAGACCGCCTTTGACGGCATTCATCGCGTTCTGCCCGGAGAGACGCTGGTCGTCGAAAAAGGCCGCATTGTCGAGCGTCGCCGCCGTCCCGCCCTGCCTGCCGGGGGACCGCAGCCCTGGGGCGAGGAAGAAGCCGTCCACCGTCTGGATATGGCCCTTGCCGACAGCGTCGCCATGCACCAGCGTTCGGACGTTCCCTACGGCATGTTCCTGTCGGGCGGCGTCGATTCTTCGGCGCTGCTGGCCCTGATGCGCGACCTTAACGACGCTCCGGTGCAGGCCTTCACCGCCGGTTTTCCCGGCGCCGGCGTCCATGACGAGCGCGATCACGCAAAGGCCGTCGCCGGGGCGGCGGGCGCTGATTTCGAGGCGGTGGAGGTTGCCGAGGATGATTTATGGAAGCTGTTGCCCGGCATAGCCTCGGCTGTTGACGACCCGGTTGCCGACTACGCGGTTCTGCCCACCTACAAGCTGGCCGCCGTCGCCCGTGAGCGCGGCCTCAAGGTGATCCTCACCGGCGAGGGCGGCGACGAATTGTTCGGCGGCTATGGTCGCTACCGTCGGGCGCTGCGCTCCAGGCTGCTGGGCGGCAGGCCGATGTATGCCAAAGGCGCTTTTGCCGGAATGGACGTACTGCGCCGGGATGACGGCGACTGGCGCCTCGGCGTCGCCGCCGCTGAGGCCGCCGAGGCCCTTCCCGGACGCTCCCGCCTTCAGGTTTGTCAGGCGGTGGACTGCGCCGACTGGCTGCCTAACGATCTGCTGGCCAAGCTCGATCGTTGCCTGATGGCTCATGGCGTCGAGGGGCGGGTTCCGTTTCTTGACGCCGGCGTTGCCGAGGTCGCCTTCCGCCTGCCCGACAACCTCAAGATCAAGGGTAAAACCGGAAAATGGCTGTTGAGGAAATGGCTGGAAGGCAAATTGCCCGAAGCCCGTCCGTTTGCCGAAAAACGAGGCTTCACCGTTCCCGTCGGCGAATGGATTTCGGCCAGGGGCAAGGACCTGGGAGCCTTGGTCGCCGAACAGCCGTGCATTGAGGAAATATGCCGGCCCGGCGCCGTTGAGCGTCTGTTCACGGCCTCCGGCGCCAAACAGGGAAAAGCCGCGTGGACGCTTCTCTTTTTCGCCCTGTGGCACAACATCCATATTAAAGGGATATCTCCCGGCGGCGATGTGTTCGAGAGTCTGGGGGGGTAGATATTTTTCATGGCTCACGGTCACGTCATCGTCATCGGCAACGAAAAGGGGGGCAGCGGCAAGTCAACCATCGCCATGCACCTGATCGTCGCCTTGATGCGACTCGGTCGTTCGGTTGCAAGCATTGACCTGGATATCCGTCAGAAAACCCTGACCCGCTATATAGAGAATCGCCGCGCCTATGCCGCCGGGCGCGGGATCAAACTGCCGATATCCGATCATGCCGCTTTTGGCGGCGGCAACGATGAAGAGGAGCTTAGGCAAAAGGTTGAGTCTCACGACTTTGTCGTTATCGACAGCCTTGGGGCCGACACCACCTTGTCCCGCTTCGGACATTCCTGCGCCGACACCCTGATCACGCCGATCAATGACAGCTTCGTTGACCTTGATGTCATCGCCCGTGTTGACGGCGAAACGATGAAGGTCATCGGTCCCAGCCATTATGCTGAAATGGTTTGGGAACAGAAAAAAGGACGCGCCAAGCGCGACGGCGGCTCCATTGACTGGATCGTCATGCGCAACCGGTTGAGCAGCCTTGACGCTCTCAACAAGCGCAATATGGAGCGGATTCTGCACGGCCTGTCCGGTCGTCTGGGCTTCAGGGTGTTTTCCGGTTTCGGCGAGCGGGTGATATACCGTGAATTGTTCCTGAAAGGCCTCACCATGATGGACCTGCGCGAGGCGGCGGGGGAGGAAGACTTAAACATCTCTCACATCGCGGCGCGTCAGGAGGTGCGTAGTCTGGTCGAGGCTATTAAACCGAGGACCCGGCGATGACCGGGGGCGGAAAACTTCCGACCGACAGGCCGGGCAATGCCGACGTTGACGCCTTCCTCGCCAAGGTGGCCGACACTCCCGTCAACAAGGCCCATGGCGGGCGGGGGCGGCTGTTGTTCGCCATGGACGCCACCGCCAGCCGCCGGCCGACCTGGGACATCAGCGCAAAGATACAGGGCGAGATGTATCTTGAGGCCGCCGCCCTCGGCGGGCTGGAAATGCAACTGGCTTTTTTTCGCGGCTTCGGCGAGTTCAAGGTCAGTCCGTGGCTGGACAATCCCAAGGAGTTTATGCGGCTGATGACTTCCGTAGATTGCCTCGCCGGAGAGACCCGGATCGCCAAAGTCCTGCAACACGCCGTCAACGAGAGCGGACGGAAGAAAATCAACGCCCTGGTCTATATCGGGGACTGCCTGGAGGAAGACGTTGACAGACTGGGGGCCTTGGCCGGGGAACTTGGTCTGCTCGGCGTTCCCGCCTTTATGTTTCACGAAGGAAGCGATCCGGTCGCCGCTTTCGGTTTCAGGCAGATCGCCCGCCTTTCCGGCGGCGCTTGCTGCGGATTCGACGCCGGCAGCGCCCATATGCTCCGCGACCTGTTGAGCGCCGTCGCCGTCTACGCCGCCGGAGGCCGTCCGGCGCTGGAGGCCATAGCCGAAAAAAGAGGGGGAGCATTGCTCAAGCTGTCCCATCAGATGAAGGGAAGCTGAATGTTGCCCCATCCGGCCCTTGGGGTGGCGTTCAGGGTAATCGCACGAAGGAGGTTGATCATGATTTCATCGTCATGGCTGTGCTTGTCACGGCCATCCACGTCTTGTTTTCAGGTTTTGGCGCAACGAGAAGACGTGGATTGTATGGTGCCCGGACCATCGTGTTAGATGGGGGCGTCGGCGGGTCCTCCGATCGTGGATTGGTCATTAACGACCGAGCGCATCTCGGTGAAGTCCGGCTTAGGCCGGAAGATCAGGGAGTTAACCTCCCCTTGCCCCTCCTTGGTAAGGAGAGGAAAAATTCCTCCCTTACGAAGGGGAGGTCAGGAGGGGTTAAATTGTGCGAAGCGAAGGAAACATTTGCAGGAGTCACTCCACTAGGGCGGCGTTGTGCATACAATAATTACATGGTAATCACCTTCGACTTCAGAGAGGTTGATCTATATGCCGAAACTTAAACCGGGGACAATTTATCCCACCAAGGAAGAGGATGCCGCCATCACTGCGGCCGCCTTGTCTGACCCTGACGCAAAGCCTTTCACCGATGAGGAGTGGGAGGCGGTCAGACCGTTCGTGCGGCGCGGCCGGCCGGTCGCTCAGGAAACCAAGGAGCGCATCACCATTCGCCTTTCGCGGGAAGTGGTGGATAAATTTCGCGCCGGCGGGGCGGGCTGGCAAACCCGCATTGACGCCGCTCTGAAGGACTGGCTTAAAGGCCATCCGGCGTCTTGACCCATTACCGCCTGAATGTGCACAAAGCGCACGGCAGATAAAGGGAAGCTGAATGTTTCCATATCTGGCTCTTGGGGTGGCGTTGATGGCCGGGTTGCTGCTGGCCGGACGCCGGTTCGTTGACGCCGATCCCAGGGATTTGATGAAAATCCTTAAATGGTTTCTTATCATCGTGATCAGCGCCGTGGTGGCGTTCTTTACTTTAACCGGGCGTCTGGGATGGGCTTTCGCTGCCCTGCCGGCGCTGATCCCCTGGTTCCTGCGCTTTCGTTCGGCGACGCGCATGGCCCGGAACTTTGCGCGTATGGCTCAATCAATGAACGCCGGAGGAGGAGGAGGCGATTCGGGCCGGACCTCGGATGTGGAAACCCGGTTCCTGCGCATGTCGCTGAACCACGACAGCGGCGTCATCAGCGGCGAAGTGATCGCCGGCTCTTTTTCCGGCAGGTCGCTGGGGTCGATGACGATGGAGGAATTGCTGCGTTTGCGGGGCGAATGCGACAAGCCTTCCGTTCAGGTGCTGGAGGCCTATCTGGACCGCAGCGCCGGGGATTGGCGTCAACACGCCGGTTCTACCTTCGCCGATGAGGCGATGAGCCGCGACGAGGCCTTGCGCATCCTCGGCCTTGAGGAAGGCGCTTCTCCCGGCGAGATCAAGGATGCCCACCGTCGGCTGATTACCGGTATCCACCCCGATCATGGCGGCTCTACCTACCTTGCCGCCAAGATCAACCGGGCCAAGGACGTGTTGCTGGGGTAAGCCTATTGTGGCACAAAGGCGGCGATTTTCGCCGTTCGATAATGTTTCGGTAAGTTCCTATGGTTGTTCAGGTGCGCAAGGCGGTGTTTCCGGTGGCCGGGTTGGGTACGCGCTTCCTGCCCGCCACCAAGGTCATGCTACTATGATGCCTCGACTGTGGTTCCATCCTTGAGGAGTTTGTAAAAGACATCAAGGGCATCCATTTTGTCAGCCATCTTGATCTACTCCCTTTCCGGATGGGTTTCTTTATATGTTTGTCCGCCTTTATGCCGCCAGCGCCCGCATCAGCGCCTCTGGGTCGCGGTCAATGGCCAGCAACAAAGCACGGGCCGGGCCTTCAGGGACGCGGCGCCCCTGTTCCCAGTTGCGCAGCGTGTGAGGGCTGATCTGGAAGGCGCGGGCAAAGCGGTCCTGCGACAGGCCGGTCTTGGCGCGGATCGCTGTTACGTCGAGCGGATTGACCACGCGCAGCCGTCCATGCGCAAGAGCCTTTTTGAAATCGGCGGCAGCGTTCTCGGTGCCGTCTTCGACGGCGTGCCGGGCGATGTCCACCTCGACGGTTGTCGTCACTGTCTTACGATGAATTCGCGCCTTATGGCGCGCCTGTTCCACCGAATATCTTGCCATAGATGTCAATCTCCCTTCGTTTGGCGAGACGCGCCGAGATGATCCGGCGAACGTCGCCGCGCCATGTGTAGACGACGAACAAAATATCGGAGCCGACTCTGCCGATGGCCTGAACCCGTCGCTCGCCGTAATCGACCCTCTCATCATCCATTTCCAAGACAGAGTCATCAAAAATGCCGACAGCATAGGCAAAATTGAAGCCGCGCCTCTTGAGGTTGGTCTCGCTCTTCGTCGCGTCCCACTCGAACATGACGCCACACTAAGCCAATGACTGATGTAAGTCAATGGTATATTAGGGCCAGCCCGCTTGCAGGCTTCACGCCGCTGTGGCACAAAGGCGGCGATTTTCGCCGTTCGATAATGTTTCGGTAAGTTCCTATGGTTGTTCAGGTACGCAAGGCGGTGTTTCCGGTGGCCGGGTTGGGTACGCGCTTCCTGCCCGCCACCAAGGTCATGCCCAAAGAGATGTTGACCATTGTCGACAAACCGCTGATCCAATACGCGGTGGAGGAGGCGATGGCCGCCGGCATCGAGAAGTTCGTCTTCATCACCGGGCGCGGCAAGACCATGATGGCCGATCACTTCGACCATAGTTTCGAGCTGGAAACGGTGCTTGAGGAGCGGGGCAGGACGGAAGCCCTGAAGCTGGTCAGAGATTGGCTGCCCAAGCCGGGAGCGGTCAGTTTCACCCGCCAGCAGAGGCCGCTCGGTCTGGGTCATGCAGTGTGGTGCGCCCGCGATATCATCGGCGATGAGCCGTTCGCCGTTCTGCTGGCGGATGATCTGATTCTCGCCGAACCCGGTTGTCTCAAGCAGATGATGGACGTTTACCGGCAAACCGGCGGCAACGTCGTCGCCGTTGAGGAGGTTCCGCTGAATATGACCAACCGTTACGGCATCCTTGATATCGAGAAACGGGACGACCATCTTGTCCGCGCCAAGGGGCTGGTGGAAAAACCCGCCCCGGAAGACGCGCCGTCGAACCTTTCCATCATCGGTCGTTATATCCTTCAGCCGGAGGTGTTTCATCATCTGGGAAAGATGGAGAAAGGGGCCGGCGGCGAGATTCAGCTTACCGACGCCATGGCCAAGACCATCGGCGACATTCCTTTCCACGGGCTTGAATTTGCCGGCAAGCGTTTTGATTGCGGCCATCGACTCGGCTTTGTCGAGGCCAATATCGCCTTCGCCATGCAGCAAAAAGACCTTGCGCCGCAAATTCGCGCCATGCTGAAAAAATATCATTCCTGATTAAAACGAGGACGAATCCATGCGTATTGCGATGATCGGCGCCGGATATGTCGGTTTGGTTACCGGCGCCTGCTTTTCCGAGTTCGGCGTCAAGGTTACCTGTGTTGACAAGGACGAGAACAAAATCGCCGGCCTGAATCGCGGCGAGATGCCTATCTTTGAGCCGGGGTTGAAGCGGCTGGTGGAAAGCAACGTCGTCGCCGGGAGGTTGTTGTTCACCACCGATCTGAAACAGGCCGTTGACGGGGCGGACGTCGTATTCATCGCCGTCGGCACGCCCGGCCGCGAAGATGACGGCCACGCCGATCTGTCCTATGTTTACGCCGCCGCCAAAGAGATTGCCGGGGCGATTAACCGTTACACGGTAGTAGTCAATAAATCGACGGTTCCCGTCGGCGCCGGCGACGAAGTCGAGAGCATCATCAAAGAAGCGCGTCCCGACGCCGACTTCGATGTGGTCTCGAACCCTGAATTCCTGCGCGAGGGGTCGGCCATTGAGGACTTCATGCACCCCGACCGGGTGGTTATCGGCGCCGCCGGCGAGCGCGCCCGCGAGGTGATGCGTCGTCTCTACAAGCCCCTCTATCTGATCGAGACGCCCATCGTCTTCACTTCCAGGCGGACGGCGGAACTGATCAAGTACGCCGCCAATACCTTTCTCGCCGCCAAGATATCCTTCATCAACGAGATTGCCGACCTGTGCGAGACTCTCGGCGCCGACGTTCATGACGTGGCCAAGGGCATCGGCATGGACGGACGCATCGGGCGCAAGTTCCTGCACGCCGGTCCCGGCTATGGCGGGTCGTGTTTCCCCAAGGATACCCTGGCTCTGGCGCGCACCGCTCGGCAGGCGGGAAGCCCGCTGCTCATCGTCGAGGCGGTAATCAGCATCAATGACAAGCGCAAGAAGGCGATGGCGGGCCGGATCGCCGCCGCTTGCGGCGGTTCGCTCAAGGGCAAGACGGTCGCCATATTGGGGCTTACTTTCAAGCCCAACACCAACGACATGCGGGACTCCCCCAGCCTGGATATCGTGCCGGCTCTGGTTAAGGCCGGCGCCGTGGTGCAGGCCTATGATCCCCAGGGCATGAAGGAGGCCAAGGAAATGATGACGGGAATCCGCTGGTGTTCGGACGCTTACGATGCCATGAAAAACGCCGATGTGCTGGCCATCCTTACCGAGTGGAATGAGTTCCGCTCCCTTGATCTGGAGCGGGTGAAGGAGTTGTTGAACAGCCCGGTGATGGTGGACCTGCGCAACATCTATAACCCGGAAGAAATGGCCAAGGCCGGTTTCCGCTACACCTGTATCGGACGCCCTCAACAGACGGAGAAATGACATGTCGGAAGCCCGCACCCTGGATTCGACGATCCTGCGTGAATATGACATTCGCGGCATTGTCGGCGAGACCTTGAACCCTGATGACGCCCGCGCCGTGGGCCGGGCCTTCGGCTCTATCGCCGTCCGCTCCGGCGCCGCGACGGTAGCCGTCGGCTACGACGGCAGGCTCAGTTCTCCCGCTCTTGAGGCGGCGCTGGTTGAAGGGTTGACCGCTTCGGGCCTTAAGGTGTTTCGCGTCGGCCTCGGCCCGACGCCAATGCTGTATTACGCTACCCATGTTCTTGAGGCGGGCGCCGGGGTGATGATCACCGGTTCCCATAACCCTCCCCATTACAACGGCATCAAGATGGTGCTGCAAGGCAAGTCCTTCTTCGGCAAGGACATCCAGGCTTTGGGCCGCACGGCGGCGGCGGGCGATTTCGTAACCGGCAGCGGCGAGTCCTTCGCCCGCCCGATCATTGATGAATATGTGCAGCGCCTGTTGACGGACTACAGCGGCGGCAAGCCGCTGACGGTGGTCTGGGACGCCGGCAACGGTTCCGCCGGCGAGGCGCTGGTGAAACTTACCGACTCTCTTCCCGGCCGCCACATTCTGCTTAACGAGACCATCGACGGCACCTTTCCGGCTCACCATCCCGACCCCACCGTCGAAAAGAATCTTGCGCAATTAAAGGCGGCGGTGGCCGCCGAAAAGTGCGATGTCGGCATCGCTTTTGACGGCGACGGCGACCGCATCGGCGTCGTTGATTCCCAGGGCCGGGTGCTGTGGGGCGACCAGATCATGGTGATCCTGGCCCGCGAGGTGCTGAAAGACCTGCCCGGAGCTACTATTATCGCCGACGTCAAGGCCAGTCAGGTGTTCTTTGACGAAATCCGCCGCATGGGCGGCAATCCTTTGATGTGGTGTACCGGCCACTCGCTGATCAAGTCCAAGATGCAGGAGACCGGCGCTCCGCTGGCCGGCGAGATGAGCGCCCACATCTTCTTCAAGCACCGTTATTACGGATACGATGACGCCCTGTATGCGGCGGTGCGCCTGCTTTCCATCGTCAGCAGCGCCGACAACGAAACCTTGTCCGATATGCATGACGCAATGCCCAAGATGGTCAACACGCCGGAGCTGCGCTTTGACTGCCCGGAGGACCGCAAGTTCAAGGTCATTGACGAAGTGCGCCGACGCCTCAAGGGGGTTAAAGGCATCGACGTTATCGATATCGACGGCGTGCGCGTCCAGTCCGCCGACGGCTGGTGGCTGCTGCGCGCCTCCAACACCCAGGCCGTCCTTGTGGCGCGCTGCGAGTCGGCGACGGCCGAGGGCCTGAAGCGCCTTAAGGGAAAACTCGCCGAACAGCTTGAGGCCAGCGGCCTCAAACTCCCTGACGACGTTTGAGCTAACCCCTCCTTATGCGCATCGAGGACAGGTCCCGGTGCTGCCTTTAAACAGCCTGAACGGCGATGTGACCGCCGCGCACATTGACGCGCCGCCCGATCCTGATTTCCACATTACGGCCCAGAGCGGTCAGCCAATGGGTCAGCTTGTCGATGGTGATGCTCTCCATGCGTCCGCGCAGCACCTTGGATAGCGTCGGCTGGTCGGCGCCGCAGATGACGGCTGCTTCGGCTTGGGTGAGTTTGCGTCCCTTGATGGTCGAGGCGATTGCGGAAATCAATTCCGACTTGGCCAGCGCCTCCTCGGCTTCGGCGTTCGAAAAGCCGAGATCGTGAAAAATATCGGCGCTACCCTTGCGGACTTTAATGACAGTCATGGCTTTATTCCTTCGTCCGGTCGACTTCCAGGGCGCGGTTGAGGCGCTGTTCGATCAACGTAATGTCTTTGCGCGGCATGGCGATTCCTGATTTCGATTTCTTCTTGAAAGCGTGCAGAACGTAGACCGCTTTCTCAAGCTTGACTGCATAGACGGCGCGGAAGGCATCACCTGCGAAAGCCTCACGCAATTCAAAAACGCCGGAACCGAACTGTTTGAGCGGCTTCGCCGCGCCGGGGGTAACGCCTTTCTGAACCTCGCGAAGCTGAAAGCCGAACGCCCGCTTTACTTCAGCGGGGAACGCCGCCAAATCCTCGATGCTGCTACCCATCCACATCAGATCGCGCATGGATTAATATGATAATTTTTCCATATTACGTCAAGCGGTTTCATCGCCCTCCAATCCTCTTTTGGAGTTACATGGACATTACTTAGTCTTATTGGTCTTTGATATCCATTCCTCGACCTTGCGCTTGCCTTCCTCGATCTGGAAGTTGTTCATTCTTTTAATGAGTTTTTCACGGGCGACGGAGGGATCAAATTTGGCGTTGACGGCGATTGCCTGTCGGGCGTTGGGAATGGCCAGAGTGTACCACTTGTAGGCCTCGACCGGATCGCTTTTTACCGACCAGCCGTCCTGGTACATGGAGGCGATCAGGAATTGGGCGGCGCCGTGGCCTCCTTCCGCCGCCTTGAGATACCAGGAAAAAGCGTCGGCGTAATCCTGGGGTACGCCGCGTCCGTTGAAATAGAGTTGGCCCAGCGCGAACTGGGCGTCGACGTTTTTGCGAAAGCCGGCGGCGGCCTTGTACCAATCGGCGGCCTTGAATACGTCCTGGGACACGCCTTCGCCTTTCTCGTACATGGTTCCCAAGTAGTATTGAGCGCCGTCATGGCCGCTCTTGGCGGCCTTGGCGTACCAGCCGGCTGCTTCCTTGAGGTTTTGGTCAACGCCTTTTCCCTCGTGGTAGAGGCGGGCGACGGCGAACTGGGCATTAGCCTCGCCTTTTTCGGCCAAGGGTTTCATAGCCGAGAAACGGGCGGCGAAATCAACCTCCCTTGCCGCTTTTTCCTCTTTCGCCACGTCTTCGGAGAAGAACCGGATCGTTCCCCACGTCAGGAGAAACGCGGCGACGGTGGCGATCAGGATGCGTTTCATGGCGGAAATTTTCTGGCGGACAGAGAGCCTTTAGTATTTCTGTTGCGGAAGGCTGGTGTCGTTGTCACCCATCATTCGATAACGGCCTTTATGCGGGTCGGGCCTGTCGTAGCAGGTGACCGAACCGAGGGTGGGATAGCAATAGACATTCTGCGGAGACGGGATGTCGTCTTCCTCGCAGAAATTCTGGCCGTTGTTGGCGCGGATGGAGGAGCAGTGCTTGCCGCTGACGACGGAAATGAAGTGGTCGCTCATGGTCTTGCCGGTAACTACGGTAGTGGCTCCTTCGGCGCCGGCAATGGCCTCGCAGGCGCCCAGCGCCGGCAGTAAGGCGACGATCATGATAAAACGCATTTGTGAATGCTCCAATAAACCGGATTTCAGCAGAAAGCCCAGCATGAAGCATTCAGGTTAAATCCGGGTTAACTATCTTCCGATAGATTAGGCGATTAAATGCCACAGAAAGGAAACCGCCATGGCGTTGCTTGAATCCCCCATTTGCAATTTCGGGTGGAAGGCCGTTGATTTCAGCCTCAAGGGCGTGGACGGCAAGACCTATCGTCTTGCCGACGTCAAGGGCGCAAACGGTCTTTTGGTTATGTTCATCTGTAACCACTGTCCCTATGTGAAGGCGGTTCTTGACCGTCTGGTGCGCGATGCGGCCGACCTGCAAAAGAAAGGCGTCGGCATCATCGCCGTCATGAGTAACGATCAAACGGAATACCCGGAAGATTCATTTGATAACATGAAGGCGTTGGCCCGGAGCAAAGGCTTCACCTTTCCCTATGTGGTCGATGAAACCCAGGAAACCGCCCGCGCTTACGATGCCGTTTGCACTCCCGACTTTTTCGGATTCAACGCCGATCTGGAACTGCAATACCGGGGAAGGCTGGATTCGTCGTGCAAGGAACCGGCAACTTCCGACACCCGTCGCGAGTTGTTCGAGGCGATGAGTAAGGTCGCCGCCTCCGGCTGCGGCCCAAAGGAGCAATTTTCAAGCATCGGCTGTTCGATAAAGTGGAAATAAGATGACGGACGGCGGTGGACCATGTTTGCCTTCCGTTTGGCTTGTGGATGATTTATCTTGTGGTTTGACGGGCGTCGCCCGGATGAAATGAAAAGCGGGAAATAACAAGTGACTGAAAATCAGCAAGACAGTTTTCTGCGTGAAATTGACGAGGAGCTGCGCAACGAGCGCTACGCCAAGCTATGGAAGCGCTATGGCGCTCATCTTATCGGAGTTGCGCTTGTCATAATCGGCGCCGTCGCCGGTTATCAGGGATGGCGCGCCTATGATATCAACATGCGCAATAAGACGGGGGAGCAATTCGCCAAGGCTCAGAATCTCGCATCGGAGAACAAGGGGCAGGAGGCTGATGCGGCGTTTTCCAGGCTGGCCGCCGACGCAAGCAGCGGCTATTCGATGCTGGCCCGCTTCAGGAAGGCGACTCTTCAGGCATTCAAGTCCGGCGACGCGACCGGCTTTAGCCAACTGGCCGGCGACGCCGGCATTGATGCCGCTTACAGCGATCTGGCCAAGGTTATCGGCGTAATGCACGAGACCGGCGGCGCCGACCCCAAGAAGTTGATGGAGCGTCTGGCGCCGTTAACCGCCGATAACAATCCTTGGCGCTACAGCGCCCGCGAGATTACCGCCGTGCTCGCCATTAACGCCGGAGATGCGGTTAAGGCGCGTGAGTTGCTCAAGAGTCTGGCTGATGACGCGACAACGCCACGGGCAATGCGGCAGCGGGCATCTGAATTATTGGCTGTTGTCGGTAGCTGAATGATAAAACAAGGACTCAAGCGGATAATGCGTACGGCGGCGCTTTTGTCGCCGCTGCTGTTGCCGCTTGGGGCTTGCGATTCCCTGTTCGGCGAAGAAGGCATGTCTTCATGGTTCAAGGGCGCCAAGGCCCCGCCGTTGCCCGGCAAACGCATTTCCGTGCTTCTTCATGAAAGGGTGTTGGCGCCCGATCCCAATCTGGCGAATGCCGAGATATTGTTGCCGCCGCCGTCGGTCAACCAGGAATGGCCTCAGCCCGGCGGCTATGCCAACCACGCCATGCATCATATTCTGGTTAATGACGTTCTTAGTCAGGCCTGGGGCGTCGGCGTAGGCAAGGCGGCCAATTCGGGTAATTTATTTATCGGCTCGCCCATTGTCTCCGCCGGGCGCGTTTTCGCCATGGATGTAAATACCATGGTAACTTCCGTAGACGCCAAGACCGGGGCTAAATATTGGCAGGTGAAGTTGACGCCGGACGAGGAAGATGACGGCCATATCGGCGGCGGCATCGCTTACGAGGGGGGCCGGATATTCGTCACCGCAGGCTTTGCCCAGGTCATTGCCCTGCACGCCGGCAACGGCTCCTTGTTGTGGAAGAAGAACCTGAGCAGTCCCTTGCGCTCGGCGCCGACGGTTCGGGGCGGGCGGGTGTTTGTTCTTACCGTTGACAACAAACTTCATGTGCTTGCCGCTCATACCGGCGACACCGTTTGGAGTCACGAGGGCGTCGCCGAATCCGCCAGCATGCTCGGCGGAGGCAGTCCGGCGGTTGATGGCGGAGTGGTGGTGGCCCCTTATTCTTCCGGCGAACTGGTGGCGCTGATGGTCGAGAACGGGCGACTGTTATGGAGTGAATCGCTGGCCATGGCGCGGCGCACCGAAGAGATATCGACCATGTCCCATATTCGCGGTCGTCCGGTAATCGACCGTGGCCGGGTATTCGCCATGAGCCATGGCGGAGTCCTGGTGTCCATCGACCTGCGCAGCGGACGGCGCATCTGGACCAAAGAGATCGGCGGCCTGGAGTCGCCGTGGGTGGCCGGCGATTATATTTTCGTCCTTACCAATGATTCCGAAATTGCCGCTCTGTCACGCGAAGACGGGCGTATTCATTGGGTGCAGGGATTGCCGCGCTTTGAAGATGAGAAGGACAAGAAAAAACCTGTTGTATGGAGCGGGCCGGTGCTGGTCAGCGACCGCTTGCTCATTGCCGGTTCCCATGGCGTGGTGATGGCGGTGTCGCCGTATACCGGGTCGATCATGGGCAAGGTAGAGATACCTGACGGCGTATCCGTTTCCCCGGTGGTCGCCGGCGGCAGTGTTTATTTCCTGTCCAACGACGCCGAGCTGGTTGCCTATCGGTGACGGGGCGTGACCTTTACCGTAGCCATCGTCGGCCGGCCTAACGTCGGCAAGTCAACCCTTTTTAACCGTCTGGCCGGCAAGCGGCTGGCGCTGGTTGACGACACGCCGGGCGTAACCCGCGACCGGCGCGAGGGCGTGGGTTCCATAGCCGATCTCAGCTTCAAAATCATCGACACCGCCGGGCTGGAAGACGCCGCCGATGACAGTCTTGAGGCGCGCATGCGCGCCCAGACCGAACAGGCTCTTGATGGCGCCGACGTCATCATGTTTGTAATTGATGCGCGTTCCGGCCTGATGCCGATAGACAAGCACTTTGCTGATCGGCTGCGCCGGCGCGGCGCTCCGGTAATTCTTGTCGCCAACAAATGTGAAGGTCGAGGCGGCAGGGCGGGTCTCGGCGAGGCCTATGCCCTGGGCTTAGGCGACCCTCTTGCCGTCTCCGCCGAGCATGGCGAGGGCATGGGCGATCTGTACGATGCCCTGTCTCCCTTTGCCGAAGCGGCCAAGGTTCAAGGGGAAGGGGAGGATGATGAGGTCGATGGCGGCGATGCTGATGACGACGACGATGAACGGCCCCTGCAACTGGCCATCGTCGGTCGTCCTAATGTAGGCAAGTCAACGCTGGTCAACTATCTGCTCGGCGAGGACCGCATGTTGACCGGCCCCGAGGCCGGCATCACCAGGGATTCCATCTCCATCCCCTCCAGTTTTGAGGGGCGCAGCATCCAACTTGTCGATACCGCCGGGTTGCGGCGCAAGGCCAGGATAACCGAAAAGCTGGAAGAGATGTCGGTCGGCGCCAGTTTGCACGCTGTCCGCTTCGCCCAGGTGGTGGCGTTGACTATCGACGCCGTGGAAGGGCTTGAAAAACAAGACCTGACCATTGCCGATATGGTTGTCGAGGAAGGCCGTGCGCTGATCATCGTCCTTAACAAGTGGGACCTTGTGAAGGACCGCAAGAAAGCTCTTGGGCTGCTCGCCGACAGGCTTGAAACATCGCTGCCCCAGGTTCGCGGCGTTCCGGTGGTCACTTGCTCGGCATTGACCGGGAAAGGAGTTGACGATCTGCTGCCGGCGGCAGTCGCCGTTTTCAAGCTGTGGAACAAGCGGATATCCACCGGCCGGCTTAACCGTTGGCTGGAAGTGGTTACCGAGCGCCATCCGCCGCCGCTGGTTCATGGTCGCCGATTGCGCATCCGCTACATCACCCAGATCAAGACGCGCCCGCCCACTTTTGTTATTTTTGCCGGCAGCCTCAAAGGAATGCCCGAATCATACGCACGCTATTTGATCAACTCCCTGCGCGATGATTTCGACCTTCCCGGCGTCCCCTTGCGCCTGCATGTGCGAAAGGGCAAGAACCCGTATGTGGATGAATGATGCGCCGCCGATTGACGGCGTTTCCTGTTTCCCTTGATGTGGGAAAATCTGCTATAGTCTCAGTCGGTACGGCAAGATTATGAAAGGCATCGGCGTGGGACACGCGGCTCTGAAGCAGCCGTCGCGCATGACGGTGGAGGAATTCCTGGTCTGGGACGGCGACGCCGACACCCGCTACGAGTTGGCAGGCGGCGAGGTTTTCGCCATGGCTCCGCCGTCGGTGGCTCACGCGGACATTACTGCGAGCTTAGTTGTCAACATCGGCGCGAAACTTCGTCCGCCTTGCAAGGTCTCGGCGGAAGTTGGCATTCGATACTCGAAGCAGGAGAACACTTTCTACCAGGCCGATCTGGCGGTCAGTTGCTCCCCAAGGACTCCCGGCGAGCATTATCTTGAAGCGCCTGTCGTCATCATCGAGGTGCTTTCCCCCGGCACAGCCAACTTTGATCGTGGAACCAAGGTCCCCGACTACCGGGCCATCCCGTCGGTGCGCGAGATCGCGCTGGTGTCCTCGACGGAAATTAAGATTGAGATATGGCTCCGCACGGCGGGCGGCTGGGAGGTGACGGACGTAGCGGGCAGAGACGCGGTTCTCCGCCTCGCCTCCATTGATGTCGAAATTCCGTTGTCGGCAGTCTATGACGGCGTGGCGTTTTAGGCGGATAAGACCGGTGACCGTAAAGAATGACTCTGAAAAATTCTCCCCCTTTAGAAGGGGGAGTTATCCGTCTGTGTGTTTTGACCACCACAGAGGCGCAGAGGCGCAGAGAAGATTTTTCTACCCTCCTCTGTGTCTCTGAGCCTCTGTGTTTCATAAACAGTATCGGCGGCAACCTCCCCTTGCCCCTCCTTGGCAAGGAGGGGAAAGAGCAGGGGCGATTAAGGCCGCTGGTATTATTCCTGCTTTCCCGCCAGCTTCATTTCCTCGGTTTTGTCCTGCCTGGCGGCGATGACGCCGCGTCGGATTTTGCGGGTGCGGGCGAAGGTTTCAACCAGCCAGTCGCCATTGTTATCGCGGATGGCGGTTTGCAGGTCCGCCAGGTCTTCGCCGAAGCGGTCCAGCATCTCAAGAACGGCTTCCTTGTTGGCAAGGGCGATGTCGCGCCACATCACCGGGTCCGAGGCGGCGATGCGGGTGAAATCCCTGAAGCCGCCGGCGGAGAACTTGATCACCTCCTGTTGCAGATGACTCTCCAGCTTGGTGGCGGTGTCAACGATGGTGTAGGCGATCATGTGGGGGAGGTGAGAGGTGATGGCTAACACCCTGTCATGGTGTTCGGCGCTCATCATTTCGACCGTCATTCCGGCGCGCCGCCACAACTCGGCCACTCTGTTCACGGCGCCCTTGTCGACTCCCGGCTCAGGCGTGAGGATGCACCAGTGGCCGTCAAACAACTCGGCGAAGCCGGCCTCCGGCCCTGAATGCTCGGTGCCGGCGACAGGGTGTCCGGGAACCAGATGAACGCCGACGGGAAGGTAGGGACGAACGGCCTCGATCGCCGATTGCTTGACCGAGCCGACATCGCTGACGATGCACCCTTGTTTAAGGGCCGGAGCCAAGGTCATGGCGACTTCGGCATAGGCGCCGAGGGGGACGCAAATCATTACCAGATCGGCGTCGGCGCACGCTTTTCCGGCGTCGCCGGTAATACTGTCGGCCAGTCCCAGTTCTATCGCTTTGTTCAGGGTGCGCTCGGAGCGGGCGCAGACGGCGATATGACCGGCCAGAGAATCGCGGCGCATGACGCGGGCCAGCGACGAGCCGATCAGGCCGAAGCCGATGAAAGCGACGCGATTGAACATAACCCCGCTCATTGCATGAACTCCTCAAGAGCGCCGACGACGGCGTGCATTTCGTCTTCCCGCCCGATGGTAATGCGCAGGTAATCAGGGAGGCCGTAGGCGGTTATGCGCCTGACGATGATGCCGCGTCGTTTGAGGAAGGCGTCGGCGTCCTCGGCGCGTCGTCCGGCTTCATCAGGGAAGCGGGCCAGCACGAAGTTGCCGACGCTTGCCGGTCCTTGCAGGCCCATATCTCGCAGTCGTTGTTCGGTCCAGGTCAGCCATTTCAGGTTATGGCGATAGGCCCGCTCGGTGAATTCATGGTCGGCAAGCGCCGCCAGTCCGGCGGCCTGGGCCGGCGAGCCGACGTTAAAAGGATTGCGAACCCTGTTCAGCACGTCGGCGATTCCCGGCGGGCAGTAGGCCCAGCCCAGACGCACGCCGCCGAGGGCGTAAATCTTCGAGAAGGTGCGGGTCATCACCACGTCGGCGCCGTTGTTCACCATCTCGATGCCGGGCGCATAATCCTCGGCGGCAACGAACTCGGCATAGGCGGCGTCAATCACCAGCAGCGCGGAGTCGGGCAAGGAAGCGCGCAGCCGTTCCATTTCCCGCATTCCCAGGTAGGTTCCCGTCGGATTGTTGGGGTTGGCCAGAAATACGATGCGGGTTTTGGGCGTGACCTTCTTCAGCAGTTCGTCCACGTTCGCGGTCAGCCCGATTTCCGGCGCCTTGACCGGCGTCGCCCCCGCCGTCCTGGCGGCGATGGGGTACATCAGAAAGCCATGCTCCGTGTACAGAACTTCGTCTCCCGGCCCGGCGTAAGCGCGGCAAAGCAGGCCCAGCAACTCATCGGAGCCGGCGCCGCAGACGATTTGTTCGCTGTTGAGGCCGTTCATCTCGCCCAGCGCCTTGCGCAGCTTGGCGCAGCCGCCGTCGGGGTAGCGGTGGAGCTTTCCCGACAGTTCGTCGTAGGCGGCGACCGCCTTGGGACTGGGACCGAAAGCGCCCTCATTGGAGGCCAGCTTGATAATGTCCTTAACGCCGGATATTTCGGATTCACCGCCTACATAAGGGGTGATGTCCATAATGCCGGGACGGGGAGGGGGGAGACTCATGCCAGTTCGTCTTCGCTGAAGGGGATGGCGTAGCCGCCCGGCAAAACCACGCGGACAGCGGACAGAGATTCGACAAGGCCGGTAATCCTGCTGTCGTCGTCGGCGATATATTCATCAATTTCGGCCAGATAAAGCCGTGAATCGCGGGAGTGCTTGTAACAGGAAACAAGCGACAGTCCGATCCCGCTGAAGGCCTCTCTGAGGCGGGACAGCGTTATTTCCTTTTTGGTTTCAATGGCCATGAATGACCTGTCGCGGCCTGTCGGATGGTGGGCAACGGGGCAAATTGCCAATGCTTCCAGGTTCTTGTTGCGGCAGTTTCCTACGCCGGCGAAGGGAAGGCGGGCGATGATTCTCGGCGTCATCTCATCTTCGTTCACAATATGCCGCCACCAGGGGTCGGCGTCGTCCGGGCGGGGCAGCGGCAAAATTCCCACCGTTGAGTTCTGTGACCTGACGGCATTGATGAGTTGGCGTTCAGAGGCGTATCCGGTCATGGTCGTGAAAGAACCGTACTGGTCACGCGCCAGATCCCATAAATCGGCATTCCCTTCCGGCATGAAGACGGCTACCGAAAACGGCCCTTCCATGGACAAGGTGGCGACGATCAGCTCGCGCCACATGCGGCATAACTCGCGTTTGGGGAAGGCTCCCTTGTGCCGGCCCATCAGGCGGTACAGGATTTCGGCCTCTCGCGCCGGTCTGATCTTGACTCTTTCGCCGGCCTTGACCTCCCGGACCTTCTCCACCACTTTTGTGCGGCGCATGATCAGGTCATGAAGAGAATCGTCGATGGCGTCGATTTCCTTACGCAGGGCGTTCAAGGATTTTTTTGAAGTCATAATCAATGCCTGACCGATCAGCGCCTTTGGTTGGAGAGGAAGGTCAGAGGATTCTTAATGGCATGCTCACCTAAAATCAAAGTAAACATTGACACTAAGGAACAGGATTCCTAGCTATGATGCCTCATTTGAGGATGAACGAGACGAGAAATGGCCGCATCCGTGAATAATGTCGATGGTCGTTTTAACGCCGAGAACTTGCCGGGGCATCGGGTGAAGCTCGGCCTGGACGCTCCTTTGCGTCTGGACTGCGGCTTCGAACTCTCTGATTTCACCGTCGCCTACCAGACCTACGGCTGCCTGAACGAGGACAAATCCAATGCCGTTCTAATCTGTCACGCGCTGACCGGGGATCAGTTTGTCGCCGAGCCTCATCCCGTCACCGGCAAGGACGGCTGGTGGCAACTGATGGTGGGGCCGGGCAAGCCGCTGGATACCGAGCGTTTCTTTATCATCTGCTCCAATATTCTGGGCGGTTGCATGGGCACCATCGGCCCCAAAGAGATCAACCCGAAGACGGGAAAGCCCTGGGGACTGGATTTTCCGGTTATTACCATCGGCGACATGGTCAGCGCCCAGGCCTTGCTGCTGGACCACCTGGGAATCGGGCAGTTGTTCATGGTTATCGGCGGCTCCATGGGCGGCATGCAGGTTCTGGAGTGGGCCGCCACATATCCCAAGCGGGTCTTTGCCGCCGTTCCCATTGCTTCATCCGCCTGCGAATCGGCCCAGAATATCGCCTTCCACGAGGTCGGGCGCCAGGCGATCATGGCCGATCCCGATTGGCGCCATGGAGATTATCTGAACCAGGGCACGCGGCCTCATCGCGGCCTTGCCGTTGCCCGCATGGCGGCGCACATTATTTATCTTTCCGAGTCCTCCCTGCAACGCAAGTTCGGGCGGCGTTTGCAGGACCGCAAGGCCGTCACCTACGGTTTCGACGCTGATTTCCAGGTGGAGAGCTATCTGCGTCACCAGGGCATTACTTTTGTTGAGCGGTTCGACGCCAACACCTATCTCTATATTACCCGCGCTTCGGATTATTTTGATCTGACGTCCCGCCATGGCGGGGTATTGGCCAATGCCTTTCTTCATACCAGGATTCGTTTTTGCGTGTTCTCGTTCACCAGCGATTGGCTGTACCCGACCAAGGAGAGCCGAACTATTGTTCATGCGCTGAATGCCGCCGCCGCCAATGTCAGCTTTGCCGAGATCGTCTCCGACAACGGTCACGACGCCTTTCTTCTCGATGAACCGGAGTTCCACAGGGTGTTGAGCGGCTTTATCAACGGCGCCGCCGAGCATCGCGGCCTGCCCAGGAAGGCTGCGCCATGACCGACGAAAACGAGAGTAAGGCCATTCGCGTCGATTTGCAGGTCATCGCCGACATGATCAATCCCGGATCAAGGGTGTTGGATGTCGGTTGCGGTTACGGCGTGCTGCTTGACTATCTCACCCGTTACAAGCAGGTGGACGGGCGAGGCATTGAAATCAGCACCGAGGGCGTCAACGCCTGCGTCAGCGCCGGACTGTCGGTGATTCAAGGCAATGCCGACACGGACCTCGCCGATTACCCGGATCATGCCTTTGATTATGTGGTGTTGAGCCAGACCTTGCAGGCCATGCACGCGCCGAAGAAGGTGATCGAGCACCTGTTGCGCATCGGTCGGCGGGCGATCGTTTCGTTTCCCAACTTCGCTCACTGGCGGTTGCGGTTGTATATCGGGCTTAAGGGCAGAATGCCGGTCAGCAAGACGCTTCCCTGCCAGTGGTATGACACCCCCAATATCCACTTCTGCACCATCAAGGATTTCATGGCGCTGTGCGGGGAGTTGGGGATTACCGTCGAGCGCAGTCTGGCGCTGGATCATGACGGCGCCGGGCGTCCTATCGGCCTTTGGCCTTTCTCCGCCAACCTGATCGGCGAACAGGCGGTGTTTTTGTTGCATAAATAGGGGACGTTCCCTCACTCGCGTCCGTAAATATCTTCGAAGCGTTCGATATCGTCTTCTTCAAGGTAAGAGCCGGTTTGAACTTCTATGACATGAATAATATCCCGGCCGGGGTTTTCCAGGCGGTGCCTGGCGCCGGCGGGGATGTAGGCGGACTGGTTCTCATGAAGATCGAAGGTTTCATCTCCCCGCGTTACCCTCGCCGTCCCGTCAACCACAGTCCAGTGTTCGGCGCGATGCCGGTGACGTTGCAGGCTGAGACCGGCGCCGGGGTTGAGGGTGAGTTGCTTGACCTTGAAGCGGTCGCCTTCCTTAAGGGTGGTGAAACTGCCCCAGGGGCGATAGACGGTAAGATGAGAAACAATCTCCTTCCTCTTGTTTTCTGCCAACAGGCCGTACAGCGCCTTCACTTCCTCCGCCTTGTCCTTGGCGAGCACCAGGACGGCGTCATCCATGGCCACCACCACGATATCCTTCACGCCGACGGTCGCCACCAGAGGGCCATGGCTTCGGATGTAGCTGTCGGCAGTGTCCAGGGCCGTCACATCGCCGGACAGGGCGTTGCCGTTTTTATCTTTTACGGCGACCTCCCACAGCGAAGCCCAGGAGCCGAGATCGCTCCAGCCCATATTTACCGGCGTCACGGCGGCTGTTTTTGTGCGCTCCATGACCGCATAGTCGATGGAGTTGGAAGGAATCGTCGCAAAAGCTTCCGCGCCCAGGCGAAAGAAAGCGCCGTCGCGCCGGCCTTCGGCCACCGCCTGGCGGCAGCCGGCGATGATGGCCGGTTGCAGCCGTTCCAGTTCCTCCAGGTAGCGCGCCGCAGTGAAGACGAATATGCCGCTGTTCCATGAGTAACCGCCGGTCTTGAGAAATCCCTCGGCGGCAGCGGCGTCGGGTTTTTCGATGAATCGGGAAATTTTGGAACAACCTTTTACGTCTTCAAGGGGAGCGCCGCCGAGGATATAGCCGTAGCCGGTTTCCGGCCTGTCGGGGGTAATGCCGAAGGCCACCAACGCTCCGGCCCGCGCCGCTACGGTCGCCGTTTCGACGGCGGCGTAAAAATGCTTCACGTCGGCGATGACATGATCCGAAGGCATAACCAGCATGAGCGCTTCGGGATCGTCCCTGACCAGCATCAGCGCCGCCGCCGCCGCCGCCGGAGCGGTGTTGCGTCCGACCGGCTCCAGGATGATATCGGCGGGCGTCATGTCGATGTCGCGGAGCTGCTCGATTACCATGAAGCGGTGTTCGTGGTTGCAGATGATCAGGGGCGGGTTGAAGCCTTTTCCCCTTACTCTGTGAGCGGTCTCCTGGAGGATGCTGCGCCCGTAAACCGGCCCGCAGGCCAAGTCGTGAAACTGTTTGGGGTTGAGGCTGCGCGACGCCGGCCACAGTCTTGATCCCGATCCGCCGGAAAGGATAACCGGCGTGATGCTTGCGCCGCCGCTCATGCAATGTTTTCCAAGTACCAGCGGTAGGCCTGTTTCAGTCCGTCATCAAGGCCGGTCTTCGCCTTCCACCCCAGCGCCGACAGGCGGGACGCATCCACCAGCTTGCGCGGGGTTCCGTCGGGCTTGGTCGCGTCAAACGTCAACTCGCCCGTGAAGCCCACTACCCGGCATATGGTTTTAGCCAGATCGCCGATGGATATTTCATTTCCGGTTCCGATATTGATTTGAATTTCCCCGGAGTAGTTCCTGATGAGAAAAACCAGGGCGTCGGCCAGATCATCCACATACATGAATTCCCGCAACGGCGCTCCTGATCCCCACACCTCCATGGTCTTGTCGCCGCGCTCTTTCGCCATATGGGCCTTGAGCATCAGGGCGGGGATGACATGGCTTACGTTCAGATCAAACCTGTCTCCCGGGCCGTAGAGGTTGGTCGGCTGGGCGGCGATGAAGTCGCAGCCGTACTGAAGCCGGTAGGCCTGACACAACCGGATGCCGGCGATCTTGGCTATTGCATACCACTGGTTTGTCGGCTCAAGGGGGCCGGTGAGCAGAGCCTCCTCGGCCATCGGCTGCTCGGCGTGTTTGGGATAGATGCACGACGTTCCCAGCAACAGGAGTTTTTCGACGCCGGCCTTCCAGGCGCTGTGCACCAGATTGGTTTCGATGGCCAGATTGTCATAGATGAATTCCGCCGGACGGGTGTTGTTGGCGAAGATGCCGCCGACGGTGGCGGCGGCGATGATCGCCACTTGCGGTTTATGCTCCGCCATCCACGCCTCGACATCGGCCTGACGGCGCAGGTCCACCTGTTCGCGGCCGACGGACAGCGGTTGACAATCCTCGGCGGACAGCCTTCTCATCAGGGCCGAGCCGACCATTCCCTGTCCGCCGGCCACCATGATGCGTTTGCCGGACAGGGAAAAAGGCGTCTTTCCTGTCATTGATTTTTCATATCTTCAAGATCAAAGGCCACCATTTCGCGGACAAGCTCCTTGAAGGTGGTTTGCGGTTTCCAGCCCAGTTTTTTCCGCGCCTTGGAGGCGTCGCCTTCAAGCTTGTGGACATCGGTCGGACGGAAGTAACGGGGGTCCACCTGCACCAGCACCTTGCCGGTGGCGGCGTCGGCGCCCGTTTCGTCGGCGCCGGAGCCGCTCCATTGAATCTTTCTGCCGACTTCGGCGAAGGCCAACTCGACGAATTCACGCACCGAACGGCACTCGCCGGTGGCCAGCACATAGTCGTCGGCTGCGGGCTGTTGCATCATCATCCACATGCCCTTTACATAGTCCCGCGCATGTCCCCAATCCCGCTTTGCGTCCATATTGCCGAGGAACAGCTTGTCCTGCTTGCCGAGTTCGATCGCCGCCACGGCGCGGGTGATCTTGCGGGTGACGAAGGTCTCGCCTCGGGTCGGCCCCTCGTGATTGAACAGGATGCCGTTGGAGGCGTGATAGCCGTAGGCCTCGCGGTAGTTGACGGTGATCCAGTAGGCGTACAGCTTGGCCGCCGCATAGGGGCTGCACGGATGAAAGGGAGTGTTCTCGTTTTGCGGAGCCTCGGCGTTGCCGTAAAGCTCGGAGGTCGAGGCCTGATAAAAGCGCACGCTGTCTTTCATGCCGAGAATGCGAATGGCCTCCAGAAGCCGCAGCGCGCCCAGGCCGTCCGCGTTGGCGGTGTATTCCGGCGTCTCGAAGCTGACCTGCACATGGCTCTGCGCCGCCAGATTGTAAATCTCGTCGGGCCGGGTCTCCTGAACCAGACGGATCAGGTTGGTGGCGTCGGTCATGTCGCCGTAGTGCATGGTGAAGCGCACGTTCTCCTCGTGGGGATCGTGGTAAAGATGATCGACGCGCCCGGTGTTGAAAGACGACGAACGCCGCTTTACGCCGTGAACCACATAACCCTTGTCGAGCAGAAGCTCGGCCAGATACGCCCCGTCCTGACCGGTGACGCCGGTTATGAGAGCGGTTTTTTTGACCATTTTAATTCCTGTGGGTTAACCTGATTCAGCGGTGGGGACTGTAGTACGTCACGCCCCGGCGAGGAAAGACTGTTTTGCGGGCGGTTATTACAAAAAAGAAACCCCCGTCAACCAAGGGCGGGGGGTTCTTTTCGGATGCTCCAGGCATCGCCCGGTCTAAGCCGAGCCTGATTGAGTACACTGTGCCAAGTAACTTGCGTCGTCAGGCGGTGTCAGTTTTCTAAACCTCTCTTTTCCAGCTACCACCTACGCCCTATAGATAGGATATTTTTTAACGGGTTCAATAGCCGATCACGCAATATTGTTGCTTTTTTTTATGGTATTATCGGGGCCTGTCCAGATCGGTCTCAAACAGGCGGTAGCGGCTTTTGCCGGCGTCGTCATCGGCCTTGGCGATCAGTTTTGCCGCCTCGCCTTTGAGCGAGGATTTTAGGCCGTCATAAACCTGATGGTCATAGAAATCGTCGGGATATATTTCAAGCCACATGCGGACGCGCCGGGCGGCTCCCCATGTGATGTCGAGACTTTCCGAGCGGCCCGGCGGCAGGCGGGTGTCGAAGGCCTCGACCCAGACGCCGTCGGCAAATGACACCGAACGCCGGATGACGCGAAAGACCTCGCTTTCCCTGATCGGCTCGCCGCCGTCGTCAAGGCGGACGGCGCGCATTACCGCCTTGGGCGTGACATAGGTGGGGAAAGCATGGCCGACCCCGGTGTTGGTCAGCGCAAAGCTCGCCTTGTCGCTTTTCGCGCTGAAGGCGGGGGTAAGGCCGGAGGCCGTCATTTCAGGATCATGAATGCCCAGCCATAAGTGCCGGCGTCCCGGCATATGGCAGGATTGGCAGGTGACGCCTTTTTTCCCCTGGGGGCTGTCTTTCCATTCGTTATGGGTGTTTTCCAGCGGCTTTCCGTTGACCGCGCCCCATGACGGAGGGAACTGATGGCAGGAGGCGCAGAACGAGGAGTCCTCGAAACCGGCAGACCTGAAAACGCCGCCGTGGGAATCGGCGGAATCGCTCTGCCCGGTTTCGCCGGTTACCGCCTTGGGCGGGCCGTAATGCTTGCGCCCCCTGAGATGGCAGCCCGAGCAGCTATTGCCCGCCGCCGCCAGCCCTTGGGCCGCCGGGATATGTCCTCGGCCCGCCTTCAGGGCGTCGCGGAAAGCCTGCTCCTGCTCGGCCAGCGGAGCGTGGCACTGCATACAGTCGCTCAGGCCGCCGGCAAACGAGGCCATCAACTGGCCGACCAGTCCCGGCGAGAAGGCCTTGGCGTGAAGGGAGGAGCGCCATTCCTCGTATTGGCCGGCATGGCACTCGCCGCAAGCCTCGGGGGCCAGGGAATGTTCGGGAGCCTCGCCCTGGAGGGCGAGGGGCTTTTGCCAGTAGTTCTCGGGCAGCGGGTGAGGGTCGGCGGCGAACGCCGGAGCTTGAGATAACGTCAGTATGATTATGGGAACACAATACTTGATTATATATAGCGGCATGCTGCTATGGCGTTTCGGGAACGGCGGCGGTTTGCTCTTCGCGGAAGGCGTCCAGCGCCGCCGCGACGGCCTCGTCGGAAAGGGCGATAATGGCGGCGGCCAGCAGGGCGGCGTTTCTGGCGCCGGCCTCGCCGAGGCCGAGGGCGCCGACGGGAACGCCGCCCGGCATCTGGGCCATGCACAGCAGGGCGTCCAGGCCGCCCATCATTTTCCCTTCCATAGGGACGCCGAGAACCGGCAGAGGCGTCAGCGCCGCCACCGCGCCGGGCAGGGCGGCGGCCATGCCGGCGCCGGCGATGATCACTTTCAGGCCGCGCTTTTTGGCGCTTGAGGCGTATTCATAGAGACGCGCCGGCGTACGGTGGGCCGAGATGACGCGGGTTTCAGACGGCACGCCCAGCCCGTCCAGGATGTTCTTGGCGCAACGCATGACGTTCCAGTCGGAGCGGCTGCCCATGATAATGCCCACAATCGGGGTGCTGTCGGCCATGACGGCAATTCCTCAGCGAATAAGGCGGCGATTATAGGCGCGCACGGCCTTTGCGCAAGCCGGTAACAAATGTTTTGAACAAATGCTCTGTCGATAAGGCGGAGGATACGTCCGCCGTCGCCGCGCCGGCGGCGAGACCGGACCTCCGTTATTTGTAAGGCAAGCGCTCTTCGATCAGGCCGGGCAGGTTCTCAAACTCCGGGTCTTTATGCACCAGCGCCGCCGCCAGTTGCAGCGCCGATGCGGCAATCCAGGCGTCGGCGAGTGAAAGCTGATGGCCGGCTTTGATGCCCGCCGCACACTCCAGCAGGGCAGGGGACTCATGTATCCACTCCACCGGCAACGCCAGGCAACTTTGATAGGCCTGACGCCCTGCCTGTTCGCCTTCGTCTTTCCACACCCGGTAATAAATTTCCATTAACGACATAAAGCAGCCGTAACATCGCTGTTCGCCCAGCGCCGCCCCTTTGAGCAGCGCCGCAACCCGCTCGGCCCCCGCCTCGTTATCGCGCAGCGTCAGCAGCGCCGATGTGTCAAGCAGCCAAAGGTTCATGCTTCTCGCGCCGCATCGGCCTTGCGGTCAGCCGACAGCCGCGCCGATGCCCCGCCCCGGCCTTGGCCGCGAAAGGCTTCGATGGAATGGAGATATGCCGCCATCTTTGCGGTGTTCTCCGCAACGCCGCCGGACAACGTGCGATAAGCTTCGCTGGAAACAATATAAGCTACTTGGCGTCCGCGCCGAGTGATGCTGATCGGCTCGCGCTGGGCGTTATCCAGTAATTCGCCAAAATGGTTCTGGGCCTCGACTGACGAAACGGTTTTCATGGCGCCACTCCTTCAACTGGCTAATCTGTCTATTATAGCCAGAAATAAGCTTACCGGCAATGGCTATTCCGTCAATACATACTGATCAGGGAATGTCCTATAATAAGCCGGGATGGGCCTTTGCCCGGCTTCTGATAAGGTTCCCGGTTTCATGGATGGTTGGCGTCCCCTACGGGATTCGAACCCGTGTTGCCGGCGTGAGAGGCCAGCGTCCTAGGCCTCTAGACGAAGGGGACGAGGCTTGACATCAGTTCTATTACAGGAAAACCAGGACCTTGATCAAGGGGGTCAATAGTGATGTTGTATGTCATGGCGTCGGTTCGCCCGGTGTAGTAAGTATCTTCGGCATTATTTTGTCGAACAGGATTGATGATGGGTAAAAAAATAAAGGTTCCCGGTCAGAAAAGGCCTTTCGCGGTCAGGGACAGGGAGGCAAGGCGCGAGGACATCGACCGTCGCAATGAAGTTGAAATCAGGCAGGACGCCGAACGGCATGTTCCCGGCAGACGGACCAAAAAGGACGACCGCCGCGACGATGAAGATGATACGCGCCGCAAATAGGCGGCATGACTTTCTTGGTAATTGGAGGATAAGGCCCGATGGCCAACGTTGTAGTTGTCGGCGCCCAGTGGGGCGATGAGGGTAAGGGCAAGATCGTTGATTGGCTGTCGGAGCGCGCCGATGTCGTGGTGCGTTTTCAGGGCGGCCACAACGCCGGCCATACCCTGGTCATCGACGGCGTTGTCTTCAAACTGAGTCTGCTGCCTTCCGGCGTGGTGCGCGAAGGCAAGCTTTCGATCATCGGCAACGGCGTGGTGGTCGATCCCTGGGCGTTGCTGGGCGAGATGGAAACGGTTCGCGGCAAGGGGGTAAAGATCAGCCCCCTGAATGTGCGCGTCGCCGAAAACGCGCCGCTGATTCTGCCGCTGCACCGCAACCTGGACCAGGCCCGCGAGGCGGCTTTGGGAAACGCCAGGATCGGCACCACCGGACGCGGCATCGGCCCCGCCTACGAAGACAAGACGGCCAGACGCGCCATACGGGTGGGCGATCTGGCCGAACTCGGCGAGTTGGGCGCGAAAGTGGACAGGCTTCTTTTCCATCATAACGCCCTGCTGCGCGGCATGGGTATGCCCGAAGTTGATCGGGACAAACTGATTTTCGATCTGGAGCAGGTCGCGCCCAAAATTCTGCCCTATGCGGGAATTGTGTGGAAAATACTTGATGAGGCCCGGCGGGCCGGCAAGCGCATTCTGTACGAAGGCGCCCAAGGCACCATGCTGGATATCGACCACGGCACCTATCCCTTCGTCACCTCGTCCAACACGGTGGCCGCCCAGGCGGCTGTCGGCTCGGGGCAGGGACCGGGGGCCATTGATTATGTGCTCGGCATCACCAAGGCCTACACCACCCGTGTCGGCTCGGGGCCGTTTCCCACTGAACTCAATGATGACATCGGCAAGGGTCTGGGCGAGCGCGGCCATGAATTCGGCACCGTCACCGGCAGACCCCGCCGTTGCGGCTGGTTTGACGCGGTGATGGTGCGCCAGGCGGTAAAGGTCAACGGCATCAACGGCATCGCCCTCACCAAGCTGGACGTGCTCGACGGCGTCAAGGAATTAAAGGTGTGCATCGGTTATCGTCTGGCCGGCAAGGAACTGGACTATCTTCCCGCCTCGTCCATCGAGCAGGCGGCGGTGGAGCCGATTTATGAATCCATGGAGGGTTGGAGCGAAAGCACTCGCGGGGCGCGCACCTGGGCCAAGCTGCCGGCCCAGGCCGTCAAATACATCCGCCATATCGAGGAACTTATCGAGGCCCCCGTCGCCCTGTTCTCCACCAGCCCCGAACGCGAGGACACCGTTCTGGTCCACGACCCGTTTGCCGATTGATACCAAAGGTCACTGATATTGACCTATGGCAGCCCCGGCAATTTCCCCTCCTTACCAAGGAGGGGGCAGGGGGAGGTTAGCTCAATACCCCTGACGCCCGGCGCGTTGACCGGAATAGGCACCGTTCTATGGACCACAGAGGCTCAGAGACACAGAGGAGGATAAAGAAAATAAAGAAAAAGCAGGAAAAAGACCTCGCTTGATCTTCTCTGCGCCTCTGCGCCTCTGTGTTCAAAACACACAGGCCGATAATTCCCTCTTCGATACCCCCTAACTCCCCCTTCGAAAGGGGGAGAATTTTTCAGAGTCATTCTCTAATTCGCCAACGGCAGGTAGACATCGAAGGTTGTCCCCTTGCCGATTTCGCTGGCAAGCCGGATCGCGCCGCCGACCTTGGCCACGACCCCGAAGACCATGGACAGGCCGAGGCCGGTGCCCTTGCCCTTTTCCTTGGTGGTGAAGAGAGGCTCATAGATGCGTTGCATGGTGGCGGCGTCCATGCCGCAGCCGGTGTCGGCGACCGTCAGTTTCGCGTAATGGCCGTTCTTGAGTTTGCCGCTCGTCACGGCCTGTTCTTCCTCTACCGTCTCCCGCGACAGGGAAATAGCCAATTCGCCGGTCTTGCCCTCCATGGCGTCGGCGGCGTTGGAGGCAAGGTTCATCAGGATCAACTCGGCCTGTCGGGGGTCCGCCAGCACCATGCCGACGTCCGGATCAAGGCGGTCCCTGATTTTAATCGTCGCCGGCAGGGTGGAGCGCAGCAAGCCAACGGTCTCATTGTACACCTTGAAAATATCGATCTTCGCAACCTCGCCTTCATCGCTTCGGCTGAAGGCCAATATTCCGGCCGCCATGCCCTTCATCCGTTGAGCCGCCATAAGGACCATCTCCAGTTTTTGGCGATCCGGGCTTCCTTCCGGCAGTTTCTTCATCACCATCGGCGTCAGGCTGAGGACAGGAAGAAGCATGTTGTTGATGTCGTGGGCGACGCCGCCCGCCAGGGCGCCCAGACTTTCCATCTTCTGGGTGCGCAGCCGCGCATTTTCGGCTTCCTTGCGCTCGGTGATGTCGCGGGCGAAGAGGACGGCGCCGCGAATATCGCCATCGACGGAAAAGACCGGATTGAAATTGTAGTCAAACCAGATTTTATTATTTTCCCCCTCATAACGCAGGGGCTTTTCGGTCTCCATGACGCCTTTCGCCGCAGCGGTCAGTTCAGAGGTTGGAGAAAAATTGGTGAAATGAAGATCGTCGGAGGTGTCCCAAAACGCTACATAGTCTCCCGAACTGGCGTTGATAAGGGACCGCAAGGTCGCTTCGCTCTCCCTGAGCATGTCCTCGGTCTTGCGCCGCTCGATAATTTCGGCCTCCAGTTCCCTGGTTTGTTCGGTCACCCGTTCTTCCAGGCCTGACCGGGAGGCGGCAAGTTCGCAGAAAATAGTGACCTTGGAGCGCAAGGCCTCCGCCACGATGGGAGTGAACAGGAAATCGACCGCCCCCAGGCGATAGCCTTGCTTTAGGTCGATCTCCGCCTGATCGTAAGCGGTAATGAAGATGATCGGCATCCGGCGGTTGCGGGGACGGCTGCGGATCATCGCGGCGGTCTCGAACCCGTCCATAACCGGCATCTTTACATTGAGCAGAATCAGGGCGAAGGACTGATGGAGCAGGATGCGTAAGGCCTCGCGGCCCGATTCGGCTTCGATGATATCGACCGGCAACGAGGCTATAATCGAGACGATTAACGCCCGCTTGTCGGAACTGTTATCGACGATGAGTATCTTCTGGCGTGGGATTTCCGGCGACATGATCATTCCCCTACAATCCCGCCAGGAAGCGACCGATATCGACGACCGGCAGACTTCTGGCCTGCGGCGAAGCTTCCCAGCATGATTTTGTTAATCGAAGCAGCCTATGGGGGTAACGATACCACAATAATCAAAAACGAGGAAGCGTTATGATAAAAAAGATTGTGTAAAAAGCTCCGAAGACTGCCAATATATGTAAAGAGCGGGGCGCTTCCGGCGTCTCGCCATAACACCCCGTTTCCGTCATGCGCGGGCTTGACCCGCGCATCCACGTCTTCCGGGCGCGAAAACGGCGAGAAAGAAAGACGTGGACCGCCGGGACAAGCCCGGCGGTGACGATTTTGCGTGTGTGTAACGCCAACGGTCAGTATCAATGGCCACCGGTATTACTCCGCCAGCTTTTTTCTCAGCAGGTCGTTGACCAGTTGCGGGTTGGCCTTGCCGTGGGTGGCTTTCATCGTCTGGCCGACGAACCATGAGACGACTTTCTCGTTGCCGCCCTTGAATTGCTCCGCCCGCTCCGGGTTGGCGGCGATGACGGCTTCGACGGCGGCTTCGACGGCGCCGGCGTCGGTGATTTGTCGCAGGCCCTTTTCCTTGACGATGGCGTCGGGATCGCCGCCGGTCTCGATCATGATCGCAAAGATTTCCTTGGCGATGCGCCCCGATATGGTGTCATCATTGATCAGGTCGATAAGCCGTCCCAGGTTCTTGGCCGATACCGGGCTGTCGCCGATATTCAACCCCTTGGCGTTGAGCGCTCCGAACAGGTTGGCGGTGACCCAGTTGGCGGCGGTCTTGGCGTCGCGGCCCTCGGCGACCGCCTCGAAGTAATCGGCATTTTCCCTTTCCGCCGCCAGCACCCCGGCGTCATAGGGCGACAGCCCGAATTCGGCGATGAAGCGTTCCTTCTTGTCGTCGGGCAATTCGGGCAGGCTTTTGCGGATGGCCTCCACATATTCCTCGGTCAGCGCCAGCGGCAGCAGGTCAGGGTCGGGGAAATAACGATAGTCGTGGGCCTGCTCTTTGGAGCGCATGGACCGGGTTTCGCCGGTGGACGAGTCAAACAGGCGGGTCTCCTGGATCACCCGGCCGCCTGATTCGTAGACATCGACCTGTCGCTCGGCCTCGTGTTCGATGGCTTGCTGAAGGAAGCGGATGGAGTTGACGTTCTTGATCTCGGCGCGGGTGCGCAAGCCTTTCTCGCCCTTAAGGCGGATCGAGACATTGGCGTCGACGCGCATTGATCCCTCGGCCATGTTGCCGTCGCAGGTCCCGAGATAACGCATGATGGCGCGCAACTTGGCGACGTAGGCCCCGGCTTCTTCGGGACTACGCATGTCGGGCTTGGAGACGATCTCCATCAGGCCGACGCCGGAGCGGTTGAGATCGATGAAGGTGCGCCGGGGGTCTTGATCGTGCAGGGACTTGCCGGCGTCTTGTTCCATGTGCAGGCGCTCGATGCCGATCTCGCGGGCGGGGCGATCCTTGAAGTCCAGAATGACAACCCCCTCGCCGACAATGGGATGGTAGAGCTGGGAAATCTGATAGCCCTGGGGCATGTCGGGATAGAAGTAATTCTTGCGGTCAAAGACGGAGCGCAGGTTAATTTTCGCCTTCAGGCCGAGGCCGGTGCGCACCGCCTGTTCGATGCAGAATTCGTTGATTACCGGCAGCATTCCCGGCATGGCGGCGTCGATCATCGATACCTGGGTGTTGGGCGCGGCGCCGAAGTCGGCGGCGCTCCCCGAGAACAGCTTGGACCTGGAGATGATTTGGGCATGCACCTCAAGCCCGATAACGGTTTCCCAGTCGCCCGTTTCGCCCCGGATCAGATAGGTCATGATTTTTACAGTCCCTTGAACCCGGCGGCGGCTTCCAGCGCCTCGGCGGCGCGGAGCACCGTTATTTCGTCAAACGGCTTGCCCAGCAGTTGCAGGCCCAGCGGCAGGCCGCCGCCGCCCAGGCCCGCCGGAACTGAAATGCCGGGCAGACCGGCCAGACTGGCGGGTACGGTGAACACGTCGTTCAGGTACATGGCGATGGGATCGTCCGTCTTGTCGCCGAGGGGGAAGGCTTCCGAGGGGGCGGTCGGCGTCAGCAGCACGTCGGCCTGCGTAAAGGCCCGGCTGAAATCCCCGGCGATCAGGGTGCGCAACTTTTGCGCCTTGGCGTAGTAGGCGTCATAGAACCCGGCGCTCAGAACGTAAGTGCCGATAAGGATGCGGCGGCGCACTTCTTTGCCGAAGCCCCGGCCCCGCGTGTTTTGGTACATGTCGTCCGGCGAATCGCCGGGGACGCGCAGGCCGTAGCGCACGCCGTCATAGCGGGCCAGATTGGACGAGGCTTCCGCCGGGGCGACGATGTAATAGGTGGGCAAGGCGTACTTGGTGTGAGGCAGCGAGACATCGACGGTTGTCGCCCCCGCTTCCTTCATCCATTGAATGCCCTTTTGCCATAAGTCCTCAATTTCTCGCGGCATTCCGTCAAGGCGGTATTCCTTGGGAATGCCGACGCGCAGACCCCTGACGGCGCCGCCGAGCGCCCCTTCCAGGTCGGGCATTTTCAGCGGCGACGATGTTGAGTCCCTGGGGTCGTGTCCGGCCATGGCTTGCAGCATGAGGGCGGCGTCTCTCACGGTGCGGGTCAGCGTCCCGGCCTGATCCAGGGACGAGGCGAAGGCCACCGTTCCCCAGCGCGAGCATCGCCCATAGGTCGGCTTCATGCCGACGATGCCGCAGAACGACGCCGGCTGGCGGATCGAGCCGCCGGTATCGGTGCCGGCGGCGCCGAGGCACAGGCGCGCCGCCACCGCCGCCGCCGAGCCTCCTGAGGAGCCGCCCGGAGTCAAATCCTTGCCGTCCTTGCCCTTCCACGGGTTCTTGACCGGGCCGTAATAGCTGGTTTCGTTGGACGATCCCATGGCGAACTCGTCCAGGTTGGTCTTGCCCAGCATCACCGCGCCGGCGTCGCGCAGATTGGCGCTGACCGTTGATTCATAGGTGGGGACAAAGCCGTCGAGGATGTGGGAAGCGGCGGTGGTCAGTACGCCTTCGGTGCAGAACAGGTCCTTGACGGCTATCGGAATGCCGTCCATGGCTCCCAGGCTTTTGCCCTCGGCGCGGCGCGCATCGGACGCCTTGGCCCGCTCCAGCGCCAACTCCGGCGTCTCGGTGATGTAGGCGTTGAGATCGCGGCGGGCCTCCATCGCCTCCAGATGGGCGCGGGTCAGTTCTTCGGAGGAGATATCGCCTTCGGCCAGACGCTCGCGGGCATGGGCGATGGTGAGGCCGGTGAGGCAGGTCATTATTCGATCACCTTGGGCGCGGTGAAGAAGTCGCCCTCAGGTTCGGGGGCGTTGGCCAGCACCTGATCGAGCTTGCCGCCGTCGGTAACCTCGTCCCGGCGGCGGGGCAGGGTTATATCACAGACGCCGGTCATCGGCTCGACGCCGTCGGTATCGACTTCGGCCAGTTGTTCAACCCAGCCGATGATGGCGGACAACTCATCGGCCAGATGGTCCAGTTCATCGTCCGGCGTCCTGATGCGCGCCAGCATGGCGATGGTCTTGACGGCGGATTTATCCAGAGACATGGGAGACTACTTTTACCGGGAGAAGGTAGTTTCGGTTATTAGCACCGGAGATTGCCGACCGCAAGCGGCTCACCGGTTCTTGGCGGTCATCTCTTTCCAGGTCTTGTCGTTCCAGGTGTCGGGAGTGATTTGGGCGGCGGCGGAGAGGGCGCTTTCGATGTCCGCCGCCGGCGTTTCCATGACTTTGGGCTTCTTGCCGAATTCATCCTGCGAGATGCCGTCAAACACCAATTTGCCGGTTTTCTTGTGGTACATGAAGGTGGTGGACAGGGCTTCTTCAAAGCTGTCGCCGATTTCCAGCACATCGACATTGATCTGGTAAATCTGGCTTTGGGTCAGGTCGAAAGCCGCCTCGGTGATGAACATGAAGGCGGGAAACTCGAACTTGGCTCCTTTGGCCGCGCATTTATAGGAGATATCGTAATCATAGGTTCCGGAAGCTTCGCCTTCGGTCGCGTTTCTTTTGTCGAAGCGGACGGCGTATTCACATACGGCTCCGTTTGTTGCTTCCGATTTGCCTTTTATGTCGGTTATCTGTGAGCCGTCGATTATGGGCAACAGGACAGGCGCGTAGACATATCCGAGTTCCTTGCCGTTTTGTTTTACGCCCAGCCATGCGCTGTCTTCAGGTCTGCCGACGGCCTCGACGCGGACGCCTTTCTTGAGAAGGCTGAGGCTTTTGCTGGCGGTGATGGGCTTGATATGAACATTGATGTCCTTGGTCACCAGAAAGACGCCGCTTTCGGGCGTCAGCGGGATCGAGAAGTCGGCTTCCTCCACTTCGATAGGCTTCAGCGCCTGTTCAAAAACGAAGCCGAGGTCTTTGCCGTCCTTCTTTTTTATCGCCAGCCAGTCCTTGTCGAATCTGCCGACGGCCTCGACAAGCTCGCCCTTATCCAGACCGCCTATCCGTTTGGCGTCGGTGGAGGGCTTGGCGCGGATGTTGACCCGTTCAACAGCCTCATAGGCGCCGTAAACGGTGGTCACGGAAACATCGAGAATCTTGATTTGCTTCGGCGCCGGCTCATCCGCCGATCCATCATCCTCGGACTTGTCCGCAGGCTCGTCCGCCGGTTCATCCGCCGGCCTGTCCGCCGGTTCATCAACAGGGTCTTCCGGCTGATCATCTATCGGTTCATCCATCGGCGCGTCTGAAGGCGCGTCGATCGGCGCTTCCGTCGGCTCATTCGCCGGCGCCTTGTTTTTCGCCGCAGCGTGTTCGGTTACGGTCAGGATCAGCGCGGCGGCGACAAGGCAAGCCGCGACTGCGGCCCGGCAAGGCCGATGCCGGTAAAGCGCCCGAAAGAAATAACCTGTACTCATCGGCATAAATAACCATAACAGTAATTCGGCGACAAGGAGAGTGTCTATTTTCGATATTAGGTTCGACTCGCCGCCCGCCTCGGCGTTATTTTGCGACATGATTGTTGAAAATATCAGGGAATTAAAAGAGCGCCTCAAACCGGGAAGCCGGTTGCTGGGCATTGACCACGGCGCCAAGACCGTCGGTCTGGCGTTGTCCGATTTCACTCTGGCCGTCGCCACCCCTTACCTGACCATGCGCCGGGGCAAGAAGTTCGCCGAGGATGCCGGGGAGTTGCGTCGGCTCATCGCCGAGTTGAATGTCGGCGGCCTGGTGATCGGCCTGCCGCTCGGCATGGACGGCGCGGAAGGGCCGCGCTGCCGTTCGGTGCGCGACTTCGCCGCTAATCTGCAAAAGGCCTTCGCCGGCAAGGACGAGGCCGACATTCCCGTTTTCTTTCATGACGAGCGCCTGTCGACGGCGGTCGTTCAGCGTATGTTGATCAGCGAAGCCGACATGACCCGCCGCCGCCGCGCCGAGGTCATCGACAAAGTCGCCGCCGCCTACATCCTTCAAGGCGCCCTGGATATCATGTCGGTAAACCCCGGCAAATAAGCATTAACATTTATCGACGATTCGGCTAAACAACCACTATGCATAATTTTCTGGACTTTGAAAAACCGTTAGCCGAGATCGAAGGCAAGATCGAGGAGCTGCGCCACAAGGTGGACGGCGACCTCAATATCGCCGACGAGGTGACCAGGCTTCAGGCCAAGGCCGACAAGCTGCTGGGGCAGACTTACGCCAAGCTCGGCGCCTGGCAGAAGACGCAGGTGGCGCGTCACATCGACCGGCCCCACACCCTGGATTACATCGGCGCCCTGATCGAAGGCTTTACGCCGCTGGCCGGCGACAGGGCCTACGCCGAAGACCTCGCCATCGTCGGCGGTCTGGGGCGGTTCAGGGGGCGCTCGGTGGCGGTCATCGGCCATGAGAAAGGGGCCGACACCCAGGCCCGCGTTACTCATAACTTCGGCATGGCGCGGCCTGAAGGCTACCGCAAGGCCCAGCGCATCATGAAGCTGGCCGACCGTTTCTCATTGCCGGTAATCACCTTGATCGATACGCCCGGCGCCTATCCCGGAGTCGACGCCGAGGCTCGCGGCCAGGCCGAGGCCATCGCCCGCTCCATCGAGACCTGCCTGTCCCTGAAGACGCCGCTGATCAGCGTTATCATCGGCGAGGGCGGTTCCGGCGGCGCTATCGCGCTGGCCGCCGCCAATACGGTGCTGATGCTGGAGCATTCCATCTATTCGGTGATTTCGCCGGAGGGGTGCGCCTCTATCCTGTGGCGCGACGGCGATCAGGCCAAGAACGCCGCCGAGGCGCTGAAGCTGACCGCCCAGGACCTGCTGAAACTGGAAGTCATCGACGCCATCATCCCCGAACCCCTGGGCGGCGCCCACCGCAAGCCCGGAGAAACCATCGCCGCCGTCGGCGACGCTCTGGAAAAGGCGCTGGAAAACCTCCTCGGCGTAGAAGGCGGCCTGCTGAGAGCGCGCCGCCGCGAGAAGTTTCTGGCAATCGGCGGCAAGGGCATAGGGTAAGCGCTTCAAATCACAGGTTTAGAATCACTACTATCGGCGCATTGCCTTGTAGCGCCCGGTCGTGCAATTATGCCCTTGAGGCAATATGCTCAGGGCGACATGAATGAATAATCCTGCAAAAATAAGAAAAATCCGCGTCGCCGACGGCATCTTCTGGGTGGAAGCGCCCGACGCCGACCTTTACATCCAGTGCGGATGTCCGGCGGACAGCGTCAAGCACATGATGAAGCGGGGATTGATCATCCCGGTCGAGACGAGCGGCGTCGCCTATGAGACCGGCCCCAACGCCCTCCTGCTTTCCGATGTGATGCTGCAAGGGGGAGACTTTGCCAATCTGGGCGAGTTCCCGGTTCTTCAGATGCTCTACAGGCAGGGGATGATCCTGCCCGGTCATCCCAAAAACACCGGGATCAAGCCCATGATCATCGGCCTCAGGGAGCAGGTTAATTCCCAGCTTCAGTACATCTATCGCGGCAATTACGGGCTGATCTCCGAAGAGGAAATCATCGAGACCGGCGTCGATCCCGAAAGAGCGAGGGAGATGATGCGCCTCAAGCTCAAATTCGCCTTCGGAAAAATTCTTAATCCCAGGGACCTTCTGGATACCAGGATCGTCGGCGCGGAAGACGTTGAAATCAGGAACGGCGTTTTTATCAGGCGCCTCGGCCTGAATGTCTTTGAGTTTGAATATGAGGGCGAGAAGGTTGCCGTTGATCTCAACCTGGATGCTTCGGAAAGTTATGACTCGCCGTACCCCCTGGGATTTCATCGGGTGCAGAAGGACTATTTTTCCGTCATCCACTCAGGGCAGGGCGACGGCTGGGATATCAACCGCCCTTCCATGTCCAGCCTGCTGATGTTCCAGGGAAAGGTCTACCTTATTGACGCCGGCCCCAACATCATGTTCAGCCTTGTGGCGCTGGGGATCGGCATCAACGAGATCGAGGGCATTTTTCACACCCATTCCCATGACGACCATTTCGCCGGCCTCACCAGCCTTATGCGCACCGACCGCCGGATAAAGTACTACGCCGCGCCGATGGTGCGCGCCTCGGTGGCCAAGAAGCTGGCGGCGTTGATGTCCATCGAAGAGGACAGTCTGGAGCATTATTTCGATATCCATGACATCAATCCCGACGCCTGGAATCCCGTAGACGGACTGGAAGTGCTGCCGATCTATTCTCCTCACCCGGTGGAGACCACCATCCTGATTTTCCGCGCCCAAGGCGGCGAAGGAAGCAAGACCTACGCTCACTTCGCCGATATCGTCTCCCTCGGCGTGCTTGAAGGCATGATTACCGAATCAGAGGAAGAACCCGGCCTTTCCCGCGACCTGTTCGACAAAATAAAGATGGACTATCTGATGGCGGCCGATTTGAAGAAAATAGATATCGGCGGCGGACTGATCCACGGCGATGCCGAAGATTTCAGGGAAGACCGTTCAAAAAAGATCGTTTTGTCCCACACTTCCCTGAAATTAACCGCCAAGCAAAAGGAGGTCGGCTCCGGCGCCCCTTTCGGCACGGTGGACGTCCTTATCGAGAGCCACCAGGATCATTCCTTCCGGGAAGCCTACGGCTTCCTGAGAGCATATTTCCCGGATATCCCCGATCATCAGATAAAGGTTCTGCTTAACAGTCCGGTGGTTACCTTCAATCCCGAGACCATCCTTGTTAAAAAGGGGGAAGTCAACAAGTCCATTTATCTGTTGTTGACCGGCAATGTGGAGGTGATCCGCGCCGATATCAGCGCTTACAGCGTCCTGTCGGCGGGTGCCCTGGTCGGAGAATTGCCCGGCCTTCTCGGTATGCCGATGCCCGATACCTTCCGCGCCGCAAGCTTCGTCAAGGCCCTGAAGATAAAGTGTTCTCTTTATCTGGAGTTTGTACAGCGCAATAACCTGTTTGACGAAATCCAGATGTTGCAGCAGAACAGGGAATTCATGCAAAAGACCGGTCTGTTCGGCGAGTCCATCTCGTACCCCACCCAGAACATGATCGCCAAGGCGATGAAGGTTGAGCATTTCGCCAAAGGGGGGGAAGTGGGGAAAGACAGGGCGTCATTGTATGTGATTAAAAGCGGAGTGGTGGAACGGACTATCGGGCATGATGTTTTAGAGACAATGACGAAAGGCGATTTTTTCGGCGAGGAACTTTCCGTCTTCGACACGCCGGGCATCTACAGTCTGCGCGTTGCCGAGCCGAGCGATATCTTCATTATCCCGAGCAAGATCATCAAGGACCTTCCGGTGGTGCGCTGGAGGCTGTTTGAGGCTTTCGAGCGGCGCATACGAATGGTTACCGATGCGGACGGCGCCCGCGAGTCCAAATTCCTCTGGCGTGATGAATATGCCATCAATGTTCAGGAGATGGATAAACATCATCGCAAGATGTTCGAGATGGCGGATCATCTTTCCCAGTCTGTAAAAGATGGAAGTAACCGATCCGTCATTGAGGACGCGCTGAAATTCCTGATCGGATACACCAAGCTCCATTTCGAGTCCGAAGAGAGCCTGATGGCCCGCTACGGCTATCCGGCGACCGAATCGCATACCGTCAAGCATGAACGCCTCATTAAAAAAGTCGATGAAATGAAGGGTCATCTTTGGGATAGTAATAACGGCGTCAACAATGAATTTATTGAGTTTCTCAAGGACTGGATTATCAGCCATATTTTGACCGAGGACGTAAAATACGCAGTATTTCTCAACAATAAGGGGGTATACTGAATACCAGGGGCGGCGTCCCCATGGGAGAAAGAAAATGTATATTAACTGGGAGGAAAATTTAAGCGTCGGCGTCGCCGAACTGGACATGGATCACAAGAAGCTGCTGGCGATCATGGATGATTTTTTCTCCGCCTGTTACGCCGGACAGGGGACAGAATCGCCGGATAAAATTCTCGACAGGCTGATTGAGTACACAACTTACCATTTCGACAAGGAAGAGGCGCTGCTGGAACTGCACGGCTATCCCGGTCTGGATGACCAAAGGAAGGAACACGCCAAGCTGGTCGCGCAGATCGAGAGGCTTGCGAACAGCCTCCGGGGCGAAGCCCCTTCATCGGTGACCAACAGCACCATGAAATTTCTCAATAACTGGCTGATCGACCATATCAAAAACTCCGATATGCGATACACGGCCTACCTTAACGGGATGGGCGTTCGCTGATTTCGGATTTTTAACCCCTCCTTCCCCTCCTTACCAAGGAGGGGGCAGGGGAGGTTTATGCTGCTTTGCCGTGACAGTGCTTGTATTTTTTGCCCGAGCAGCAAGGACAGGTCTGGTTTCTCGCCACGCGGCCCCAGGTGGAGGGATCGCCCGGATTGACGGCGCCCGACGCCTGACGGGAGTGGACGGTGACGGACGGCGAACGCTCCCCCGAATCTTCTTCCCCGCCATGCCGTAAGGCCGGGTCTTCGCGGCCTTCATGGATGTCCTGTTGCGGGCGCAGGTACAACTGGTCCTCGTCGCCGGCATATCGGATTTCGACGTGGCTCAACACCTGGGTCACCCGCTCGCGCAGGCCGTTCAGCATCTCCTCGAACAGATTGAAAGCCTCGCGCTTGTATTCGTTCAGCGGATCCTTTTGGGCGTAGGCGCGAAGGTTGATGCCCTGGCGCAGGTGGTCGAGGGTCAGCAGGTGGTCTTTCCACCCCTGATCCAGCAGTTGCAGCAACAGACTTTTCTCCACCGAACGCAGGGTGTCAGGGCCGTAGTCGGCGGCCTTCTTGGCCATTGCCTGATCCGCCGCCTCGTTCAGGCGAGCAAGGATTTCGGCGTCGGCGATTCCCTCTTCCTTGGCCCATTCCCCGATGGGCAGGTCAAGGCGCAGAACCCTCAGCGCCTCCTCGTGAAGGGCCGACGTATTCCATTGCTCGGCATAGGCTTTTTCGGGAATGCAGCGGGTGACCATGTCTTCGATGACCTGGCGGCGCATTCCGGTGACGTCCTCAGCGACGTCCTCGGCGTTCATCAGTTCCTTGCGTTGTTCGTAGATGACCTTGCGCTGGTCATTCATGACGTCGTCGTACTTAAGCAGGTTCTTGCGGATTTCGAAGTTGCGGGCCTCGACTTTCTGCTGGGCCTTTTCCAGGGCCTTGTTGACCCAGGGATGGACTATGGCCTCATTTTCTTCGAGGCCCAGCTTTTGAAGCATGCCGTCGATGCGTTCCGAGCCGAAGATGCGCATCAGATCATCTTCCAGAGACAGGAAAAAGGCCGAGGCGCCGGGGTCGCCCTGGCGACCGGAGCGACCGCGCAACTGGTTATCGATGCGGCGGCTTTCGTGGCGCTCGGTGCCGATGATGAACAGGCCTCCGGCGTCGGTCACCTTTTTTTTATTTTCACTGATCTCGGCCTTGATTTTTTCGATTGCCTTGAGGCGCTTGTCCTTGTCTTCAACAGCGGATAATTCCTGCTTGACGCGCATATCGAGGTTGCCGCCGAGCTGAATATCGGTTCCTCGGCCGGCCATGTTGGTGGCGATTGTCACCGCCCCCGGCACGCCGGCCTGGGCAATGATCTCGGCTTCTTGCGCGTGGTAGCGGGCGTTCAGCACATTGTGGGCAATCTTGCGTTTCTTCAGCATGGCGGAGAGCAATTCGGATTTCTCGATGCTGACGGTGCCGACCAGGGTCGGCTGATGGCGTTCCCGGCATTCCTCGATCAGGTCAATGATGGCGTGGTTCTTTTCGGCGGCGGTGCGGTAGACGTTGTCGTTATGATCGACGCGCACACAGGTCAGGTTGGTGGGCATTTCGATCACGTCCAGGCGATAGATTTCCATAAATTCGCCGGCCTCGGTCATGGCGGTGCCGGTCATCCCGGCAAGCTTGGGGTAAAGCCGGAAGTAGTTCTGGAAGGTGATCGAGGCCAGCGTCTGGTTCTCGTTCTCGACGGTTACATTCTCTTTGGCCTCCAGCGCCTGATGCAGACCCTCGGAATAGCGTCTTCCCTCCATCATGCGCCCGGTGAACTCGTCGATGATTATCACCTTGTCGTCCTTGACGATATAGTCGGTGTCGCGCGCGAACAGCTTGTGGGCGCGCAACGCCTGATTGGCGTGATGAACCAGCGAGACGTTGGCGATGTCGTACATGGAGCCTTCGCGGAGCAGTTCGGCTTCGCGGAGCAGTCTTTCAAGGTTCTCAGTGCCGTTTTCGGTGAAGGTGACGGCGCGTACTTTTTCATCCTTCTCGAAATCATCGTCAGACAGCTTGGGGATGATCTTGTTCAGCGCGATGTAGAGTTCCGACGTGTCCTCGGTGGCGCCGGAAATGATCAGCGGCGTGCGCGCCTCATCAACGAGTATGGAGTCGACCTCATCGACGATGGAGAAGTTGAACGGTCGCTGGACCATGGCGCCGAGGGTGAACTTCATGTTGTCGCGCAGATAGTCAAAGCCGAGTTCATTGTTGGTGCCGTAGGTGACGTCGGCGGCATAGGCCTCGCGGCGCTGGTCGTCGTTAAGGCCGTGAATGATGCAGCCGACCGTCAGCCCCAGGAACTTGTATATCTGCCCCATCCATTCGGCGTCGCGCCGGGCCAGATAGTCGTTGACGGTGACTACATGCACGCCTTCGCCGGACAGGGCGTTGAGATAAACGGCCAGCGTCGCCACCAGGGTTTTGCCTTCGCCGGTTTTCATCTCGGCGATCATGCCCCTGTGTAGGACGATGCCGCCGATAAGCTGGACGTCAAAATGACGCTGCCCGAGGGTGCGCTTGGCGGCTTCGCGCACAACGGCGAAGGCTTCGACCAGCAGGTCGTCCAATTTTTCGCCGTTTTTCAGGCGTTCTCTGAGCATGGGGGTGCGCGCCGCGACTTCCTCGTCGCTCAGGGATGCAAGTTCCGGTTCGAGCGCATTGATCGCATCGACGTACTTGTAAAGACCTTTGAGATAGCGCTCGTTGGCGGAGCCGAACAAACGCCGGGCGATAGCGCCGAGCATTACGGGAACCTCAAGAAAAATCTAAAATGCGAATAACAAGTTTACCCTGTCGGGGGAAGAGATAGAGTCCCGGCGAACTTCTGTCAATGCGGGGCGGCGCATCGCCTTGTCAAAGTCGTCTCCGCCTCAACTGCATTTGGAATAGCCGCAGCTTGTGCATGTATCGCATCCTTCCTGGCGGATGAGGGCGGGGAGGGCGCATTTGGGGCAGGAGCGGAAGCGGGCGTCAACGGCAGACGCCGCCGCGTGGCCTGATCCGCCGCCCTTGGCGTAAGGGGAGGCGGCCATGGCCGCCACCTGGGGTTTCCGTACGGAATCGTTCTCGTCCAAGACGCCGGGCGCCGCCATGAACCCGATGTTGATCATGTGCTGCTCGATGACGCCGCCGATGGCGGCCAGCAACGAGGGGACATACTTGCCGCCGACCCAGTGTCCGCCGCGCGGGTCAAACACCGCTTTCAACTCCTCGACGACGAAGGAGACGTCGCCGCCACGGCGGAAGACGGCGGAGATCATGCGGGTCAGCGCCACCGTCCAGGCATAGTGCTCCATGTTCTTGGAGTTGATGAACACCTCGAAAGGCCGGCGGCGGGCGTTGTCGTCGATCAAGTCGTTCAGGGTGATATAGATGGAATGCTCGCTTTCCGGCCATTGCACCTTATAGGTGGCTCCGGGCAGCGCTTCCGGCCGGTCAAGGGGCCGGAACATATGATGGATTTCGGCGCCGCCGCCGTCCGCAGCCTTCGCCTTGCCGCCGGCCGGTTTGGGAGACATCAACGGCAGTTCCGGCTGGTCGTCGTCTTTGGTCTTCTTTTTGATCTGCAATACGGAGCCGGTCACGTCATTGGGCCGATAGGTGGTGCAGCCCTTGCAGCCGAGTTCATAGGCCTGGGCGTAAATATCCTTGAAGTCCTCGAAATCAATATTTTCCGGCACGTTGATGGTCTTGGAGATGGAGCTGTCCACATACATTTGAACGGCGGCCTGCATCACCAGATGATCGTTGGGGCTAAGGCCCTGGGCGTCGATGAAGTAGTCCGGCAACGGCATTTTTTCGCCGAAGGCGCGGCGGAACAGGCGGTAGGCGTAGTCGCTCACTTCCTCTTCGCGCCGGGAGCCGTCAGGCATGGCGACGCTGCGGGAATAGATAAAGCTGAACACAGGCTCCAGCCCCGAAGAGACATTATCGGCCAGCAACGAGATGGTTCCGGTCGGCGCCACCGAGGTCAGCAGGGCGTTGCGGACGCCGTTGTCGGCGATGGCCGAACGCACGTCGGCGTCCAGGCCGCGCACGGCCTCGGAGCCGAGGTATTTGCCGGCGTCATACAAGGGGAACGGACCCTTCTCCGCCGCCAGCCCGGCGGAAGCCAGATAGGAGGCGCGACGGATCGCCGCCATCCATGTCCTGGTCAGGCGCACCGCCTCGTTGCCGCCGTAACGCGCCCGGCACATGATCAGGGCGTCGGCCAGCCCGGTCACGCCGAGGCCGATGCGGCGTTTGGACTTGGCCTCATGTTCCTGTTGGGGCAGGGGGAAGCGCGAGATGTCGATGACGTTGTCCATCATCCTTACGGCGACCGCCACCAGTTCCTCAAGCGCTTGCCCGTCGAGGCGGGCATTGTCGGTAAACGGTTCGCTGACCAGCCGCGCCAGATTGATGGAGCCGAGCAGGCAGGCGCCGTAGGGCGGCAGAGGCTGTTCGCCACAAGGATTGGTGGCGTGGATGGTTTCGCAATAATTCAGGGGGTTCAGGCGGTTGATGCGGTCGATGAAGATGACGCCCGGCTCGGCATAGGCATAGGTGGCGCGCATGATCTTGTCCCACAGTTCACGCGCCTTGAGGCTTTTATAAGTGGTTCCGTCGAAGGACAGCTCCCAGTCGGCGTCTTCCTTGATCGCTTTCATCAAGGCGTCGGTGACCAGCACCGAAAGGTTGAACATGCGAAGCCGCCCCGGTTCCTTCTTGGCCTCGATGAAGGATTCGATATCCGGATGATCGCAGCGCATCACCGCCATCATCGCGCCCCGCCGTGAGCCTGCGCTCATGATGGTGCGGCACATGGCGTCCCATACGTCCATGAATGACAGCGGCCCCGAGGAGTCGGCACCGACTCCCTTTACCGCCGATCCCTTGGGCCTGAGGGTGGAGAAGTCGTAGCCGATGCCGCCGCCCTGCTGCATGGTCAGAGCCGCTTCCTTGAGGCTGTCGAATATTCCCGCCATGTTGTCGGCGATATCCCCCATGACGAAGCAGTTGAACAGGGTCACGTTGCGCCGCGATCCGGCGCCGGAAAGGATGCGCCCGGCGGGCAGGAAGCGAAAATCCTCCATCGCCTCGAAGAAGCGTTGCTCCCAGAGGGCGGGGTCCTTCTCGTTTTCCGCCAAGGCCTTAGCCACCCGGCGCCAGGTCTCGGCAATGGTTTTATCTACAGGCTGGGAATCGGCGGTCTTGAGACGGTATTTCATGTCCCAGATACGCTGTGAAATGGAGGCAACCTCGGTCATCACGGTCTCCGGACCTGTCGGCCCATCAGCGGGCTTTCCTGCCGTTGAATTTAAGGGACAAACGAGCAAAGGTCAAGAAATGTTCTTATTATGTTTCCCACAGCGTTATCCCGCTTTTTTGCCGGCGCGCCCCCGGCGGGGATATGCGCTTGAAGTACTTATCCACAGTTTCCACAGCCGGGTTTGCCCACAAAACGACCCACAGGGGTCAATTCCGGCGGATCGACATATGTCGGGGAAAAAAGGAAAGGATGTTTACGAGGCGATAGTGAGAGCGTATTGTTTTGGGAACGGCGTTTAAGGTAGGCTATGAAAATCAAAATCTTTATGCACAAGACGGTGGGAGTCTGCCTGTCGGCGGATATGACGGGGTGATGCGCCATGCCCGTGATTTCCATGTTCTACGGGCTGATCGTCCGTATGTTCTTTTTCGATGCCGATCAGCATCGCGCACCCCATATCCATGTCGAATATGCTGAATACAAGGCGGTGTTGAGTATCGTCAGCGGTGAAGTTCTGGCCGGAGAGTTGCCTGCCAACAAGCTGCGGCTGGTTCAGGCATGGATTGAAATCCACCGGGAGGAACTTGCCGCTGACTGGGCGCTAGCCGTCCGGGGCGAGCCGGTGTTCCGTATCGACCCCCTGCGTTAAGGAAGAAGCTCATGCATCCCGAAGTCAGCGCCGTGAAACCCTTGGAGGGTTATTCCCTGTTGCTCACCTTCGACAACGGCGAGCGTCGGGTATTTTCGGTCGAGCCGTATCTTGACAGCGGCATCTTTCGGGAACTGCGCGACCCCGTTTATTTCCGCTCGGTGCGGGCGTTGTCGGGATTCATCGCTTGGCCCCATGACCAGGATTTCAGCCCGGACACGCTCTATCTCCGCAGCGTTCCGGACGCCGCAGCGGCGAAAATTTAAGTCTCCGGCACGGAGGGCGGTAGTGAGAGAGCGCACGAGGATATTTTTTCTGATCCTGATCATGGCGGCTGTCGGCGTAATCGGCGGCGGCGGAACCGTCGGCGTTCTTTATCTGGTGGCGTTTGATCCGTTGACGGCGATGAATTCGGGCGCCGTCGTCAAGATTGATATCGCCGAAATCCGCACCCAGTTCATGTTGGCGGCAGTCATCGTCTCCGCCCTTGCCGTCGTGGTCAATGTGGCGGGGTGGATATTGATCCTGCGCGTCACCGCCCCCATCATCAGAAGGCTGCAAAAAAGCGAGAAAAGGTTCAACGCGGTCGCCGACGCCGCCACCGACGCGATAATCGCCGCCGGCTCGTCGGGTGAAATCGTTTCGTGGAACAAAGGCGCGTCTCTTGTTTTCGGATACGCCGAGGAGGAAATTCTCGGCTCCCCCCTCACCCGCCTGATTCCTGATCGTTTCAAGGAGGCTCACGAAACGGCGATGAAACGCGCCAGAGAGACGGGCAAGACCAGCCTCGTCGGCAAGACCGTGGAACTGGCGGGGATACGCAAGGACGGCAGCGAGTTCCCCCTGGAGCTGTCGCTGGGGTCGTGGACGGTTGGCGGCGAGACTTTCTTCACCGGCATCGTCCGCGACATAACCGGGCGCAAGCGGATAGAGGCGCAACTCATTCAGGCCGAGAAAATGGCGGCGATAGGGACCATGACCGCCGGCATCGGCCATGAAATCAACAATCCCCTGTACGCCATACTGGGGTTGGCCGAGGCGGTGCGCGACGAAAATAATATTTCCGAAAGCCGTGAGCACGGCCGGGAAATCATCAAGTATTCCAGGCAAATCTCGGCAATAGTGAAAAATCTCTCCGGGTATGTCCAGCCGGCGGAGAAACATGATCTGGAAACCGTAGACGTAAACAAAATTATCGCCGAGGCCGTCGCCATGATCCGGCGAACGCTGCTTAACGATCACATTGAAATCAGGGAAGACCTTGCGCCGCTTCCCGGAATCCCGGCCAAACCGGAAGAGATTCAGCAGGTCTTTTTCAATGTCATCCGCAACGGCATCCAGGCGATGGAGGACAAAGGAGTCATGGAGATCGCCGGCCGCCTTGAAGAAGGCCGTTGTATTTCAATCCGGATCAGCGATACAGGCAAAGGAATTTCGGCGAAAAATCTGGAAAAGATATTTGATCCGTTTTTTACCACCAAGGGACCGGATGAGGGAGAAGGACTGGGATTATATGTTGTCCAAAAGATTATCAACAAGTACTCTGGGACAATCGCCTTTGAGAGCCGGGAAGGCAAAGGAACGGTTTGCACCATTAAATTCCCCGTTGAGGGGAAATTAACAGAGGAGAATTCGTAGTGAAACACAAGATTATGATCGTCGATGACGAGGAAGAAATCCGCCGCACCATCAAGCGCCAACTTAAAGACACCGGTTATGAGATCATCGAGGCATCGAACGGGGAAGAAGCGATCAGGCTTATCGGCGTCGAAAACGTCCTGATTCTGGACGCCATCATCTGCGACATCAGGATGCCGAAGATCAACGGCGTCGAAGCCATCGCCCATTTCCGCAAGGAATATCCCTCGATCCCGGTTATCGTTCTGACCGGCTTCCCGGATGTAAGCCTGGCGGCAAAGTTTATTAAAGACGGCGCGTTCGAATATCTTGTGAAGCCTGTCGAAAAGGAGAAACTGGTCGAGGTGGTCGCCAAGGCCGTTAAACAACACCACCTGTTCAGCGGCGGCGGCGCCTGAATATTTTATTCACATGGATAAGCAGGATGTACAGGATTAAAATGAGGCCTTGCTTATAACGGATACTCTAACTCCCCCTTAAAGCAAGGGGGAGAATTTACTTTCCCCTCCTTACGAAGGAGGGGGCAGGGGGAGGTTGCCCCTCCTCAATCGACCTGCGGGGCGACGAGAGGTTTTATTTCGGGGAGGGGGATTTTCTTCAGTTCGTCCTCGATGGCGCCGGACAGTTTGCGGAAAATTCCCGGAGCCAGCAGGGACAGCGGGTTGACTGATATTTCGGGATTCTCCATCGGGCCGGTCATCTTGTAGGGCGCGGCGAAAACGCCGCCGCCTTTTTCCTCGCCGGTGAAGACGGCGCCTAAAACCGGGATCTTGTCCAGCACGCCCATGAAGCTGTTGATGGCGTAGGCGGGGATTACCGTACCCTTCAGGTCCACCACCTTGGCCTGGGTATATATCTTGCCCGAGGCGGTGTAGCCCAGCGAGATGCCGGTGGCTTTGGCGTCGGTCAGATTGAGGACGCCGTCGCTCAGCGCAAACGGGGCGTCCAGAATATTAAAGTAAAGCCCTTCCTGTTGCAGGGCTTCGATGACGCCGGTCAGGGCCAATATGCTCAACATTCTGATCAGGACCGGGGACTTGACCAGATGGTAATCATCGACGGTGAGTTTGCCGGTCAATGGAGAACCGGGGGCGTTGTCATCGAACTCGCCGCTCACCTCAAAGGCGCCGCCGACCATATTTTCGTAGAAGTTAAAGGCCTTGAACACGGCTCCCGCGTCATCGGATCGCATGGACAAGGCGCGGACGCCGTTGTCGCCCGGCGCAATGGATACCTTGAACCCCTTGTCCTTGCCTACAACGGCGTCCAGCGTCATGCGCCGCCACCTGTCGCCGCTACGCGACATGTTGCCGGAGACCCGCGTGAGGAAATTCTTTTCTCCCAGCCATACGCGATCCAGGTCGGCGGAAAGGTTGAAGCGCAGGCCACCGTCTTCCTTCTCCGGATCGTCCTTGAAGATGTCGGCGAACATCGGCTCCAGATCAAGGCCGGCGCCATGGAGGCTGATATTCCAACTGCCGTCCTGGGCGGGCGTCAGCGTCCCCTTCATGTCCGTGCGGCCATAGGCGATCCTGTCAAGGGCGACCCGCTCCAGGCCGGCGCCGTTTTTGGCGTAGTCGGCGGAGCCTTTTATCAAAAGATCGGCGGCGGCGACGGTAAAGACGGGAATATTGCCGATCATGTCTCCGGCGATGTCGATTTCGGCGGCGGCGGTTCCGCCTATGCCCGTCTTTTTTGCCCAGCCGAGAGCGGGAAAGGAAAGAGCGGCGTTGGTGAGGTCGGCCTTGATTTCCAGCCTGGTTTTTTTGTTGCCGAGGACGGTAATGCGGGTCTCGGCGCTGATTGATCCCTTGATGAAATCGCTTGCGAACGGTCCCATGTTGATGCCCAGATCAGCCATGCTTTTGATGTCCGGGATGTTGCCGGACAATTCATAGCGGCGGCGGAACGGGGGATTGTCGGAGAAGTTCTCGCGCCACGTCATGACCGCCGGAATATTGCCGAGCCTGATCTTGCCGGTGATATCCATTCCCCGATTATCGACTTTGAGGTCCATCAGTTCGCTGGTGACGCTCTTGCCGAGCATGGCGCCGGCGATGGTTACATTCTGGAGTCTGGCGACGGCGGCGACCTTGACTTTGTTCCTGGTGAGGGCGTGTTCAAGGATAGAGTGAAGGTTGAGCTTTACCGACGCCGTGCCGTCGACCCCGGCGGGGTCCAGCCCAAGGGCCGAGGAAAAGCCCAGCGGCTTGTGGTCGATCAGCTCCAGGGCGGTTCTTATCTTCCCGTCAATAAAAAGCTCGATATCCATGTATTGATCGTATTTATCGAGGTCGGTAATGAAGATGCGGCCCTTGCTTACGGTCAAATCCCCGGCTTCGCCGCGCTCGAAGAATATGTCGAAGCGTTCTTTGTTGAACATGGTGGTTCCCTTGACCTTCGACGCCTTGGGCATGGGGTGGACGTAATCCACCGTGACGCCGTCAAAAGCCATGTCGCCGGCGAGCGAGACCACCCGGAAAGCGCCGGCGGTGTCGGAGTTCAAACGAAGGTCGATGCGCGCCTCTTTGACGATTCCGCCGGAAAGATTGGCCACGCACCATTCTTGGGCGCTGATCCCCCATGCCCTGGGCCAGTAGCGCGCAAAGTCGTCCACCGGCAGATTCAGCAACTCCCCTTTGGCGGTGATCTCCGGTTTGCCGCCGATGCCGTCGATGACGGCGCTGATGACGGCGCTCGGCCCGTGAAGGCCGACGCGCAGAGCCGACAATTCCAGCTTGCCGGCGTTGAAATAGTAGCGCCCTTCAGCCTGCACCGTCTTAACCGGCATGACATGGTTGGTGGGGGCGGGCAAGTCAAGCTTTCCCTCCGCCCCGAGATCGACGAAAAAGTCCTCGATATCCAGACGTTCGGCGCCTTTTTCAAAACGTCCTTTCAGCCGCAACGCTTCGACATCCGGTTTTTGCGCGAACGGCGCCGGCAGCGTCAGGCGTCCGTTCCCGCCGTTGATGTTAAAGTCGGCGCTTTCCACCGCGCCGTTTACGGATACGACGAGATTTACCGTCCCGCCGAGAGGCAGATCGAAGGCGTCAAGGCGCTCAAGCTCCGGGGAGACGCCGGCAAAGGCGGCGGGGCTGATATCATTGAAGTTAAGTTCAAGGTCCAGTCTGCCTTCTTTTGTTTTGTAATCGCCGGAGATGGAAATCCTGGTCTTTTTTTCTCCCGTTTCGGAATCGAGGGAAGCCTTGCCTTTGATTCCCGTGTCCTTCCGCCACAGCGCCACCTGGGCGTACGGCGATTCCCATATAGTTTTCAGATTATGGTCTTTTATGATTAAATCGGCGTCGATGACCGACACCATCTTCAGGTAACCGGTTACGCGGTCGGGATCGGGGTCAGCCAGAAGCTCGGCGATAAGGCGGTTCGCCACATCGTTGGATGCTTCTTCTCCTTCGATGAACCCGATTTCCACGCCGCCGTCTTGGCGATGCGTCAGATGCAGTCTGGGCCGGAATAACTCGATGCTGCTCGGCGCCACCAGACCCTTTATCAAGGCGCGTGCGCTGAACGACATCGACATTTCAGGCACCCTGGCCAGAACCTCGTCATTGTCGCCGAGGACACGGGCGCCGATGATGCGGAAATCCAGCGTGCGCTCCCACCCGGCCCAGGTCAGGATCGTATCGTCGAGGCGTATCTTGAATGACCCGTAACTTCTGTTCAGCGCGTTCTCGATATGAGGCGTAAGAAAGGAGAGAGATACCGGGCCGGAAGACAGCTTCCATGCGGCAAGGGCGAGCATGACCGCCAAGCCGGCGCTTAATCCGCCCAGGAGCCGAATCAATCCCCGGAAGGTGCGTTTAATCAACCGCCTCTCCTTGACCGTCGCCACGGGTTAACGCAATGTGCGTCAGGCCAGGGTAACCTTAAATGCAACATAACAATTTCGCCTCCGAACCGCGCAATCTCCCCGATGCCTCCAATTGTGAACGCGCAGCGCTGGGGTTTGGGCATTGGCGCGAGGCGCTCGAAACAACCGGCTTAAAAGCCGATAATGGGGACTTTCGACGGCTGCTGGAAGCGATTTTCGGCAATAGCCCGTTCCTTACCCAATGCGCCTTATCCGATCCTGCTTTCACGCTCCGGCTACTGGAGGAAGGACCGGATATCGTCTTCTCCACGGTTATGGAGGAGTTAGGGAAGATTCACAAGACGGGACCTGGCGATCATCAACTGGCGACCATTCTGCGCATCGCCAAACGACGGATTGCGCTGACGGCGGCGGTTGCCGACATTGCCTGTGTTTGGCCTCTTGAGAAGGTCACGGCGCTTCTTTCCGACTTTGCCGAGGCGGCTATCGGCTGCGCCGCCGCCGCGATGTTGCGCGACGCCGCAAAAAGCGGCGTCCTCACCCTTGCCGACGAGGATGATCCCGAAAAGGATTCCGGCCTGATCATCATCGCCATGGGAAAACTCGGAGCGCGGGAGCTTAACTACTCCAGCGACATTGATTTGATCGTGTTTTACGACCCCGAAAAGGTGCGCTGTGCGGCGCCTGACAAAATGCAAACCCATATCGTGCGGCTGACCCGCAACATCATGCGTTTATTGGATGAAAGGACCGCCGACGGTTATGTTTTCCGTACCGACCTGAGGCTGCGCCCCGACCCCGGCGCCACGCCGGTGGCGGTTTCCCTTCCCGCCGCCGAAATCTATTACGAAACCCTGGGCCAGAACTGGGAGCGCGCCGCCATGATCAAGGCCCGCGCCGTCGCCGGCGACCGCGAGGCCGGGGCCGACTTTATAAAATGGCTGGAGCCGTTTATCTGGAGGAAGAATCTGGACTTCGCCACCATCCAGGACATTCATTCCATCAAGCGCCAGATCAACGCCCAACGCCACCTTAAGGAGGTCAGGTTGGCCGGGCATAATGTCAAGCTGGGCCATGGCGGAATCCGCGAGATCGAATTCTTCGCCCAGACCCAGCAATTGATCTGGGGCGGACGCCAACCCGGATTGCGCGACGCCTCTACCGTCAAAACCCTCGGCGTGTTGGCCGACATGGGCCATATCTCGGCCAAGGTCGGCGAAGAAATGATCCGGGCCTACCGGTTTTTGCGCACGGTTGAACACCGTCTACAGATGATCAATGACGAACAGACTCACTCCTTGCCGGAGGATGATGAGGCAATCAGGGAGCTTGCCGTTTTTTTGGGTTACGGCGGAACGGACGATTTCGCCTCCGAACTGTTGACGCACCTCGGCAATGTAGAGTCCAATTACGCCGATTTGTTTGACGAACATCCATCCCTCGGCGCCGAGGGCGTCGTCGGCGGCAATCTTGTCTTTACCGGCGGCGAATCTGACCCGGAGACCTTGAAAACCCTGAAACGGCTGGGATACGTTGACGCCGGCATGGTCGATGAGACCGTGCGCAAGTGGCACCACGGACGCTACCGCTCCACCCGTTCCACCCGTACGCGGGGAATTTTGACCGAACTTATGCCCCTGCTGTTGAAGGCCTTGGCCGGGACGCCCAATCCCGACGCCTCGTTCCTCAAGTTTGATGAATTTCTTTCCCGGTTGCCGTCCGGCGTTCAGCTTTTCTCGATGCTGTATTCCAATCCCCACCTCCTTGACCTGATTGCGGAAATCATCGGCAAGGCGCCCCGGCTGGCCGATTACCTTAGTTGCAACACCTCGATTCTGGACAATGTGCTGACTGCGGACTTTTTTGCGCCTCCGCCGCAGCAGGACGAGCTTGACGCCGAACTGACGCGGCTTCTGGAGCGGGGGGGGACGCTCGAAAGCGTGATGAACATAAGCCGCAGTTGGGCCAATGACCGCAAGTTCCAGGTCGGCGTTCAAAGCCTGCGCGGCCATATTACGCCGCGATCAGCCGGTCGGGCGCTGAGCAACATCGCCGAATGCGCTTTGAGTCGTCTGCTGCCCCGCGTGGAAGAAGAATTTGCCGTCAGGCACGGTCGTTTCCCCGGCTCCGGTCTGGTCATCGTCGCCATGGGCAAGCTGGGCGGCGGTGAAATGACGCCCGTCTCCGACCTGGACCTGATTTTAATCTACAAGACGGAGAATGATGACGAAGTGTCCGATGGGCCGCGCCCTCTTTCTCCCAGCCAATACTTTGCCCGTTTCTGCCAGCGTCTGATCAGCGCCGTGACCGCGCAAACGGCCGAGGGGCGGCTTTACGAGGTGGACATGCGGCTGCGTCCTTCCGGCAAGGCCGGCCCGATCGCTTCCGGCTTCAAGTCTTTCGAGCAATACCAGCGGGAGTCAGCCTGGACCTGGGAGCACATGGCCCTGACCCGAGCGCGCGCATTCGCCGGCCCGCCGGCCCTGCGGGAAAAGGTGGAGGCGACCATCCGCGACGTGCTGACCGCGCCCAGGGATGCGGACAAGCTGCGCCGCGACGTGGCCGAGATGCGCCTGCGCATGGACGGGGAGTTCCACACCGGGTTCATTTGGGATGTCAAGCACCTGCGCGGCGGTCTGGTTGATATCGAGTTCATTGCCCAGTATCTGCAACTCAGGCACGCTCATGACCATCCTGAAATCCTGTCGGCGAATACCAAAACTGCGCTGGAGCGCCTCCACGCCGCCGGCTTCCTTGATGACAAGACGGCCAAGGCTCTGATTGATGCTCTGGACCTGTGGCAGATGCTTCAACTGATGTTGCGCCTGACCATCGCCGGACACCTGGACAAAGAGCCGCCGGAGGCGCTTTTGGAGCATTTGGCCAAGCTTACCGGTTGTGCGGGCGGCGGCGCATTACGCAAGAAAATCATCGACAGCGCCCGGCAGGTGCATGACCTTTTCAACGAGATTGTTTCTTCCTCGCCTTGATAAGGAGGGGAAAAATTCCTCCCCCTTGCTTCAAGGGGGGCCTTCTCGCTTATTCCTCCCCCTTGCTTTAAGGGGGAGGTCAGGAGGGGGTCGTTGCAGCAACCTCCTTGGTAAGGAGGGGAAAAGTTCCTCCCCTTACGAAGGCTATCGGATTCACACATCGTGGAACCCGATGGTCGCCCCAAATTTTATGGCTCGGAAGTCCTGAAGTCCCAGACGCAT
>Ga0156220_150_pt2 | contig 103590 bp, 103 predicted proteins | sample RifCSPlowO2_12_FD_107868 | JGI IMG/M metagenome (GOLD analysis project Ga0156220, IMG submission 107868) | Rhodospirillales bacterium RIFCSPLOWO2_12_FULL_58_28 | reverse complement strand
CGAAAAAATACGATTTCTTGCAAATCCGACTACGTCAAATCGCTAAAACCGCCCGGCAAATCAAGGGCGTTCGGAGTTTTTAACAGGGGACTAAAGAGCTGGGCCGCAAGGAAGGCATGGCTAACCAGTACGGCAACCTGGGCGGGGTCGCCATGCAGCGGGGCGATAAAAGCAAGGCTTGCGCATACTGGGCGGTGTCAAAGGTCCTCTTTGAAGCGGTCGGCATTCCTGACAAGGTGAAACTGGTCGCGGGTTGGATGGCCAAAGCCGGGTGTTCGCCGCCGAAATGATCGGCGATCAGGGGGGGCGCCCGGCGACCCCTCCCGGCCTCCCTTGGCAAGGGGAGGAATTTTCAGGTTGGGGGAGGTTAGCGGCCTGTGTGTTTTGACCACGGAGGCACAGAGGCGCAGAGAAGATCAAGTGAGGTTTTCTTCCTGCTTTTTCTTTTTTTTATCCTCCTCTGTGTCTCTGTGTCTCTGTGATTCATAAAACAATATCGGAGGCAACCTCCCCTCCTTGGTAAGGAGGGGAAAGCGCCGGCGTAACGAAGCGGGGCGGTGAATGCTCACCAGCGAACCAGGCTTGCTCCCCAGGTCAGGCCGCCGCCCAGGGCTTCCATAAGAACAAGGTGGCCGGGCCGGATTCGTCCGTCGCGCACCGCCTCGTCCAGCGCCAGGGGAATAGAGGCGGCGGAAGTGTTGGCGTGGCGGTCCACGGTTACGACTATGCGATCCATGGGGATGCCGAGTTTGCGCGCCGTGCCGTCGATGATGCGTTTATTGGCCTGATGAGGCACCAGCCAGTCGATATCCGAACATTTCAGGCCGTTGGCGTCGAGGGCTTCATTGACGATCTCGGCCAGACAGGCGACGGCGTGACGAAACACCTCGCGTCCCGACATGCGCACATGCCCCACCGTCATGGTCGATGACGGCCCCCCGTCGGCGTAAAGCAAATCGCCGTGACGCCCGTCGGAATGCAGGTGAGTGGAGAGGATGCCTCGACCGTCATTCCCGGCGGCGCGAAGGACAACGGCGCCGGCGCCGTCGCCGAACAGCACGCAGGTGGAGCGGTCTTGCCAGTCAATAATGCGGGAGAAGGTCTCGGCGCCGACAAGCAGAACCGTTTCGGCCTGTCCCGCCTTGATGAAGTTATCGGCGACGGCAAGCCCGTAGATGAAGCCGGAACAAACGGCCTGGATGTCAAAAGCGGCGCCTTTTTCAAGGCCCAGCTTTGCCTGAACCTTGGTGGCGACGGACGGGAAGGTGTTGTCAGGGGTGGTCGTCGCCACAATGATCAGATCAACTTCGTCCGCTGAAATGCCGGCGTTTTCCAAAGCGCGGGAAGACGCCTTCACGGCCAGGTCGGATGTAAACTGGCCGTCGGCGGCGATATGGCGCTGCCGTATCCCCGTGCGGGAGACGATCCATTCATCGGAGGTATCGACCATCGACGACAATTCATCATTGCCGAGTATTCGGTCAGGTAAATAAGAGCCGCAGCCGATAATCCTGGCGCCGGGAGTCATCAGCCGGAGGTCGCCGCTCCCTGAACGCCTTGGCGGTCGGTTTCAAGGCAGGCGAGGTCTTCCTTGATGCCGTCATTCAGGTTGTCGTTAATTAATTTTACGGCCACCTTGATGGCGCTGGCGAAGCCGAGTCCGTCGGTTCCTCCATGGCTTTTGACGCAGATGCCGTCGAGGCCGAGGAATATGGCGCCGTTATGAAGGCGCGGATCAAAATGACGTTGCAGCCTTTTCAACGCCGGCCGCGCCAGCAGCGCCCCCAGGCGCGACACGGGAGACTCCATCAGGGCTTTTTTCATAAAGTGGGCCATCATCTTGACCATTCCCTCGGCCGTTTTCAGGGCGATATTTCCGGTAAAACCGTCGGTGACGACGACATCCACGGTTCCGGCGGCGATGTCGTCGCCCTCAATAAAGCCATGGAATTTTATGGGCAGGCTGATTTTCTGGAGAATGGCGGCGGCGCCTTTGACCGCTTCGTTGCCCTTCATATCCTCCTCGCCGATGTTAAGGAGTCCGATGGTCGGCTGCTTCAGGCCCAGGGCGTTGCGCGCATAAACCTCGCCCATGACGGCAAACTGCACCAGATTATCGACGCCGCATTCAACGTTGGCGCCGAGGTCCAGCATAATGCTTTCCCCGCGCATCGTCGGAAATACGGCGGCGATGGCCGGCCTGGATATGCCGGGCAATGTTTTGAGCACGAACTTGGCCATCGCCATCAAGGCGCCGGTATTGCCGGCGGAGATCACTCCCGCCGCTTCGTCGTTCTTAACGGCGTTGATGGCAAGGCGCATGGATGAATTGCGCCCGCTACGCAAGGCATACCCTGCCGATTCCTCATTGGCCACCATATCGTCGGTGTGGCGAATATGGGAAACCGCCCTGGCGTTCGTAAATTCGTCAAGCAGCGGGCGTAACTGTTTTTCGTCGCCGAAAAGCAGGAACTCCACGCCGGGCAGCCCTTTAGTCGCCATGTCAATGCCCTCCACGACCATTCGCGGGGCGTTGTCTCCACCCATGGCATCCAGCGATAGCGTTAAGCGCGTAGACAAAAGAAGAAGTCCTCAATAGCCGGCGGCGGCGTCAACGGCGTCAGGCGGCGTCGCCCGCCTCCATAACCTCGCGGCCCTTGTATTGACCGCAAGACAGGCAGACGTGATGCGGCTTCTTTAATTCGCCGCAGTTGGAGCATTCCTCGTATGCCGCCGACGGAAGAGAATCGTGGGCGCGACGCATATTGCGGCGCGACTTACTGACTTTTTTCTTTGGAACAGCCATGTTGCAATACCTTCGGTTAGAAGCCCTCATTATGGAGAGCAGGTGCTTACCTAAACAAAAAAGGCCGGCGGAGCAAGCGGCATGCCGCTTTATTTCTCTTCTTTAAGCAGTTTTCCTAATTCCGCGAAAGGGCCGGATTGAGTTTCCGCGCCCGGACAAGCATCCCTGTCGGTGGTGAAATCCTCGAATTTAACGCCCGGTTTACGGGGGAACAGAGGCAATTCCACAGCCATCTGCTCGGCGACGGCCTCGCCGAGGTCGATGACGCCGTCAATAACAGGTTCGTGATCATTGGCGCCGTCAAGCAAAATTATGACGTCTTCATCTTCTCCGCTATCGGCCTCGCCGCTGTAGAGTTGCTCAAAAGACGCCTCGATCAGGGATTTCACCGGCTCCAGGGTGATCACGCAGGTTTGGGTCACATCGGCGCGTAGTTTGCCGGCCATCAGCACCAGCGAGTCTTGGCGGGGGGTCAGAGTCACCGTCGCCGAAAGGCTGTCGATGGAAATCAGCGAGAACCGCTCGGCAAGAGCCGTGCGCTCCCTGGGGGCGGCTTCGATGTCAAAGGAGTTAGGCCCCTCTTTTAATCCGTCGCAGGCGACGGGACGGGAAAATTCGGGCGTCATCAGTTTTGTCATGGGGCGACGGCGCCGAACAGCACCTCCCCCGCCATCAGCCGGGCCGGTTCCTGGGCGTCCAGAGATTCCGCTTCGCGCCGGATATACCTGATCATGCCGGCGACATTGCGGGACTCAGGCGCGGCATCCCTGAATACGTTGCGCTCAAGGGCGGCGGCCAGCGTTTCATCATCGCGGTCAAGACCATCTTCGTAGGCGGCGACGCGGCCATAAAAAGCCTTCGCCAGCTTCTTGACCTTACCGCCGACGACCAGGTCGCCCACCCCCATCTCCCGAAGGTTCTGATCCATGTCGGCGAACATGAGGTCAAACAGCGCCTGGGCCAACAGGGCGGCGTCGCCGTTAGTTCGTTTCAGGCGGCGCATGACAAGAAAGGCATGCAGCGCAATCATGTCGAATCGTCCCTCCTTGGTGTCGGGAACGCCGAAGTCAAGGTAGAAGGCCGGCCGGCGCGCCTGTCCGACCAGCGCGACATAGAGTCGATGGGCGGCGTCTTCAAATCGGGAACGGCGGAATGCGCCGAAGATGCTCATAGGGCAATTCTCTTTTATTGACAAAAGGCGGCGGCAGGTGCGAGGCTTAACATCCATAATTCGGCGGGCTGACGCCAGTAGAAATGCGCGGGATCAAACACTCAAGCTATTTATTGCGATTGTTGTCGGCGGGAGCGTTCATTCTTGGACTTTCCGCGTGCGGGTCCCGCATTGACAGCCGGGGCAATCTTCTCGACCCCGACCTGCTGACGGAAATCAAGGTCGGTCAGCATACCCGCGAGCAAATAGCGGAAATGCTGGGATCGCCGTCCAGCGTCGCCACCTTCGACAAGGAGACCTGGTACTACATCAGCAACCGCACCGAAACCATCGCCTTCTTTGAACCCGAGGTGAGGGAACGTCAGGTTCTCGTCCTCCGCTTCGACGATAAAGGCGTGCTTCATGACGTCAAGACCCTGGGGCTTGGAGATTCGCGCATTATTCAGCCTGTTGATCGGGAAACTCCCACCGCCGGAAACACTATGGGACTTATTGACGGGGTCATCGCCAATTTCAGCCGCACCCAGAAACAGACCCAGAAAAAATTGCAGAAATAAGCCCGGCTCTTTCCCCTCCTCAAGACGTCTTGGTTTATGTTTCATTAATCAATGCGTCGTATGTATTGATTATTCCGTTTTACGATATTTTTCCTGAGCGAGCAGAAACCTGGGATGCCGAATATGCTGGGAATCACCCAAGAGGGCATTAACACCGCCCTTGAGATCAAGAGCAATTACCGTAACCGCGAACCTTTGTGCGTTCCCGGCGAGACATCGCGCATCATGACGCCGGAGAACCTGCTGAACCACAATCTGAACCTCAGCGGTTTCGAGGATCCGCTGGCCCTGGCTATGGTGGCGACCCGCGATCCCGAAGCTCCCATGGCGTTGGCGGCGGCGTCGCGGTTGGGTCCGCTGGGCAAGAAAACGGCATTGATTTCCGAGGTAATCAGCCTTGTCGGCGACACGACGAAGCACAAGCAGGTGAGCCAATGCATCAGGCTGATTACCGATTGCGCCTTCAGCCCGGACGCCATCGCCAAGGTGCGGCGCCATGCTTCAAAGGTAATCGTTCAGACCCGCCGCCAGTATACGACGGCGCTACGCTATAATCTTCAGTCGCTGATGGACGGATCAATCGCTCCCCGGAAGTTCGTCCACGAGTTCTTCGAACTCACCGAGGCCGGCAATATGCGCAACGACATCCGCAAGAAACTGGTGAGCAGCCTTTTACTGTCTGACTCCGTGCGCCCCAGCATCAAGTTCATGATGCTGGAGAACTTTGAGAGAATGCCGATGGTGGTGCGCCTGGATATAATTTCGGCGGTGCTCAGGGCCGAGCCGAGCCGCCACATCGAAATCATCAAGGAAGAACTGAAGTGGATCGTCGCCAAGGAGAGGCGCGCCAAGGATATCCACTGATCCCCGCCGTTTAACCTATCTTTAACACGCTCGGAATTTTTGTCGCTTCGGCTAGGCAATATTTTCCCTGACCGCCATGTCCGCCCCTGGGCGCGTCCGGCTAACCGGCTGATTTAATTAACAAACCATTAATGGCATGGCTATTGCCTCTTAAACGGCAGCCGTTCGCCGTCGCTCAACGCGACATAAGGTTTAAAAAATGGGATTTTTAAGGGATTCACGCCATGAAGCCGCAAAAGATCGAGTTCCCCTCCGCGACGCAGGATAACGCCGGCCGATCATCTCTCGTTTACAGCGTTTCGCTGATCGCCGATTGCCTGAAGCAGGCGAGAGCGCAGTCCGGGCGCGCCGGGAACTTTGCCCATTCCGATATTTCAAGGATCGCCCTTAACGCCGCTTATGAGGCCGAACAAACCATCGCCATGTTGCAGCGGCGAATTTTCCAGCTTGAAGAAGCCACCATGACCGACGAGTTGACGGAAGTGCTCAACCGCCGGGGCTTTGTCAGCCAGTTGCAAAAAAACCTGGCCTCGGCGGAGCGTTATGAAGAACAAGGAGTGCTGCTCTACGTCGATCTGGACGGCTTCAAGCCGGTTAACGATACATACGGCCATGCCGCCGGCGACGAAGTGTTGCGGCAGGTGGCGCGGGTTTTGCGGGGAAACATCCGGGATTGTGACTGCGTCGGGCGCCTGGGCGGCGATGAATTCGCCGTTCTTCTGACGCGCTCTTCGTGGGAGGACGGTCTGGTCAGGGCGGAAGCCCTGGAACAGGCCCTGAACAATGCCTATGTCGGCTGGAACGGGCGAATGATCGCGCTGAGGGCCAGCTTCGGCATTCAGGCCTATGGACCACGGGATGACGGAAATGAGCTTCTCTCACGCGCCGATGACGCCATGTACAAGACCAAGCGCATGCGCGCCGAGCTGGCCGAGAAACCTTCCGCCGGCCGAGGCCCGAAAGAAACAGAGGCATGGAGCCGGACCGCCGCTTGACAAGCAACCGCCGGCTATGTGGTTCTTTAGGGAGCGAAAATGAGAATAAGCGCCCTGACCGTCGGCCCGGAATACCCGGATAACGCTTTTAAAGGGCGCGAATTGGTGCCCTTCGTCGCGCCGCCGCTTCCCGCCGTGACTCAAGACAACTCCATAGGGAAACCGGATAAAACCGGACAAACGCCGTTTGATCATCTGATCGCCGGCGTTGACATCCGCGACATTTCGCCCCGCGAAATCTCTGATTTAAGCATGGACCTCTATGCCGCCGGCGTCCTGTCATGGCGGGAATACGATATGCTCGCCTTCCAGCCCGAGACGCAGCCCGCCTATGACAGCACCACCGGCGCCCTTACCGGCGAGAAAGCCGACCCGGATCGTCCCCGCGACTTCATCGCCGTCTGGGAGGACCGCCTGGACTTTGAGCGCCGGTACAACGCCGATGACCGCGAGCTGATCGAACGCACCGAACATATTGTCGGCGTCTTGCGGCGGATCGATTCCCCCACCAACCTGATAATATAATTCCCGTTGGAACATCGTGCGAACATGGGCCATAAAACGCCTTTGTTTTCAGGCGGTTATGCAACGCAAAAAAAACGCTTGCCAAACGGAACAAAACATGGACATATACCCCGACAGGGCGTGGAACAAAATATGCACATTTAATTATATGCGTCTCCAACCGCTCCCTGAACCGCATTGCATAGATGAACACCGTATGGAATAAGTGAGGTATGTCATGGCTGAAACCACATTGAAGCTCGTGGGAAAAGACAATATGGACAGGAACAAGGCCCTTGACGCCGCCCTCAGCCAGATCGAAAGGGCTTTCGGCAAGGGGTCGATCATGAAACTCGGCCAGCATGAGGTGGTGGAAGCCGATTCCATCTCTTCGGGTTCGCTGGGCCTGGACATCGCTCTCGGCATCGGCGGCTTGCCGCGCGGTCGCGTTATCGAGATTTATGGTCCCGAAAGCTCCGGCAAGACGACGCTGGCCCTGCATGTGGTGGCCGAGGCCCAGAAAAAGGGCGGGACATGCGCCTTCATTGACGCCGAGCACGCGCTGGACCCGGTCTACGCCAGGAAGTTGGGCGTCGATGTGGAAAACCTGCTGATCTCGCAACCCGACACCGGTGAGCAGGCGCTGGAGATCACCGACACCCTGGTGCGCTCGGGCGCCATCGACGTTCTGGTGATAGACAGCGTCGCCGCCCTGGTTCCCCGCGCCGAAATCGAAGGCGAGATGGGGGATTCCCATATGGGTCTGCAGGCCCGTTTAATGAGTCAGGCCCTGCGCAAGCTGACCGGCTCCATCTCGCGCTCCAAGTGCATGGTCATCTTCATCAATCAGATCCGCATGAAGATCGGCGTCATGTTCGGCAACCCGGAGACCACCACCGGCGGCAACGCCCTCAAGTTCTACGCCTCTCAGCGCCTGGAAATCCGCCGCATCGGCGCCATCAAGGACCGCGACGAAGTGACCGGCAACCAGACGCGGGTCAAGGTGGTCAAAAACAAGCTGGCGCCTCCCTTCAAGATGGTGGAATTCGACATCATGTACGGCGAGGGCATCTCCAAGCGGGGCGAACTCATTGATCTCGGCGTCAAGGCCGGCATCGTTGAAAAATCGGGTTCATGGTTTTCATACAACTCGGAGCGCATCGGCCAGGGCCGCGAGAACGCCAAGAACTTTCTCAAGGAAAATCCCCATGTCGCCGACAAGATCGAGGCCGCCATTCGTCAAAACGCCGCCCAAATCTCCGGAAAAATGATGACCGGCTCCTCTGACGGCAATGAAGGCGAAGACACGAGAGACGGCGCCGGAGAATAAACGAATTATACCAACGGCTATTGACGATGACTCGTTGTCGGCGGGGCCGGGATTCCCTTAAGGAAAAATCCTCCCCCTTGCTTCAAGGGAGAGGTCAGGAGGGGGTAAACTGCGGGAAACATCCGTCGAAATCATTCCGCGCTAACGGGTGTTGAAGCCTAACAGGCGCTCTACGTCGAGAACCACCATAAGCCGGTCTTCAAGACGGTAAACCCCGAGGGCGAATTCCCGCCATGACGCATCAAGCGTGCTGGGGTTGCCCTCATGGAATTCAGAACTGACGCTGACCACTTCGCCGACGCTGTCAACCAGCAGGGTATAGAGATCATGGTCATACTCAACGGTGACCCCCATGTCCTTTTTTTCTTTCTTTGAAGCTTCCGGCGGGTTTTTTTTATGAGACATCGCGTCTTCGTCCCGGTCTTTGATGCCGAGACAGACCCGCACGCTGACTACGGTAACAATTCGTCCGCGAAGATTAATTGATCCTATGACCCTCGGCGGCGCCAAAGGAATGGGCGCGATGTATTCCAGCCTCAGAATGTCTTGAACCTTAAGGATCGGGATGCCGAATAATTGGCCTCCGACCAAAAAAGTAACAAAGTCTTCAAGATCCTTTTCCAGGAAGGTTTCCACTTCCCGCGAATCCGCTGCAACAAGGTTCTGCGCCATATTTAAAATCCCGGTGACCGAACGTCAGGACCAGACCGCCGTGGTGCCTGCTGATATCTTTTAATATTCCGTCCGCATAAGTCCAGTGTTTTCAGCGGGCGTTGCCCATGCCGCCCTTGACAAAACAAGGCTAGGTATGGCCCAATGTAAAAATACAAGATAATGTGTCTAACGCCATATGATGTGTGTTCGGAGTTTGCCGGCACATAGATGTTGGGGATTGTGATGGGGCGGAGAGGCCGGTTTTTATTATTTATTGCTATGTTGTCGGCGGCGGCAACGGTTTCGGGTTCATCGTCGGCATTCCGGTTAAATCCTGAAGACGAGCGCCTGAAGGATGAGGTCAGGGTAAGCGTCAAGGAAGAAGCGACGGACGACCGGGATTCTGCGGCGTCCGCGCCCGATGTTTCCCGTCCGGAACCGACCGTTAAAAAACGATTCGGTGATTTGCGGCAGGCCAAGAATATCCGTCGCGGGCCGGCCGCCGCCGCGCCTCCCGTCCGCTTATTGCCCGGAGTTCCTCCTCCCGGGAGTCTGCCGCTTTCCGCTCCGCCGAGCGAGGATTTGCCGCCGATGCCGACGACCGTGGTTTCTTCGACGTCAACCACATCTTCTTTTATTGCCGCCGCCGCGCCTTCGATAACCGGAGTCCGTCTCGGGCAGCATTACGACAAGACAAGAGTCGTGCTGGATGTCAGCGGCAAGCCGGATTTTTCCTACAAGATCAGCGAGTCGGGAACGTCGGTGATCTTTAATTTCCCGCAGGTTGATTGGCGGTCAGACCGGCCTTCACGGCGGCTGACGGGGCTGGTTGCCGGTTATTCATTCGACAGAGGAAACAAAGGCGAAGGCCTTCTTAACATCGAGACCAGGATGCCGGTGAATGTCCGAAAAGTGTTTGTCCTGCCGCCCGAAAATAAGCAGGGATACCGAATTGTTCTCGACCTGGCTCAGGGGCGTAGCGCCGTCAGGTAGTGAGACAAACCGCTCAGACACTCCTGGAAGCTGTCAAGGTTTTGCGCCGCCTTGGCCTGGGAGACGGCGCCCTGCAGGGCGGCGACGATAAAAGCCGCCGACTTATCAACATCGATATTGCCGCTTACATACCCGTGCATCTGGCCGCGAGTCAGCGCCTTGGCCAGACCCTTGCGCCATAACCGGTAAGTCGCCTCAAGACGCAGGCGAAAGCCGTTGTCGACATTCGACATTTCCTGCGTCAGGTTATTCAGCGGACAGCCGATGGTGGTGATGAACTTTTCATCCGCGTTCATGCGCGTTTGTATAACGCGGGCAAGCATCTCGATAGGGTCGTTCCCCTCTTCCAGCGGCTTCAGCCACCATTCCTCAATATGTTCCTTAAGGGACTCTTCGACAACGGCGTATCCCAACGCCATCTTGGTGGGAAAATGATGGTACAGCGCGCCTTTGGTGACTCCCGTCTCTTTCAGGATGTCGTTAAGGCCCGCCGCCTGAAAGCCATGGCGGAGAATCTTTTCATAAGCCGCATTAAGGACGGAGCGGCGTGTCTGTTTCGGGTTGCGCACACGGGTCATACCGGACAGTATGTTGAATTGCGTCGGCTTTCGCAAGAGTTCAAGCCGGAGTATGATGTAAAATGAATTCAATGAGTTTTGGCCCCGGATCATGAACTACCGAACTATCGCCTTCGTCAACGGCGACCTGAAGCGAGCCAAGGAAGCCGGGGAGCGGCTCAGAAAACGTTATGGTCATGTGCCGCCGGAAGACGCCGATATCATTGTCGCTCTGGGCGGCGACGGGTTCATGTTGCAGACCTTGCACCGCTGCATCGACCGCAAGGTTCCTATCTACGGGATGAATCGGGGTTCCGTCGGATTCCTGATGAATGCCTTTGATGAAGAGAACCTGCCCGAGCGGTTGGCCGCCGCCGAACCGATCAACCTTAATCCCCTGCGGATGTTTGTTTCCGATCTGAATGGAAACGAGCATCAGGCCATCGCCATCAACGAGGTTTCCCTGCTGCGTGAAACCAGGATGGCCGCCAAAATACGAATAATGGTTGACGGCGTAATCAGGATGGAGGAGATCATCTGCGACGGCGTGTTGTTATCCACTCCCGCCGGGAGCACGGCTTACAACAATGCCGTTCACGGGCCTATTATCCCGCTCGGCGCCGATGTTTTGGCGCTGACGCCGATCGCCGCCTTCAGGCCCAGAAGATGGCGCGGGGCCTTGTTGCCGTCCACCGCCGCCGTTGATTTTGAAATCCTTGAGGCAGAAGTGCGCAAGGTCAGCGCCGTCGCTGACTTTACCGAAGTGCGCGACGTCACAAAAGTCAGCATCGTTCAGGACAGCAGCCATGAATTGACCTTGCTGTTCGACCCTGAACACAATCTGGAGGAACGAATCCTGCGTGAGCAGTTCGCGCTTTAATATTATTTGGCGGGAGGGGCGGCTTCAGCGGCGGGAGCTTGTTCTCCTCCGCCCGGTTCGACGGCGGCGGGCTGTTCGGCGCCGCCTTCGTCTTTGGTAAAGGTTACTTCCAGGCGTCGCGCCGTAGCCGGCGGATTCTCCAATTGTGTTTTGAAGCGGACTCTGTCTCCGGGGGGAATTTGATCCGTAGATGACCTGACGTTTATCGACTGGATTTCTTCGTTTTCGGCGTTGAACAGCGATACCCGGATCAAAGGAATTTTGCGGGGTTGGTCGGATATATTAACAACGGTGCCGCGAATCGTCAGGATATCAATATTATCCTTCATCGTCCGGTCTGATTTAACGTCACGAATATTAAGTCCGGCGCCCAGGATTTCGGCGGAAAGGCCGATCATGGAATAAATACCGGCCGTGGCCGGCGCCAGGGCGACGACATACTCGCGCCCGAAAAATAGCCCGGAAATAACGGCAAGCATCAGAACTAACCCGCCGCCGGCGATGAGTTTGCCGCGACCGCCTTCCTTCGCCTCGACTTCATCCGGCACCAGGGAGTCGGGGACTGATTCAGGATCGGGCAAGTCTTCAGGGGCGACAACCTCGTCGTCTTCAAGGTTCTTATCGATATTTTCCGCTTGCTCAATCGGCGCCGGACCGTCACCGAACATATCGTCCAGTTGTTTCTGGGAGAGTTCGGGGCCGGGGTCGGGCGCAGGCGCAGGCGCAGGCGCAGGCTTCGGTTCGGGCGCAGGCTTCGGTTCGGGCGCAGGCTTCGGTTCGGGCGCAGGCTTCGGCGCAGGCTCCGGTTCAGGTTCCGGTTCGGGTTCCGGCTCCGGCTCCGGCTCCGGCTCCGGTTCGGGTTCAGGCTCCGGTTCGGGTTCAGGCTCCGGCTCGGGAGGGGGCGCCGGTTTCGGCTTGGGAGGAGGAGGCGGCGGCGCCGGTCGCTGCATCACCGGCTGCATCATCGCCGGCTGCTGTGCCTGATATTGCGCCGGGGCCATCCGTGGAGGAGCCGATTGAACCGGGATTTGATGCCACTTATGCCCGCACTTCGAGCAACGCACGGTCCTCCCCATGTTCCCCAGGGCGCCGGGGTCAATGGAATAATTCGTCGAGCACGCCGGGCAGGTTATGATCATTGTCTGTTTATATGCGGTTGTCTTTTATAACGTCAATCATGATGCGCTTTTTGGAGGCCTTTCAGACGTGGGCGTCGCCGGGATGCCCGTCGGTCGATTTATCTTTTTGGCCGACGTTCAGAGGATCGAAGAATTGGTAATCATTCTTGCCTGACTCCTTGATTCGGTAAAGAGCAAGGTCGGCGCACTTTAACAGGACATCCACATCGTCGCCATGATCGGGAAAAATACTGACGCCGACGCTGGTTGTGATGTTAAGGCGGTTATCCTCGATATCAAACGGCTTATTGAAAAGATCAATAACCTTATCGGCAATAATGGTTGCCTCTTCGCGGTTTTTCAGGCCGTAGGCAATGATGGTGAATTCGTCGCCTCCCATTCGTGAAATGGTGTCGCAATCCCTTAGTCCGGTCACCAGCCGATCAGCGATTTCCTTCAATAATAAATCTCCCGCATGGTGGCCATAATTGTCATTGATGCCCTTGAAGCCGTCCAGGTCTATGAAATAAAGGGCCGCCATGCCGTTCTCGCGGCGAGCCATCTTGATAATCTGCTTTACCCGATCAACGAACAAGGATCGGTTGGCAAGCCCGGTAAGATGGTCGTAGTGAGCCAGAAGCGAGATGCGCTTCTGCATCCGGTTGAAGGCGCGGGCAACCAGCCCAAGCTCATCGCGCCGACCCACCAGCATCTTTTCCGTAAAAGTCCCTGTCCGGCCCACCCTGACTACATGGCGCGTCATCGCCGACAAAGGGGTGATAATCAGATTTTGCAGCAGGTACATGATGATCGCCATCGCCGCCACCACCGTGATCGCCATCAAAATCATGGCCGACTTGATGGCCATGCTTCCCTGCGCGGTGATGTCTTTGGGCGAGCGGGTGTGAAGCAGGAGGGCCGGGTTGCCCGCAATATCATGGAATACGCCGTAAACGCTCAACTCGTTCTTATCGCCGTCGTCATCAGCTACAAGCCATTTACCGGGAGGCAAGGCGAGGGTTCGGCGTACGTTGTCATCGTGAACTTCTCCCGACGCCAAGGACACAACATCAGTCGGCACATGCACCCTCGCGGAAAGAGCGGCGGCGGCCTGATCATCGAGAAAACGGCCCATGATCAAGGCGCCGCGAATGGGGCCGGTTTTCCTGCTGGTGAGGATAGGCCGGGAAGAGACCAGCATGGGGCCTCTTTCCATCATGATCAGGCCGGTTATAACCGAATCGGTCGTGGCATGGGTAAGAAACGGACGCCACTTATCGAGACCGCTCTCGGGAAAATCCGCCAGGGTGATGAATTCCTTATTTCCTTGGTCGAACGCCTTTCCCCAGATGGTGCGCCCTTCGGCGTCAACAATGTACAACAGGCTCATGTTGGTCGAAGCAAACGTCACCGGGGTTAGATTGGCCTCTACATAGGATGGATCGCGGCTGATGACGAAGTTGTAGGTATCGTCCCATGTCGCCCAATCGAAGGTAAGTATGCTCAGGTTTTCCATGTCAAAGTGCAAGGCGTTCACAACCCGGCGCATGTCCTTCTCGGCGCCGAGCCGCTCAAGTTTCTGGAAGCTGGAAGAAACAGTGAGCAGCAGCACCACGGCATTAATCAACAATAATCCGCCGAACAACGCCGCCAGGACCGTCGCCACCTTGAACTTGATGGACATAAGTCACCTTCCCGGAGCGATCCTAGAAGGATTCTTGCTTGTACGCTACATTATGTTGCGACATTCAATTTTTAACAGAAAGTTGTCCGTCCGTAATAAAGATAACTTCATCGCCTTCCGCCGGAAACGGTTCCTGCTCGCCGAAATGGATGTAGCAGGCATCGCAGACGTTATCCGCTTTCTGACCGGCGCCGACTTCGATTTCCATTGAATCTCCTCCGTCGAGTTCGATGATCATTTGATAGGTCAGGCTATCATAATTCTCGATGCTCACCGCAAGGGCCGGAGCAAAGGGAACGGCAAAAAACATGGCCATAATGATTATGGGGAAGGTCTTGTTCATGAATCACTCCATATAGTCTGCTTGCCGGGGGCGGCGGACGGTCCTATAAAAGCTCTTTATATAGGGAATGATAAGAGTTTGGCATCATGTATCTGGTAACCGGCGGGGCCGGTTTCATCGGTTCCAATATCACGGCGGCGCTGGAGGAGCGGCGGTCGGGCAAAATCGTTGTCTGTGATCGTCTGCGCACAGGCGGTAAATGGCGCAATCTGGCTAAACGCGAACTGGCCGAGATCGTTCATCCGGACTGCCTGCCGGATTTTCTTGAGGATAATCGCAACGCTATTGAGGCGGTTATTCATATGGGCGCCGTTTCCACTACCACCGAGAGCGACGTTGACCTTATTATCGACACCAATTTCAAGCTGTCGCTCCGACTGTGGCGGTGGTGCGCCATAAACGGGGTGCGGTTTATTTACGCTTCTTCGGCGGCTACTTACGGCGACGGCGCGGCGGGCTTTGACGATGACGGGACGCCCGAGGCCCTGGCCAGGCTCAGGCCGATGAATCCCTACGGCTGGAGCAAGCACCTGTTTGACCGCCGCGTCGCCCGCATGATCATGGACGGCGACCCGCAGCCGCCTCAGTGGGCCGGGCTTAAGTTTTTCAACGTCTACGGCCCCAACGAATACCACAAGGGCGGACAGCAAAGCGTGGCGGCGCAGCTCTTCCCTCGCGCCCGCGCCGGTCAGCCGGCGCGACTGTTCAAGTCACACCGTCCCGACTACAAGGACGGCGGGCAGTTGCGGGATTTCATCTGGGTCGGCGACTGTGTTGACGTGGTGTTGTGGTTGCTGGAAAACGACCATGCCGGCGGATTGTTCAACTGCGGCGCCGGCAAGGCGCGCTCGTTCGCCGACCTGGCCGTCGCCGTTTACAAGGCGCTGGGCAAGGACGCAAAGATTGAGTTCGCGCCGACGCCGGAAAATATCCGCGACCGTTACCAGTATTTTACCGAGGCCAGGATGGATCGCCTTCGCAACGCCGGTTATGACAAGCCCTTCACGACGCTGGAGGAGGGCATCGCCCGATATGTCAACGGCTTTCTGAATGCCGATGATATGTATCGATGATCTTCGCCATCCCCTATCCCGGCATCGATCCGGTTATTTTCCAGTTCGGGCCTGTCTTGGGGCTGGGGCCGTTTCTTGTCCGCTGGTACGCGCTGGCCTATGTCTTCGGGCTGCTGCTGGCCTGGTGGTATATGCGCCGGTTGACCGCGCATCCCCCGCAGCCCGCCCTGGAGCATGACATAGACGATTTTATTACCTGGGCCACCGTGGGGGTGATCATCGGCGGCAGACTGGGCTATGTTTTATTCTACAAGCTCGGGTTCTTCATGGCCGATCCGATGGCCGTTCTCCAGGTATGGAAGGGAGGCATGTCGTTCCACGGCGGCCTGCTGGGCGTGGCGCTGGCGGGGCTGATATTTGTGCGCCGGCGCGGCATTCCCGTCCTGCCGTTCGCCGACATCGTCGCCTGCGCCTCGCCGATCGGCCTGTTTCTGGGAAGGCTCGCCAACTTCATCAACGGCGAACTTTTCGGGCGCGTTTCCGACGCGCCGTGGGCCATGGTTTTTCCCACGGGCGGCCCCTTTCCCCGCCACCCCAGTCAACTGTACGAGGCGATGCTGGAAGGGGTGGCGCTGTTCGTCCTGCTTCATCTGCTGTGGCGGAATGAATCCGTGCGCCGCCGTCCCGGCCTGTTGACCGGAGTCTTCCTTGTCGGATACGCCGCCTTCCGCGCCGTCGTCGAGTTGTTCCGTCAGCCGGACGTTCACATCGGTTTTCTTTCAGGCGGCTCCACCATGGGCCAGTGGCTGTCCCTGCCGATGGCCCTCATCGGCCTGTATCTGATTTTCCGCGCCCTAGGCAAGAACAGGGAGGCTTTATGACAAAGCTTGCCGATCTTCTGCGCCGCCGCATTGCCGACGAGGGGCCGCTGACCGTCGCGCAGTACATGAATGACGCCCTTTATCATCCCGACTACGGCTATTACACCGGCCGGGATCCGCTGGGCGTCGCCGGCGACTTCATCACGGCGCCGGAGATCAGCCAGATGTTCGGCGAGTTGATCGGCGTCTGGTGCGCCATGGCATGGAAGTCGATGGGTGCCCCCGACGCGATAAATCTGGTTGAACTCGGTCCCGGACGCGGCTCCCTGATGTATGATCTGTTGAGGGTGTCGGGCGTGGCCCCCGGCTTCGGCAAGGCCCTGCATGTCCACATGGTGGAGATCAGCCCGGCGTTGCGCGCCCGCCAGCGCGAGGCACTGGAAAACGCCGTCCCGGATAATGCGCCGACATGGCTTGATGATTTTTCGCAAACTCCGCAAGGGCCGCTACTGCTGATCGCCAACGAATTTTTCGACGCCCTTCCCGTTCACCAGTTCCAGCGCTCGGACAATACCTGGCGCCAACGTCTGGTCGATATCGACCGGCAGGGTAATTTCAGGTTCATCCTGTCGGCGCCGATACGCAAAGGGCCGGTGACGCTGCCGGGTCTGCCCCCCGGTCTGCCGGTGTTTCCCAACGGCCTTCCCGACGCCCCGGAAGGCGCCGTCATCGAGGTGTGTCCATCGGGCATTGCCGTGGCCCATGCCGTCGCCGAGAGGGTGACCGGCCATGGCGGCGCCGCCCTTGTCATTGATTATGGCCACGCCGTCAGTTCCTTCGGCGAGACCGTGCAAGCCCTCAAACGCCACGCCTATCACGACGTTCTGGTCGCTCCCGGCGACGCCGACATCACGGCGCATGTGGACTTTTCGGCGCTGGCCTTCGCCGCCGCCAAGGCGGGGGCGCGTCTTTACGGTCCCGTCCGTCAGGGCGATTTTCTGGAGAGCCTCGGCATCAGCGCCCGCGCCGAGGCGTTGAGCGCCGCCGCCACGCCCCGACAAGCCGAGGATATCCGCCTTGCCCACAAGCGTCTGACCGATGAGGATGAAATGGGCGCCCTGTTCAAGGTCATGGCCGTTACCGGCCCGGACCTGCCCGCCCCGCCGGGCTTCGCCTAAAGGGTGCGCCGTGATTATTGTTGAGAGCCTTGAGCGGCTTAACGGCGTGAGCCACGCCTTTTTTACCCGCCAAGGCGGCGTCAGCGCGGGCGTCTACGCCTCGCTTAATTGCGGCCCCGGCTCAAACGATGATATTGATGACGTGACAACCAACCGCACCAGGGCGCTGGCCGGGATGGGCTTGGCCGGAGCCTGTCTTCTCACCGCCGATCAAATCCATTCATCAACCGTTATCACCGCCGACAGGCCGTGGGGAAAGAAAGGCGCGCCGAAGGCCGACGGCATAGTCACCAAGATTCCGCGAATCGCCCTCGGCGTGCTGACCGCCGACTGCGCGCCCGTGTTGTTCGCCGACGCCGAGGCGCAAGTCATCGGGGCCGCCCACGCCGGCTGGCGGGGGGCCAAATCCGGCATCCTGGAGGCGACGGTGGAAGCGATGTGCGGACTCGGCGCCGACGCCGGAAATATCGTCTGCGCCGTCGGCCCGTGCATCGGGGCGAAATCCTACGAGGTGGGAAAAGAATTTTTTGCCGGGTTCATGGATGACGATCCTAAAAACCGCGACCATTTTTCCGCCGCGAACCGGGAAGATCATTATCTGTTTGACCTTTCCGCCTACGTCGCCAAGCGTCTCTTGAAACTCGGCCTCAGGTCCGTGGACAAAACCGCCGCCGACACCTTCGCCGATAAAAAGCGCTTTTTCAGTTATCGCCGCGCTGCCTTGAGCGGCGAAGAAAACTATGGCCGCATGTTATCGGCCATCGCGCTGACCGGGTAATCTGATGCCGGCGGCCATTGACGATGACTCGTTGTCGGCGGGGTTAGCTCAGTGTGTTTTAACCACGGAGGCACAGAGACACAGGGAAGGTTAAGCGAAATTTTCTTCCTGCTTTTTCTTTATTTATCTCTACCTTCCTCGGTGTCTCTGAGCCTCTGTGGTCTAAAAAACGGTATCGGCGGCAACCTCCCCCAACCCCTCCTTGCCAAGGAGGGAAAAGTGTACAGAATTAACTCCCCCGCTTACCTCCCCCGATATGCCTCCACCCCCTGATCGGGAATCCACAAGTCGGCGGGAGGAGCGCCGGTCTGGTAGAAGACATCGATGGGGATGCCGCCGCGCGGATACCAGTAGCCGCCGATGCGCAGCCATTTGGGCTTGGCCGCCTTGATTATCTTGTCGGCGACGGCCAACGCGCAGTCCTCGTGGAAAGCGCCGTGATTGCGGAACGAGGCCAGAAAAAGTTTCAGCGACTTGCTCTCGACGATCAGGGCGTCAGGCACATAGTCGATGACGATATGGGCAAAATCGGGCTGGCCGGTAACCGGGCACAGCGAGGTGAATTCGGGACATGAAAAGCGCACCAGATAGTCCTTGTCCGGGTGCGGATCGGCCACCGTTTCCAGCACCGCCCGCTCGGGGCCGTCCGCAATTTCCGTCCTGCTTCCAAGCTGGGTCACCGTCAAACCTCCTCTATGTCGCCCATCGTCTGCCGGGCGGAGAAGCCTTCGGCGAAGGCGGCGAATTTTCCCTCGCCTATGGCGCGTCGCATGTCCCTCATCAGGTCTTGATAATAATGCAGATTGTGCCAGGTCAACAGCATTGACCCCAGTATTTCTTCAGACTTGGCAAGATGGTGCAGATAGGCGCGGCTGTAGCCGGCGCAGGCCGGGCAGGAACATTCTTCGTCAAGCGGCCGGGGGTCGGCGGCGTGGCGGGCGTTGCGCATGTTGACGGCGCCGCGTCGGGTAAAGGCCTGGTTGGTGCGCCCGGAGCGGGTCGGGATCACGCAGTCAAACATATCAACGCCGCGCCTTACCGCGCCCACCAGATCATCCGGTTTGCCGACGCCCATCAGATAGCGGGGCTTGTCGGACGGCAACAGAGGAACGGTAAAATCCAGCACCCGGAACATGGCGTCCTGCCCTTCGCCCACCGCCAGACCGCCGACGGCGTAGCCGTCAAAGCCGATATCCTGAAGCGTTTTCGCCGACTCGACGCGCAAGTCATGATAGACGCCGCCCTGGACGATGCCGAACAATCCGTAACCGGGACGCCCATGAAAAGCCGCCTTGCTGCGCGCCGCCCAGCGCATGGACAGCCGCATGGATTGTTCGGCCTGTTCCCCGGTCGCCGGAAAGGGCGTGCATTCATCCAGAACCATCGAGATGTCGGAACCCAGCATACGCTGGATATTGACGGCCCGCTCCGGGGTTAATTCGTAGCCGGAGCCGTCGATGTGGGACTGGAAGACGACGCCGTTCTCGCTCATTTTCCTCAGCTTGGACAGGCTCATGACCTGGAAGCCGCCGGAATCGGTGAGGATCGGTCCCGGCCAGTTCATGAATTTATGCAGCCCGCCGAGGGCTTCCACCCTTTCGGCGCCGGGGCGCAGCATCAGATGATAGGTGTTGCCGAGAATGATCTGAGCGCCGGTCTCCGCCACCGCCTCGGGCGTCATCGCCTTGACGGCGGCGGCGGTCCCCACCGGCATGAACGCCGGCGTGTCAATGATCCCATGAGCGACGGCAAGCCTGCCCAAGCGTGATGCGCCGTCGGCGGCCATAAGCTCGAAGGATAAACCGTTCACGCCTTCTCCTCCCTCTCCAGCAAGCAGCAATCCCCATACGAATAAAAGCGATAGCCTTTGTCGATGGCGTGTCGGTAAGCCCGCTTCATGGCGTCAAGCCCGGCGAAGGCGCTTACCAGCATGAACAGGGTGGAGCGGGGAAGATGGAAGTTGGTCAGCATCATATTTACGGCCTTGAAGCGGTAGCCGGGAGTTATGAAGATGTCGGTCTCGCCGGTAAAGGGCCTTATCGTCCCGTCTTCGGCGGCGGCGGTTTCCAGCAACCTCAGGCCGGTCGAGCCGACCGCTACTATCCGTCCGCCTCGGGCGCGCGTCCGGTTGACGGCGTCGGCGGCGTCGGGCGATATTTCGCCGCTCTCGGCGTGCATCTTGTGGTCTTTGATGGCCTCCGTCCTGACCGGCAGGAAAGTGCCGGCGCCGACATGCAGGGTCACAAAAACATGTTCGATCCCGTGCGCCGCCAGCGCCGCCATCAATTCCGGCGTGAAGTGCAGGGCCGCCGTCGGCGCCGCCACCGCTCCCGGCTGCCGGGCGAACATGGTTTGGTAGTCAAGGCTGTCCTGAGCGTCGGCCAAAGCGGGGCGCTTGATGTAGGGAGGCAGCGGCATGGCGCCGAAGCGTTCCAGCGCCGCGCCCAGGGATTCATCGTCCATGGCGAAATCAAGGGTTACTTCGCCGTACTCGCCCTTGGCCGCAACCCGCGCCGACAGGCCGGGGGCGAAATCGATATCGTCGCCGGGATTCAGCCTGCGCGCCGGACGGGCGAAGGCGCGCCAGACGCCGGGAGCGTCCCGTCGGTGCAAAGTCGCCTCTACGCCGCCCCGACCGCGCCGCCCTTTCAGCCGCGCCGGAATCACCCGCGTATCGTTAAAGACCATGATGTCGCCCCGGCGCAGCAGGCCGGGCAGGTCACGAACCGACAGGTCGCGGAGGCCTTCGCCTACCGCCAGCAGTCGCGCCGAATCCCTGGGCGACGCCGGCCGCCGGGCGATCAGGTCGGGGGGCAGGTCAAAATCAAACAGGTCAACTTTCATCGCTCAATCAAACAGATCAGAATGGCTTCCCGTTCTGACCAGGATCAATTCCCGGTCATCGTCGGAGTAATCCCATATCAAGAGCCAATCCGGTTCAATGTGACATTCCCAGCACGGCTTCCAAATTCCTTTTAGCGGATGAGAGTCGTGTTTTCTTTCAAGGTCATTCCCCTTCTGGAGGGCGTCGATAATCGTTTCAAGCTTGTCGATGTTTTTTCCGCGTTTTGCAGTTCTCTTTAAATCTTTTTGGAACTGTTTTTTTATGCGGATTTCATACATCGGCGTCCTTCCTTATCTCGGAAAAACTGCCGTATGTCCGCTCCTCCGGCTCCGCCAGGATAGCTCTCATCGTCTCAATGTTCGGCACTTTGGCGTCAAAAGGAAGCCCGCCGCCGGCCACAACCCAACGATAATACATACGCACGGCCTCGGAATTACTGATGCCGAGTTCCTTGAATACCGCCTCGGCATGCTGCTTCAGGTCCGGCTCAATACGAATTCTCAGGGTTTCAGTTCTCATGATAGCCTCCATTTTCTGACAGTGTACCCCAAAAGGGGTGCGCTATCAAGTCGGACGGCGTTTCGCCTTATACCAATTCGCTTTCTATAGATTGGCATTGGAAGACGAAGTAGCATAACTCACGCAAAGACGCTAAGACGCTAAGAAAGACAAAATGAAGAATGGGTCCAAACTTTGCGCCTTCGCGTCTTGGCGTGAGATTATTTTTGATACTGATTTATAGAAGACGAAGTAGTATTATTTCCCCGACCGCTTCCTTCGCGCCGCCAGTGATTCGTTCTTGCCGGGGTCAATCCACCAGGCGTTGAACTGGGCGCCGCGCAGCGGCGTGGCCTCCGGCATGCCGAATTTATCCCACAGGGCTATGCGTTGGTAGTCAAGGTGCCAATGGGGAATGACGTAGTGGCCCCATTGCAGAACCCGATCCAGCGCCCTGATGTGGTTGACCAGACTTTCGCGGTCAGGGGAGGCGATCAATTTTTCCACCAGTTCATCGACTGCCGGATCGGCGATGCCGATAACGTTGCGGCTGCCGGGACGCGCGGCGGCGTCGCCGGTCCAGTAGTTGCGCTGCTCGTTGCCCGGCGACAACGACTGGCCCCAGGAAAAGACCGTCATGTCGAAGTCAAAAGTTTCCAGCCGCTTGATGTACTGGGAGCTGTCAACGGTGCGCACCCGCATCCTGACGCCCAGCCTCTCCAGGTTCTTGGCGAAGGGCAACACCACCCGCTCGAAGGAGGGACTGACCAGCAGGACCTCGAAGTCAAGGGGTTCTCCGGTTTTCTCACGCACCCGCTTGCCGTCCCTGATCACCCATCCGGCATCCTTCAGCAAACTGTCGGCGGCGCCGAGGTTAGCGCGGATATTGCCCGAGCCGTCGGTGGCCGGAGGCTGGTATTCCCTGGTGAACACTTCATCAGGCGCCCTGCCCCGATAGGGTTCAAGGATCGCCAATTCATCGCCGGAGGGCAGGCCGGTCGCCGCCATTTCCGAGTTGTCGAAATAGCTGCGGGTGCGCACATACTGGCCGTAAAACAGGTTCTTGTTGGACCAGGCGAAGTCAAAAGCGTAGGCCAAAGCCTGACGCACCCGCGCATCCTTGAATATGTCGCGGCGGATATTATAGGCAAAGCCCTGAAGACCGGCGGGCATCTTGTGCTTGACCTCCAGCTTGCGGATCAGGCCCTCGCGGACGGCGGGGATGTCGTAGGACATGGCCCAGTTCTTGGAAATGTTCTCAAGGCGCATGTCGAACTCGCCGGCCTTGAAGGCTTCCAGCGCCACCGTGTCGTCCCGGTAGTAATCATACTCATAGGCGTCGAAGTTGTTCTGGCCCCGGTTGACGGCGAGGTCTTTGCCCCAGTAGTCGGCGACCCGCCTGTAGGTGACGGTGCGGTTGGCCTCGAAGCTCCCTATTTTGTAAGGACCGCTGCCCAGGGGAGGCTCAAGGGTCGTCTTGTCGAATTCCCGGCCTTGCCAGTAATGCCTGGGCATTATCTCCAACTGGCCGAGGATCAGCGGCAGTTCCCGGTTATCCCCCGGCTTGAAGGTGAACTTGACGCGACGCTCGGATGTGGCCTCGGCCTTTTCCACGCCTGCGTAGTAGAAGCGGAAAGTGGGCTGGCCCTTCTCAACCAGAATGTTGAAGGTAAAAACCACGTCTTCCGCCGTTACCGGCTTGCCGTCATGCCAGCGCGCCTCGGGCCTCAGGTTAAAGGCGACCCACGAGCGGTCCTCAGGCAATTCAATCGTTTCGGCAAGCAGTCCGTATTGGCTGAAGGCTTCATCGGCGCTGTCGACCATCAGGGTGTCATAGATCATGTTTATGCCGTCGGCGGCCTCGCCCTTGATGATGAAACCGTTGAAGCTGTCAAAGCCGCCGATGGCCGCCATCTTGACCGCGCCGCCTTTGGGAGCGTTCGGATTGACGTAAGCGAAATGAGTAAATTCCGGCGGATATTTGACTTCGCCGTGCATGGCGATGCCGTGACGGGGAACAACATCGTCGGCACCGGCCGGGGCGACGGCGAAGATCAGCAGCAGTAATATTGCCGGTAAAAGTCTCATCCCGCCAATGCCTCCAGGGCCTGGGCATGGATTTTTCTGTCGCCGGCGGCCAGCACCCGTCCGTTTGAGCGGATGGTCAACTCCTCGCCTTGCCAGTCGGTGAAGACGCCGCCTGCGCCTTTGATTACCGGCGACAGCGCACAGAAGTCATAAGGTTGCAGGCCGGCCTCGCAGACTATGTCAACCGTGCCGTTGGCCAGCAGTCCGTAAGCGTAGCAGTCGGCGCCGTAGACGGCGCTCCTTGATTTTTCGCGCAGCCGTTCAAAGGCCCTGAAATCGTCGCCCGTAAACATCTGGGGCGAGGTGGCGTAAAGCCAGGCCTCGGCCATGTCGGAACAGGGGCGCGCCTTGACCGGCCGGTCATTGTACAGGGTGGGGCGGCCCTCGGCGCCCGTCCACCGCTCCTTCAGGGCCGGCATGTCAATAACGCCGACGATGGGTTTCCCGTTCCTGGTCAGGGCGATCAATGTGCCGAACAGGGGCTTGCCGGTGACGAATGATTTAGTGCCGTCGATGGGGTCCAGCACCCATACATATTCGGCGTCGGCGCGTATCTTGCCGTGTTCCTCGCCGATGACGCCGTGGTCGGGAAAGGCTTCCCCGATAACGGCGCGCATGGCGGATTCGGCTTCCCGGTCGGCGGCGGTGACCGGGCTTAGATCGGCCTTGCGGTCGATGGCGACGCCGCTGCGGAAGTACTTCATGGCGACCGGGGCCGCAGCGTCGGCCATTCGCCCGGCCCATTCGATGAACTCGTCAAGCCGGGAATCGGCCATGATCATTCCATAACGCGAAAGCTGAGGGCGCCGATCAGGTGGTCTACCGCCTTTCCGTCATCGCTGAGCGGCAGGATGATCATGCGGTACATGATTTCGCGGTTGTTTTCCAGAATCAGGGTGCCTGCGCCGATCATCGGCTGGTGGGTGTCGATGGCGGTGACGCAACATTCAACGGCGCTGCCGTTCAGCGGCTCGGGCAAGGCCTCGTAAAGGGTTTGCCCGCGCGGGTCTTCGCCGCAAACGTCACGGAGCACCTTGCCGTAGCTCAAGACGATAAAGCGCCCGCCGCCGTTGCCGGTGGCGACGGTAAACAGGTTGTCGCGCAGTTCCGGGACATCGGTGAAGTTGATCGCCTTGAGGCGGGGAAGCCTGTCGTGGCCTTTGACTTCGGTCCAGTAGTGAATGGCCTGGCACGAGACGCGGCGTTCACTGTCAAGCCCGCGACAGAAATCCAGGATGTGGCTCGAACTGACGAAGCTCACTTGCTTGTTCTTTCATCTTGTCGCATACAAAGAAAGGCGTTGCCGCCGTGATAATATCTATTTTCCGGCCCCGTTCAATCACCGCATTACAAAACATGATTTACATGAGAACCGCAATCAGCAAGCCCCGAAACCCTATCGTCATCGTGCCGGCGCGCATGGCGTCCGTTCGTCTTCCCGGCAAACCGCTGGCCGATATCCACGGCGAGCCGATGATTGTTCATGTTTGGCGGCGCGCCGTAAAGGCCGATATCGGGCCGGTCGTTGTGGCTTGCGCCGAAAACGAGATCGCCGAGGCGGTCGCGGCGGCCGGCGGTCGCGCCGTCCTCACCCGCATCGATCATGTTTCCGGTTCCGACCGGGTGTTTGAGGCTCTGGCCGAGGCCGACCCCGATGGTCGTCACGACGCCGTGGTTAATCTTCAAGGCGATCTTCCGAACATTGATCCGGGGGCGGTGCGGGCCGCGCTTATGCCGTTGGACGACGGCGGCGTGGACATCGCCACCCTGGCCTGCATTATCCGCTCGCCTGCGGAATTGAATGATCCCAATACGGTCAAGGCGGCGCTGTCGATTGCGCCCGGCGCCGTCACCGGACGCGCCCTTTATTTCAGCCGCTCGGTCATTCCTTACGGCGGCGGCCCCCATTACTGCCATATCGGCATCTACGCCTTCCGTCGCGAAGCGTTGATTCGTTTCGTCGGCCTTAAGCCGGGAGTGCTGGAGGGCTGCGAACGTCTGGAGCAGTTGCGGGCGCTGGAGAACGGCATGCGCATCGACGCCGCCCTCGTTGACACGCATCCTCTCGGCGTCGATACTCCCGCCGATCTGGAGCGCGCCCGCGAAGCGCTTGCGAAACAAGGCATTAAATAATGTCAGCCGCCGAAAATATCATCGCTTTCCAGGGCGCTTACGGCGCTTACTCGGACCTTGCGTGCCGCGTCGTCCACCCCGAAATGAAGACATTGCCGTGCCGCGCCTTTGACGACGCCTTCGCTGCCGTGCATGACGGCAAGGCGGCGCTGGCGATGATTCCCATCGACAACTCGGTGGCCGGGCGGGTCGCCGACATCCACCACCTGTTGCCGGGATCAAGGCTGCACATCATCGGCGAGCACTTCCAGAGGGTGAATCATCACTTGCTGGCCGTCAAAGGTTCGGCCGTCGGCGGCATTACCCACGTCCACAGCCATATCCACGCCCTCGGCCAATGCCGCAACCTGATCCGTGAGCTGGGCATCGAGCCGGTGGTCCACCTCGATACCGCCGGCGCGGCGGCGGAAGTGGCGGCCAAGGCCGACCCCACGCAAGCGGCAATTGCTTCCGAACTGGCCGGGCAACTGAACGGCCTGATATCGCTGAAGGCCGATATTGAGGACGCCGAACATAACACTACGCGCTTTCTGATCATGGCCGCCGAGCCGCTGATTCCCGATTCCGAAGCGGGACCGATCATCACCAGCTTTGTCTTCCGCGTGCGCAACGTGCCGGCGGCTCTTTACAAGGCGCTGGGCGGCTTTGCCACCAACGTCGTCAACATGACCAAGCTGGAGAGCTATCTGGTCGGCGGCCATTTTAACGCCGCCCAGTTCTACGCCGATGTCGACGGCCATCCCGAGCATCGCAACGTGGCGCTGGCCCTTGAGGAGTTGGCGTTTTTCACCCACGAGGTGAACATTCTCGGCGTCTATCCGGCTCATCCTTTCCGTCTGGAGAGCGTCGGCTGATTATCGGATTCGCCGAAAATCAGTCGCAACCGTCGTTTCAGGCCTCCACCGGCGGGCGTTGAGACACTAGGAAAGTCACCGTTTCTTTGATCATTTCCATGTTTCGCTTGGTCGCCGTGTGATTGCTTGGTATTTTTTTCATGCTCTGGGCTTCGGGAGCGCCGCGTAAAGTCGGCGCTTCGCTTTTGTTGTGCGCAGGCGAGGCGGAGACGGAATTATTACAATGACAACGGCAAGACGCCTGTTTTTTTCCGCCGCCGCAATGGCGGCGCTGTCGTCGTGCGCGGTAATGGACGGGGGCGCGGAGTTCTTTGCCATAGGCTGCGTCGCCGATCACGGCGAACGCCTTGACGGCGTGGACTGGGCGACGGCGTGGCCCGTAAACTTGAGAATTCGCCAGAATATGTTCGAGCCGATGATCGTCACCCTGCTGGAAAACAGCCCCACCGTGTTGCGCATCACCAACGGCGATAACAGCCGGCACATCATCCGCTCCAGCGAGTTCTTCCGTTCCGTCGCCCTGGAAAGCGTCACTATCGGCGACAAGGTGGAAAAGGACAACTGCATCGATGCGATCACTTTGCCCGCTCGAACAACGGTAGAGGTGCGGCTGATGCCGGTGCAGGACGGCCGCTATGATTTTGAAGACTCCTCTCTTTTGATTTCGCGGGTTGCCGTCGCTTCCGCCGTCGGCGTTTTCGTCATCGAGCCGTACAAGTCTTATTACATCAAACCGCTTCCTCACACCCAGGCCGCGCCCTCCACGCTTGAACAGACCAGGGGAACTCCCGACGGGGACGCCAAACCGGCGCCGGAAGACGCCGGCCCGAGCCTGTTCGACGGCGAGGGCGCCAAACCGACGTCCAAGGATTCCGGCCCCGGCCTGTTCGACGGCGAGGGCGCCGAACCGACTCCCGAGGATGCCGGCCCCGGCCTGCCTGACGGCGACGGCGCCGAACCGGCGCCTGCCGAGCCGGTTGAAAGAACCTCCGCCGAGGACGAAAATGACGGCGTTATCGTCTTTGATAACCCCGAGGAGTTTAGATAAAAAAACCGGGGATAGCCTTGTTCAGCCGGACTGCTATAATGGAGGCGAGAGGCCGGCAACGGACAGGCTACTCGCCAATCCGGTCAGGTCCGGAAGGAAGCAGCCGTAACGAGGTTTTGCTTGGGTCGTTAGTCCGGTCTCTCACCTTCTTTTCCTGATTTGATCCGGTTGCCCGATGTCCGAAGCGCCCCTAACCCCTCCGCGAGAGTCCGGACAGTACCGGGTGCTGGCCCGCAAGTATCGCCCCGTCAACTTCGCGGAACTGATCGGCCAGCAGGCGATGGTGAGGACGCTGACCAACGCCATTTTATCGGGAAGGCTGGCTCACGCCTTCATCCTCACCGGCGTTCGCGGCGTCGGCAAGACGACAACGGCGCGGATCATCGCCCGGGCGCTGAATTGCGTCGGCCCCGACGGAACCGGCGGCCCGACCTCCGAGCCGTGCGGCCTTTGCGGCCATTGCCGCGACATCGCCGAGGACCGCCATCCCGACGTCATCGAGATGGACGCCGCCAGCCGCACCGGCGTTGACGACATCCGCGAATTGATCGAGGGAGTGCGCTACCGGCCCACTTCCGCCCACTACAAGGTTTACATCATCGACGAAGTGCACATGCTGTCCAAGAACGCCTTCAATGCGTTGCTGAAAACCCTGGAAGAGCCGCCGGAGCACGTCAAGTTCATCTTCGCCACCACCGAGATTCGCAAGGTGCCGGTAACCGTGCTCTCCCGCTGCCAGCGGTTTGATCTGCGCCGCGTCGACAGCGAAACCCTTGCCGCTCATTTCGCCGCTGTCGCTGAAAAGGAAGGGGCCAAAATTTCCGGGGGCGCTATCGCTCTTATCGCCCGGGCCGCCGACGGCAGCGTGCGCGACGGCCTCAGCCTGCTCGATCAGGCCATTGCCCACACCGGCGGCGAGGCCGACGAAAAGCAGGTGCGCGCCATGCTGGGTCTGGCTGATCGCAGTCAAACCTTCCTGATGATCGAGGCCGTGTTCAAGGGCGAAGTCGCCAAAGCGCTGGAACTTTTATCGCAGCAGTATACGGCCGGCGCCGACCCCGCCCAGGTGCTGGAAGACATGCTGGAATTGAGTCATTGGCTGACCCGCGTCAAGGTGACGCCGCAAGCCGCCGATGATCTCGCCATCCCCGAAATGGAGCGGGTGCGCGGCAAGGAAATGGCCTTGGGCCTGTCCATGGCGGCGCTGGCCCGGGCCTGGCAGATGCTGCTTAAGGGGTTGGCCGAGACGCGCAACGCGCCCAGTCCTCTGCAAGCGGCGGAAATGATTCTGGTCCGTCTCGCCTATAGTTCCGATCTGCCGACGCCGGAGGAGGCGATAAAGGCGTTAAAGAAAGGCGGAGACGCGCCTGCCGCGTCCGCTCCGGCTCCGGCTCCGGCTTCGTCTTCGAGCGGCGTCGCTGATCCGGTCTCCTTCGACGAGGTGGTGGCGCTTACCGAGAAAAAAGGCGAGATGATCCTTCACGCCAACCTGATCAGCAACGTGCATCTGGTCAGCTTCTGTCCCGGTCGCATCGAGTTCAGCCCGACCGAGCATGCGGACTCGAGTCTGGCGCACCGCCTTTGCGCTTTTCTCAACGACAACACGGCCCGCCGCTGGATGGTGTCGGTGTCCAATCAACCGGGCGACGCCACCATGCACCAGCAAGGCGAGGCTGCCGTCGCCAGAACCAAGGCCGACGCCGCCGAACATCCGCTGGTCAGAAAAATCATGCAAACCTTTCCCGGCGCCGTCATCAATCAGGTGCGCGAGATCGACGGCGGGGGAAATTAGCGGCTGACTTGATTGCGGCCGTTTTCCTTGGCCTTGTAGAGAGCCTTGTCGGCGGCTTTTATTACGGCGTCGGCAGTGTTCAGCGAAGCTCTCTTTTCGGCGACGCCGATGGAGATATTGACGCCGATCTCATTGACTCCGACTTTTCGGCGGCGCGGGGCTTCGGGCTTTTGCCTGGGCCTGTTCTTGTCGCGCAGGGTAAAGCGGCCGGCGGCGACGTTTTCCCTCAGTTTTTCCAGATGATCCCAGGCCTCGTCTACGGTCTTGCCGGGAAACAGCACGGTGAATTCCTCGCCGCCGTAACGGAACGAGCGGCCTCCGCCGGTGACCGCGCCCAGCTTGGAGGCCACCATCTGCAACACCTGATCGCCTACGTCATGACCATGCGTATCGTTAAACTTTTTGAAGTGGTCAACGTCCAGCATGGCGATGGCGTAGCGACCGTTCAGGTTCTTCATCGCCGCCGCCAGGGCGCGCCGCGCCGGCAGGCCGGTCAATTCGTCGATGAAGGCCATGCGGTAGGCGTCCTTGACCACCGCCAGCGCCGTCATCAGCGCCGCCACGGTGAGGAATACCGCCGTCGCCCCGCCCCTGCCGATCATGTGCAGGGCCAGGGCCGAAGCGATCATGGCGCCCAACGCGCCGCCGTCCAGGTTGCTCCGCGTTATCGCCAGCCGCCCCCCCAGGATCAGGGCGGCCACGGCGAAGGCAAATATGCCGGGCTGGGTGATATGAGTCCAGGCGTCGAAATCGGGATTAAGCAGACGGATGTGCAAAATATCCGCCGCCGTCTTTTGCGCCTCCGGGCCGGCTCCGTAAACAACCGTAACCGCTGCCGCCTGGATCAGGATTGCCGAGGCGCGGGTGAGGCCATGAATGGTTAATGCTCCGCGCTCGGCAAGCAGGGAGAAAACAACGATATTGACGGGCACGGCCACGCACAGCGCCGCGTAAATCACCTGACCGTCGGCGCCCGTTCCCGGCGTTCCCGGCGTCAGGGCGCTTAAAGTCCCATGCGCCAGCATCAACACCGCCAGCATGAACGCGGCGCGGCCCTGATTGAACCACAAGGCCATCAAGGCTCCGGGAACGGCGACCAGATAAGGGGCCAGAGGAATAACAGCCGTCGCCGTCGGCGCCCTGAATCCGCCGTGAGGCGTCGCCATCCACAGGCCGACGGCCAGCAATATCCCCGGCCCCAGAAACGCCGACGCCGTTTTTCCCCAATTCAGGTTCATGCCTGACGCTCAACCCATAAATTACAGTGAGAACATTAGGCCGCGCCAACCCTCAACATTCGGTTAATCAGGATATGCCTTGGGCAACGCCCATGACGCCTGTATAATGACGGCGTGGGAGTATCGCACCGTCCGCCGACAGGGAACCACAAGATGCCGCCGTTCAAGATCGCTCACACTATTGCCGAGGATTGGGCGCACGCCGCCAAGGAGTGCGCCGACGGCCTGGGCAAGGAGGTCGAAACCGCCAATCTCGGGTTCGTTTATATTACCGATGAACTGGCGGAGGATTTTTCCTCGATTCTTACCTATTTGCGCCAGAAGACCGGGATCGGGTGCTGGGTCGGCGGCTCCGCCATGGGCATTTGCGCCGGAAGCAAGGAATACTTCGAGCGTCCGGCGATGGTGGTGATGGCGGCGACCCTGCCCGAAGACAGCGTTTGCGTGTTCCCCTCTTTTTCTGAAAGCATTGACGAACTTTCCAACCATGCCAAGGATTGGATCGGGCGAATGTACCCCAAGTTCGGCATCATTCACGGCGACCCCAATAACGACAACATGGGCGACCTGATAAAACAGTTGGCCGAAGCCACTTCGGGGTTTCTCGTCGGCGGCATGACCTCGTCAAGGGCGGATTCATGTCATCAGGTGGCGGGCAGAGTCACCGGCGGCGGCGTCTCCGGAGCGCTGTTCTCGCCTGACGTGGAAGTGATTACCGGCCTCAGCCAGGGATGCGTTCCCGTCGCCGGCAGCCATATAATTTCCGACTGCCTTGACAATGTTCTTATCGGGCTTGACGGGCGGCGGGCGCTTGACGTTTTCAGGGAAGACGCCGCCGGCGTCATCGACGACGAGATGACCCATATTCCGGGGATTATTCATGCGGCGATTCTGATCGAGGGATCGGATACCGGCGACTACATGGTGCGCAACCTGATCGGCATTGATTCCGTGCGCGGCTGGCTGGCCATCGGCTGCAATGTCCATTCCGGCGAGCGCATCATGTTCGTGCGCCGCGATGAGAATACCGTCCGCGATGACATGCGCGTTATGCTGGAGAGGCTTAAGCGCCGCATCAGCGGCAAACCTAAGGGCGGCGTCTATTTCTCGTGCGTCGCTCGCGGCCCTTCCGCGTTCGGCGACGAAGGCGGCGAGACGGGAGTGATCCGCGAAGTGCTGGGCGATTTCCCCTTGGTCGGGTTCTTCGCCGGCGGCGAGATTTCCAACAGTCGTCTGTACTCGCATACCGGCGTGCTGGCGCTGTTTTTGTAAGATGCGCCTTTTTGTCGGCATCGCCCTGCCTCTTGAGGTAAGCCGCATGATCGCCGGTTTGAGCGTCGGCATTCCCGGTGCTCACCGGGTAAGCCCCGAAAACATGCACGTCACACTGCGCTTTATCGGCGAAGCGGATAATGTTCAGGCCGAATACATCGACATGAATCTGGCGGAGATAAAGTCGCCGGCTTTCGAGATAAGATTGAGCGGCGTTGATTATTTCGGATCGAACCGCAAGGTGCGATCACTGTGGGCCGGGGTGGAAAAAAACGAGATTCTTATCCGCCTCCACGAAAAAGTAGAATCCGCCGTCGTCCGCTCCGGTCAACAACCAGGGGGCCATAAGTTCAAGCCTCACGTTACCCTGGCCCGTTTCAAGGGCGGAGCGCCGAGCATTGCCGGCGCCTTTATCGCCGCCAACAACGGCTTCGCCGCCGGCCCGCTGCCGATTGACCGCTTCACCTTGTTTCAGAGTTGCTTGACCGACAACGGCGCCGTTTATTCGGCATTGGCCGAATATCCGTTAATCGGCTAGTTCGTGTAACGGGTGCAGCCGAACATATATTCGGTCGTCTCGTCGATATCGCCTTCCAGACTCAATTTGACGGCGGCATAGAGGTCTCGCGCCGAAACGATGCCGATAATTTTATCGCCGTCGAGAACCGGCAGGTGGCGATAGCCGTTCTTGTTCATTATTTCTAATGCGTCCAAAGCGGTGTCATCCGGCGATATGGAAATGATTCCCGTCGTCATAAAATCCTTGATGCGGGTATTTTTCGGGTCAAGGCCCCTGGAAATAATCCGCTGCGTTAAATCCCGTTCGGTGACGATGCCGGCCAGTTTTCCGCCGTTGGTGACGATAATTGCTGAAATGTTGTTCTCGGTCATTGTTCTCGCCGCCTGCAAGGCAGTGTCGTCCGGCGAAAGAGATTGTACGTTTTGATTCCTGACGACGTCGGGAATGATGTGCTGCAACATTCGTGGATTCCATATAATGAGGTTTAGGCATGAGTAAGGAATCGCTCGGCAATTAGCCAGAGGCATTGCGGAAGCACTGTTATGCAGTCTACGCATGGCTACTATCGGCGCGTTCCTGCGCGGTAGCAACCTACTACTTCTTGGGCCGGTGGGAGTGTCGGCAGTCGGGGTGATAAAGGCGGCTGTCGTCAAATCCGGACGCCTCCAGGGCGCGGCCGACCATGATCAGGGCGGTGCGGGTAATGCCCGCCGCCTTCGCCTTGGAGCGGATATCGGCGAGGGTTCCGCGAATGATCTTTTCATCGGGCCAACTCGCCCGGTAGACCACCGCCGCCGGGCAGTCTCCGCCGTAGATCGGGGATAACTCATCCGTCACCTTGGCCAGATTGGCCGCCGACAGGTGAATGACCAGGGTAGCGCCGCTTCGGCCCAGAGTCGCCAAATCCTCGCCCTCGGGCATGGCCGAGCTTTTGACGGCGGTGCGGGTAAGAACCACGGTCTGGGAAACGCCGGGCGCCGTCAGTTCGCGCTTCAGGGCGGCGGCGGCGGCGCAATAGGCGGGGACCCCCGGCGTTATGTCGTAGGCAATGGCCAGTTCATCCAGCCTTCGCATTTGTTCGGCAACGGCGCCGTACAAAGAAGGATCGCCCGAATGAACGCGGGCCACGTCCAGGCCCTTGTCTTCGGCGGCGGCCATCTCGGCGATGATCTGATCCAGATTAAGCGGCGCGGTATCAATGACGCGGGCCGTGGCGGCGGCCTCGGCAATCACCGCGTGCGGCACCAATGAGCCGGTGTAGAGCACCACCGGGCAACGCCGGATAAACTCCAGTCCGCGAACGGTAATCAAATCCGGCGCTCCCGGCCCGGCGCCGATAAAGTGAACGGTCATGGATTTTGTCCCGAAGTCATAAAATTCCCAAACGACGGCTATAGCGAAAATAGTTCAAATGGAGTAAATATCGGCGGCGCGCCATATCATTTGAGGCCGCCTTGTTGGGAAAGCATATGTCCGGACGCACCCTCGGCGCTTTAGCGTTGATTTCATTCGTCGCGGCGGTTTTTTTTGCGCCTACGTCCTGGAGGCCTTCCTTTTTTGGGGATTCGTCTTCAACGTCGGGCAAGAGCGCTAAAAAAGCCGAGCCTCCGGCGCCGGTCAGAATCGCCATAGCGGTTGAGCGCACGGTGCCAATCTATCTGGACGGCGTGGGAACCGTCAAGGCGCGGTCAACCGTAGCCATAAAATCAAGAATCGAAGGCCAGTTGTTTGAGGCTTTGGTCGAGGAGGGGCAGACCGTTCACAAGGGCGATGAACTTTTCCGCCTTGATCCGCGCCCTCTCAAGGCCCGACTGAAAGAGGTCGAGGCCATTCTGGCCCGCGACCGCGCCACCCACGCCAAAGCCGTCGCCGACGTGGCCCGATTGACCGGCCTGTCGGCCAAAGGTTATTCGCCGAAAGTTCTGCTGGAAGACACCTTGACTCTCGTTGACACCTCCGCAGCCACCATTCGGGCGACCGAAGCGGTGGTCGAATTGGCCAAGCTCAACCTTGATTACGCGACTATCCGTTCCCCCATTGACGGGCGCGTCGGCAGCATTCTGATCACCCCCGGCAACATCGTGGCGCCGAATGATGTTCAGCCGTTGCTGGTGATTACCGAAATCAAGCCTGTTTATGTGTCTTTCAGCGTGCCGGAACAATTTGTCGATGAATTGCGCCGGCGCATGGCCGCAGATCAGTTGACGGTGGATGTCTCGACGCAGGCAAGCACGATGACGGCCACGAGCGGCAAGCTGTTTTTCGTCAATAACGAAGTTGATGCTTCGACGGGAACCGTCCAGCTCCTGGCGACATTCGATAACGAAGACGAACGGCTGACGCCGGGCCAATTCGCACGGGCGCGAATCCTGATGTCGACTCTCGAAAACGCCGTGCTGACGCCGTCCCGCGCCGTTCAGATCAATCAAAAGGGACACTTTATATGGGTCGTTAAGGCCGATAATTCGGTTGAATTGCGCGCCGTCACGCCCGGCGTCAATGACGGCGATGATACGGTAATCGCCTCGGGCGTCAAGGCCGGAGAGACGGTCGTAACCGACGGCCAGCTAAGGCTTGTTCCCGATATATTGGTTGATCCCCAAAAGATGGCGCCATGAACGTCCCTGAGATATGCATACAAAGACCGGTAATGACGACGCTGCTTATGGCGGCGATCATCCTGTTCGGAATCATCTCTTATCGATTCCTGCCCATCGCCGAATTGCCTAACGTCGATTTTCCGGTCATTGAAGTTTCCGCCGGTTTGCCGGGGGCGAGTCCCGAAACAATGGCGGCGTCGGTGGCCATGCCGCTGGAAAATCAATTCTCGCAGGTCGCCGGCATTCGCAAGATGACATCGATCAGCGGCCTCGGCACGACGCGGATAACGCTGGAGTTTGATCTGGACCGGGATATCGACGCGGCGGCGCTGGATACCCAGACCGCCATATCGGCGGCGCAGCGCAGCCTGCCCGACGACATGCCGGACGCGCCGTCATTGAGCAAAAGAAATCCGGCTAATTCCGCTATTTTCTATTTGCGGCTCAGCTCGCCGTTCCTGCCGATCTCGACGATTAACGATTACGCGGAAACGGTTTTGCAGCAGCAGGTATCAACCATAGACGGCGTCGCCCAGGTGCAGTTTTGGGGACGGCAGCGCTACGCCGTTCGCATTCAGATCGATCCCGGCGCTCTGGTGACGCGCAACCTCAGTCTGACGGACGTGGAAAAGGCGGTAAGGGCCGGCAACAGCAACATGCCGACCGGCGTGATTGAAGGCGCGAGTCAGGAGGCGTCAATCAAGACGACCGGCAAGCTGAACGGCGCGGCGGATTACAATAATCTGATCGTCACCTATCACGGCGGCGCCCCGGTGCGGATCAAGGACATCGGGAAGGCGATCGATGATGTCGAAGAACGCAAGTCCACGACCTATTTCGGCAACGAGCAGGGCATGTTGATGGCTGTCTACCGGCAGCCGGGATCGAACACCGTCAAGATCGTTGACGAAATCAAGGCGGCTATGCCCCAGCTCCGGCTGCAAATTCCGGCGGCGATCAAGCTGGAGGTCATGTATGACCGTTCCATCGGGATCAGAAATTCGATCAAGGATGTGGAATTTACCCTCATGCTTGCGGCCGGTCTTGTCGTGATGGTGATATCCCTGTTTCTGCGCAATCTGACGGCGACGATGATTGCCTCGGTCGCCTTGCCGATCTCGGTGATCGGCGCCTTCAGCGTCATGTACCTTCTCGGGTTCAGTTTGAATAATCTTTCGTTGATGGCGCTGACGCTGGCGGTCGGGTTCGTCGTCGATGACGCCATCGTCATGCTCGAAAATATCGTCCGCCATCGGGAAAAGGGATTGTCCGGAGTCCAGGCGGCGCTGGTCGGCTCGCGTGAGGTCGGGTTTACGATCCTGTCGATGACGGTTTCGCTGGTCGCCGCCTTTATCCCGATCATTTTCATGGGGGGGATGCTCGGACGGCTGCTGAACGAATTCGCCTTGACCATTGTCACCGCCGTTCTGGTTTCAGGAGTGGTGTCTTTGACCTTGACGCCGATGATGTGTTCTCGTTTTCTCCACGGCGACAGGCATGCCGTTCACGGACGATTGTTCCACTGGAGCGAAGCGGCCTTCGGCGCCATGCTGAATGGTTATGCGACGGTCCTTCGCTGGTGTTTGAGGCATCGCTTCATGGTGTTTCTGTCCTTTATCGCGACCATTCTCCTCTCGGTTTACCTCTATACGGTGATTCAAAAAGACTTCCTTCCGGCGGAGGACAGCGGTCGCCTGATGGTGCGCACCGAGGCGGGCGATGACGCCTCCTTTGACGCGCTGGTCGCATACCAGCGACAGGTGGCGGCTTTGGCGACGAAAAACCCCAACGTCGCCACGGTGATGGAGCGCGCCGGATCGTCGGGGGTTTCCAGCGCCAACAATCAGGGATTTTTGTTTTTACTTCTCAAGTCCCGCAATCAGCGTCCGGAAAAAGACATCAACAAAATCGTTCAGAAACTTCGGAAAGACCTGAACACGGTTCCCGGAATACGCGCCTTCGTCGTGAACCCTCCGTCGATCCAGGTCGGGGGTCGGGTGAGCAACGCCGCGTATCAATACACGTTGCAGGATCTGGACCTGGGAAATCTGTACGAGTGGTCCGCCGTTTTAGAGTCGGAATTGCGCAGCCTGCCGGGATTTCAGGACGTTACCAGCGATCTGAGGGTCAAGAGTCCGTCGGTGCTGGTAAAGATTGATCGCGACCGGGCGGCGGCTCTCGGCGTTGACGCGCAACGCATTGAAGCCGTTCTCTCTGCGGCTTTCGGCTCGCGCAAGATATCGACGATTTATACTTTATCCAATCAATTCGCGGTCGTTCTTGAAATCAGTCCCGAGTATCAACACGACGCCGGCGGATTATCAAGGCTCTACGTCACCGCCAATAACGGCAAACAGATCAGGCTTGATGTTGTGACGACGGTAACCAGGCAAGTGGCGCCGTTGACGATCAATCACCAGGGCCAGCTTCCGGCGGTGACGCTGTCGTTCAATCTCGCCCCCGAAGTTTCGTTAGGAACGGCGATTGACCAAATCCGCGATCTTGAGCGGCGCATTCAGTTTCCGGCGTCGATTTCCACGCGCTTCGGCGGCACGGCGGCGGCCTTTGAATCCTCCCTCAAAAACATGGGAATGCTGCTGTTTCTGGCGGTCGTTGTGGTGTATCTCGTGCTCGGCATTCTCTACGAGAGCTTCCTTCATCCCCTGACCATTCTTTCCGGTCTGCCCGCCGCCGGGCTTGGCGCCTTGCTGGCGCTGCTGATCTTCGGCATGCCTTTGACGCTCTATTCCTTCGTCGGCGTCGTGATGCTGATCGGCATTGTCAAAAAGAATGCGATTATGATGATCGACTTCGCCTTGCAGGGGCAACGCGCCGGGGGCAAAGACCCGGAAACGGCGATTTATGAAGCCTGTTTATTGCGCTTCAGACCGATCATGATGACCACTTTTGCCGCGCTTGCCGGAGCGCTGCCGATTGCGTTCGGTTTCGGTTCGGGAGCGGAAGCCCGCTCGCCGCTCGGCATTACCGTTGTCGGCGGCCTAATCGTGTCGCAGGTCATCACGCTTTTTCTTACGCCGGTTATCTATCTTTACCTCGATAAATTACAGCGGCTTTTATCCGGCAACGCCGTCGAGATCGAACAGCCGGCGCCCGCGCCGGCCGGGGAGTAAAACCAGCGGCCATTGACGATGACTCGAAACAACCCTCTCTGTCATGCACGGGCTTGACCCGTGCATCCACGTCTTCCGGGTACGAAAACGGCGAGAAAAAAAGACGTGGATGGCCGGATCAAGTCCGGCCAAGACGATTTGGCGTATGCGTGACGTCAATGGTCAATATCAATGACCATTGGTATAAAATATGCCTCAGGCGGAGACCGGTTCGGTCTTGGGCGCGATCTCTTGTTTAGGCTCCGCCTTGGCGGCGACCGGTTGACAGTCCGGAGCGGGGGGATTTGCCGTCTGGTCACTTGCCTGACCGTGAGGGGGTTTGTCGGAGCCTCCCCTGTTTTCACGTCCGGCGCGGCCCTGGTCACGATCCCGACCTTGGCCCTGCTGACCTTGTTGGCTCTGCTGATTTTGTTGGCCTTGCTGGCCTTGGCCGCTTTGTCCTTCGGCTTCGTTATTGGCGTTAACGATACGATAGTAATGATCGGCGTACTGGAAGTAGTTTTCCGAAGCCACCCGATCTCCGGACGAATAAGCGTCGCGGCCCAGAGCCAAATACTTGTCAAGGAGCTGTTGAGCCGTGCCGCGTATCTTGTTGTCGGAGCCTGTGCTTTCAAAGCTCTGGTTCTTGGACGAGGGGTTCCGCTTGCCGTTACCGCGAGGGCGGCCCCGATTGGGATTGGGATTGTGTTTCATGGCGCCTGTGTTGTTTGTTTACATAATTTTTTGATTTACGCACATACCAAACCGCAACCGCAGTCAGTGCGAACAATCTTGATAGCCTTGCGTGACAACTGCTTTAGAGGAAAAGGGCGCACAACGGCGCCGCTCGGCGCATGCCCTCACAGCCTAATCAGGCCACCCTCTAGGTAAAAACTAACCGGGAACCGTTTGTTTTCCAACTCTTTTTTTAATTTAATTTTCTTATTCGCCGGAGGCCGTGACGCATCGTTCAATTCCCGACAGGTCTTTTATGAAGTCAACGGGCCGTAATCCGTGTTTTTCGAGGAGGTCGGCCACCGCCGGAAACTGTCCTTTGCCGGCCTCGATGAAAACCCGTCCTGAGGATTTAAGCAATCGCGGCAACCATGGAATGACGGCGCGATAACAGTCCAGTCCGTCGGCTCCCCCCGAGAGGGCGAGGCGAGGCTCGAACAAGGAAACTTCAGGCGCCAGTCCGGCAATATCGCCTTCGGGAATATACGGCGGGTTTATGACGATCATGTCAAAAGATTCCCTCAGGCCGTCTCCCCAATTTCCTTTTGCGAACCGCGCCCGATCATCCAGCCCCAGGGCGCGGGCGTTTTCAGCAGCGACCTTGAGGGCGGCGGCGCTGATGTCCACGCCCAGACCGCGCGCGTTCTTTAATTCGTAAAGCAGGGATAACAGCAGACAGCCGCTCCCGGTTCCAAGATCGAGAATATCGGCAACGTCATTGCGTTCGCTCGCCCACGCCAGCGCCGCCTCGATTATGGTTTCCGAATCGGGGCGGGGAATGAGGGTGTCTTCGGTTACGCGAAAGGACAGGCTCCAGAATTCACGATTTCCCAGTATTAGGGCCAGCGGCTCACGGCGGACGCGCCGTTCCACTATGGCTTTCAGACGATCTTTCTCGCCGGCGCTGATGTCGGCGGCGGGCCGTCCCAGCACTACCGTCCCGTCAACGCCGAGCGCATTGCCTATCATTACCCGAGCCTCCAGCCTCGCTTCGGCAATGCCGGCAAGTTTAAGGCGTCGGCAGGCCTCCTCAAAAGCCTCGCCTGCGTTGGTCACGACAATTGCGCCAGACGGCCGGCCTGATCATCGGCGGCCAGGGCGTCGATCAAGTCATCCAGATCGCCGTTCATGATCTGAGGGAGCTTGTGGAGGGTCAGGTTGATGCGATGATCGGTCACCCGCCCTTGAGGAAAATTGTAGGTGCGAATGCGCTCGGAACGGTCGCCTGATCCTATCTGGTTCTTGCGCGCATCGGCCCGCTCGGCGGCCAGTTTCGAGCGCTCCATCTCATAAAGGCGCGCCCGCAGGACTTTCAGGCCTTTCGCCTTGTTTTTGTGCTGGGACTTTTCATCCTGGCAGGTGACGACGAGACCGCTGGGCAGATGGGTAATGCGCACGGCGCTGTCGGTGGTGTTGACCGATTGTCCGCCGGGTCCGCTGGAGCGGTAGACATCTATGCGCAAATCCTGGGTAGCGATCTGAATATCCACCTCCTCGGCCTCGGGCAGCACCGCCACCGTCGCCGCCGAGGTATGGATGCGCCCGCCGGATTCGGTGGTCGGCACCCGCTGCACCCGATGGACGCCGGACTCGAACTTCAGACGCTCAAACACATTGCGGCCGGAAACCGAAACAATGGCCTCTTTATAACCGCCGATGCCGGTATCGTTCAGAGCCATCAATTCAAACTTCCATTTCCGCGCCTCGGCGTAGTGCTGGTACATGCGGAAAAGATCGGCGGCGAACAGGGCCGCCTCCTCGCCGCCGGTGCCGGCGCGTATTTCCAGGATGGCATTTCTTTCATCGGCCTCATCCTTGGGCAACAACAAAAATTTTATCTTGTGCTCCAGGTCGGGAATTTGGTTCTTGATCGCGAAGAATTCCTCCTCCGCCAGAGACTGCATCTCACGGTCGCCGTCAGGATCGGCGATCAGCGCCGCCAGGTCCTTCATTTCGTTCTCGGCCTTGCGCAGTCGGCGTATCGCTTCGACCATCGGCGCCAGATCAGCGTATTCCTTGGACAGCCGCGCATAATCATGAACTTTGGCTGATCCCTGGTTAGCCATAATGTGGGCCAACTCTTCATGTCTGGCGACGACGCGGTTCAAGTTTTCTTCCAGATTCAACATGGCGGCTCATTATCATGAAGATTGAACAGGCGCCGAAGCGTACTCTCGACGGCTTCCCACCCGTCGGCTTTTTCATCGGTCATCGTAGCTATTTCGCGCATCGCTTTTGAGGGATCATGGAGAAGCCGGTTAATCAACAGATGAGTCGCCTTTTCAGCATCGCCACCGGCGTCGGCCAAGGCGCCGTCGCGTACTTTTTCAAAATGCGCACGAAGCAGACACACGGCCGGCGCCGCCGTGCGCTCGGCCCTTCCCCGCATAAAAAGAGCGACCTCGGCATTGATAATGTTCATCGCCTTGCTGACCTCGGACTCCCGTGAAGCGCGGCCTTCCATCGCCACCCTTTCCAGGTCGCTGAGATCATAAAGAAAGACTTCTTCGATACGGTTCACCGCCGGGTCCACATCGCCGGGAACGCCGGTATCGACCATGAACATCGGCTTGAAGCGCCGCTTGCGCAGACTCGCCTCGATCAGGTCGGCGTTCAGCACATGATTGCGCCCGCCCACGGAGGTCAGGATGATGTCGGCTTTTACCAGCTCCTCCGGGAGATTCTCAAAGGGAGCAAGATGGCAATCCAGGGTCCGGGCCACGGCCTCGCCACGGGAGGCGACGGGGTGTGTCGCCGTCAGATGGACCAAGCCGGCGGAAATCAGAGCGCCGGCCACCAGTTCTCCCATGTCGCCGCTGCCGATCAGCAGACCCGAGCAACGGGATAAATCGCCGTGGACATCGCCGGCGAGCTGCGCCGCCACGGCGGCCATGGAAACGGGCCGCTGGCCGATGGCGGTTTCGCTGCGCACCTGCTTGGCGACGGCGAACGCCGCCTGAAGAAGCGATTCCAGTTCGCTGCCGCTCATGTCGGCGTCCCGCGCCATCCGGTGACCGGCCTTGACCTGTCCCAGAACCTGAGGCTCGCCGATCATAAGGCTGTCCAAGGACGAGGTGACGGTAAAGACATGACGCACGGCGTCCTCACCCCGGAGAATATATATCTGATCGTTGATGTCGCCGGGCTTCAGTTGCGCGTGTTCGGCCATGACCCGAATGATGCTCTTTTCCTGACCGTCATCGACGGCGGCAATCGCCTGCACCTCGACGCGGTCACATGTGGAAAGAATCATGGCCTGTTCTATGCCGGCCTGACGCAATCGCTCAAGAAAAGCCGGCGCCGCCGAATCTTCGACGAAAAGACGATCACGCAGCATCATCGAACTGGAACGATGGTTGGCGCCGACGATCAACGGTCGTCCGTTCGAGGAGGAAAAAAAGGGGGGGGATTCTCGGGACATCGCTAATTATAGCGGGTAAGGTGGTCCGGCAGTGACGGCAAAAGCACTTCCACCTGTTCGCCCGTTTTCATGTTGCGCACGGTCGCCGCGTTGCGGGACAATTCGTCCTCGCCCAGGATAACGGCGGCGCATGCGTTGACCTTGTTGGCGCGTTTCATCCGCTTTTCCATGTTGCCGGAATATCCCAGGTCGATGGTCAGCCCGGCCTGACGCAATTGCTGGGTAAGGGCGAGAGCCTGTCCGGTCTGGCCGTCGCCGATCGGCACGACAGCGATGGGACGTCGCGGTTCCGCCATTTCGCCGATCAGCATGGTCAGGCGTTCCACGCCGGCGGCCCAGCCGGTCCCCGGAGTCGCCGGCCCTCCCATCTGTTTGATCAACCCGTCATACCGTCCGCCGGCGAGGACGGCCCCTTGGGCGCCCAGTTCCCCGGTGGTGAATTCAAAAGCCGCATGGCAGTAATAATCAAGGCCGCGCACCAGATGCGGGTTGACGGCGTAGGCGACGCCGGCGGCATCCAGCCCTTTGCGCAATTCATCAAACATAAGTCTTGATTCAAGGTTCAGGCTGCCGGCGATGAGCGGGGCCTCGGCAATGACGGCGCGGTCGCCCCGGTCTTTGGAATCCAGGATGCGAAGCGGATTGCGCTCCAGGCGTTCGAGGCTTTCCTTGGACAATTCCCCCTTGCGGCCCTTCAGATATTCAACCAGCTTGTCCCGGTAGGCGGCGCGGCTTTCGCCGTCGCCGAGCGTGTTCAACTCCAGCGTCGTCTTGTCGGCGACGCCCAGCGCTTTAAGGAAGTGAGCGCCGAGGGCAATGACCTCGATATCGGCCAATACCTGGGAAACGCCCAGCAGTTCAACGCCGACCTGATGGAACTGACGAAGACGGCCCTTCTGGGGGCGCTCGTAGCGGAACATCGGCCCCCGATAAAACAGCTTGAGCGGCAATTGCTGCGCCAGCCCGTTTGAGATCAGGGCGCGGGCTACTCCGGCGGTATTTTCGGGACGCAAAGTGATTGAGTCGCCGCCCCGGTCATTAAACGTATACATCTCCTTGGTAACGATATCCGAGGTATCGCCGAGGGTGCGGGCAAAAACCTCGGTAGACTCAAAGATAGGCGTAGAGATTTCCTTGAACCCGTAGCGCGAAGCGATTTCATGGGCGATATTCTCGACCAGCCGATACTTCGGGCTTTCCTCGGGAAGGATATCATGGGCGCCGCGAACGGGCTTGAGGGAAGACATGGCCTAGTTCGCCGCCTTTATCTCACAAGCCCGGCGCTCGACCAGATCGACGATATGATCGATAAGCTCCTCACTGCCGATCTTGTGGTCGGTGGAACCGTCAACGTAAACCATGTGCAGGCCGCCGCCGCCGCCGGTGATGCCGAAGTCGGTTTCACTCGCTTCGCCGGGACCGTTGACCACGCAGCCGATGATGGAGAGCGACATCGGAACCTCAATATGGGAAAGGCGCTCCTCGACGGCGGACACCGTTCCTATAACGTCGAATCCCTGGCGGGCGCATGTCGGACAGGCGATCACCCGCACTCCGCGATGACGCAGGTCCAGGCCTTTCAGAATATCAAACCCGACCTTGACCTCCTCCACCGGATCGGCGGAAAGGGAGACGCGGATGGTGTCGCCGATTCCCAGCCAAAGAAGCGCCCCGAGGCCGATAGAGGAAATGACGGTTCCCGCCCTCAGCCCCCCGGCCTCGGTAATGCCCAGGTGCAGCGGATAGTCACAGGCCTCGGCCAAGGCGCGGTAAGCGGCGACGGCGAGAAATACATTGGAGGCCTTGACGCTGATCTTGAAATTGAAAAAATCGTTGTCCTCAAGGATGCGGGCGTGATTCAACGCGCTTTCAACCATCGCTTCCGGGCAAGGCTCACCGTATTTTTCAAGCAGCTCGCTCTCCAGACTGCCGGCATTAACGCCGATGCGCATGGAACATCCGTGATCCTTGGCCGCCCGGACCACCTCGCGCACCCGCTCGTTTGATCCGATATTGCCCGGATTGATGCGCAGACACGCCGCTCCGGCCTCGGCGGCCTCGATAGCGCGACGGTGATGAAAATGGATATCGGCGATGATGGGAACCTTAACCAGGCGGATTATTTCCTTCAGGGCGGCGGTCGATTCCTTGTCGGGGCAGGAAACCCTGACGATATCGGCGCCGACAGCCTCCAAAGCCCGCACCTGGGCAATGGTGGCTCGCGCATCGGCGGTCAATGTATTGGTCATCGACTGTACGCTGATGGGCGCGTCGCCGCCGACGGGAACACTGCCGACATAAATCTTGCGGCTTTGACGGCGCTGAATATCTTTGTATGGCCGGGCGCTCATGTATGGCTCTTAATGTTGTTCAAGAATTATAATGGGAGGGCGCAGGCTTGGAGCACTATTCGGCAACAGCCTTGCCCTCGCGCAACCGGTCAACATCCAGAGCCACATTACGGAGGACCGCGCCCGCCGCCCCAAGGGACGGCGCGGGCTTGCCGTCGATCAATATTTCCAAAGCGCCGGCGTCGCCGGCCAGCAGCCTCAGTCCCGGACGGTCAGGAACGCGGTAGCTGTCGCCGCTTTTAAGCAGCCGGGTAAGCAGCAACTGCTTGGAATTGTCGTCGCGGACCTGAATCCAACTGCTTTTTTTGGCGCGTAACAAAATCCGCGAGTCACCTTCTTTGGCGCCGTAAATTTTTTCCTCGATGGCCGGAGAGGCCTTGCCGGGAAGAGCCGCCAACTGCGGCTCGGTTACGGCATTTTCCATCTTTGCCTGGGGGGCGTCTTCCGACGGCGCCGGAGCCGGAGCATCGGGCGTCGTGTTGCCGGCGGCATCGGCAATGGGCTTTTCCGTTGCCGGAGCTTCCGTTGCCGGCAGGGCGGGCGGGGCGGCGGTTTGGTTCGATTCCGGCGCCGGCTGAGTTGCCGGGTCCGCCGACGGCGTTACTTCACTCGCCGCGCTTCCGGATGTAACCACGGTATCGGACGCATAGGCCGTTCCCTGGGGATAAGAAGTAAGGGACGACGAATCCGTCGCCTTCGGATCATCTTCTTCCGGCGTCAGCGGGTTGAGATGACCGGGAATGGGCGAAATCAACTCGGCAAAAAAGCCGTCTTTGGATGAATTGACGTACCATCCGCCATAGGCCAATACCGCTACCAGCACCGCCATGAACAAGATAGCGCCGCCGGGAATATCGCTTTCCGGCAAAGGTATGGGGAAAAACAGATCGTTCTTGCGTTTTGCGCCCTTGCTCTCGGCCTCGGCCTTGAAGCGACGAACCACCTCTTCGCTGTCAAGGCCCAGGTGATCGGCGTAGGTGCGGATGAACCCGATGGCATAGGTGATTCCGGGAAGGTCCTGGAACCGTTCTTCCTCGATAGCCTCAAGATAAAGGTAACGAATGCGCAGTATATGCGCTATGTCGTGCAGATTCTTGCCGCACCTCAACCGCGAAGCCTGGAGCAAGGCGCCGACGCCGTGCCTGTTGGATTGTGCGGCCTCGTATTCCTTATTCAAGGGAGGCTGGTTTTTGCTGAACACCGATCAAGTTTTCCACTGCCGTCATTATTATGAAAAAAACACCGATATCTTGAACAATTATTGAGAAATATCAAGACTGAAACATATAAAACTTAAATTATCACTACAAAATGCTAAATCTTGCAGAACCCCTGAGGCGGAACGTCGAGGGCGCAGTTGAATTTACTGGATAAATTCTGGAAGGCGATCAGGGCGCTCAGCTCCACCGCTCCGTCGTCGCCGAAACATTGCCTGACGCGGGCGAACAGGGCGTCGTCCACCTCTCGGTCTGAGTAGGTAACGGCTTCGGCGTACTCCAGGGCGATGCGCTCAATCTCGTCAAACAGCAGGCTTTCGCGCCAGTTATCCAGGGCTTCCACCTTGTCCATGGACGCGCCGCGATCAATCAAGGTCTTTGTGTTGATATCGACGCAGAAGGGGCAGTGGTTGATCTGGGACACTCTGACCGTCACCAGTGAACGCAAGACTTTATCCAGCGGCGAGCCGTTGCGGTTCAGCGCCCCGTACAGCAGGGCGACGGCGGCGAACACCGGCGGCGAGCGCCCCCACAACAGGCCGGGGTCCAGCACCTTGCCGTAGGTGAGCCTTTGTTTCCAGAAGAACAATCTGATGAACCAGGGGTAGGCATTTATGGGCTTGGCTTGGATGCGCATCTTTGAATCTCCCGGCGTTTTAAGGGAACGCAACAAAGTTATACCATCGGCTTTAATCATTGACCATTGGCAGCCCCGGCACTTTCCCCTCCTTACGAAGGAGGGGTTAAGGGGAGGTTACTCTTACCCCCTCCTGACCTCCCCCTTGAAGCAAGGGGGAGGATTTTTTAGAGTCATTCTTTATGGCCATCGGCATTACAATATTCCGCTCTTTTGGTATAACGCTGCTTATGGCTGACGGAAACGACCTTTTGGTATGGGCTTTGATCGACGACCGCGCCGGCAATAAAAGCCAGTGCCTGGGCGTCGCCGAGGCGCTGGGGCGACGCTTCGAAATCCGTAACCTGGAGTACACGCCCGTTGCGGCGCTGCCCAACTTCGTCATCGGCGCCTCATTCGGCGGACTTAGCGCCCGCAGCCGCGCCAATCTGACGCCGCCGTGGCCGGATGTGGTGATTTCGGCGGGACGGCGCTCCGCGCCGATAGCCCGCAACATCAAGAAACTTAACGGCGCCGAAACCTTTCTGGCGCAAATCATGTATCCGGGAGACAGCGGCGCCGATGAGTTTGATCTGATCGCCGTTCCCGGCCACGATAACCTGTCTCCGCGTCCCAACCTGATGACCATCACCGGCGCGCCCCACCGCATCACCACGGCATCGCTCGCCGAGGCGGCCGAAGAGTGGAAAGAGCGCTTCCAGGCCCTGCCCCGCCCATGGATCGCCCTGATCGTCGGCGGCTCCACCAAGCGCCGCACATTCACCAATTCCATGGCCCGCGAATTGGGGCGCGCCGCCTGTGATATGGCGGCCAAGGCCGGCGGTTCGCTGCTGGTCTCGACCAGCCGCCGCAGCGGCGAAGCCGCCGATGTCCTGATCAAGGAAATCACCTGCCCCGGCTATGTCTATCGGTGGGGCGATGAAGGCAAGAATCCCTATGTCGGCTACTTGGCCACCGCCGACGCCGTCATCGTCACCGGCGACTCGGTCTCCATGTGCAGCGAAGCCTGCGCCGCCCCGGTCCCCGTCTACCTCTACGCGCCCGCAGCGCTGATAACCGGCAAGCACGCCCGACTCCATCAGGCCTTGTTTAACGGCGGCTATGCCCGCCCGCTGGGCGATGCCCTGGAAGACTGGACCCATCCTCCTCTTAACCCGGCGGATGAAGTGGCGGCGGAAATCCGCAGGCGGCTGGGCCGGTAGCGCCGTCGCGTCAACTGTCCTTGTTATCGCCGTTGTCGGAGGATTCCTCGAACCTTTTATTGATCCGTTTATGCTTCTTGCGCTTGCCGTGAGCGTGGGTAACAAAATACCAGCCGCCACCGCCGACGCCGCCGGCAAGAACAACGCCGATTATGATCCAAAGCGCGAGTCCGAAACCGGAGCCTGATGTTTCAGACGGCGCTTCGGGCTTGCCTTCTTCCTTCTTGTCCCCCCCTTCCTTTTTTTTCATTTCTGCGGCCAGATCGGGAACCTGAAAGGGATTTTGCGGCGCTTGTTCCGCCGATTGCGTCTGCTGCGGCTGCTGCGGCGGCGTCGGATCGTTGAAATTGGCGAAGCCGAAGCAAATCCTTGATATCATGCTTTCATCGGCCAGCTTCAGCGACGGAAAGGATTTGGCCGGAACGTTGTCGGCGCCGCCGAAATAATTCATCACCAGGTCTTCCTTGCCCTGGGCCTTGAGTCTGAATCCTATGTCGTCAATCACCCCGTCGTTATCAATGTCAACGGTATGGACCTTGAACAGCCAGTAGCCGACGCCATTGATGATATGGCTCCCTTCCTTCCAAAAGTCCTCCAGTTCCTTGTCGCAGGGCGGGGGCTTGGGTTTGGATTTGAGCGGGGCGGGAACGGCGGCGGAAGATGATTTGGCGGTCGGGGCAAGTTTTACCGGCGCCTTGCCGGCCTCATGCGCCCCGCCTTCCGACGGCGGCATTTCATCCACCGTCTTGACCGGGATGTCGGCAAGACGGCGGCCCCGCCAAACCTCTATCGGCTCCTTGCAGGTTCCTTCCGAAGACTCCACATAAGCGATCCCCCATGATTTATCATAGGTGACCTTGGGTTTTTCCCCTTTTTTCAAGGTTTTTCCCAGCAGAGCGTTGCACTCAATTTCGGCGGCAACGGCGGAAATAAACCGGTCGCCGAAAACAAGCGATATAACAGTCAAAATAATAAAGGAGAGGAAACGAAACAACATTGAATCCGCTGGAATGATCACATTTGAAAAGGAAAAATCAACGTAACCGTATACTATAATTTACCTGTATAGTCCAGACCCGTTCAATTCCCGGAACTTTCGTCACGATACTTTGTCAAATCTAAGCCTTCAATTTATAGCCGGTTGCGAACATCCGACGGCACAGTATCCACAGGCCGAGATTGACGCCGCACATAACGGTTATCCCGACCGTCAGCGAGGCGTCGGCATGGCCGATGAACCCGTAACGGAAACCGTCGATCAGATAGAAAAACGGATTAAAAAAGGCGGCGGCATGGAAAACGCCGCTCAGCTTTTCGATGGAATAGAAGGTGCCGGAGAGGAACGACAGGGGCATGACGATAAAGTTGGTGACGGCGGCGATGTGGTCAAACTTATCGGCCCATATGCCGCCGATCAGCCCCAGCAGCGACAGCATCAACGACGCCGCCATGCCGTGAAACAGGACGAAGGCGAAACTGTGAACATGCATCGGCACGAACAGGCTCATGACGGCGGCGACGGCGACGCCGACGATAATGCCGCGCGTCACCCCGCCGAAAGCGATGGCCAGCGTCAACTCGTGAGCGGTCAGCGGCGGCATCAGGGTATCGACGATATTGCCCTGTATCTTGGCGATGACGATGGACGAAGAAGTATTGGCGAAGGCGTTCTGGATAATCGCCATCATCACCAGCCCCGGCGCCAGAAACTCGACGAAGGGGACGCCGACTACGGTTTGTTCGTCTCGTCCCAACGCCAGAATAAAGACGGCCAGAAACAGCAGCGTCGTCACGATGGGGGCTAGAATGGTCTGGGTATGGACCTTCATGAAGCGCCTTACCTCGCGCACATAAAGCGTCCACAGCCCGATCCAATTTGAATATCTGAGACCGTTCATAAGTTCTGTCTACGTTTTAGTTAATTAGGCGTCCGCCTACTATATAATGCCGCCATGGAAAAGAGTCCGCGAAAAAAGCACAAACCGAGGAAGGTGACGGCCAAGTCGCTGGAGAACGCCGCCGTCTATTACCTTCAGCGGTTCGCCTCGTCATCGGCCAACTTTCGCCGGGTAATGATGCGCCGGGTGGATCGTTCGGCCCGCTTCCACGGAACCGACAGGGATGAAGGCGCAAAAATGGTGGACGGCCTGATCCGGCGCTTTATCGATAACGGCCTGTTGAACGACCTCGCCTATGCCGAGGCGCTGGCCGGAAGCCGACACCGTCGCGGCGCCTCGCGGCGCACTGTTTTCGTCAAGTTGAAGCAAAAGGGGCTGGATGATGAAATCATCAGGGCGGCGGTGGATGCCCTGGCGGATGAAACGGATGAACCGGAACTGGCGGCGGCGGTGATCCTGGCCCGTCGCCGGCGCCTCGGCCCTTTCCGACCGAATAACCAACGCGCCTCTTTGCGCGACAAGGATATGGCGGCGCTGGCCCGCGCCGGTTTCGGCTACGACATGGTTGTTAAAGTAATCGACGCCGAAACGGCGCTGGAGCTGGAAGAAGAAGTAGAGACCGGGCAAATATGACGGAAGACCGGCAACAACGGTCGGCCCGCGCCAAGACGTTGCAGGATGAGCGCCGCTTTATCGAGGCGGAGGAACTTTACCGGCAGATTCTCGGCGACAACCCGGCTCTGGGCGAAGTCCGCCGCATGATCGGCGACGATGCTTTCCGCTGCCGGGACTTCCCTTCCGCCGTCGCCTTATTCACCTTGGCCGTGGACGCCGACCCCGGCGACGCTTCCGCCGCCGTCAGCCTCGGCCACGCCTTGAGGATGGTCAATCGCCCGCTTGACGCCGAGGTCATGTTCAGGCGGGCGCTGGGACTCACTCCCGGCAACGCCGGCGGTTATAACGATCTGGCCCTGGCGCTGAAGGAACAGGGGCGCGTCGGCGAGGCCGTCGCCGCCTGCCGCCGGGCCGTCGCTATTGACCCTGATTACATCAAGGGCCATGTCCATCTGGCGGAATGTCTGCTGCTGAACGGCGAGATGAAAGAAGGCTTCGCCGAGTACGAATGGCGGTCCCGCCTCCCCGAGATCGAAATGCCGGGCAGCCGCCTTGAACAGCCCCGATGGGACGGCGGCCCCATCGCCGGCAAGACGTTGCTGGTCATCGGCGAGCAGGGCTTCGGCGACACCATCCAGTTTTGCCGCTATGCGTCGCTTCTCAAACCTTTCGGCCCCCGCGTTATCCTTGCCGTGCAGGGAGCGCTGAAGAGTTTGTGCCGCAGTCTGGACGGCGTCGATCAGGCGGCGGCCGGCGGCGAGACCCTGCCGCCGTTCGATCTGCATGTCCCATTGCTCAGCCTTCCTCATCTGCTGGCGACTGTTTTGGAAACTATTCCCGCGCCGACGCGATATCTGAAGGTCTCCCCCGACAAGATTGATTATTGGCGCCGGGAATTATCCGATAAGCCGGGGTTGCGGGTCGGCATCGCCTGGCAGGGAACTTCCAGGGGCGCCGCCGACCGGGGACGCTCGATCCCGCTGACGCACTTTCAGACGTTGCGGGGAGTGCGGTTGCTGAGTCTGCAAAAAGGATATGGGTCGGAGCAACTGGAGGGTTCGGTGATAGAAGATATCGGCTCACGTTGTCACGACTTCGAGGATACCGCCGCCGTCATGGAGAACCTGGATTTGGTGATCGCCTCGGACACCGCCGTCGCCCATCTGGCGGGCGCCCTCGGACGCCCCGCATGGGTGGCGCTGATGCGCTGCCCCGACTGGCGATGGCTGATGGACCGCCGGGACAGTCCCTGGTACCCCTCCATGCGCCTGTTCCGCCAAGACTCCGCCGGCGATTGGGAACAAGTGTTCAGGGAAATCGCCCACGCCCTAAATGCGGTTACCCCGCCCGGATATGGGAGATGAACTTGTCCACATCGACGCTTAACGTTTCCGACTGCTGAGCCAGGTTGTTCGCCGCCTCCAGCACTTCATTGGAGCCTCTCTCCGCCTCTCCGGCCGCCATATTGACGGAGGTAATATTGGAGGATACGTCCTGGGTGCCGGTTGCCGCTTCCTGGACATTGCGGGAGATTTCATGAGTGGCGGCGCCTTGTTGCTCGACGGCGCTGGCGATGCCGGCGGCCACCTCATTGATCTCGTCGATGATTTTCCTGATGCCCTGGATAGCGGTAACCGCTTCGACGGTCGCCCCTTGAACGCCGCTGATCTGATTGCCTATCTCCTCGGTCGCCTTGGCCGTCTGACTGGCCAGATTCTTGACTTCGGAAGCGACAACGGCAAAGCCCTTGCCGGCGTCGCCGGCCCGCGCCGCTTCGATAGTGGCGTTCAGCGCCAGCAGGTTGGTCTGCTCGGCGATATCGGTGATCAGTTCCACTACCTCGCCGATCTTCTGGACGGCGGTGGCCAGCCCCTGAATTTTTGCGTCGGCGACGGTGGCTTCATTGACCGCCCTGCCTGTGCTTTCCGAAGCCTGGGTCACCTGACGGCTGATTTCACTGATGGAGCTGGTCAGTTCTTCGGCTGCCGAAGCCACGGTTTGAACGTTGGTGGAGGCCTGACTGATAGCGGAAGAAGCCGTTGCCGATTGGGATTTAACCTGGCTCGATATGGCGGACAGGGATTGCGCCGAGGCCTGCAACTCGGTGGCCGATGAGGAAACCACCTGAACTACGCCCTTGATGCTGGCCTCGAAGTTGTCGGCCATGGCGTACCTCATTCTGCGCCGTTCTTCCACCTCGCGCTTTTGGTTTTCTTCCTGTTGCCGCTTCATCGTGTCCGCTTCGGCAAGTTTTTCCTTGAAATCGGCGAGGGCGCGCGCCACTACGCCGAATTCATCACTGCGCAAAGAGTCCAGCCTCATCACCGCGCCGGAATCCTTGGCGGCAACCGCCTTGATGTCGGCCTCAAGGCCGTCAAGACTGGAACCGATCACCGTAAAGAGATAAACGGCCCCTCCCAAGGCGATGACTACGCCGATGATGGTGATGACCATGACTGAACTGATCAAGGCGGCGTTGGCCGCCGCCACTTCCTGCGCCTGACCCTGTAGTTTGGTCATTGTCTTGTCGGTAATGCCGCCGACTATTTCGGTGACCTTGTCGGTGGTTTCGCCGATCTGCGAGGCGACTCCGTCGAACTCCTCCATCAGCTTGTTGCCGCCTGCCGGTCCTTCGGCAATGTAGGATTTGGCCATGCGTATGCCGGTCTCATGATAGGGCGGGAAATCAGTCTCGGCCTGCTTGAGCAGGGTGGTGACTTCGGCGAGTTTCAATTCAACCGCCAGGGATTGCGCCTTGGCCAGTTGTTCCTTGAACAAGCCGGCCTGCTCGGCGGCCACGTCGATGCCGTCATTCAAGCCGTCCAGGCCGCGAGTGGCGGAAATGTCGGTCAGCCATTGCTGCACCTGAACTACATGGAACTTGACCTGCTTGACGGTGCTGAGAAGGGGAACGTTGGCCGTGGCGACGGTGTTGGTCTGTTTTTGCATCGCCTCAAGCTGCGGAATTTGCGCGCTCAACTGCACATATGTCAGAAAAGACGTTCCGACAATGACAATCAGCAGCAATGATAGAATAACAATAAGTTTAGTTTTTACAGTCATAAGAAGCGCTCCCCCCCTTATAAACACGGAATGACGATATGTCTCCCGAATTCAATTAACGCCGTCGCCGATTATTTTTATTATCCGGAAGCATACACGATTCTTATACACATAACGCAATGATTATGTGAAAGATTTCGATAATTCGTTATAAATATCCGGGGCGTAGAGTGATCGTGATTGAAGATGCCTACGCATTTGCGATAAAGAAGTCTACCAAGAAGCTGACAATCGGGAGACGGCATGACAGCGGACAAATCATCCATGGATGCGGCAAACCGGCAAGGCCTTCTTAGAATAACGCCGGCCATGGTTGTCGCCGCCAGGAAGGCTCATGAGGCGGCGGTCAAGGCGGCGGCGAAGGGAACGGCGAAGGAGCCGCCGAAAGGCGGCGCCGAGGAAATCTTCAAGGCGGCCCTGGATCAACACTATAAGGGAAAGCTTGAGGACGCCGTGCAGGGGTACGGTCGGGCCTTGGCGATTAATCCCAGGCATGTCGGGTCGCATAACTGCATGGCGGCGGCGCTTCGCCAACAGGGAAAGCTTGACGCCGCCATCGCCTGTTACAAGCAGTCATTGGTCATTCAGCCCAATGATCCGAGCGCTCAGTCATGTCTCGGCGACGTGCTAAGGGAGGCGGGCCATCTCGGCCCCTCCCTGATCGCTCATCAGCGGGCGGTGAAAATGAAGCCTCTGTTGCCGGAGGCGATTTACCGAATGGGTCTGGCGCTGAGGGATCTCGGTCAGGCGACCAGCGCCGTTTCCTGCTTTGAAAAGGCGCTGCTGATGAAGCCGGACTTCGTGGATTGCCGCTACGCCCACGCCCTCAGCCTGCTTCGCATCGGGGAGTATAAAAAGGGATTCGTCGAGTTTGAATGGCGGTGGAAACTGCCCGGCAACCGACCGCGCCGGTACAAGCAGCCTCTCTGGGACGGCTCCGACCTGACCGGGCGCACCATTCTTTTGCATCAGGAGCAGACTTTCGGCGACATGATTCAGTTCATTCGTTACGCCTTGCCGGTAAAGAAAAAAGGCGGCGCGGTCGTGGTTGAGTGTCAACCGGAACTTGCGCGCCTGTTCCTGACGGCGCCGGGCGTGGACAAAGTGGTTTCCACAGGCGACGCATTGCCTGATTTTGACGTCTATGCGCCGATGCTCTCGCTGCCCAGAATACTCAAGACCACTATGGCGACGATTCCCGCCGATATCCCCTATTTAAGCCGGCCGGTAAATCACGATATTCATATCCCCGTTCCCAAGGGCGTGCGGCTGATGGTGGGAATCGCCTGGAGCGGAAGCCCCGCCAATGCCTATGACCGCCATCGCTCGTGTCCGCTTGACGGGTTGCTGCGATTGTTGAGCCGGGCGGGCATCGCCGTTTACAGCCTGCAAAAGGGCGAGGCTGCCGGGCAGCTTGCCGAAAGCGCCCACGGTCCTCTCGTTGCCGACCTGGGAGGCAGCATCCATGATTTCGCCGACACGGCGGCGATAATCTCTCAACTTGATCTGATTATTACCGTCGATACGGCGGCGGCTCATCTGGCGGGAGCGATGGGCCACCCGGTATGGGTTCTGCTGCCGTTTTCCGCCGGTTGGCGCTGGTTGGGGGAATGTGACGAAAGCCCGTGGTATCCCGGCGACAGGCTGTTCCGCCAGAGTCGGCCCGGCCGCTGGGAAGACGTTTTTGCCGATGTGGAAAAAGCGCTGACGAAATTGCTGGGCGGCTAGAACTCGTAACCGTAGCGCAGGCCGAAGCTCTCCAGCCCCTCGTTGGTGCTGCACAGTTTGGCGTTGGAGATATGGTCGAAGTGGAACATCACTTTATGATGACCGGCCATGCGGTATCCCAGGTCAAAGTCCTCGCGGAACAGGAGTTTGCAGCCCAGTTCCTTCATGTCCTGCTCGGAAGTGCGTTTCTCGCCGTTATGCACTGAACCGCCCCAGCCGAAGTCAAAGAAATAGTGCTTCCAGAAATCCCACTCCCAGGTGATGCCGAAATGAGCCTGGGAGGTGTTGCCCGCCGAATTTACGCTCAACCCGAGGTGGGGCCGGGGCGACCAGACCTTTTTCATAAAGTCCGGCGACATGAATAGAACCTGCACGCCGGTGTCGAAACCGCTTTCCTTGTTGCGGCTGAACGGCCCCTCGTCATGAACGTTGGCGCCGAGGCGAAGCTCGGAAATGTAATTCCAGCCTTTCATAGCGGGCCGGGCTTCCGCCGTAGGGTCGAACACCGGCAATGGTTCGAACTTGGGCAAGGGTTCGAGAGGCGCGGGAGCCTTGCCCTCGGAAAGGACGGGTTTGGGAAGGACGGAAGTAGGCGCCGCCTGGGGCTGTTGCGCCGGCGCATTCGGCGCGGCGAAAGGATGGGGCCGGCGAAAGGCGTCGTTGAAATCATAAAGACCACTGGCGGCTTCGGCTTCATAGCCGCCCGTCACAAACGCCCCCATAACCGTCCCCAGCGCAAACGCGCCGAACAATCCCTGAAGAAAAATTTTCAAGAACTTCTTCCCCTGCTAAAAACCGCAATCTCCGCCATGGCCGGACAGGCAAAGCGGAAATTCCCAGACGCGGACACGGCGGGTTAACCCCGCTCTGACGTATTAATTCCCTACTATCTACCCCCAACCGGCCTCCTATGTCCAGAAATACAAAATGATTTTCGGGAGTTGTTGACCCTCGTGGCGATGACGGGCAACATGATCGGAGAACTTTTCTCATGAGTGATTTCGAGGCGCCGGTTGACCAAGCCTGAACATGATTACCGTGACGGGGACGTCATCTATCTGGAGAACGACTCCGGTGGCCAAGCCTATGAAGTCGTCAAGGGCAAGGTGGAGATATCAAGGGCCGGCGACAAGGGAAAAAGCATACTGGCCGTAGTCAGGCCGGGGGAGGCGTTCGGCGGCAGAAACAGTACGGCGAACGGTTTGCGCGCCTCTACCGCGCGCGCCGTCGGGCGGACATTGATAAAGGCGATTTCCGAACCGGCGTCCGCCGCCGCCGCCGTCTTTGAAGTTCCGGCTCAGGCTGTCGAAAAGAATGTTTTACCGAAGAAAGGATTCTTCCGCTGGCTTCTCGGAAAGGAAGACGGCGGGGCGCATCCCGGACGAATCGAAATCATGGTTGCCGCTCTTGCCGGCGAAGTCAGGGAAGTCGCCGGGGATCAAACCGATCATTTGGTCGCCGCGCTGGGAAACCGCAAGCGAGTCAGGGTGCGCCGCTTGAATAAGGTTCCGGCCATGGACCTCGGCGACAGGACATCGCCGACCGCCGCGATTCCACGGGAAAAACTGCTGTCCGCCGCCGTTATTGCCCGCCAATGGCTGGCCCAATCCGGGGCGGACCTTCTGATTTGGGGCGAAGTCCCGGAACCGGGCATGACCTTATATCTGAGATTCATTCCGGCGGAAACGGAGGGCGAGGACAAGCCGGGGCTTTTCGGCCTTGCCGCTACGCTCATTCTGCCCGCAAATTTCGGGCCGGAGCTTGCCGAGATTCTTCTTGCCGTCAGTCTTGCCGCCGTCGTGACGCAAAACGAAAAAAAGCTCGTCGGGCTTAATGAGCAGCGGGCAGAATCCCTGGCGGCGATTATGCCGATCATCAAGCATCTGCCGCCGGGCCTGACAACACGCGAACGCTCCGCCGTCAAAATGTGTTTCGGCAATGTTCTGGCCGGCGAGGCGGCGAGGCGCAATTCTCTCGATCTCTATCAGATGGCGGCGCAAACTTACCGGGCGGCCCTGGAGGGAATATCCCACAATGCGTCGCCTTTTGACTGGGCGATTGCCCATAAGCACCTGGGTTCAGTCCTTCAGGCCCTGGGTGAGCGCACCAATGACAAAGAAACGCTCAATGCCGCCGCCGCCGCCTTCGGCGAGGCCTTGAAGGTGTTGACCAAGGGAGATAACCCCGGTGAATGGGCGACTACCCAGAACCGTCTGGGCCTGACGTTTTACAAGCTTGACCTGATAGCCGGCGACACCGAGCGAATCAAGCTGGCGTTGACCGCTTTTCAATCGGCCCTGCAGGTTTTCACCCGTTCCGAAACGCCGCAGCTCTGGGCCGAAGCCCTGAACAACTTTGCCCAGGCGGCGCAGGTGCTGGGCGAGCAGCTTCGTAATCCGGAAGTGCTGGAGAAGGCCGCCAACGCCTGCCGCTCGGCGCTGGAAGTGCGAAAAAAAGAGAAACAGCCGCTGCTGTGGGCGGCCACCCAGAACAACCTCGGTTCGGCGCTGTTTCTGCTCGGCAAATTAAAGAAGGACCTGATTCCGTTGCGGGAATCCGCCGAGGCTTTCGGCAAGGCCTATGATTTCTACAAAGCCTACGGCGCCGAAAAAATGGCGGCCACCGCCAAGAAAAATCTGTCCCATGTCGAGCGCCTGCTTGAGAAACACTCCCCCAATGAGCGCCCGGATGAGTCGGAAAAAATGGATTAGAGCGCGTCCACTTCGTCGGGTCCGTCCCAGCCGCAGACCCGGTTGCGGCCCTGGTCCTTGGCGCAATAAAGGGCTTGGTCGGCGCGCTCGATAGTGTGTTTGACGGCGGCGCCGGAAGACATCTCGGCGACGCCGAAAGAACATGTGACCTTCAATTCCTCTCCGCTCTCCGGCAGGATGACGCGGGCCGCCAGTTCTACGCGCAGACGGTCAAGCACGGTCAACGCCATGGCCATGCCGGTGTCGGGCAGGCAGAACAGGAACTCCTCGCCGCCGTAGCGGTACAGGGAATCATAAGGGCGCAGATGAGTAAGGAAGCAGTCGGCGGCGGAGGTCAGCACCCGGTCGCCGGCGGCATGGCCGTAGGTATCGTTGACCTTCTTGAAGAAGTCGATATCGCCGATGGCGATGCAACTCGGTCGCCCCGACCGCCCCAGGCGTTCATGCTCACGGTCCAGGTCGCGGTTCATGGCCTGGCGGTTGTTAAGTCCGGTCAGCGGGTCGAGATCGGATGACGCCTGGGCAAAGGCGTTCTCAAGCCGCCGCGATCTGGCGATGAAGTTCTTGGCCAGGTCCATAAAGGCGTCGTATCCGCTACGCGGCGGAGGCTCTCCGCCACGGGCCGATTCCATCAGTTCCTTGGCCCGGTCGTGCATATCGCGGTGCAGCTTGGCCAGGTTGCGAAGCGCCGGCTGATTGACCAGACCCATGTGCTGGTTTTTCACATACCAGCTTCCGAAGCGGCACAGGTGGTGCGGGTCATAGGCCAGGTCTTTGGGCGACGGCGCCTCGCGGCAGACCAGCACCCGATGCCAGTCGGCCAGCCAGCTTATATGATCGCCGATGGCGTGGTCGATCTCGTCCAGAATTTCCTGAACGGAAACGGTGGTGAAAATGGGGCCGCGATCATTCAAAGGCCTGGTTTCCCTTTAATCAATAAGAAGCAGCCTCATGAGTCGGGATGCCTGAAATCCGGTCGGCAAGCTTTCTCTCGGCTTGCCAAAGGTCATAATCGCGTTGCAGGGCGATCCACAGATGCGCCCCGTTGCCGCACCACTTGCCCAGCCGCACGGCCATTTCAGCCGAGACAGGCAGCTTCTCGGCAAGAATGCCGTGTAGCAGTTGACGTGAAATGCCAAGCTCCCGCGCCGCCTGAACGACTGAAATATCCAGCGCCGGCACGACATCAAGACGCAGGATCGAGCCGGGGTGCGGCGGGCGCATCGCGGGCTTGGTTCGGACCTTATATTCGCGGGGCATAGCCGGTCTCCTGGCGCATTGACGCATTCAGAAGGCACACTGTGTATTCGTCATGCACGGACTTGATCCGCGCATCCACGTCTACCCCAGCCTGAAAACAAGACGTGGATGGCCGGGACAGGCCCGGCCATGACGACGAAGAATAAAAGCAGTTTTTGTGTGACATCGTGAATCCTCTGTTTGCGTCAGCGCACTAGTGGTACTGCTCAAGATCAACACGCATAGCGTCGCCGTTTTCCCATTCAAATGTGATCCGCCACGGCCCATTAACGGCAATCGCATACCGCCTCGGCTTTGAATGCAACGCATGAAACCGCCAGCCGGGCAGACGCAAATCGCCCGGCGCCTTGGCCCGATGCAACGCCTGCATGCGTCCCCGAACACGCTCAACCAGATCAGGACGTATGCCGCCCGGATCGTCATCGAGAAAGAAGTCGCGTAGCGCCTTGCTGCGAAAACTGACAATCACGGCAAAAACTGTAAAACATCTATATACATCTGTCAAGCATCATTAGACAATCGGCATTCCAAAAACCTCGGCGAAGGTGGCGGCCAGCGCATCGTCAACATCGGCCAGCGAGCAATCGACGCCGAGTTGCCGGAGGGATGTCACGCCGTATTCGGAAATGCCGCAAGGGACAATGCCGGAAAAGTGACTCAGGTCCGGATCGACATTGACGGCGAGGCCGTGGAAGGTGACCCATCGCCTGACGCGCACGCCGACCGCCGCGATTTTTCCCTCCGCTCCCTTTTCCTTTTCAACCCAGACGCCGATTCTGTCATCGCGTCTTTCGCCACGGACGCCGAAAAGGGCGAGAGTCAGGATCGCCCATTCCTCAAGGGAACGGACGAAAGCGCGCACGTCGCCGCCGCGCCGCTTCAGGTCGATCATCACATAGGCCACCCTCTGGCCTGGACCGTGATAGGTGTAGCGTCCGCCGCGTCCGGCCTTGAACACGGGGAACCGCTCCGGCTCCAGCAACTCGCCCGGCCCGGCGCTTGTTCCCGCCGTGTAAAGGGGCGGATGTTCGACCAGCCACACGGTTTGCGGCGCCCGGCCCGAACGAATATCCCCGGCGCGGCGCTCCATGAAAGCTACCGCTTCCGGATAGGGAGTAAGACCGTCGCTTACCCGTAGTTCCACCGAATTATGATTCATTCACGTTCCCGGCGCTTGATAACGGTCGAATGTAACGGTAACCTCCGCCGTTATCGAATGTTAATTGCGGTCGTGGCGGAAGTGGTAGACGCGCAGCGTTGAGGTCGCTGTGAGAGAAATCTCGTGGAAGTTCGAGTCTTCTCGACCGCACCATTTTTTTAACAAGGCCTTTTCGGAGATGATGGACCCGACTCGCCCGGACGAATGCTACGAGGCCGTTCCGGCGTCTGACGATTCCGTTCATGGTTTGGAAAGCGAAGTCGTAGACGCCGTCGTCAAGGCCCTGGCCGCCGGTGAAGCGGCGCTCCTGAGAGAGCTGTTCACTCCTCTCCACTACGCCGACGCCGCCGACCTGCTTGAACGCTTGAGCGCCGATGAACGCAGCGCCCTGATCGACGCCGTTCGCGACGACTTCAATCCCGAAATCCTTTCCGAGCTGGACGACGCGATCCTTGATCAGGTCGTTGACGCGCTGGGCATCAAGGACGCGGCCGCCGCAGTAACCGAACTGGACAGCGACGACGCCGTCGACGTGGTCGAATATCTGGACGAGGGAACCCGCCGGCAGGTCCTAAGAGCGCTTCCCGTAGACGAACGCGCCATGATCGAGGAGAGTCTGTCGTACCCGGAGGGAAGCGCCGCCCGCCTGATGCGCCGCGAGTTTGTCAGCGTCCCCGTACACTGGACGGTAGGCGACACCATCGACTTCATACGCAGGAGCGCCGATACGGATGACGACTCCCTGCCTGACGCTTTCTACAATATCTTTGTCATTAATGCCGACCGCCGCCCGCTGGGAGTGATTCCCTTGAGCCGTCTTCTGCGGAGCAAACGTCCGGTTTTCGCCAGCGCCATAATGGACGCCAAAATCAAGTTGATCCCGGCAACCATGGATCAGGAAGAAGTGGCCTTTCTGTTCAGCCGGCACGATCTGGTGTCGGCGGCGGTCATCGACGGCGGCGGGCGCATCGTCGGCGACATTACCATCGACGACGTGGTTGACGTCATCCACGAGGAACACGAAGAAGACATCATGCTGATGGCCGGCGTCAGCGAGGATGACTTCTTCGACGCCGCCGTCGACACCACCAAGGCCAGATTTACATGGCTTCTGGTCAACCTCGGCACCGCCGTGCTGGCGGCCGCCGTTATCGGCATGTTCGAGGGCACAATCGATCAGATCGTGGCGCTGGCCATTCTTATGCCCATCGTCGCCTCGATGGGCGGCAACGCCGGCACCCAGACAATGACGGTGACGGTGCGCGCCCTGGCGATGAAGGAATTGACCGCGACCAACGCGACGCGGGTAATCGTCAAGGAACTGCTGGTAGGCGGCATCAACGGCGTCATGTTCGCCGTCCTGACCGGCCTGATCGCCTGGCTGTGGTTTTCCAGCCTCGCCATCGGCGCCGTCATCGCCATGGCGATGGTGATCAATATGATGACGGCGGCGCTGGCCGGAACTACCGTTCCCCTGTTGCTGAAACGCAGCGGCATCGACCCGGCGGTGGCGTCAAGCGTCATCCTGACGACATTTACCGATGTGGTCGGCTTCCTCGCCTTCCTGGGACTGGCGACATTATTTTTGCTTTAGGGCGCCTGTCCGCCGCTCAGAAATCCGCCGATGCCCTTGATGATGCCGCCGGCGCCTTCGGCCACGCCCTTGGCGACGTCCTCGACGATGTTTTGCCTTTGCGGTTGGGGAGGCGGAGCCGATGATTCCCTGGCGGTCAGAGGCTTGCCGGTCAGGGCGAGATGACAGTAATCGGTATCATCTTCCTGCGGGGAAGATGACGCGCCGACCGCCGAGCCGAGGGCCTTGATCCCGCCTGACACGATGCCCGTCGCTGTCGAGACGGCTCCGGTAACGACGCCGACCGCCGCGCCGCCGACATTGGGCAGCACGGTGGGCGAGGCTATAGAGCCGCCGACATCGAAGGGGAGCATCGCCAATTTCATAAGGCTCACCTTCTTGGCTCGCGGATCGAAGTGGAGATCAAGGGTCTCGCCGGCCAGATTGACCCCGCCTTTGCCGATCAGCGACAAACCGCCGGTCTCAAAGACGATGGTCCTGGCTGAGGCCTGCCCGGAAGTTATGAGAAAGTCGATGACGCCGCACTTGATATCCTTGTCGCCTTTACTGTCGATGAAGGGCAACGCCGACAGGACGTTCGCCGACACAATGTTGAACATGCCGCTTTTGATCCTGCCGCCCTCGGCGACGATCCGCGTCTTGCCGCCAAGGCCCGCCATCAGGGCGCGCACCGAAGCGCCGGCCCCCTTGACGTCGATATCCAGGTCCAGGGTGCCGGCGGCGACGTCGTTGCGTCCCGACTTTTCCAGCAGAGCGCCGTAGTCGATCTGTTTGGCCTCGACCCTTAACGCCAGCGGCGGGACGGGTTTGCCTGCGTCCAGCAACATATCGCCGCCGATCCTGCCGCCGCCGGCTGTCAGGGTGAACGGCTTGACCTCAAGCCGGCCGTTGACGAGGCTTATGGCGACGGCGACATCAGCGGCGTCAATGCCCTGAACGATGATGCGCTTGCCCTTGAATTTGATATCGACGTCGGCGGCCTTGAGGCCTTCCAGGGGCAGCGGATCATCGGCGAAGACGCGCCCGTCGCCGTTATCGGCCTTGGGCGTCGGCGCCGGTTGTTCGCCGCTCTTAAGCAACAGCTTGTCCAGGTCCAGCAGGTTGGAGGCGAGATCGGCGTTGATGCCGGGCCGCGCCCCGCCAAGGGCCACCGCCAGCTTGCCGGAGAGGTCGCTGCCGCCGATATCGAGCTTCAGACCATCGACGGCATACCCTCCTGCCCCGTCGCTGAGCAGCCCGGAAATCCTGAACGGCGGCAAAGCGGGCAACCGCCCCCCCGCCGTCTCGGCAAAGGGCGCGATGTCTTTGCCCTCGACCGCGAAGTTGAGGCTGATTCCTTTGGCGTTGAGAGGGTCGGCAACCTTGCCGTCAACTATAGCCAGCACTTGCTCGGCCTTGCCGACGGATACCTTGATGTCGGATGCCGCTATTTTGTCCAACGACCCGGATATCCGCGAGGAAACGTCATAGGGGCCGACCGCCGGCAGGAAGATGTCTTTGATGGCGGGAACGGCAACGATGGTCTGAACGGCCTTAACGGCATCGGCCAGCTCGTTGCCCCTGATAGAAACGGAAATATCCAGCCCCTTGACCCGGAACAGGTCGGCGACGACGCCGTCGATGCCGAGCATCGCGCCGAGCGCCTCCGCCTTCAGGGAAACGGAAAAATTCTTTCCTCCCTCCATCAGCGAGGCGATTGACCCCGTTTGCCCGGAGACCTTATAAGCGGCGCCGTTAAAGGCTCCGTTCAGGCTGACCCGCAGCGGACTATCGACGCCGGCGGCGTCCAGTTCCAGGCTATCGAGGGCGAGCTTTGTCGTCGCGCCGGTCTGACCGTCGTTGTAGGCGATATTGACATTCCTGATATGCACCTTCCTGACCACGGGCAGGATGCCGGAACCTTCGGCCCCCGCCTCGGCGGCTTTTTTGCCGCCTTCCTCCGGCTTGGCGGCGCCGAACACCCAGTTACCGTGGCCCTTGGCGTCGGTCTCGGCCAGCAGGTCCAGGCCTTCGAGAACGAGGCGATCAACCACCAGCTTGTCGGACAGCAGCGGCAGCAATTGCACTTCAGCGGCCAGACGCCTGATCGAGACCATCGAGGGGCGCGACCCCCACGGCGCGTTGGCGAACGTCACCCCCTCGACGGCGAGCGCCGGATTGAGGGAAATCTCCAGTTTCAGATCGCCGGCGATGACCAGATCGCGGCCGGTGAACTCCTTGGTTTTCTCGGCGATCAGTCCCCGGTATTGATTAAAGTCCATCGAGCGGAGGATGGCTACGCCGGCGACCGCCACGCCGACCAGGACAACGACGATCCCGGAGAAAATCTTTATCGCCTTGCTCATAACGCCGCCTCCATCAGGGTTTCCGCCGCCTTGAACAAATCGCCGAAATCATCAATCAGCGCATCGGCGCCGGCGGCCAGCAATTCCTTGCCGTCATGATAGCCCCAGGAAACGCCGATTGCCATGACTCCGGCGCGGCGGGCCATTTCAATGTCAAAGGTAGTGTCGCCGATCATCACCGTTGTCGCCGCCTCGGCGCCGCTTTCGGCTATGGCTCTAAGCAGCATGTCCGGGTGGGGTTTACCGGGGCCGATATCGGAGGTCTGCAAGGTAACAAACCGCTCCCTGATGCCGTGCCGATCAAGGGTTTCAAGCAAGCCCCGCCGCGACTTGCCGGTGGCGACGCCGAGCAGCCAGACGTTACTTGCCGCCAACTCCAGGATTGCCTCCAGCGCTCCCGGATACAGAGGATCAAGCACTCGGCCCCGTCGCCGCAAATCGGAAAAAACCTCCTTGTAGCCTGCGGTCAGTTTATCGTGATCAATGTCGTCGGCATCGGGCAACAGTCCGGCGACGGCCTCCTTCAGCGGCAGCCCGATAACGCGCCGCACCGCCTTCGCCGTCGGCTCGGCAAGGCCGTGAACGGCAAAAGCCCCCTGCATGGCGGCAACGATAGAGGCCTCGGAATCAACCAGCGTGCCGTCGCAATCAAAAACGGCGAGTCTTGTTTTAACCATCTCTCCGTCTTTCAAATCAGACTAATAAAAAATATCTTCGGAAAATACGGTCGCGTCACGCCGTTGTCAGCATTAACGCTTATTATGGTTAGCAGGTTTCAACATCAAAACAGTGCGGGACAATGGCGGATTATAACTTGAGCGGCTTGAGCGTACTCGTAGTCGAGGATCACCGTCACATGCGCAAGCTGTTGTGCGGCGTGCTGAACCGGCTGGGCGTAACCAAGGTTCATGATGCCTCCAGTGTAGATGGCGCCCTTAAACTGTTCAAGGACGCGGAGCCTGACCTGATACTCACCGACTGGTCGCCGGGAGTCGACGGCATCAGGCTTCTTAACAGCGTGCGCCGCGACCCGGAGTCGGCCAACCCTTACGTCCCGATAATCGTGGTGACGGCGCACACGGATATTCATTGGGTCTATAGGGCGAGGGACGCCGGCATGACCGAGTTCCTGGCCAAGCCGCTATCGGCAAAGCTGCTTTACTCACGCATTCGCACGATAATCGAAAGACAGCGCCTGTTTGTGCGCTCGGCAAAATTTTTCGGTCCTGATCGCCGCCGCCGCCGTCTCGATTCTCATGGAATGGAACGGCGGAGACACCAAAACGTCGGCGCATCGGAGCGGCGGGAGCGTCAGGTTTCCCATAGCGGCAACGAGCGCCGTCACAACTTTCCCGGATACATCAAGACTGAAGGCCGGCAAACCCGCCCGTCTTGTTAAATTATTCAAGGCAGGCGGATCGTGAACTTTGCGCCGCCGCCGGGGACGCCGGTCATCTCGATGCTGCCTTTATGGGCTTCCACCGCGCGCTGAACAATGGACAGCCCCAGTCCGGCGCCGTCGCTCCTGCGGTCGGAGCGCTGGAATCTTTTGAAAATGGCGGCGCGCTTTTCCGGTGGAATATCCTGTCCGTTATTAATGACGCTGATCGAATTGTCGCCGACCTCAATGGTGATCGTAGTTCGCCGTGAGGAGTATTTCATGGCGTTTTCAACCAGATTACGCACCGCATGTTCCAAAGCGTAGACATTGCCCTTGATAAACACCGCCTTATCCGCGCCGCAAACTTCGATCAGGCGCTCGTCCCTGACGGCGATAGGAGCCAGTCTTTCGGCTACGTCCGTGCATATTTTCCCAAGATCAACGTCATTCATGGCGAGGCTTTCCGGGGAATCCAGGCGCGTTATCGCCAGCAGTTGCTCCAGCATCCGCGACATCTCGGCCACGTCCTTTTGAAGGATCAGCGCCGTTTCATCTTCTTCAAGTTCATCAAGGTGCAACTTCAGCACCGCCAACGGAGTGCGCAGTTCATGGGCAACGTCGCCGGCGAAATCCCTGAACTTGGTTTCGCTCTTATGGAGGTCTTCTTCTATGCGCTTGCGCTCGTATATGATCCTGATCGTCGCCATGGATGAGATGAACACCGCGATGCCGGCAAAAACCATTGAGGTGACGATAAACTCCCAACGGATGGCGTCTCTCTCGGGGGGGCCGGTGTCGAGGAACGCATTTACGATATCCTCAAACATAAACTCCCAGATGAAGGAAAGAGAGAAGACCAGCAGCAACGTCATGACCGCCACGAAAGCGACGTTTCGATAGGTCATGCCGTCCGTCCCCTCAATTGCCGTCGGCGACCAGCAGGTATCCGACGCCGCGCAGGGTATGAATGGACGTTGATGCTCCCAATTTGGCGAGACGCTTGCGGAGCCGGGAAATAAGCGCCTCCACCGAGTTGGAGGAAACCTCTTCCCCGAATCCGTATATTTTCTCCTCCATCACGTTCTTCGGAACCACTTTGCCGCAACGCCTCATCAACAGTTCGAGAACCTCCAGTTCGCGCCGGGGAACCGCTATTTGCCGGCCCCGGATAAAAACTTCCCTGGACGTCGTTTCAAAGCCGATGTTGCCGGCGGTAAGCATGATCCCCAGAATGCCGCCCGGACGACGCAGCAAGGCGCGAATGCGGGCAAGCAATTCGTTCATGGCAAAGGGCTTAAGCAGATAGTCGTCGCCTCCGTTATCCAGTCCCTTGACTCTTTCTTCAACGCCGTCACGCGCCGTCAGGATAAGAACCGGGGTGCCGTCCCCCCTGTCCCGCAAAGAGCGCAGAAGATCAAGGCCGTCGCCATCGGGGAGACCGAGGTCCAGAATTACCGCGTCATAATTAACGGTAGCCAGCGCGGATTCGCCGTCGCCCGCCGTGGTGAAGGCGTCAACCGTGAACCCCTCTCCCTCAAGTCCTTTCTTTACGCTGCCCGCAAGGCTCAAGTTGTCTTCAATAAGTAATAAGCGCATGAAAAGAAACCTTCGATATCCTGGAAATGTATGCAAATGATATATGGTTTTTCATTCATTCGGGGAAGAAAAAAGAGTAGCATGCGGCCCGGCCTTGGTGAGCGGCGAGAGAGAATCATATGAAAATATTAATAAGGCTGATCAACAATGAAGCAGGCGCCACAGCCATAGAATATGGACTTATTGCCGCTCTTATATTTCTGGCGATTGTTGTTTCGTTGAATACTTATGCCGACAGCATGGGCAATTTATATAACGATATTTCAAATACGGTTTCTAATAATTTATAACTTTTACTTAAGCGCTCCCAGAATCCGCAGTTCTGTTTTCGCGGCTTCGTATTGCCGATAGCCGGTGACGCCCGTGTCCAGGGTTTTACGGAAAAATGCCGCCGCTTTATCCTTGTCGCCCTGCACAAGGTGGTATTGCCCCAGGAAAAAGAAGGCGACGCATTCGTTTTCGCTCTGTTTTTTCGTATTGTTATCCTTGGTCTTGGCGAGCACCTGCGAGGGATCAGCCTTTCCCATGTACAGAGCGACAATAATGCCGGGCCATGCATTCAGGTTTATGCCGCCGACATTTTCCTCCAGTTCCTTTTTGCCGTCGCCGCCGGATCGGACACGGCTCAAATAGCGCCAAAGAAGGGCGTAGGGGACGAGGCTTTTATTCGCCTTGCGGAGAGATTTTGAAAAGTCATCAGCCGCCTTGTCCGGCTGTTCGTTGTAAAAATTGAGGAACCCTCTGCTGAAATAAGCGTCGGAAAGATCCGGCGCATGACGGATCGCCTGGGTATAGTCCTCAATCGCCGAATCGAAGCGCCCCAGTTGCTCATGGACCCAGCCGCGTCCGAAAAAAGCCTCGCCATAAGAGGGAGACGCCTGCAAGGCCCGGCTGAAATTGTCGATGGCCTGTTCATGGTTTCCCTTTGCCTCCTGAGTCCAGCCGCGACCTAAATAGGCTTCCGCATAATCAGGTTTCAGCAAAATGGCGTTGGTGTATTCTTCGATGGCGCGATCATAAAGTCCTTCCTGTTCAAACGCTTGGCCCCGCTTGTTGTGGGCCGCCGCCCCGCCGGCTTCGCCGGCGCGGGATTTGGCGACGGCGGCCTGAGGAATGGAAACGACAGGAATCTTGACGTCAATGGCGGGGGGGAGGAGCGGAGCCGTTGCGGGTTTCGGTTCGGGCGCGGGCGCGGGTTCAACAACGACCTTGGCCGGTTCCGGCGCGGGTTCGATGATTGCCGGGGGTGGCGCTTTAATCGTAAGTTTGGGAGGCTCCGGCCCCACCGGCGCTACCGGCGTTTGTTCAGCCGTCGGCGGAGGCGTCTCAACCATGCTTGACCGCCACAGGAAAACGCCGACGACGACGATGAACAAGACCAAACCGCCGGCGGCGACCGACGGCCACAGGCGGCGCTTGTTCATCGGCGCGTCTTTCAGGACGGCGGCGGACTCAGGGACGGCTCCGCTTTTCCGCTCCTCTTCGGATTTCTTCAGGGCGTCGAGAATCAGGGACATGATGCTCCTATTGATTCCGCAGGACGGGAGTTGCCGGGTCTTTGATGAGGGTGTTGATATAGGTCAGGGTCAGCGCGCCGGCGGCGCCGTCGTCGATCAGTTTTCGGCTGCGCTGAAATGAAATAAGTCGAATCTTAAGCGCCTCATCAAAGCTGTCCCGGTCATCAGATTCTATAGGCTCGCCCTGGATTTCCGACAGGCGATCCCTAAGCCACGCCACGTCCTTGCCTTTCATGCCGGGCCTGATGACTCGCCAATAACCCGGCGGCGGCTTCCACAGCATCATATAGTCGCCCGACCAGAACGGGGTGAGATTGCGGGTATCGGTTTGTATTTTGCCGCCGCCGACGTCAATGGTGACGTTGTTGCCGTCAAGGGCCGTAACCACCGCATAAATACGTTTTTCCTCCCCTGCGGCAAGGGAGATCAATGCGGGCCGGTTGATATCGTTCAGGGCTTGCCAGTCTCCATGCCATCGCAGGCATCTTATCCCGGCGTAAGAGGCGCCGGCGCACAGGTCCGGTTTGCCGGGAGCGACGTATTCCACTTTCCACATAGCGAATAGTTTGGACATGGCGGTGCTTATGTCTCCCGCTAACTCCGGGTTTCGGAACAGATATTCGATGGAAATCTCCGCCGGCGCGTTTTGTGCCGTTTGTTCAATTGCCGGCTCTGCCGGCGGTTGTTGAACTTCCGGCGGGCGTTCGATAGCCGGCGGTTGTTGAGCTTCCGGCGGCGATGGGGAAAGTTTGGAATTCAGTCTCATATGCAGGGGATCAAGACCGACAAAAAGAGCCGAAGCGGCGATAACGGCGGCTATTGCGGCGATCCTGCCGAAGACTGACCGCCGACGAGGGAAGCCGAGTACGTCATCGGCGGCGGAGCGGGCCAGCTTTTCATCGATATAACGGACGTTTTTGGCGTAAGCGCCGAGCAGACAACGTTCGCAAATGCTGTTGATCAGGCGCGGGACGCCGTGTGACCGCTTGAATATTTCCGTGACGGCGCCGGGCCTGAATATATCCTCCGCCGGCCCGCCGATTTTGAGCCGATGCCGTATGTAGGCCCGCGCCTCTTCGATGTTAAGCGGATCAAGGTGATAACGTGCGGTGATGCGCTGATTTACCTGACGTAACTCCACCCGACCGAGAAGTTCTTTCAACTCCGGTTGACCGATAAGAATGATCTGCAAAAGCTTGGCGCTGGCGGTTTCCAGGTTGGTAAGCAGCCGCACCTGTTCAAGCACCCGGGGGGCGAGATTCTGCGCCTCGTCGATGATCAGAACGGCGCGGCGCCCTCGGGCATGGGTCTCAATGAGATGCCTGTTGATTTTGTCCATCAGGGTTTTGATGCTGTTGGTCAATATCGGGTAAAAGACGCCCATCTCGTCGCAGATGGTGGCCAGCAATTCAAATTCGTTCAGACGGGGATTGATGCAAAGGGCCATATCCACATTCTTGGGAAGTTGCTCTACCAGACAGCGGCTTATTGTCGTCTTGCCTGTTCCCACTTCGCCGGTCAGCAGAACAAAACCGTTCCCGCCCTGTACGCCGTAAACCAGATGCGCCAACGCCTCCTGATGGCGCCTGCTCATGAACACATAGCGCGGATCGGGCGTATTGGAGAACGGATTCTCCTTGATGCCGAAGAATGATCGAAACATACGCTGAACAGCTCGTTATGATGACGGAGCGGAATTTATTGTTCGGCCAGCCGGTAAAGGCGGGCGTGATCCTTGATGATAAGGCTTCGATGTTTCCGTTCGACCACTCCGTCGCGGGCCAGTTTACCGATGGCGTCGGCGACGACTTCTTTTTCCGTGCCTACCCAGGAAGCTATTTCAGAGTGATTGGGAATATTGGAAATAACCCAGGAGCCGTCGCCGGAAGTGTTGGGCGCGCAGATGCGCAGCAATTCATAATAAATCCGCTGGTGGGGGGTGAAGGTGCTGAGGGTGGTAAGGCGGGTGTTCAGGGTGCGGATAAAGCCGGCGAATCTCTTCAGCAGGGCCAGAGCCGATTCCGGACAATTCAACATCAACTGCCGGAAATCCTTGCTCGGCAACTTGGCGACAAGTGTAGGCTCGATGGCGGTAACCCGCGCCGAACGTTTTTTCGAATCTATGGCCGACAACTCGCCGAATGAGTCTCCTTCGCCAAGCTCGGCCAGGGCGACCTGCTTGTTTTCAGCAAGGAAGTCCATCGCCTTGACCTTGCCCTTGACGATGAAGTAGACGCAGGTCGAGGTGTCGGCGAGATCAATGATGATTTCGTTGGGAGCATACTCAAACCACTCACATTTTTTTTCGATATCGGCGATTATATCAGGAGGAACCTCGACCAGAAGGGATGCGCCGTTGAGGTTTCTTTCCGGGTCGATGCGCGGTGGGGTTTTTTTGTTCAAGGCGCGAATATCCTGCTATGGGGTCGCCGGGGCTGTCGGTTTCTGATTTTTGTGGAACAAATAATAAAAGGCCAGATTGTTTCGGACATCATCTTCGCCCAAATCCATTCTGGCGATCGCTTCGGCTTCATCCATGTTGCCGGCTATGCCGTGAAAAAGGGCCAGATTTTGGCGAATTTGCAGGTTGCGGCGACCGACGTTGGCGGCGTGTTTAAGGGTGATGATCGCGGTCTTTACGTCCCCTGCCTGGGCATAAGAGATGGCCATGTTATTCAAAATGACGGAGTTGCCGGGAGAAAGCGCGTCAGCTTTCCGATAAGATTCCAGGGCCTTGTCGAATAATTGCAGCATATCATAAGCGATGCCCATGGCGGAATAGGCTTCCCAGTTTCCCGCATCTTTTTCCGTGGCGATTTTCAGATAGCCGACGGCTTCGTCTGCCGCTCCCGCCGCCAGTTTTGCCTTGCCCAGTTCCATCAGAAACGGAGCAAATTCGGCGAATGTATTTATTTTGGCTTCCATAATTCCGGCAGCCTCGGCGGATGATCCTATGTAACGCAGGGACTTGGCCAGCTCCAGCAGCACGCCGAGGTCCTCAGGATGTTTCTCGTGGAGGTTCCGGTAGTGTTTCGCCGCCGAGGCATAGTCATGTTTTTGTTGGGAGGCCATCGCCGCCTGATGCACGGATTCGGTAATTCCCGCCTCTTTCGCGTTCTCCGGTTCTTCGGCGCAGCCGCCGATAAAGACAAGCAAAAGAGCGAGGGGCGCTGATTTACGAAATAAATTAATCATGATCAAACAAGGAAAGGCTCCAAGCCGGAAGGCGCATCTGCGGATGTTATGCTAATTTGAGAAAAACTCAAGCCGGGCGTTTCCAAGGCCGCATGAACTTCTTTGTTTCACGGCCTTTAGGTGATAGCCTGAATGAGGGGCTTATGGTGAATAGCAATGGCCGGCATCAACGAATCATCTCCCATCAGCGCAGCCCGATCCACCGTCGATAAGCAAAGGCAGGACGGGGAAAGGAAGCGTGGCCCCAAGGAAAAGCCCAAGCGTCCGCCCATGCGCGAGAGCGTTTCCGATGTCATCTTCATTATGGGCATTCCCGCCGCAGAAGTGACGCCCAAGGTTCAGGAAGCCATCTCCATCATAATGAACGAGCTTGACCATATGCGCGGGCAAATGAATTACGCCCACGACCATATTGCCTGGCTGGAGGGGCTGTCCGAGGAACATTCCTTCCTGCCTGTTATGAATGCTCGCGGCTTTATGCGGGAGCTGTCGCGGATTATCACCCACTCCGCACGGATGGAAACCGTCAGCAGCCTGCTCTGTGTTCATTTTATGAACATTGAGGATATACGGCGCGACCACGGCTATGCGGCGGTTAAATCGGCGTTGACGAACGCCGTTGACGTCATAAGCGGCAAACTCCGCGCAACCGACATCATCGGCAGCCTGGGAGGAGACGACATCTGGGTTATTCTTACCGTGGTCAACGGCGAGGAGGCTAAAATGAAAGCCCTGGAACTGACCCGCGCCATAGAGGAGAGCGGAGCCGTTCATAAAGGCGACGTCATCTTCCTGAAACCGGCCTGTGGAGTTCACGTCCTCCCGGCGGGAGAGACCGGAGAAGCAGCCGTCGATGCCGCCGACCATGACATGCGGGCCGAAATCAGGCGATAATGTCGGGCAACAGGCTGTTCTCGATTTTAAGGATGTTGTCCTTGATCGCCAGCTTGCGCTTTTTAAGGCGTTGCATTTCCAGTTGGCTGAAGGAGCCGTCCTCGGTGACGCGGGCGATCTCATCATCAAGGGCGCGATGCTCGGCTGACAATTCCTTAAGCCGTTTCATCAGTGATTTCTTGTCTTCCATGGTTTCTTATATCCGACCAGCCTCGTAAAATCATACCAGATGTTTTTCAAAAAAGGTAACGGCGTTATACGGTATTTTTTGTTTCATATAAGGCCCCGCATGCAGTATAATCAACGGTCGAGTCGGCGTATCCACTTTGGGGAGGAATGACATGAGTCTGGCGGAGAGAATCGAGGCGCTGAAAGCAAAACACCAAGTTCTCGAAGAAGCCCTTGACGAACAACACAGTCGCCCGAAGCCTGATGAAGATGAAGTTCTCACGCTGAAAAAACAAAAACTTCGAATTAAGGATGAATTGTTGTCTTTAATAGGATAGCCGGCTGACGACTCAAAGTCGGAGTCGCCGGTCGGCATAGTCGGCGCCGTTCGTAAAGTCGCCGGCGGGGCCGGCGGCGTTTCGGCGTTGGTCGGCGGCGGTCGCGCCGCCGGAAGGGGTGTGTTTTTATTTTCCGGGATTCATGAATTACAGCAGCCTCTACGCCGCCCTCGGCCTTGACGGGGAAGACCTGACGAGCGGCGATCTTGTCGTCCGTTCTCCCGTTGACGGCGCCGAGATGGCGCGGGTAAGGCGCCATGACCCGGCGGACCTGGATGCCGCCGTCAACCGCGCCGAAACTGCCTTTCTTGAATGGCGCTCCGCGCCGGCGCCGGTGCGCGGGCAATTGATCCGCCTGTTCGGCGAGGAACTGCGGTCCCACAAGGAGCCGCTGGGCAGGCTGGTGACCGTGGAGTGCGGCAAGATTCTCCAGGAAAGCCTCGGCGAAGTGCAGGAAATGATCGACATCTGCGAGTTTGCCGTCGGCCTGTCGCGCCAGCTTTACGGTCTGACCATCGCCTCCGAGCGCCCCGGTCATCGGATGATGGAGACATGGCATCCGCTGGGGCCGATAGGGGTGATTTCGGCCTTTAATTTTCCGGTGGCCGTTTGGGCGTGGAATTTTGCCGTTGCCGTCGTTTGCGGCGATTCGGTGGTGTGGAAGCCTTCGGAACTTACTCCCGTCTCGGCCTTGGCCTGCAAGGCGCTGTTTAAACGCGCCCTCTGCCGCTTCGCCGAGGACTGCGGCGGCCCCGCCCCCGACGCTCTCCTGGAAGTGACGATCGGCGGGCGCGACATCGGTGAACTGCTGATTGATGACCGCCGCCTGAAATTGATCAGCGCCACCGGAAGCTGCGCCATGGGACGCGCCGTCGCTCCCCGGATAGCGGCCCGTTTCGGGCGTTCGCTGCTTGAACTGGGCGGCAACAACGCCATGATCGTCGCGCCGTCCGCCGACCTCGAACTGGCGGTGAAGGCCATCCTGTTCGCCGCCGTCGGCGCCACCGGCCAGCGTTGCACGACGCTCAGGCGGTTGATCGTCCATGAGGACATCTACGCCGCCCTGACGGCGCGGCTGAAGGCCGCTTATGACGGCATCCGCATCGGCGACCCGCTGGAGAGCGGCGTACTGGCCGGTCCGTTGATCAACGCTTCGGCTTTTCAGTCGATGGAGGCGGCGCTCGGCAAGGCGGCAAGCGAGGGCGGCGCGGTCTTCGGCGGCGGGCGGGCGATGAAGGACCGCTACCCGAACGCTTACTACGTCAAACCGGCCCTGGTCGAAATGCCGAAACAGACCGGCGCGATGAAGGAGGAAACTTTCGCTCCTATACTCTATATTATGAAATACCGGGAGATGGATCAGGCTATCGCTCTCAATAATGACGTGCCTCAAGGCCTGTCGTCTTCCATCTTCACCAACGATGTGCGCGAGGCCGAGATTTTCATGTCGGCCGAGGGCAGCGACTGCGGCATCGCCAACGTCAACATCGGCCCCTCCGGCGCCGAGATCGGCGGCGCTTTCGGCGGCGAGAAGGAAACCGGCGGCGGACGGGAATCGGGATCGGACGCCTGGAAGAATTACATGCGCCGAGCCACCAACACCATCAACTACTCCGCCGATCTGCCCCTGGCCCAGGGCGTCGAGTTCGACATTACTTATTAAGCCGATCAGACACTATGACATGGGCGGCTTCCCGTGATAAGGAAGTCGTCTGTTTTGCAGGGAAGGGAAAATAATGGGCGATCCGGTCGCGCTTTCCGGCGATATCGCGGTGTCTTTCGAGTTTTTTCCGCCGAAGAACGAAAAGATGGAGACCGCCTTGTGGGACAGCGTTCAGCGCCTGGCCCCTCTCGGTCCCCGCTTCGTCTCGGTCACCTACGGCGCCGGGGGATCGACCCGCGAACGCACCCACGCCACGGTGACGCGCATCCGCAAGGAGACCGATCTGGAGCCGGCGGCTCACCTTACTTGCGTAGGCTCATCCAGAGACGAAGTAGACGCCATCGCCCGCCGCTACTGGGAAGACGGCATCCGCCACATCGTCGCCCTGCGCGGCGATCCGCCCGAGGGCAGCGCGGCTTACCGGCCCCACCCCGACGGCTACGCTTATGCCGCAGATCTGGTGAAAGGGCTGAAAAAGATCGCCGATTTCGAGATCAGCGTCGCCGCCTACCCGGAGACCCACCCTGAGGCCAAAAGTCCGAAAGCCGACCTGGACAACCTCAAGCGCAAGATCGACGCCGGGGCCGTCCGCGCCATCACCCAGTATTTTTTCGACCCCGATGTCTACCTGCGTTTCCTCGACCGCGCCCGCGCCGCCGGCATTACCGTGCCTATCGTGCCGGGCATCCTGCCGGTGACCAATTTCAAGAACCTGATCCGGTTCAGCGCCAACTGCGGCGCCGCCGTGCCTGACTGGCTGGGCAAAATGTTTGACGGCCTGGATGACGACCCGGAGACCACCAAGCTGGTCGCCGCCGCCCTGGCCGCCGACCAATGCCGAAAACTTCACGATAACGGCGTCGATCAATTTCACTTCTATACCGTCAATCGCGCCGACCTGACTTTCGCCATCTGCCATATCCTGGGCGTCAGGCCGAAATGAGCGAAGACGCCGAAACACGGATCAGTGCGCTGCTGGCCGAACGCATCCTGGTGCTGGACGGCGCTATGGGGACGATGATCCAGAGACATGATCTCGGAGAAGCGGATTACCGGGGAGAACGCTTTGCCGGTCACGGCCACGATCTCAAGGGCAACAACGATCTGCTCACCCTGACCCGCCCCGATATCATCGGCGGCATTCACCGATCCTTTCTTGATGCCGGGTCCGATATCCTTGAGACCAATACTTTCAACGCAACATCCATCTCGCAGGCCGATTATGGTCTTCCCGGCATTGCCTACGAGTTGAACCTTGAAGGCGCCAAGCTGGCCCGCGCCTTCGCCGACGGCGCATCGACGCCCGACAAGCCGCGCTTCGTCGCCGGAGTCCTGGGGCCGACCAACCGCACCGCCACCATGTCGCCCGACGCCAATGATCCCGGTTTCAGGAACATTGCCTTTGACCAACTGGCGGACGCCTACACCGAAGCCGTCTGCGGTCTGGTCGATGGCGGCGCCGATATTCTGCTGGTGGAAACGGTGTTTGACACCTTGAATTGCAAGGCGGCGCTGTATGCCGTCTTCGGCTATTTCTCCAAGTACAAAGTATCGCTGCCGATAATGATTTCGGGAACTATCGCCGACGCCTCGGGACGCACCCTCTCCGGACAGACGCCGGAGGCCTTTTGGAACTCGGTGGCCCATGCCCGCCCCTTGAGCATCGGCTTTAACTGCGCCCTCGGCGCCGGGGACCTGCGCCCGCACGTTCAGGAATTGTCGCGCATCGCCGGCGTTCATGTCAGCGTCCATCCCAACGCCGGCCTTCCCAACGAATTCGGCGGCTACGACGATTCCCCGGAGTACATGGCCGAAGCGCTGCGCGAGTTTGCCGAAAGCGGCTTTGTCAATATCGTCGGCGGCTGTTGCGGCACCACGCCCGAGCATATCGCCGCCATCGTCAGGGCGGTAAAGGGAGTTCCGCCCCGCCCTGTTCCGAAGATCGAGCCGCATTGCCGCCTCAGCGGCCTGGAGCCGTTGAACTTCGGTTCGATCACCGGCTTCGTCAATGTCGGCGAGCGCACCAACGTCGCCGGCTCGGCTCATTTCAAGAAGCTGATCATTGAGGAGGACTACGAGGCCGCTGTCGAGGTGGCGCGCCAACAGGTGATCAACGGCGCCCAAATTATTGATATCAACATGGATGACGCCATGCTGGACGCCGAGGCCGCCATGGTCCGCTTTCTTGATCTGATAGCGGCCGAGCCTGACATCTGCCGCGTGCCGGTGATGATCGACTCGTCCAGATGGCCGGTGATCGTCGCCGGCCTCAAGCATTTGCAGGGCAAGGGAGTGGTCAATTCCATCAGCCTCAAGGAGGGCGCCGAAGACTTTATCGACAAAGCGACCGAGATTGCGCGTTATGGGGCGGCGGTGGTGGTCATGGCCTTCGATGAGGACGGCCAGGCGGACAATTGCCGGCGCATGGTCAATATCTGCGCCCGCTCATATGATCTGCTGACGCTGGTCGTCGGCTTTCCGCCGGAAGATATTATCTTTGACCCCAACATCTTCCCCATCGCCACCGGCATCAGGGAACACGATAACTTTTCCGTTGAGTACATCGAGGCGACGCGCCTGATCAAGGAGACCTTGCCCCACGCCCTGATCAGCGGCGGAGTGTCCAACATGTCGTTCTCGTTCAGGGGCAACAACCCGGTGCGCGAAGCCATGCACGCGGTGTTCCTCTATCACGCGGTCAAGGCCGGCATGGATATGGGCATCGTCAACGCCGGTCAGCTCGCCGTCTACGCCGATATCCCGAGCGACCTGCGCGAGCGCGTCGAGGACGTGGTCCTCAATCGTCGCGCCGACGCCGTCGAGCGTTTGCTGGAGGTGGCCGGCAACGTCAAGGGGCAGACCAAAGAGGGCGCTGATCTAACGTGGCGCAAGGGTACGGTCGCCGAGCGTCTGGCCCACGCCCTGGTCAAGGGCATTGCCGAGTATGTGGTGGACGACGTGGAGGAGGCCCGCCAAGCCGCCCTGCATCCCATCCATGTCATTGAAGGTCCGCTGATGGACGGCATGAACGTGGTCGGCAACCTGTTCAGCGAGGGGAAGATGTTTCTGCCCCAGGTGGTAAAAAGCGCCCGCGTCATGAAACAGGCGGTTGCTTACCTTCAGCCCTTCATCGAGGCGGAAAAAAAAGACGGCCCCAGCGCCAAGGGGCGCATCCTGATGGCCACGGTCAAGGGCGACGTTCATGACATCGGCAAGAACATCGTCGCCGTGGTGCTGCAATGCAATAACTACGATGTCATCGACATCGGCGTCATGGTTCCCTACGCCGGGATCATCGAGGCGGCCAGGAACGAAAAAGCCGACATCATCGGCCTCAGCGGCCTGATCACCCCGTCCCTGGAGGAAATGGCCGTCGTCGCCAAGGAAATGGAGCGCGCCGGCCTGACCGCGCCGCTGCTGATCGGCGGGGCGACCACCTCGAAGGCGCATACGGCGGTCAAGATCGCCCCCAACTATTCGGGGGTAACGGTGCAGGTGGCCGACGCTTCCAGGGCCGTCGGCGTCGTTTCCAACCTGCTCAGCGAGACGCAAAGGGACGGTTTCGTCGCTTCCGTCAACGAGGAACAGAAGGCGCTGCGACAAAGCCACGCCGCACGCGGTGAAAAAAAACAACCCTCCATCGCCGAAGCGCGTTCGGCCAAACAACGCATCGACTGGAACCTTTACACGCCGCCCCGCCCTGCTTTTCTCGGCCTGAAGACCTTTAATGATTACGACATGGCGATAGTCGCCGGGTACATCGACTGGACGCCGTTTTTTCGCGCCTGGGAGATGAAAGGCGTCTATCCGGCCATCCTTGATGATCGCCGGGAGGGAGAGGCGGCGCGCTCTCTGTTCAACGACGCCAAAGCCATGCTGAAACTCATTATTGATGAAAAATGGCTTACCGCCCGAGGCGTCATCGGCTTCTTCGCCGCCGCCGCCGCCGGCGACGATGTAAAAATATTTACCGATGAATCCCGCTCCAGGGTTCTTGCCGTCATCCCCTTTCTCCGTCAGCAGATGGCGAAAAGCGAAAGCCGCGCCAACTTGTGTCTGGCCGACTTCATCGCCCCTGATGACTATATCGGCGGCTTCGCCCTTACCGCCGGCTGCGGCGTTGACGCGCATGTCGCCGCCTTTACAAGGGACAACGATGACTACCGCGCCATCCTGCTCAAAGCCCTGGCTGACCGTCTGGCCGAGGCCTTTGCCGAGCATATGCACGAGCGGGTGCGCAGGGAGTTCTGGGGCTACGCGCCCGACGAAAATTTGAGCAACGAGGAGCTTGTCAAAGAGGTCTACCGGGGCATACGCCCGGCGCCCGGCTATCCGGCCTGTCCCGATCACACCGGCAAGGCATTGCTGTTCAAGTTGCTGGATGCCGAGAAAAACACCGCCATAACCCTGACCGAAAATATGGCGATGACGCCTTCGGCTTCCGTTTCCGGCTATTATCTGGCTCACCCCGACGCCCGCTATTTCGGCGTCGGCAAGGTGGCGAAAGATCAGGTCGAGGACTACGCCCTGCGCCGGGGCGTAAGCGTTGAGGAAGCCGAGAAATGGCTGGCGCCCAATCTGGCATATGAGCGTTGAACAACGATCCGCTTTTGTTTAGAACCTCTATCCAACAACCCGCTAAAAGGATGCTCCCATGAAGAAGATACTCGCCGCCGTCGCCGTTCTGCTCGTCGCTTTTCCGGCTTTCGCCTCGGAAATGAAGGTGGAAGACATGAAGGTCGGAGCCGGCAAGGAGGCCATTCCCGGACATAAAGTCACCGTCCATTACACCGGCTGGCTCACCAACGGCCAAAAGTTCGACAGTTCCCTGGATCGCGGTCAGCCCTTCACTTTCAATCTCGGCAGCGGCGAGGTGATCCAGGGCTGGGACAAGGGCGTCGCCGGCATGAAGGAGGGCGGAACCCGCCGTCTGACCATTCCGCCCGCAATGGGCTATGGCGACCGCGCCGCCGGTTCCATCCCGCCCGCCTCGACGCTGATTTTTCAAGTCGATCTGCTGAGGGTTCAGTAATTCGCACAAGAGGCAAGATGCCCAAGAACGAACACAATCTTTTTCTTTTTCGGCCACATTCACTCCTTATATGACACCCGAGAACAAACTTGTTGTATATTGGAGATCATTGTCCCATGGAGACTTTCGCCGTGAATCAGGTAAGCGCCATTGTCACCCTCCGTCGCTCGGCTTTAGTTAAGGTAGCCGCTGTTGTCATGGCTCTGGCCATGCCGATGGCGCCGTCGGCGGCTCAGGCCAAGGCGACGCCCGACGGCTTTGCCGATATGGCCGAAAAGCTGTTGCCGGCGGTGGTCAACATTTCCACCACCCAGGTGGTCGAGGGCCATGTCGGCCCCGAGATGCCGCAGCTTCCCCCCGGCTCGCCGTTCGAGGAGTTCTTCAAGGACTTCTTCGAGCGCAACCGTCCGCAGGGCGAGCAAGGCGGACCGGGCGGACAGCCCAACCGTCAACGCAAGGCGACTTCCCTGGGGTCCGGGTTTTTCATTGACGCCAAGGGCCATGTGATCACCAACAATCATGTGATCGCCGACTCCGACGAGATCACCGTCATTCTTCAGGACAACACCCGGCTCAAGGCCGAGGTTGTCGGCCGCGATCCCAAGACCGACATCGCGGTGCTTAAGGTCGATCCGATAGAAGGCATGGTCCATGCCGACTTCGGCGAATCAGATGACGCCAGGGTCGGCGATTGGGTAATCGCCATCGGCAACCCCTTCGGCCTGGGCGGCACGGTGACCGCCGGCATTATCTCGGCCCGCCATCGCGACATTAATTCAGGCCCTTATGATGATTTCATCCAGACCGACGCCTCCATCAACCGGGGCAATTCGGGCGGCCCCATGTTCAACATCGAAGGCAAGGTCATCGGCATCAATTCGGCCATCTACTCACCGTCGGGAGGAAGCGTCGGCATCGGCTTCGCCATTCCCAGCGCCACCGCCGAATCGGTGATCAAGCAGTTGATCAAGCACGGCAAGGTGCGGCGCGGCTGGCTGGGCGTCCACATCCAGGCGGTAACTCCCGAGATTGCCGAAACTCTCAATCTGGAAAAGGCCGAGGGCGCCCTGGTCGCCAGCATCATCAAGGACGGCCCCGCCGAGAAATCCGACATCAAGCCCGGCGATGTCATCACCGGCTTTGACGGCAAACGGATAAAGGAAATGCGTAAGTTGCCGCGCATTGTCGCTGAAACCGACATTGATAAAAAGGTGAAGGTGGATTTGTGGCGCAACGGCGCGAAAATGGTGGTCGAAGTAGACATCGGCAAGCTTGACGACGCCGAACCCAAGGTGGCGTCAAAGGACGCCGGCCCCGAGCCTAAGGCCGAAAAGGAAACCAAAATTGACGCCCTGGGAATGACTATGTCCGCCGTCAGCAGCGCCATGCGCGAGCGTTTCGGCATCGGCGGAGAATCAAAGGGCGTGGTGGTGACCGCCGTTGACGAAGCCGGACCCGCCGCCGAAAAAGGCATCCAGCCGGGCGATCTGGTGGTCGAAATCAGTCAACAGGAGGTAACTTCTCCCTCTGAAGTCGTCGCCAGGATAGAAGAAGCCGTCACCGCCAAGCGCAAGACGGTGTTGCTTCTCGTTGAAAGCCAGGGCGGTCTGCGCTTCGTGGCGTTGAAGCTTGGGAAGGGCTGACCTTTCTTTCGTTCATTACGATATCAACCGGCGGGGCGGTAACGGCTCCGCCGGTTATCATGGCTTTTTCAAAATATAGGTTGTAAAGTCCGTTTTTTTATACTTTAGGGTCGTTCAGGCCATGGCCTTGCCCTCCATCAATAAACAGGAACTGCTGTCTACCCATTTCCTGTTCCGCGATATGGATGCGGCGGTAATCGAGCGCATTGCCAAGCTGGGCGTCACCCGCAAACTGGCCGCCAACGAGGTGTTGTTTCTGAAAGGCGATCCCGGCGACGCCCTCTACGGCGTATTGTCGGGCGAAATCAAAGTCAGCATATCCTCGCCCGACGGCAAGGAAGTCATCCTCAGCATCCTTGAACCGGGCGGCGTTTTCGGAGAAATAGCCCTGCTTGACGGCATGCCGCGAACGGCCAACGCCTCCGCCATGCAGCCTACCGAACTGTTCAAGATACACCGTCGGGAATTCATTGAATTTTTGGGAGGCAACCCCAGTCTGGCCGCTCACCTGCTGAAGATGGTCTGCGCCCGCGTCCGCTCATCCAACGAGTTCGTCGAGGACTACGTTTTCCTTGAACTGTCCGAGCGGCTGGCCAAACGCTTATTAAGCCTGTGCAAATTCCACAGTGAACATGAAACCGACAATAAGCCGGTGGAATTGCGGATTTCCCAGGTGGAACTCGGACAGCTTATGGGAACTTCCCGCGAGGCCGTCAACAGGCAGCTTCAACAATGGCGCAAGCTGGGATGGATCGAGATGAACAAGGGACGGGTCACCATTCATTCGCTCAACGACCTGCAAAAATTCGTCGCCGCCGAAGCATAATTAATAGAAATGGCGACCCCGGCAGGGCTCGAACCTGCAACATCCAGCTTAGAAGGCTGGTGCTCTATCCTGTTGAGCTACGGGGCCGGGCGGCAAATTATTTAACCTGATGGAAGCTGAAATTATCGGCGTAATTCTTTATCAGGAAACGTCCGGCGGCAGATTCGCGCACCTGATAGGACAGGTTATTCCGCTCGGCAAAGGCGACGGCCTGATCCTTGCTTTCAAACTTCAGGCGCACCTGACGGCGCGTATCCGGCGATCCCACCCATCCCATCAGAGGATCGATATAATCGGCGGCGGCGGGTTCGTACTCCAGGACCCATTTGCGGGCGCGCGACGGCCCGGTCTGCATGGCGGACGGCGCCGGTTGATAAATGCGTACTTCAGTCATAGGCGAATCTCCAGCCGTCGTAACTCTTTGTTAACGTTGGTCGGGGAGACTGGATTCGAACCAGCGACCCTCTGCTCCCAAAGCAGATGCGCTACCAGACTGCGCCACTCCCCGTGGGGTGAGAAAGTAAGACGATAGATGATTTTCCGCAAGTCCGCCGCCGATCAAGGAAGGAGAAACAATATGTCACGCTTCGTCATAGTCCTGTTCGTCATGACCTTCGTGTCATTACCGGCTGACGCGCAGTCCCTCTGCGCCACGCGCCTTGATATCATCGACAAGCTGTCCAGCCGCTACTCGGAAGCCCCGACCGCCATCGGCCTTGCCGACAACGGAAGCGTAGTCGAAGTCTTTTCCTCGACGACGGAAAGCTCATGGACCATCATCGTCACTACGCCCGACGGCATAAGCTGCCTGCTGGCTTCCGGAGAAAATTGGGAATCGAGGCCGCAAATAGCCCAGAGAAACGGGGCCTGAGCGATCAGTCTATTTTGCTTGCGATGTAAAAATGGGGTGTTCCACGCTATCCCCTGCTTCAATCCCCAGCCGCTTCGCCGTTCCGGCGTTGACCTCCAGCACCGCGCGCGCCGGCCCGGACGAGGTAATTTTCGCCGGCGACAAAGGCGTCGTGTCGCGGGCAATATTGATAATTCTGCCGTCGTCGGCGATGAACATAATATCCAGCGGCAAATAAGTATTCTTCATCCAGAAGAAAATCGGTTGAGCAGCCTCAAAATCAAATAACATTCCGGCGTCGGACGCCAAGCGGCGGCGGTTTTGTAGCCCTTGACTCCTCTGCGCCGCGCTTACCGCCAGCTCGACGGTGAAGACATGGCGTCCGCCGGCGCTTGCCACGACAAGACGAGAAGTTTCGAACCCCCCGTCTTTGCCGAAAGAAGGGACGGCGCAGAAAAGCAGCAACAGACCGGAAATAACAAGCGCCTTAGAACGCATCAGGATGCCAGCCGACCACGGCGGCCATTACGGCAAAGCCCACCACATAGGCCACGGCCACATGCCAGCCGTGGCGCAGCCAGAGACCGACCGACTTCGCCTCGGGATACATGTTAGAGAGCGCCACGCCGGCCGAGGAGCCGAACCAGATCATCGAGCCGCCGAAACCGACCGCATAGGCAAGGAATCCCCAATCGTAGCCGCCCTGCTTGATGGCCAGCGCCGTCAGCGGGATGTTGTCAAAGACGGCGGAAACGAAGCCCAGCCCCAGCGTCGTCACAGACGAGGCCGACGGCAACTGTTCCACCGGCATCATCGAGGCGCTGAGAACCAGAGATAGCAGGAACATCGTGCCTTTGGCCGTTTCCGGCATCACTTCCCAGTCAGGCCGCCGCCACCATACGGACGCCAGAATCGCCACCCACACCGCTACCCCGATGAAGGGGAAATGATCCGCCATGGTCTTGAACTCGATATTCACAACCATATTGGTGATAATGGCCGACGCCAGAATAACCGCGATGACGCCGACCCGCGTCCAGTCGATATGGGCATGCTCATGGCTGTGCTTCAGAATCGGCGAGTAGGCGTGTTGCTGTTTGGCGCCGACCACCCCGACAACAAGCAGCGCCGCCGCCGCTCCCACATAGGCGGGGATCACCTCCAGCGGCGACACTCCGGAAATCCACATCATGGTCGTCGTCGTGTCGCCGATCACCGACCCCGCTCCGCCGGCATTGGCGGCGGCGACGATGGCGGCGAGGTAGCCGATATGCACCTTGGCCCGAAACAACTGGTGCGCCATGGCGCCGCCGATCAGGGCGGCGGCAATGTTGTCGAGAAAGCCGGAAAGCACGAACACCATCACCAGCATGACAAAGCCGCCTTTCCAGTCGCCCGGCAGGAATTTCGGCAGTTTTATCGGTATGTGGCTTTTCTCAAAATGGCGGGAGAGCAGCGCAAACCCCATCAGCAGACAAAAGAGGTTGGCGATCGTTACCCATTCGTGTCCGAGATGACTGATAAGGCCGTTTACCCCGACGCCGGTCTTAAAGCCGGTGAACAGAATTTTATAACCGGAAATAGCGACAAGTCCGGCGAGGGCCACAAGCAGCGTGTGTCTGTGAAAAAGCGCCACGCCGAGCAGGGTGACGGCGAACAGATAAAAATCGATGGAAATACCGAAAAGGCCAGGGTCCAAAGCGCAGCCTCCCGCCTTACAAAATATTCAGGCCGTCGCCCCGGCTGTTGCTTTCTTGACGCGGCGCTTGACGCGACGCTTGAGGCGTTGCGCTTCCTCCGTCAACTTGAGGTTGCTGGTGCCCAGCAGGTAGGCGTCCAGCCCTCCCTTGTGCTCAATGGAACGAAGCGTGTGATTGCACAGGCGCAGATTTACCGACGCGCCCAGCGCTTCGCTGAGAATTGAGTGGAGTTGCAGGTTGGGAAGATAGCGCCGCCGGGTCTTGTTGTTGGCGTGACTCACTTTATTGCCGGCTTGTACGCCCCTGCCGCTAAGATCGCACCGTCTGGCCATGATACCATTTCCTTTAAACAACATTCCGGGGCTACGGTCCCGGTAGAGGGCGGTTTGTAGGCAAAGGAGCGCCAAAGGTCAAGGGAAATGGAAATTCCCCGTTACTCCACGGTCACGCTCTTCGCCAGGTTTCTCGGTTGATCGACGTCGGCGCCCCTGATTACCGCCGTATGGTAGGCCAGCAGTTGCACCGGAATGGCGTTAAGGATGGGGGAGACGAAGGGGTCCACCCTGGGCAGGATAATTGTCGCGGCGGCCAGCTTGCCCAGTTTTTTAGCGCCTTCGGGGTCGCTGATAAAGATGACCCGCCCGCCACGGGCGATGACTTCCTGCATGTTGGACGCGGTCTTGTCAAACAGCTCGTCGGAAGGGGCGATAACGATTACCGGCACGGTCTCGTCGATAAGGGCGATGGGGCCGTGTTTCATTTCGCCGGCGGCGTAACCCTCGGCATGGATATAGGATATTTCCTTGAGTTTAAGGGCGCCTTCCAGGGCGATGGGATAGTTGGCGCCGCGCCCCAGGTACAGCACGTCGCGGGCCTCGGCCACCTCGCGGGCCAGTTCGCGCAGATGATTATCGTGGTTCAGCACTTCCGCCGCCCGCGCCGGGGCTTCGGTGAGGCAGCGGGAAAGACGAGACTCCGTTTTGCGGTCGATCTCGCCCCGCACCCTTGCCACGGCGATGGTGAGACAGGCCAATACCGTCAACTGGGTGGTGAAGGCCTTGGTCGAGGCGACGCCCACCTCGGGACCGGCGTAGGTTTTCAGCACCGCGTCGGATTCCCGGGCGATGGTGCTTTCCGGCACGTTGACGATGGAAAGGATATGCTGGTTTTGGGCGCGGGCGTAGCGCAGCGCCGCCAGGGTGTCGGCGGTTTCTCCCGACTGGGAGATGAACAACGCCGCGCCGTCCTTGGGCATGGAGGCGCCCCGATAGCGGAATTCGGAAGCGATATCCACCTCTACCGGGATGCGGGCGATGCCCTCCAGCCAGTACTTGGCGACCATGGCGGCGTAAAACGAGGTGCCGCAGGCGACCAACGTCAGTTTGGAGGCTTTGGCCAAATCGAAGGGAAGCTCCGGCAGAGTCACCGAACCCGACGCCGGGTTGATGAAGCTGTGCAGGGTGTCGCCGATCACCTGGGGCTGTTCATAGATTTCCTTGAGCATGAAATGGCGATAACCGGCCTTGCCGATGGCGGCGCCGGATAAATTGGTCAGACTGACGTTACGCTCTACCCGGTTGTCGTCGGCGTCGTAGACGACGGCGGTCGTCGCGGTGATCACCGCCCAATCGCCGTCGTCCAGGTACATGATTTTCTTGGTCAGCGGCGCCAGCGCCAGGGCGTCGCTACCCAGATATGTCTCGCCGTCGCCGAAGCCGACGGCCAGCGGGCTTCCCTGTCGGGCGGCGATCATCAAATCCGGCTCGCCGGCAAAGATGATGCCCAGCGCGAAAGCTCCCTTCAGACGTTTCAGCGTCAGCGCGACGGCCTCGACCGGCGTCTTGCCGTCTTCCATATGCCATGAGATCAAGTGGGCGACCACCTCGGTATCGGTATCCGAGACCAGCACATGGCCGTGGGATTCAACCTCGTCGCGCAGCTCCTGAAAGTTCTCAATGATGCCGTTATGGACCACCGCCGTCTTGTCGGTGGCGTGGGGATGGGCGTTCTTCTCGTTGGGCGCGCCGTGGGTGGCCCAGCGGGTGTGGCCGATGCCGGTCTTGCCGGACAAGGGGGACGCCTTCAGCAGCTTTTCCAGATTGATCAGCTTGCCCTCGGCGCGGCGGCGTTCGATGCCGCCGTCGTTGAGGGTGGCGATGCCGGCTGAATCATAGCCCCGGTATTCCAGCCGCTTTAAGGCTTCGAGAAGCAGCGGCGCCGCTTCCGCCTTGCCGACGATGCCGATAATGCCGCACATGGACGATCAGCCTTTTTTCATTTTTTTAGAAGTCTTTTGCCGGCGATAGTTTCCGGCGCCGTCCTTGATATTTTTTTGTTCGGCGCGGGTCAGCGCCAACGAGTCGGCGGCCACGTCCCTGACGATGACGCTTCCCGCGCCGATGACGGCGCCGTCTCCCACCTTGACCGGAGCCACCAGGGCGGTGTTGGAGCCGATAAAAGCGCCGGCGCCGATGTCGGTGTGGTGTTTGCTGAAGCCGTCGTAATTGCAGGTGATGGTTCCGGCGCCGACGTTGGCGCTTTCTCCCACCCGCGCATCGCCGATATAGCTGAGATGGTTGACCTTGGCCCCGGACTCGATGACGGCGTTCTTGATCTCGACGAAGTTGCCGATATGGGCGTTCCCGGCAATGCGGGCGCCGGGCCGGAGGCGGGCGAAGGGGCCGACGACGGCGCCGTTGCCGACGGTTGCTCCCTCGATATGGCAAAAGGAGCGAATTTCCACATTGTCGCCGATGGTGACGCCGGGGCCGAAAAATACGTTGGGGCCGATGGTGACGTCGCGTCCGATCCTGGTGTCATAGCTGAAATAGACGGTCTTAGGGTCGATCAGGGTAGCGCCGCCGGTCATCGCCGCGTCCCTGAGATTGCGCTGAAGGATGGCCTCGGCCTGGGCCAGCTCGGCGCGTGAGTTGACGCCGACCAGTTCGTCCTCGGCGCCGTCGCCCTTTAATTCCACCATGCCGCAGCGCCAACCTTGAGCGCGGGCCAGGGCGATTATGGCGGTAAGGTAGTATTCGCCCTTGGCGTTATCCTTGCCGATCTTGTTGACCAGCCCGGCCAGCCGCTTGCCGTCAACGGCCATGGCGCCCGAGTTGCACAGATTTATTTTCGCCTGTTCGGGGGAGGCGTCGCCGGCCTCGATAATAGCCTCAACGCCGTCGGCGCCGGCGATGATGCGCCCGTAAGCGCCGGGATCGTCGGGGCGAAAGCCCAGCAGCACCGCCGCCGGATCATGCCGGGAACGCCGCTTCGCAATCAGTTTTTTCATGGCGGACGCCGACAGCAACGGCGTGTCGCCGTAGAGAATCAGCACGTCGCCCGTGAAGTTTCCCAGCGCCGTTAATGCCGTCTTCACGGCGTGGCCGGTGCCGAGTCGTTGTTTTTGCACCACCGTAAGATGGGGGGCGACGGCCTTAACCGCCTCATCCATACCGGGAGCGATCACCACCACTGTTTTTTCGGGCTTAAGCCCGGCGATAGTCGCCGTCAGGCGGGCGATCATCGGCTGCCCGGCCAACGGATGCATGACTTTGGGACGCGCCGACTTCATGCGCGTTCCCATGCCGGCGGCGAGGACGATGACGGCGGTTTTTCTATTGGTCATATTTTAAGCTGTCGTCTGAAGAAGGGGAGACGGCTCGGAACTTGCCATATAGCGACGCCCCCCGCCAAGTCAAAGATTGTTGCGGAGTTTTACAGTAGAGGCTTTCTTGACAGAAAGCGACGCAGCGTCATATATGGCCTTCCCTTAATCACAAAAGGGCGCGTAGCTCAGCGGGAGAGCACTCGCTTCACACGCGAGGGGTCGCTGGTTCAATCCCAGCCGTGCCCACCATTTAATCAGAACATTATCCGATCCGATTTGCCGCGCGGTGAACAGTGACCGCTTCCTCCTGTTCCGTCTCCTCCAGGTATTCGACAATTTCTTTAATGGCGGCGGCAATCTCGGGCAGAAGCACGTTCTCCAGCGCCCGGGCGCGACGCTCCGTCTCGCGGTATTCCTCGGCCAGACGGTTGAGCGTGAGATGGAGTCCGGCCAGTTCCGCCGCCGAGGCGATAAGCTCGGCAAACAGACGGGCCGTATGACGCGCCTCCGGGGAGGGGTTGACGGCGTCGTCGGAAGCCGCGACCGGAGCGGCGGGGGTAAGGCCGGCGTCCACGGTCTCCACTCCGAGAAAGCGGTATTTTTTGAGATTAAGGCGGGTTTCCGCCATATCAAGGGCAGGGTAGACAAAGAGACCCTCCAGCCCGTGCCGGCCGCCGGCGTGCGCCAGCATCCGCCCCGCCTCGTCATGAATTGCGCCGTAGTCGGTTCGCGCCTTGCGGTAACGGTCAAGCCGGCGCAGCAACTCACCCGCAAGCTGCATGCGCTTTTCGTCCAGTAATTCGTAGCCTTCCTCGATAAGCGCGCGCTCATCCCGAAGGTCTATCGCCGTGCTGCGGTTGGGCGAAATTTCCCGTCCCTGGAAGCGCATTCTACCCTCCGCTTCGGCCTTCGCCGAGATAACGGGCGATCTGGGCGTCGCTCAGACGGTTAAGTTCGCCGCGAGGCAAAAGACGCAACACCTCCCAGCCGACGGCCATGCTCTCTTTCAGGGTGCGCGGCTGTTCCTGGCTCACCAGGCTGCGCTCGAAATGATCGCCGAATTCCAGGAAGCATTGGTCAACCGGAGACAAACCGGCCTTGCCCACTACGCTGGCCAGCACCCGCACACGCGCCGCCCGGGCATAGGCCGCGAAAAGCTGGTGGGCCAGCGCCGGATGATCGGCGTCCGTGTAGCCCGCTCCCACTCCGTTGTCCATAAGGCGGGAAAGACTGGGCAGCACATTGATCGGGGGCGATATGCCGCGATGGTGGAGCCTGCGATCCAGCACAATTTGGCCTTCAGTGATGTAGCCGGTAAGGTCGGGGATAGGATGCCCGATATCGTCGCCGGGCATGGTAAGGATGGTCAGTTGGGTCACCGTGCCGGGAAGGCCCTTTATCGCTCCCGCCCGCTCGTAGAGACCGGCCAGATCCGAGTACATGTGGCCGGGATAGCCCTTGCGGCTGGGCACTTCGCCATGGCTGGCCGAGACCTCGCGCAGCGCCTCGCAGTAGTTGGTCATGTCGGTCATGATGACAAGAACATGGCGCCCCTCGACAAAGGCAAGATATTCGGCGGCCGTCAATGCGTAACGCGGCGTCAACAGCCGCTGGGCGCTCGGCCGGCCGGCGAGGTTAAGGAAGATGACGGTATGCTCAAGCGCTCCTGTCTCCTCCATGGCGTTTTTGAAGGTCTCCGCCGTGTCGTGCGGTATGCCGATGCCGACGAAGACGATGGCGAACGCGCCGGCGGCGGCGCCCAGCAGACGGGCATGCTTTGCGATATCGATGGCAAGACGGTCGTGCGGTAGGCCGCCGCCTGAGAAGAGCGGCAACTTCTGGCCCCGCACCAGGCTGTTCATCAGGTCAATGGCGGTGATTCCGGTTTCGATGAAATCAACGGGAGTGGAGCGGAAGGCCGGGTTGATGGCAAGCCCGTCGATGCGCATGCGGCGATGCGCCGCGACAGGCGGCCCGCCGTCAAGGGGGCGGCCGACGCCGTCAAAGACGCGGCCCAGAAGCCCCGGCCCTACGGCAAAATGCAGCGGCTCGGCCATGAAGCGTACGCATGTGTCGCAAAGACCGAGGCCTGCCGTTGATTCCAGCACCTCGATGCCGATTGTTTTCTCATCCAGCACGGCGACGCGCCCGAGGCGGCGCATTCCGTCGTTCCCGATGACCTCCACCGCCTCGTTGAGGCCTACGTTCAGGGTGCGCCTCAGGAAGATGAGCGGTCCATCGATGGCGACGCCGGTTCCCTCGGCAAGAAGTTCAACCTGCATGACCGGCCTCTGTCTTCGGAAGCAGGGCAAAGGCGTCGTCCAGCCGCTTCCAGAGCGCCTGATAATCGGGAAGCCTCTCCTCCCCCATATCCTCTCCCATGCGCAGCAGGGCGCGGAAGATCGGCATTTCGGCAAGTTCCGCCGGTGACGAGCCTGTCGTCAAAGCCTCCTTGGCCCGCTCCATGTAGCGCACGATGATCCGAAGCATGGCGGTTTGGCGGGCGGGCGAGCAGTAGCGGTCGGTCGCGGAGGTGGCCATCTGGCGGAGAAAGCCCTCATTGACCAATTCGGCAAACAGCAACACGAGCTGCTGCTCGGGCGGCAGGGAGTCCTTGCCGACTATACGGGCCAGACGTTCGATGCGGTTCTCCTCATCAAGAAGCGCCAGCAGTAGCCGGCGATGCTCCTTCCAATCGGGGTTGCCTTGCCGCTGCCACCATCCGGACTGAGTATCGGCATCCTCGGAATAAGACTGCAAGGGGTGGATGGCGGGATAGAAGCGGGCCTGAGCGCGGATGATATCCAATCCCCAGAAACAGCGGACATAGCGCTTGGTATGAGTGGTGACAGGCTCCGAAAAGTCGCCGGCCGGAGGGCTTACCGCGCCGATGATGGTAAGCGATCCCTCGTCGCCGGCGAGGGTTTGCACATGGCCTGCGCGTTCGTAGAACTCGGCAAGTCTTGAACTCAGGTAGGCCGGATGTCCTCCTTCGCCGGGAAGCTCGCCCAACCGCCCCGACACCTCGCGCAGCGCTTCCGCCCAGCGGCTGGTGGAGTCCGCCATGAGAGCCACATGCAGTCCCTGATCGCGAAAAAATTCGCCCACCGTTACGCCGGTGTAGATGCTCGCCTCACGCGCCGCCACCGGCATGTTGGATGTGTTGGCTATGATAAGGGTGCGCTCCATGAGGCGGCGGCCTGTGCGCGGGTCTTCAAGTTCTCCGAACTCACGGAGCACCTCCGCCATCTCGTTGCCGCGCTCCCCGCAGCCGACATAGATAATTACATCGGCGTCCGACCATTTGGCCAGGGTCTCCTGCAACACCGTCTTGCCGGTGCCGAAGCCGCCGGGCAGCATGGCGCGGCCGCCGCGCGCCACGGGAAAGAGGGTATCGATGATCCGTTGTCCGGTGATGAACGGCAAGGAAGGCGACAAACGGCGGGAAACGGGGCGCGGTCGCCGCACCGGCCAAGTGTGTGACATGCCGAGCGCGAGCGGCTCTTTGCCGCCGTCGGCGGGAGCCAGACGACAAAGGGTTTCGGTCTTCTCATATTCTCCCTCGGCGGCGATCCATGAAACAAGGCCCTTCATCTCCGGCGGCGCCGGACAGCGCAACCGGCGGGCGGCGTCCATAACCTCGCCGAAGGGAGCGCCGGACGCCAGTTCGTCGCCCTCCTTGACCAACGGACGGAAAAAGAAGCGGCGCGACGGCTCCGGAAAACCGCCCGGCCGCACGAAGGCTTCGGCATTCTTCACATCGAGCGGACGAAGAAGGCCGTCAAAGATGCCCCCGAGAAGTCCGGGTCCCAGGCGCACGGAAAGGGGCCTCCCCGTTCCACGCACCGGATGTCCGGGGCGGAGTCCGGTGGTGTCCTCGTAAACCTGGGCGACGATCTCGCCTTCCTTGATGCGGATCACCTCGCCGAGCAGGCCCTTCTCTCCCACGGCGAGGGACTCATGCACATGAAAGGGGCCGTTAACGCGCGCACGGAGCACCGGACCGCCGATCCAGCTTATGACGGCGTCGCTCACGGGGCGCCTTCCCGTTCACGGGAGACGGCCAGGATATCGCCGAGGAGCAACCCCTCAATGCCGGAACGGTTTACAAGCAGACCCTTCACGGTGCCGTCAAGGCGGGCGCCTTCGGTTGTCATGACAAGTCCCGCCTTGATGGATGAACCGACGGCAAAGAGAGGCGACCTTTCCGCATGCGCCGTGATGCGGGGAAGGTAAATGGATAACTCGTTCGTATCCCAGTCTGCGGGGTGCTCGATGCGCCAGACGCCCGGAAGCAGATGGTCAAGCGCGTGTTCCACCAGCGAGTCGAGCCACAACCGCCGCGTCTTTTGGTCCGCCCAGCGGCGGTGCAAAGCTTCCACCAGCCGCTCCCAGGCCCCTGAAAGGGCTTCCAGTTCATTCTCTTGCCGCTTCTGACGGCGGGCAGTCTCGATTCTCGCCCGCACGACCTCAATCTCGCGTTCGGCGCGACGGCGTTCGTCAACGACGGCGTGATGCACATTAAGACGCGCTTCGCGATGCGCCTGGCGGACGATGCAAAGAGCCTCCTTCTTTGCCGATTCCGTGATATCCCGGCAACTCGCCGCCTCGTGGCTCCGCACGCGCTCCAGGAGCGCGTTGACGCGGGCATCGTCATCATCTTGGGTTATGTTCATAATTCCAAACCCAGAATCCGGCGCAGGTCATGTTCCAGATCGGGCGGCGCGACGCGGTTGCGGCAGTCGGGGACGATGGCGATCAGCGGTCGTCCCGCCCTCAGCGCCCCCTTCAGATGGGCTTTTCCGATGCGCCCCGCCGCATCCGCAGTGAGCAGCACAAGATCGGTTTCGCTCCGCAGGGCAAGGAAGCTATCCTCGACGTCGTCCGGCTCCGGCACAAGAACCTCGGCGCCGGCCAGACGGAAGCCCGCCGCGCTCACCTCGTCGCCGATAAACACAACCACGGCCACGTCAACCGGCCCGGTCAAGGATGAGAATGGCGATGACAAGACCGTAGATGGCGATGCCTTCCGCCAGGCCGACGAAGATGAGCAAGCGTCCGAGGAGTTCCGGTTTCTCGGCAATGGCGCCCACCGCAGCGCTCCCCACCATGGCCACCGCGTACCCGGCGCCCAGCGCCGCGAGACCGGAGGAAACTGCCGCGCCCAGGAAAGCCCATTGCACAATGCCGGGGTCTATGGCGCCGCCGGCTACCGCCGCTTCGGCGGCCAGCACCTTCGGCGCCACGACCAGGACGAACAAGGGCAGAAAAAGAACGATCCCGATGACAATGGATCCGGTAATAAATAATTTAGAAGCATTCATATGGCGCTCCCTCCATAAAGCTGGGGCCGGTGGGTGGGCGGCGACAGGGCGCGAAAGGGACGCCCGTCGGCGCGAAAAAAGCGGATAAAAAACTCAAAAAGCAGAAGACGGGTAGTCTGGATTCCCGTCACTACCCCCTCAAGAACGATGATGAAGATATTGCCGAGAACAAGAACCGTCCAGAAGCCCGCTCCCGGCCCGGCGGCGTCGGCAAGCGCCAGCACGGCGGCGGAAAGCCCGGCATGGGCGATGGCGAAGGCGCCGACGCGCAGGAAGGAAAGCGTGTTTACCGCCAACTGGAAAAGTGTCTCCGCCGCCTCGCCCAGTCCATAAAGCAATGCCTCCCCCAGCCGCCGCCGTGGAGACGCAACGGCATGTCCGGCCAGAAACCAAAGCACGCCCGAAACGACTATCCATATGGCGGAAGGCTCAAGCGGCGACGCAAGCAGACCGAGATAAGCCGCCAGCAATCCGCCGGAGGTGGTGAGCCAGTCCAGCCCTTCGCCCCGCCAGCGCGCCTGCATGAGGTCAAGAAGAATGCCGGCAATCAGAATGACGGCGCCGGCAAGAAGCGTGAAAGCCAGCAGGGCCGCCGGCCGGCTTAAAGGATCAAGCCAAAGGGCGGGAAGAATGTCATCACGGGCAAAGACGCTGCCGAAGAGCAATCCGAAAAGGATAGAGCATGCTCCTCCGGGAACGAGCAGGGAAAGCAGAGGCAGGCGGCGGCGCAGAACGAGGCCGGCAACCAATAAAACGGCTCCCTGGCCGACGTCGGCGAACATGCAGCCGAAAAGGAGCGGCGCGAAAAACGCCACGAGAAGGCTGGGATCGGCATGGTCGGCGCCGGGCGCCCCGAGAAGACCGGCGAAAGCCTCAAACGGCCGCACCCATGCGGGATTGGAGAAAATTATCGGCGGCTCTTTTCCCGCCGGAGGAGTGCGGGTCGCCATCAGGACGGCGGGCAACCGGCAATGGTTCAGGAAGGCGCCCAGGCGCCGGCCGGCGAAATCGTCGGACCATCCCGTGATCCGGGCGAACTGCCCGGTGATGGGCGTTTCCTGGCTGTGATCGGTGAACCAATGCAGACGCTCCATGTCTCCCAACGCGGTAGACAGTGAATACTTCTCGTTGAGACGCCGGAGTTTATCCGCCGCTGTTCGGCGGGAGGCGTCGATCATGGCGAGGCTCGTGTCGATGGTCGTCAGAGTCTCGGCGTTGGCGGGCGGGAGCCATGCGGGGATGGCGATGACGCGGCTCTCGATTATCGCCATCTCGCCCGCAAGCGCGTCCACTGCGTCCGCCGCTCCCAGAACCAAAAGAAAAGCGTCATCTCCCGCCTTCAGGCGCCGCGTCACGAGAGAGGCCGGAATCCTTTCCGGCATCACGCCGTTAGACAGCAGGTAAAGCGCGCTCCTGAGAACGGGACCGCAGGCGGCGAGATGATGCAATTCGGGGAGATGATCGCCGACCTCCATAATGATATGGCGGAGATGTCTGAGGTCGCTCCCTTCACGGCCTGATGATTCGGCATACCGGGTCACGGGACCGGCTTCAGCCGCCCAGCCGCGAATACAAGAAAGCACCCGTTCCATCATTTGCTCGGGGGTCTCGTCCAGATGCGGCGGGCCGAACGCCGGCGCCGGCCAGAAGACGCTATGCCGCCGCGCCGTCTCGGCGAACTCGTCCAGACCCCGGCGCAGAAAGGCAAGATCAAGCCTCGCCATATCCATGGCCGCCGCTTCCAGCTCCACCGATCCGGTGCGCGACAGGCGCTCCAGCACATAGGCAAGCCCGTCACGGGGCGCCAAGAGGCTGAACCAGAAAGCGGGACGCGGCCGTAACATGCTCACTCATTTCTCCTTTTCGGAAAACGAAGGCCCGAACAGGCTGCGGCGGACAAGCCCCCCCCGCAGCCGCTCCAGGTCGAGCGCTACCAGCCCGAGGTGAGCGAAAACGGACGGCGGGCGCTGCGATTCCCTGCGTAAAACGTAAACGAGATCCTTCGCCAACTGATTGCGCGCCGACTCGCTGCCCGCCTCTTCGCTCTCCGCAAGCCGGCTCAGATGGCGGGTGAAGAGCGCAGCGAGATTATCAAGAGCGTGCCGTCGGGTCGGCGTTCGATCCGGCCATAGATCAGCCCAGCGGCAGAGCCAGCCGTCGGCGGGGGAACGGCCCTCGTCGAAGGCGCGGGCGATCGGGGCTAACGGCGATAATTGGAAGGCCTTGCGGCGGTCGGCTGAACTCTTGAAGGCCGCCGGAGCGAGATCATGGTCATCCTGCATCCATTCCGCCACGGGGCGATCACGCAAAAGATGGGAAAGAGCCGGCAGGTCCACCAGCATGGAAACCCAGAGAACGGCCGGGCGCCAAGCCGGCGGCTGCCACGCGGCAACGCGCCTCACATAGGCTTTCCAGTCATAGCGGAGCCGCCGCTCGATATCGTGGCTGCCGGAATCGGCGACAAACGGCCTTACCCACGATTCGAGCGCCGTCGTGCGCGCCACTTCAAGATAGTTGGCCAGACCCTTGCTGGCCTCCATGCGCCGCCAAACGGCTTCGTTCGGGCGCAACCCGTGACGGGCCAGCAACCGGGCCTGACCGTAGGCGAAGCGCTCACGGTCAGCCATGATCGCCGCTCTTTGTGAGGCGCGCCGCCAGACGCTCCACCGCTGCTTCCGGACAATCGGGACGCAGAGCCATGCCTGATATATCGCCTCCGGGAAACGCCGCCTCCCGCCACAAGTCTGCGGAACGGGCTTCTACGGCGTTTTTGCAGCGAATATGGATGGCGGTGATCCGCCGGTGGGCGCGCTCCAGGATACGCCTGGCCAGCCGGCGCGCCTCGTCCGTTTGCGCCTCGTTGCGCTCGCGGCAGTCAAGAATGCGCGCTTCCGCCGCCCGCTCCGCAGCGAGGATTTGATCAATGGGATTATCAAGGTCGGCGTCTTTTCTCTTTTCCATCCTGTCCACCATGCCCCCTTGATGCCCGGTTGACGCCGGCTGAGGCGTCGTTCCAGAAAGGCAATCTTGGCAGTAGTTACGCGCTGAGGCAAGCGTCGACAGTTTTAATGTTGTCAAAATAATAGCATTGAAATCTTCCGGGCATACCCATACAATGTATAGCTATGAAAAACATTAAGCCTTTCAAGCCGAGCGAAAAATTGGCGAAGCAACGGCTTAAGGAGGCTGCCCAAGGCAAACGGCGTTTGCTCTTTTCCCCACACGCCGAATTGCGAATGCGCCAGCGTAAGATCGGGCGCAGGCAGGTGTTGGAAACGCTGGGGCGCGGAACCGTCAGCGAGCCGCTTCATCAGGATATACATGGGGATTGGCGCTGCAACATCAGTTGGTAACATGCGGGGCTGCGCATTACTGTGGGAGCGGTATTCAAGCTGCATGAAAATGGCGAATGGGTAATCATCGCAACGGTATTTGAGGGATAAAGAAATGCTGAAATATGACGATTGCGGGCTGCGGAATATCTGGCTGAAAAACGGCTACCAATATAAGGCAATCAAAGGGCATGGCAAGTGCCTGGAGATAGCCGACATAAACGGGCTGCATCGTTCCATTGCGCACCATTTGGTCAATTACCGCCGGCGATTGTCCGGCGCGGAAATCCGCTTTCTTCGGGTGGAAATGGGCATGTCACAAAAACGACTGGCCGATTGCCTGGGCGTTGATGAGCAGACAATTTCTCTGTGGGAACGAAGCAAACGCCGCCCGACAGTGGCCGCAGAAAGGATGCTGCGCCTGCTTTATCTGGAACATGCTGACGGCAAAACCAAGGTGGCGAAAATGATTGCTCAGTGGAACGACACAGACCGGCAAGAACTGAAAGAAGAAGCTAGGCAAGTATTTCAGGAAACCGATGACGGATGGCGCATGGCGGCCTGACGAGGGGCGCAAGTCGGATCGCCCCCCCCTCACCGGCCAGATTGACGTTCGCGGGGTTTGCGCGTGATTGAAAATAGAGATGCCGCTTGTTGAACCGTCCAATTTGGACTAACATTAGTCCACTTAATCAGAGCGAGGTGCGCCATGCAAACTGTCAACATCCATGAAGCCAAGACTCAATTCTCCCGTTTTGTCGATCAAGCCGAAGCGGGCGAGGAGATTGTGATTGCCCGCGCAGGCAAGCCGGTAGCGCGTCTGGTGGCGTTGGAAACACTCGCCGGCAAGCCGCGCAAGCTGGGGCTGGGCAAGAAACACTTTACCTTCCCTGAACAATTTGACCGCTTGAACGCCGGCGAAATGATCGAGATGTTTGAGCAAGGCAAGTAAATGTCCGCGCATGTTTATTTGCTGGATACCAATGTGTTGCTGGCGGCATTGCTCGCGCCGGAACGCTTGCCGCCGGAAGTGGCGGCAGGTTTAACGGATGCGTCCAATACAGTGTATTTCAGTGCCGCGAGCATCTGGGAGATTGCAATCAAGCGTTCGCTGAATCGGGCGAATTTTGATTTTTCACCCGAGGATATTCATCGGCTGGCGCGGGATACGGGCTTTGCCGAGTTGCGGGTGAATGGGGAGGATTGTTACCCGTTAGTGAATTTACCCTGGCGTCACCGCGACCCGTTTGATCGTTTGCTGGTCGTACAGGCGCAATCGTTGCCTGCCTATTTACTCACCACTGATGGCGTGTTGCGCCAATACTCCGAATTGGTGGTTCACCTGACTTTGAAACCATGAGCGCCCCCCTCTGCCGGACGGCCTGTGATCAGCGAGTCAGCTTGTCAGCGTCGATGTGTTTTCAGCCGTTGTTCGACGAGACCAATCAAATCACCCGCAGGAATGTTCAGTGCGTCGGCGAGACTAAAAATCGTTGCGAGCGCCGGGCCTTTTTCGGCGCGCTCAAGGGCGCTGATATGACTGCGCTCGGTTTCCGCACGTTCGGCAAGTTGGTCTTGCGTAAGCGCCTGCTGCAAGCGTAGTTCCCGCAACACCTCGCCGAATATCGTCGCTGGTAATTTTTTGTCTTTCATGGGTAGATGAGGTTTGCTCAAGCCATCGGGCTTGTCTGCATACGGATGCATGCATCAGGGCGTCAGCTTTTCTGGGGAGAAGACATAATGCTTCAATATCAGAACCGAATCTCTTGGTGCATTGCCATTTTCATGGCAATTTTTCTTTTGCCCTATCAGGCAGTTGCAGATGATATTGCAGAGTCGAACAAATTATTTGTGCAGGCTGCCATATTTGTTCGTCAGGCAGATAATTCGGATAATCCGGTTTTAGCATCGGAGCTTTATACTAAGGCGCTTAGGTTGCTGGCAGAAATTGAAGCCAAATATCCAGGCACTGACTTGGCCGTCAAAATAGCTTCTTATCAGCAAATTGGAGCTATAAGCCGAAATGAAATTGAGAAAAAATTAATCAGTAATATTACAACTTTCAGGCATTCACAGAAAGAAACTGAAGCTCCTCAAATTGCTTCTTCTGCTCCTGTGATTATGCCCATCCCACAACCTCAGGAGCCTATTGTTATTAATAAAGCGAGTAAGTCAGAAATAGGTTCATCTGACAGGAGATATTTTGCACGGCTGGGGGTCGCCCATTCTGCTCCAGAAGACCTAAACGTTGAGCTTAATAAGGAAGACACTCACGGCAAAGCAACACTTTCTGAAAATACCGGTTTTGAGGTGGCCTTGGGGCGAAATGTCGGGTCATCCTTCAAATTTGAATTTGAGTTAGCAAGAAGGAATTTTGACGCCGGAAGCATTGAAGGAACGGTTACGGGAAAAAAACGTGGCTCTGCTGACCCTTCAGGTAATGTTGATTTCTATAACGCGACGCTTGATGGGTATTACGAATTGCCCGTGGCATGGCCCTTCAAGCCATATGTGGGAGGAGGATTAGGGGGAGCGTATGTCAAAGCAAACGATATTTCTGTGCCCCAAAAGAGCGACGCTGGAAAACGTACTTTTAACAATCACGCATGGGTGCCGTCCGGGGCTTTGATGGCGGGAATCAATATGCCCATAAACACAAATCTGGATTTTGATCTGGGGTATAAATACATGATGGTCGGGGATGTTACGGGTACAAGAGAAAACAAGAGCGGCAGTTCGGATATCATCAAGATTCACAACTTTATGGCCGGCTTGCGGTACTACTTTGATCAATGACTATCCGGTTGGCCTGACGGTAATGAAGGTGGCAAAGGAATTGCGTGTTTCCCGCGTCACGCTTTCCAAAGTGCCGGCAGAGCCGGAGCGACAACCGGGTCCGAATATCAGGCCGCTCGACAGGTTGGCCGCATAATTGTTCAAAGCCGCCGCCACCGGCCTGACTCCGGCGGATGTTTCCCACAATTTAACCCCTCCTAACCTCCCCTTCATAAGGCTATCGTATTCACACATCTCAGTTTAAGCCAATTTTCGATTCCGATTCTTGCGCCGCTCATGCGCCACACATTCCAAAAAGAATCGAAAAAGGCCATCAGGGGTTCCATTTCGAATCAAAATCGAAGATGTGTGAATACGATAGCCTTCATAAGGGGAGGATTTTTTTCCCCTCCTTACCAAGGAGGGGAATATTTTCAGCACAGCAAGAAAAAGGGGCTAGACGTTTCCGTCTAACCCCTTGATTTAACTGGCTCCGGCGGTAGGACTCGAACCTACGACATATGGATTAACAGTCCACCGTTCTACCAACTGAACTACGCCGGATTAAAGGCTGGAGGCGCGGACCGGAGTCGAACCGGTGTACACGGCTTTGCAGGCCGCTGCGTAGCCACTCCGCCACCGCGCCGAAACTAATTAACAAATGCGGGGCGCCGCAACAAAAAACCTCACCCTGATAGCGAAGAAGGGGGGGAACTTAGACCTTGCTTCGCCGCCGGTCAAGAAAGCGAAATCTAAACTGAAATCTGAATCAGCTTCGCCGGGCGAGGCCGGGATGCTCTATGACGGTCTTCTTGTCCCAAACGACGTAGAAGCCGTTGCGGAACGGCAAGACAAGGTCGGGCGTAGCGATGGTCGGAACTTTTTCGTAGTAGGTGACCACCTTTCCTTTGTCGAACGCCTGCATCCACCTGGCTTCGTCGTCGGCGATGACGCCTATCGGCTCCATGCGTTTTTCCAGGCGGCCGAGGAAATGAAACTGGCCGTGATACACGCCGAAGAAGGCCAGCGCATATCCCTGACGCTCCCACTCATTCAGGCGCAGCGACATCGGCTTCAGATCATAGGCGGCGGCAAAAACCGGCTTGGCGCTCATGTGCAAAGAGACGACAAGCGCGGTGGAAAGCGCAGACAGCGCCGCCGCCCTTGCCCTTATCGAGGAGGCGGGGATCATGGCGGCGACCGTCCCGGCGGCCAAAACCGGCAGTCCCCACTCGCCAAGCATATCCGCCGTTCCCTGGGGCAGCCTGACGGCCCCGCCGATAAACGGCAGGATGAATATAACGACTCCGCAAAAGACGAAGAACAAGCCGGGGACCATTCGATCAATTTGTCGCTCTTTTCCGGCCGGGTCACTTTTTGAAAGAAGGAACGCGAAAATCAACGCCAGCGCCGGGAAGACGGGCAGCAGGTAATGAAGTTGTTTGCCGCTGATCAGGGAAAACGTCAGGAAGGCCGGCAGAAACCAGGACAGGCAGAACCTGACTCCGCCGTCGTTCATGGCTGCGCGCGAACCCCGCGCCGCTCTCCACAGGGCGGGCCAGACAATCCAGGGCAATATCAGCGGCGACAGCACCGCCAGATACCACCACCAGGAACGCCCGTGGGCGAAAGAATGAACCATCCTTCCTGCCGACTGTCCCCAGAAGATGGCGTCGGCGTAGTCCTCGCCGCCTCTGACGGCGGCGGGGACGGCCCAGGCCAGGGCGATGGCGACGCCCAGCGCCAGCGCCGCCGCCACACCCATATACCATCGTTTCCAGTCCGCCTTATGCCCGCCGGCCAGATATTCTCCCCACAGCGGCGCCAGCAGCGCCGCCGGCAACACATGCGGCAGAATGGCCGGACCCTTGGCCAGCATGCCGACGCCGATGCCGACGCCGAGCGCGGCAAAGCCCTTGAAATAATCGCCGCGCCAGGCCCTGAGCACCCCCAGGAGTCCGACCAGGGCGCAAAAGGCGAGAATCAGATCGAACATGGTCAATGTGGCGAACAGCGACCAAAACAGGCAGCCGGAAAGAATCAGCGGCGCCGTCAGAGCCGACCCGCCGATATCCGGCCACAGCCGCCGCGCCATGCGCGCGGTGAGAAACAGGCTGCCCAGGCCGAAAAACGGCGCCGCCAGCCGAGGCCACCATTCGTTGACGCCGAACGCCGCCCAGCCCAGGTGAATCAACCAGAACAAAAGCGGCGGCTTGTGGCTGTACGGTTCGCCGTTGAGATAGGGAACCAGAAATTCGGACTTCAGCCACATTTCCCAGGCGACGGCGAGATAGCGGGTCTCGTCAACCGGCAGCAGGGGGCGCGTCACCAGGGCGACGGCCACCGTCAGCGCCCACAACGCGGTCCACAGATACGAGGGCCAATCGCGCATGTTCATCCCCTCACCGCTCTTCTCCCAGCTTCGTTTCGATATCTTTATCGAAGGTCTTGCCGTGGCGGTGTTTTCGATAAAGGTGAACGCCGATTATCCCGGAAAGAACAAACAGGGCGACGCTCAGGCTGATCCGCAACTCCGGGTCAAGGTCCATGCCGCTGCCGGCCAGGGCGAACACTATGGTTTGCGGAATATAGCCGATGGCCGAGCCGAGGAAGAAAGGAATCGCCCTGACGCCGGACACCCCGGCGGCCAGATTGACGACCAGATTATTGCCTACCGGCAACAGGCGGATCAACAAGGCCATCGCCAGGGGATTGTCATGCAGGAAGTCGTCCACGCTCCTGATCTTCGCCGGGAACCTGGACGCCACGAATTCGCGTCCGAGCAGTCTGGCGTAGAAGAAAGAGGCCACGCAACTGATTACCGACGCCAGCATGGCGAGCGCCGTCCCATAGGCGAATCCGAAGGCATAACCGCCGAGAAACCCGATAATCTGCCGGGGAAGCCCGAAGCCGGTGAACAATACGCCGACGGCAATAAAAAGCAGATCGCCATAGGCGCCGTGGCCGCGTATTTCGGCGTCAATCCAGGCCTTGTCCAAATGAGCCGTTTTGAGAAGAAAGCCGAAGGCTACCAGCGAGGCGATCATAATCAGGCCGCGAAACAAGGCGTTAAGATTCATCTTTCCGGCTCTTCGCTTTGTTCTATTTCCGGGATGACGGCGCGCCGTCTCAGCCAGATAACGCCGAACAAATCGACAATCCCTACCCACAGCCTGTCCAGCACTCCGTAATTGGAAGTTCCGCGTTGACGCGCCCGGTGATTGACGACGATCGAGACCACCGCTCCGCCTCTCCTTAACATCAACGCCGGGAGGAAGCGGTGCATGTGATCAAAACGCGGCATGTCGAGAAAAGCGGAACGGCTGAACGCCTTAAGCCCGCAGCCCGTATCCGGGGTGTCGTCGCCGAGCATTGCGGAACGCACCCGGTTGGCGATTACGGACGAGACCCGCTTGACCGGACTATCCTTGCGTTTCTCCCTGAAACCGGCGACCAGCAGCATATCCTTGTCGCCGGCTTTGTTGAATACCGACAGAAGCCTGGGAATATCGGCGGGATCGTTCTGTCCGTCGCCGTCAAGGGTGACGATGGCGGCGGCCCGCGCCGTC
>Ga0156220_141_pt2 | contig 110331 bp, 104 predicted proteins | sample RifCSPlowO2_12_FD_107868 | JGI IMG/M metagenome (GOLD analysis project Ga0156220, IMG submission 107868) | Rhodospirillales bacterium RIFCSPLOWO2_12_FULL_58_28 | reverse complement strand
TCTTGCGCCGCCAGTTGGGATATTCGGCGACGGTGCCGGGCAGGTTGATCTGATCGGTCTCCTCCAGCAGATCATCCAGATTTATTTTCAGCAACAAGGAAGGACTCCTCGCCAGGAAACGCTCCATGGCGACGATAAGTTGACGGGCGGCATCCTGCTCAGAGATATCCTCGCCGGGAAAGTCGGAAGGCAGCAGGTCGTGGTCATTAAGCGCCGCCGCCAGCAGGATTCGATCCTTGGCGCGGGCTTCAAAATCGCCTTCCTGTGATTCTTGCGAACTATAAAGATTCAGTCGCCGCTTCTGTTCCAGGTCGCGGCCCAGCCAATAGCCTTTGATGGTCGGCAAATCATGAGTGGCGGAAGTGGTAACCGATAAAGCGGGGTAAACTTCGGAACGCTTGAACAAACCGTCAGGATAACGCTCGAAGCGCAGAACCCGGTACGACAACGCGCCTTCCTTGGCCATGCGCTCACGAAAGCCGTCAGGCACCGTTCCCAGGTCCTCGCCTATGACCAGGCATTTGTTACGCACGCTTTCCAGAGCCAGAATAGCGAGCAGGTCGTCAAAGGGGTAACGCACATAGGCGCCGCTGTCGGCCTTCTCGCCCGGCGGAATCCAGTAGAGACGCATCAGCCCCATGACATGATCGACGCGCAGCGCCCCGGCGTGGCGCATGTTGGCGCGCAGTATTTGAATGAACGGTTCGTAAGCCTCCTCCCGTAAGTTATGAGGATGGAACGGCGGCATTCCCCAGTCCTGCCCTTGGGCGTTGAAAGCGTCGGGCGGCGCTCCGAAGCGGGCGCCGTGGACTATGGAGCCGGAGTCGCTCCAGGCGTCGGCGCCGTTTTGATCGGTGCCGATGGCAAGGTCCGCGTACAGCCCCACCTCCATGCCTTCCCCGGCGCACGCCGCCGCCGCCAACTGCTCATCGGCCAGCCATTGCAGGTAGGCGTGAAATTCGAGGCGATGGGCATTGGCTACGGCAAAAGCCTGAGCGCCGTCGGCGTCGGGACTGCTGTAGGCATGAGGCCACTCGCTCCATGGCCGCCCATGAAAATGTTCATGCAGAGCCTGAAACAAAACGAAGTGATGGAGCGCCGTTCCGCCTTCATTAACGAAATCGTCGAAGGCGGAGCGCACCGGCGGATTACGCTCGGCAAATAATTCATACATGCGTTCCAGCATCATCAGCTTGCCGGCGCTGACGGCGGAATAGTCCACATAATCTGCGGCTCTGACCTTGCCCAGATGCTCGGCGAATCCGGGCGTTGCGACCAGCGCCCGCACCTCGGGACAGTCCTGGAATTCCGACGCGGCGATAGCGTCGATATAAAGAGGATTAAGAAAGCGGCGGCTGGACGGCGAGTAAGGACTGGCATGGTCCGGATGCATGGAAAACAAGGCGTGCAGCGGATTGACGCCTACCGACGTTCCGCCGAGCACGGCGGTGATCCTGCTCAATTCAGCCAAGTCCGTAAAGTCGCCGATGCCCCAGTTACTTTCCGAGCGCAGCGAATATAGATGACAGGCGATGCCCCACAGCCGTCGGCCCTCTTCCAGCCACGACGGCGCATAAGCCTTGGGCGGAGCGATAATCAGGACGGTTTCGGCTTTTGAATCGCCGGCGCTGATAAACAGGCGGTGATACCCTTGTCCAAGGTCCGCCGGCAAAGGAAGGCTGAACCGCGCCATCGTTCCGCCGTTCACATCGCGCATATCCGAAGGCGTTTGATCGACGGGATGGAACCTGCCCTCGACAACGCTTCCGTCCTCCGCCGCCACCCGCCAGCGCACTTCCCCTTGCCATAAATCCTGAGGCAAGGTCAGCGGCGCCGCAAATACGGAACCGCTCCGCATTATTACGACCGGCTCCAGCAGACGCCGCCAGGGGCGCTCGTTAAATTCCCTGAGACTTTCATCGACGGCCTCGGGGGAGCCAACGGAAAATCCCATCGCCGACAGGATGGACATCTTGGCGTGATCGTTAATTTGATGAAAGACGCCGAAAATATCCCAATAGGATTCCTCGATGCCGGCAAGCGTTGCCAAGCGGTCCAGATTCCTCATCCGCCGACTTTCTCGCCGAGGCTGTTAAAGTTAAGTATTTGCTGGCCGTTCGCTCCGTCGGCCGCCAAATGGCCTGTTACCTGAATCAACAAGACCAGAGAACGGCTTTGCAGAGGAAATGCCTGCCGGGCGTGAAAGATCGGTCCTTCGGCTTCGATCTTCGGGTTGGCGGTATTAATAAGAACCTTCCATTCCTGACCGAGTTCGGGCGGCGGCAACTTAAAGCCGATATGTTCCTTGTCGGCGTTAAGCAGAACGATGAAGCGGTCGTCCACCTGCTTCTCGCCGCCGCGTGAAAAATGCTCGCCGGTGTCGCCGCCCAGATGAAAGCCGAAACAGCGGGCAAAGGACAGCCGCCATTCATCATGGGTAAGTTCGCGTCCGTCCGGGGACAACCAGGTGATGTCCTTAACTGCGGAATCCCCGATATACCCGCCGTGGAAGAACAGCGGACGACGAAATACCGGGTGCTTCCGGCGAAGGTGAATCAGCGCCTTGACGAATTCAAAAAATTCCCGGTCCTCGCCGTGCAAAGGCTCCCAATTGATCGAGGTTATTTCGTTATCCTGGCAATAAGCATTGTTGTTGCCTTGCTGAGAATGGCCCAGTTCGTCGCCGGCCAGCAACATGGGGATGCCTTGTGACAGCAACAGCGTCGCCATGAAATTGCGCTTCTGCCTGAAGCGCAGGGCGCGGACGGCCTCGTCGTCGGTGGGGCCTTCGACGCCGCAGTTCCAACTGATGTTGTCGTCGGTTCCGTCGCGGTTGTCTTCAAGATTGGCCTGATTATGTTTTCTCTCGTAGGTGACCAAATCCTCCAGGGTAAAACCGTCGTGAGCGGTGACGAAGTTAAGCGAGGAACGGGGACGGCGCCCCTTGTGCTCGAACCTGTTGCTGGAGCCGGTGAGGCTGAAAGCCAGATCGCCGATGATGCCGCCATCGCCCTTCCAGAAACCGCGCACGGTATTGCGGTACTTGTCGTTCCATTCCGACCAGCCGGGAGGAAAGCTTCCCAGCTTGTAGCCGCCCAGACCCAAATCCCAAGGCTCGGCGATAAGCTTGGCGCCGTACAGCGCCGTCGCATGCCGCACCGCGTTGAGGAAGGGGGCATTGGGGTTGAAGCCTCTGTCGTCACGCCCCAGCGTCGAGGCAAGGTCAAAGCGAAAGCCGTCTACATGCATCTCCTTGACCCAGTAGGTCAACGAATCCATGACCATTTGCAGGACGCGGGGATGGATAAGATTCAGCGTGTTGCCGCAGCCTGTCTGGTCGATATAGTGGCGCTCATCGCCGGGCATCAGGCAATAATAGGACTTGTTGTCGATGCCGCGCATGCTCAGCGTCGGCCCGGTGTGACCGCCCTCGCCCGAATGGTTGAACACCACGTCGAGGATGACTTCGATGCCGGCGTCATGGAAGTTGCGGACCATGGTGCGAAATTCGTTGGGATGGCCGCCGGCCAGGAAACGGGGGTCAGGCGTGAAGAAGGCGAAGGGGTTATAGCCCCAATGGTTTTTAAGGCCCAAGGCTTCCATATTGCGTTCATCGGCGCACGGGAAAATGGGCAGCAACTCGACGGCATTAACCCCCAGGTCCTTGATATGTTCGATGACATCGGAGACAGTCACCCCGGCGAAGGTGCCGCGCATGGCGTCCAGCACATCAGGGTGGCGGGCGGTCATGGAGGCGACCTGCATTTCATAGATGATGGTCTCATGCCATGGCAAATCCAGCGGCTGATCGATTCCCCAATTGTAAGCGGTGTCGATGATCATGCACTTCGGCACATAGCGGGCATTGTCCCGCCTGTCGAATGACAGGTCTCCCTTGGGGCTGTCCATGGTGTAACCGAAATTGGCCGCGTGCCAGGTCAGCTTGCCGTAAAGTCCCTTGGCGTAGGGATCGACCAGCAGCTTGTGATGATTGAAGCGGTGCCCGCGATGAGGGTCGTAAGGTCCGTACACCCTGTAGCCGTACAACTTCCCCGGATTGATGTTGGGCAAATAGCCGTGCCAAACCTGGTCGGTGTACTCAGGAAGCGGGATGCGCTCCAGCTCCTTTTTACCCTGGGGGTCAAACAGGCACAGCTCCACCTTTTCGGCATTCTCCGAAAACAGGGCGAAGTTGACTCCCTTGCCGTCCCATGTGGCGCCCAGCGGCCATGATTTTCCGGGCCACATCAGCGGTTTTGATTTGAAGGTCATTCACTACCCCTGTCTACGGGGCGGATCATCAGGGTGGCCAACGGCGGCAGGGTCAGAGACAGGGAATAGGGGTATCCGTGCATAGGCTCCTCGTCCGCCTTGACGGCGGACGAATTGCCGACATTTGAGCCGCCATAATAAGACGAGTCGGTATTCAGGCATTCTTCATAGGACCCGGCGTAAGGAACGCCGATGCGATAGCCTTCGCGCACTACCGGCGTAAAATTACTGACGACGACCATGATGTCATCGGGATCATCGCCCCGGCGCAGGAAAGACAAGACGCTTTGCGCATGGTCGTGGCAATCGATCCAGGAGAAGCCATGATGATCGAAGTCACGTTCATGCAGCGCCGGCGCTCCTCTGTAAAGGCGATTGAGGTCGCGCACTAAATCCTGAACTCCTTTATTGAGCGGGTCCTCCAACAGATGCCAGTCCAGGCTTGCGGCGTGGTTCCACTCGTTCTCCTGGCCGAACTCGGCCCCCATGAACAGCAGTTTCTTGCCGGGGTGAGCGTACATGAAGGCGTAGTAGGCGCGCAGGTTGGCGTAGCGTTGCCATTTGTCGCCCGGCATCCGCCCGAGGATCGATCCCTTGCCGTGAACCACCTCGTCATGGGACAGCGGCAGAATGAAGTTTTCGTGGAAAGCGTAAAGAAGGCCGAAAGTGATTTCGTTCTGGTGATGCTGGCGATGAATCGGGTCTTTGGCGATGTAGCCCAGGGTGTCGTGCATCCAGCCCATATTCCATTTGAAGCCGAAACCCAGACCGCCGAGATAGGTAGGCCGCGAGACCATCGGCCACGCCGTTGATTCCTCGGCGACGGTAAAGGCGCCGGGGTGACGCGCATAGACCAGCTCGTTCACGCGCTTGATGAAAGAGACGGCCTCCAGGTTTTCATTGCCGCCGTAGACGTTGGGAATCCACCCTCCTTTATTGCGGCTGTAATCCAGGTAAAGCATAGAGGCGACGGCGTCCATTCTAAGGCCGTCAATGTGATAATGTTCCAGCCAGAACAGGGCGTTGGACAGAAGGAAATTAGCGACTTCGGTGCGTCCGTAATTATATATCAACGTACCCCAGTCCATATGCCGCCCCTGGCGCGGGTCCGAATGTTCATAAAGGTGGGTGCCGTCAAACAGGCCGAGACCGTGCGCGTCCTCGGGGAAATGGCCCGACACCCAGTCGAGGATAACGCCGATGCCGGCCTGGTGGCAGGCGTCGATCAGGGCGCGGAATTCATCCGGCGATCCGAAGCGGCCGGTCGGCGCGAACAGGCCGATGGGCTGATAGCCCCATGAGCCGTCGAAGGGAAACTCGCTGATCGGCATCATCTCGATATGGGTAAAGCCCATGTCTTTCACATAGGAAACCAGTTGATCGGCCATCTCCCGGTAAGTGAGGAAGCGACAGCCCTCATCAGGCGCCCGCCGCCATGAACCGAGATGGACCTCATAGATGCTCATCGGGGCGCCGTGGGCGTTGGCCCGGTGACGGGAAGCCATCCACGAAGCGTCCTTCCACTTATATGAGCCTAGGCCCTCGACGACACAGGCGGTTTTGGGCGGGACCTCGCAACGGAAAGCGTAAGGGTCGCTCTTCAACGGCAGCAAATGTCCGCCGCCGTCCGTGATCTCGAATTTGTAAAGAGCGCCTTTGGTTATGCCGGGAATAAAGATTTCCCACACGCCGCAGCTTGGGTGCCGGCGCATGGGATGGCGCCGCCCGTCCCAGTTATTAAAGTCGCCGACGACGCTGGCTCGTCCGGCGCCGGGCGCCCAAACGCTGAAGCATACTCCATCGACGCCTTCCAGGGTTATGCGATGCGCTCCCAGCTTGCGGTAGCTTTCGAGATGACTGCCCTCGGCGATCAGGTGGGCGTCCAGTTCGCCGAACGCCGGGGGGAAGCGGAAGGGATCATCTATTTCCCGCCCGCCGTCGCCGTAATCAACCCGCAACCGGTAGGCAAAGCGCTCGTTTCGCCCGCTAAGACGGGATATGAAAAAACCTTCCTTATGAGCGCGGCGCATCCTGGACAAAGCCTTGCCGGTGGCCGCGTCGATGACATCAACCGTATCGGCGCCGGGGAGAAAGACGCGCACCGCCAGCCCATCCCCATCCTCGACGTGCATGCCGAGGAAAGAGAAAGGGTCGGAATGGCCGGCGCCGACAATGGCGCTGACGGCGTCGTGATTCTTGCTGATCATCGCTTAAAACACCCCTGATGCCTGGAAATAAGGTATTGGAATCAGATTACCAGTCCGGGGGAAACGAGTACACAAAATTGCCCCGGCGCCGATTACACGCCGGGGCCTGCAAAAAACAGCAAAATCCTCCCCCTTGCTTCAAGGGGGAGTTAGAGGGGGTCGTTGCAGCAACCTCCCCCTGCCCCCTCCTTGGTAAGGAGGGGAAAGCGCGGGAGCTGTCAACGGTCAATATCAATGACCGTCGGTATTACCCCTTCCTGGTGCGGGACGTTTTCTTGGCGGAATTGGCGATAGCCTTTTTGCTGATATCAGCCGCCGAGGAGAAACTGCTCCCGGTCAGCACTTCCTGCTCCGCCCTGAGCCAATAGTCCAAATCCCGTCCCTCGGGACCGCCCTCTGCTTCCCAAAGGAAAAAAGCGCGCTCCTGTATATACTTGGCCTGCTGCTCGTTCATAGTCGTAACCCTTTCATTTATGATTAAATCCCCCTCAACTAAAGCATAAATATCTATGCCGTGTCCCCCGCAATGGTGCATTGTACATCAATCGCAGCAAAAACGCACTCGGAAAAAATCTACGCCCGGGGCAATCAACTGAATGTCTCCATAATAGCCAAAGAGTCGCCATTCTTGTTCGTCATGCGCGGGCTTGACCCGCGCATCCACGTCTTTTTGTTCGTCGCCATGGTAAAGAAGACGTGGATGGCCGGGACAAGCCCGGCCATGACGGTGAAATAGAACCGGGTTGTTTCATTCGATTGTCCTGCAACAACACCCGATCTGGCGCAGATCAGCACTTAGGCAAATTACGCTTCAAAAGGCTCCCCCATCGCTCCGTCCATCCATCGATATGCGAAACGCCGGGAACCGGAACAATGGCGATGCAATCCTTTCGGCGCGCATGCGCCTTGTAGCTTTCGGCGATATAGGATGGCGTGATATTGTCCTCCCCTCCGATAAAATGAATCTGGGGAACGGCGGAGAGCTTGTCCGCCACATCGGCGGCATTGAGCGAACCGATCAAGGGACTGACCTCGGCCCTCTGATTCATTACCACATGGTCCAGATTACCGGCCACGGTGCGTAGGCTCGCCACGTCCGTTCGCCGCGCCGCCGTCAATGCCGCAACGGCCCCGCCGCCCGAGAAGCCGAACAAGTCGATGAGGCCGCCCCCTCCCCTCTCCTTCAGCTTTCCGATCACTTCATCGACGCTTTCCACGACCTCGGAAGCAAAACGCCGCTCGGTCCAGTAATCCTCCTCGCAGCGCCGACTCCCGCCGCTTCGCACATACTGGCAGGGTCTGGCCACATAGACCACGTTCGGGCTTGGGTCCGCCGCCGCCAGACGAAGCGCCGTCGGGTCGGTGGGCGTCGGGTCGGGGGACGGCTGAGACCGGTTGATCCAGGCAAAGCCGTCTCCCTCCACATAAACGTGAATCGGCGCTCCCGGTTTCCCAAGTCGCATGAAGGTCTGAAGCACAAAGGCGCCGCCGTTCACCTGCAACGCCGTCATTCCCGCCCGCGTCGCGATCTCCCCGGCCACCTCCGGTCGATCAACGGAGAAGCACCCGGCAACCAGCAGTCCCGCAGCGGCAACAACCGCCGTATTTTGCTTCACGCGCATTACCCGCTCCGCATAGGCTTTACAATAAAAGAAATGGCCCTGACTCGCGGCAGGGCCATTCTTGTTTTCCCAAAGCAGCCGTCGCCTAGAAGTTCCACCGGCCTTCAAGCCGCCCGCTGTGACCGACGAAATCTTCTTTGGCCTCGGCGTCATAGTCGGCGCGTATGGAAATTACGCCGCTGGGAGCGGTGTAGGTAAGTCCGGCCCCTCCCGTTCCCGAAAAGTCGGCATTATCCGCCCCGGTGGTGGCGAAGGCCGCGCCGCCTCCGGTGAATGTGGACGACGACTGCCCGGATTCCCCGAAGGTGTCATACATCATTCCGGCCCGCAACTCCGGCTTGAAACTGCCGATGCCGGTCGAGAAAGTGGCGTTATAGCGCAGCCCCGCCATCGCGAGGCCGATGTTGGTGTCGTCGGGGTTCACTCTGAGATTCAACGCGCCCGCCCCGGTCTCCGTATAGGATTCGCCGTTCAGACGGGTGTACTGATAGCCGATGTTGGGCGTAAACACATGCCCGCTCGCGATGGTGATGGGTATGCCGGCGCCGATGCGGCCCATGTACTGATCGGCCTGATAGTCGCCTTGAGCGGTGCGCCTTAACCCGCCGAAGGTAACGCTGCGTTCGGTATTCACCTCATTGTAGGCGTAACCGGCCATGCCTTCAAAATAAAAGCGCGAAGCGGTATAATCGCCGTAAACCATGCCCTGGTAACTGTCGATGTCGGACTGGTTATTCGCCACGCCGTCGCCATCGACCCATGACCGTCCATAACTGACGCCGACGCCGATGCGGGAGTTATCGCCGACCTTGGCGTCAAAGCCGCCGGCAAGGCCGCCGGTGATGGAATTATAGCCCTCGAAGCCGTCGCGCTTGTCCTGGTCGCCGACGTTGGCGAACGGACGCATCCAGACTCCCTTGTTCAGGCCGGAATTGCCGGTGGCGAAGCCGGTGCGCTCGCGTCCGGCGTATTCGCCGCCTTCGCGAATGGAGGCAAGACGCATATTGACGGTGTTGAACGCCGTACTGCCGGTCTGCGCCATGGCCGCAGTCCCGGCCCCGACCTTTATCGGTTCGGACTGTTCGGCGGCCTTCTTGGCCTCCGCGCCGCCGGCCGTCAGGGCAGTATTATAAGCGGCGGTAACCGTCGCATCATTCGCCGTAGCATCGACGCCGGCGCCGAGGGCATTGCCCGCCGAAGCGGTCGTTCCGAGACTCGCCGCAATCGCCGAAGAAGCTTTCCTGGTGGCGGTGATGGTAAGGTCGGTAGCGCCCCCGCCCCCGGTCACCGCGTAACTCGTCAGGGCGTTGCCGGTCACCGTGTATTGGGTGCTGGCGGCATTGGTGCCGGTGGTGACATCAACCAGCGTCAACGTGCCTGAGGTAAATAACGTATGTGGAGTAACCGTGACGGCGTTGGCGGCGGTTACGTTGGTGTCCGTCGCATTGATCACCACGCCGCCGGCATAGACCGAGACCTGACCGAGAACGATGGCGGAGGTCGCGGAGGCGCCGAGGGCGAGAGCGCCGCCGCCGGAAGTCGCCGTCAACGTGCCGCCCAGATCAAGCGTGCCGCTGTTGGCGATAATGCCTTCGTAGGTTCGCGCCGCCGTGGTCTTCAGGGTGGACGAGGCGGCGACCGTGGTGGTGGCGGCCGCGAAGTTGCCGCCCATGGTCACGGTGCCGGCGTTGACGTTGAAGGCCAAAAATTCGTTCCCGCCGATCACGCCGATGTTCCCCGTGACCGTGTTGGTCCCGGCGAAGTTCAGGGTGCCGATATTGGCCGTGCCCGTGGTGACGGCCGCAGTCACATTCTTGCCCGCCGCGATATTGACAACGCCGTTGGTGACCAAGGCAAGCGTGGTGCCCGATATATCGCCGCCGACGGCGAATACCGACGTCGCATTGCCGCCGGTGAAGGTCGTGGTGGTGGCGTATATGTCGCCGCCGAAAGTGTTGGTGATTCCGTTGCCGGCCGTGCTGTTAACCGCCTTCAACAACGCGCCGGAGGCGCCGACGTTGCCGCTGACCAGCGTCGTGGCGGCAGTCGTGGTGGCGAAGGTCAATGTGCCGGTATTGGTGGTTCCGGTGGTCACTGCGCCGACGATCTTCTTGTCCGCCGCAACCGTGGACGTATTATCGGCGGCGAAGTTCACGGCGGTCGCGTAGACGTCGCCGTTGACCGCCACCGCGCCGTTGCCGACGGTAACCAGCTTCAGCACCGCGCCATTGGCGCCGACTTGACTCGATATGGCGCCGGCGCCGTCCATGGTGAGGGTGCCGGTGTTGGTGGTGCCGGTGGTGATCGCGCCTTCCACCGTATTGCCGGTAGCGATCTTCAGGTTGCCGTCGCCGGTGAAGTTGATCGAGGTGGCGGCCACATTGGCGGTGGTGGTCACTACGCCGCCGCCGGCAAGGGTGATCAGCTTCAACTCGTTGCCGCCGGCGATGACGCCGATGGCGCCGGTGATGGTGTGGGTGCCGGCGAGGGTCAACGTGCCGTTGTTGGCGGTGGTGGCGGTGATGGCGGCGGTGATGTTCTTGCCGGTGGCGAGCGTCACCGTGCCGTCGGCGTCGAAGTCGAGCGTAGTGCCGGTAAGGTCGCCCTGGAGGGCGATGGTGCCGGCGGCGCCGCCCGTCACATTGGTGGTGACGGCGAAGATGTTGCCGGTGAAGGTCGCCGTCGTGCCGGTCGCGCCGGCGTTGAGAATACCGAGCCGGTTGCCGGTGGCGCCGATGGTGCCGGTCGCCGTCGATGCGCCGGCGAACGTCAGGGCGCCTACGCCGTTAGCGGTGGTGGCGGACACGACTATGCCGCCTTCGCCGACGGTCACGCCGGCGCCGATCGTGAAAATTTCATCCGTGCCGGCGGCGGGAGCGGTAAACTTGGCGGAGTTCCCCACCGTCAACGCGGTGGACGAACTGTCGTCTACTGCGTCATCCTGCTCGGCGGCGACAACCGGCGAAGAGGCAAGCATGGCAATGCCGGCGACAAGGGCCAATGCCGAAATCGGCATGCGGAGAAATTTTCCGAACGCCCCCCCCCCTTGCCGGTATCCGACAACGAAACTACCGAATCGCTTTTCATCCAACGCTTCCCTTCGTCTTTGAACTTCCGGCATTAAAATAATGATTCACAGAAAACCCCGATATTACCAATAACGAACGCCGCATAATTTTGCAACCGGCATTTTCTGAAAGGCGCCATGTATGTTGCCGATTTGCCACGCGCCTGCCGCTAACCACTTTCCCATCCTTAACCAAGGAGGAGGCAGGAGAGGAATAATTGTCTCTACTTCAGGCCGGCGATTCCCTCGGCCAGCCCCGCCAGCGGAAGCGTCACCCCCACGGCGTTGCCGCCCACAGGCGCGAACCCGATCCGGGCAGTCTTGGCCTGCTTTAACGCCGCAACGGTATTGTCATCCAGCAAGAAGGCGGCCCGGCAACCGGCCTGGAGGCAGGTATCCATCTTGCCCTTGAGCTGCGGCCCGTTCTCGATATCCACCCCGACCTCCTGCTGGATGGCGACGCCGAAAGGCAGAAACAGGATCAGCAACGGCTTTCTTTCCTTATCCTGACCGGCCATGCTGATATTGGCGGTGAGCAGACGCCCCTGCCTGGCCTGCTCCCCCTCCCCCACCTGGGAAGCAAGGGTCTGGTTCAAAAAACATTCCTGGGTCGGGACGGCGGCTTTTTTGTCCTTGGCCTTGGGGTCGGGGGCGGCGGCGGGGACGTTCTCGCAGATCAATGTCCAATCCCCGAACTTCTTGTTGGACGCCGGTTGTTGGGCGGACGGCGCGGCCCCCGCCTTCGGAGATTCTTTTTTGACCTGCGCCATCGCCGGTGCGTGATGCAACACAGTAACCATGAGCAGCATCGCCGTTGTGAGAACGCAGAAAGCAACTTTCTCGATTTTCATTTTTCTGTCCCTTTCATTCGGTCAAAGCATCTCGGCCATTTTCAGGAATTCCCGAATTTTGCCCGCGCTTTTTACGCCACGGGAGACCTCAACGCCGGATGAGACATCGACCGCCGTGGCGTCACAGGCGAGAACCGCTTTCTGAAGGTTGCCGACATTCAACCCGCCGGCCAGTATCCACGGCTTTTTCCACACATAGCCATGAATCAGTTGCCAGTCAAAGGCCAGGGCATTGCCGCCGGGCGTGGTTGAATGTTCCGGCGCCAGGGCGTCAAACAACAAAATATCGGCGACGGCCTCATAGGACTTCGCCGCCTCCACATCATCAGGGCAGGAAATGGCGATGGCCTTGATCACCGGCAGGCCGAATTTCTTCTTGACCTCAGCCACTCTTTCGGGAATCTCGCGTCCGTGAAGTTGCAACAAGTCGATAAACCCGCCTTTGACGATAGACCGCAACGTCTTATCGTCCGGGTTTACCACTAGACCGACCCTTTTGACATGCTTGGGCACGGCGGCGGCCAGTTCCTTGGCCTGTTCCAATGTCACAGCACGAAGCGACGGCGGATAGAAAACGAAGCCGACGTACTTGGCCCCGCCCTCGACGGCGGCGGCCACGGTTTCCGGCGTACTCAGCCCGCAAATTTTAACGTCGATAGCCATTAGGCAGAAGCCAATTCGGCGGCGATTTTTTCAGCCGCCTTTACAGGATCGACCGCCCCGGTTATCGGCCTCCCCACCACCAGATAATCGGCGCCGGCGTTTACCGCCTCAGCCGGCGTCATTATCCGCTTCTGATCGTCAGCGGACGCCCAAACCGGGCGGACGCCGGGGACCACCAGTTTGAAATCGGGGCCAAGGCGTTGCCTGAGCATTCCGGCCTCGAAAGCCGAGCACACTACCCCGTCCATGCCGCAGTCTTCGGCCAGCGACGCCAACCGCGCCGCCTGTTCGGATACGGCGCCGGCAACGCCCGTCGCCTTGAGGTCGTCGGCATCCAGCGATGTCAGCACGGTCACGGCCAGCATCAGGGGGCGGTCGTCTCCGGCCTCGGCGGCGGCATCGACCGCAGCCCTCATCATCGCCGCGCCGCCGGAGGCATGCACATTGAGCATAAAAGGTTTCAGCGCCAGCGCCGCCCGCACCGCGCCGGCTACCGTATTGGGGATGTCGTGAAACTTGAGATCGAGAAACACCGGGAGGCCGGCGGCGGAAACCCGTTCCACTCCCTGGGGACCGTTGGCGGTGAAGAACTCCTTGCCCAGCTTGACGCCGCCGACGACGCCCTTAAGACGACCGGCAAGCGCTGCGGCGCGCCCAACGTCCACGGTGTCGAGGGCGACAAAAACACGTCCGCCGGAACTGGTGACGGTCATGGGACCGCTAAGCCGCTTCGGCCTTGATGGGAGCGGAAAGAGCTTGATGATGAAAAACGTGGGTCTCGGCCTCAAGCCTCGCCAACTTGTCGCGAAGCTCCGCCGCCTCGCGTTCCGCCGCCTCGGCCCGATAAGACAGGGAGCGCGCCCGCGAGCGCACGGCGGCGCCGGAAATCCAGGCAATGAAGCCGCTCGCCAGAAAGCCGGCGACGGCGCCGCCCAGCACGGCGACGAACAGGGGCATCTCCACGACGAACGGAAGCGGCCACAACTCCAACGTCACGGTCGAGCGATTGGATACGGAAAAGGCGATGACGATAATCGCCAGCGGCGCCGTGACGATCCAGGAAAGCAGTCTTGTCATTGTTCCTTCCGGTGTTGACGGCAGGTTCAGGAGCCGGCGTTCAGCCTCTCGCGGAGCTTCTTCCCGGTTTTGAAGTAAGGAATGTTCTTGGCGATGACGCTCACCATAGCGCCGGTCCTGGGATTGCGTCCCGTGCGGGACCCGCGCTCCTTGACCAGGAACGCTCCAAAGCCGCGAAGTTCAACACGATTGCCGTCGGCAAGAGCGGTGATAATCTCCTCGAAAACAGTGGTGACTATGCGCTCTACATCCCGCCGATAGAGGTGAGGATTGGCCTCGGCGAGACGCACAATCAATTCCGACTTGGTCATGTCCGCATTCCGTCCGTTGAAATATTAGATCAACTGTCAGGGTGCCAAATAGATATCGGGCCGTCAAGGCCAAGTCGTTCAGAAAAAAGTATTTTTCCTATATTCGCGCCGAGAAGATCGCGCCAGACCTGCCCTTTGCGCACGATGTCTACATTCCTGAGCGGCAGGGAATCGGAGATTTTATGAGTTTCATTCAGCCAGCGTCGCGCTTCAAACTCACCGCCGATGGCGTCGATAAGGCCGTTTTCCTTTGCCTGACGACCGGTGAAAACACGCCCGTCGGCCATCTTCATCACTTGGTCATGGTTCATTTTGCGGCGGTCAACAACCATATCAACGAACATATTGAAAAGGTCCATGACCACGTTTCTGGCGGCTTCGCGGGCCTCTTCGCTGAAAGGCTCCAGAGGATTGGGTTGAGCCTTTAACGGGTGGCTCTTGACGTTTTCAGGCTTGATGCCGAGCTTGTCCAAAAGTCCGGTCATGTCCGCCGACTGCATGAGGACGCCGATAGAGCCGGTGACGGTCCCTTCCCGCGCAATGATGTGATCGGCGGCCAGCGCCGTCATGTAACCGGCGGAGGTGGCGGTGCTTCCCATCAGGGCGACCACAGGCTTCCTGCCGGCGATTTTCCGGATATTGTGAAAGAGGTCCTCGCCGCCGACAACGGTGCCGCCGGGACTGTTGATGTAGACAACCAGGGCCTTGGCATTGCCGTCATCGGCAAGTTTATCAAGCGCCCTGTCCCGGTCATAGTCTTCGAGAATAATGCCGCTGACATCAAGGCGGGCGACATGATCGTCGCCGCCTATTTTGCCGCCGATATCGCCGATATCGCCGATGCGTCCCGCCGCGACGACCGCCGCAATGACCGCCGCGACCACGGCGGATAACCGCCAGAAAGTCAACTTGCGCTTGAGACGGCGCCTGTCGACAATGTTATCGGCATCCAACAGCATATTTCCTCAGTATATAAAGATCAGGCCCCCCAGGGCAACCGACTGAATATCTCCTTAGTAAGGGAGGGTCCGTTCACAACGGACTTTCCTATCTGTCATGCGCGGGCTTGACCCGCGTATCCACGTCTACTCTATCCTGAAAACAAGACGTGGATGGCCGTGACAAGCACGGCCATGACGGCAAAATAGGATCAAGCCCCTTCATTAGATTACCCTGTCAGGCCTCCTCACCGGCTTCGGCGGCGGCTTTTTTCGTCGATGCCTTCTTGGCGGCGGTTTTTTTCGCCGCCGGCTTCTTGGCCGGTTTAGCATCGTCCTTATCGGCGGCTTTCTTTTCCTTAAGGGCGGCGCCCAGGATATCGCCCAGGCTGGCGCCGGAATCCGACGACCCGTAGTCGGCCATCGCCTTCTTTTCCTCTTCGGTCTCACGGGCCTTAATGGACAGGGTCAGGCGGCGGGTATTGTGATCCACCTGAGTTATCTTGGCGTCGATCTTTTCGCCGGCGGCGAAACGTTCCGGCCTTTGCTCGCTGCGCTCACGCGCCAGATCGCCCTTGCGTATAAATCCGGCAACCGAGTCATTGACCAGCACCTCGATGCCGCCGTCAGTGACGGCGGTGACGGTGCAGGTGACGACGGCGCCCTTCTTGAGATTGACGCCGTCATTCGCAAAGGGATCATCGGCAAGCTGTTTGATGCCGAGGCTGATCCGTTCTTTGGCGACGTCAATATCAAGCACCTTGGCCTTGACCATGTCGCCCTTCTTGTAATCGGCCAGGGCTTCCTCGCCGGGCTTGGACCATGACAGGTCGGAAAGATGAGCCATGCCGTCGATATCGCCGGTAAGCCCGATGAACAGGCCGAATTCGGTGATGTTCTTGACCTCGCCTTCGACTTCGGAGCCGACGACGCAGGATTGGGCGTACGCCTCCCAGGGATTAGAGGAGCACTGTTTCAGGCCGAGGCTGATGCGTCGCTTCTCCGGATCGGTGTCGAGCACCATGACCTCGACTTCCTGACTGGTCGAAACGATTTTACCGGGGTGAATGTTTTTCTTGGTCCAGCTCATTTCCGAGACATGCACCAGCCCCTCAACGCCCGGCTCCAACTCGACGAAGGCGCCGTAATCGGTGATGTTGGTGACTCGCCCGGTAAACTTGGAAGACGCCGGGTACTTGGTCTTGATTCCCTCCCAGGGGTCGACTTCGAGCTGTTTCATGCCCAGTGAAATGCGCTGAGTCTCGGCATTGAAGCGGATCACCTGCACCTTGACGGTCTCGCCGATCTGCAACGCTTCAGAGGGGTGATTGATGCGACGCCACGCCATGTCGGTTACATGCAGCAAGCCGTCAACGCCGCCGAGATCGATAAAGGCGCCGTAGTCGGTGATGTTCTTGACCACGCCTTCCAGGACTTGGCCTTCCTTGAGGTTGGCGATCAATTCGGAGCGTTCCTCGGCGCGGGTTTCTTCCAGCACGGCGCGCCTGGAAACAACGATGTTGTTGCGGGCGCGATCCATCTTGAGAATCTGGAACGGCTGGGGCGTCCCCATCAAAGGTCCGATGTCGCGCACCGGCCGGATATCCACCTGACTGCCGGGCAGGAAGGCGACGGCGCCGGCGAGATCGACGATAAAACCGCCCTTGACCCGGCCGAAAATGACGCCGTTGACGCGCACGGCTCCGGTGAAAGCTTTTTCCATCTCCGTCCACGCTTCCTCGCGGCGCGCCTTCTCGCGGCTGAGGCGGACCATGCCGTCCTTGTCTTCATAACGCTCGACAAAAACATCGATTGTATCGCCGGGTTCGATCACGGTTTCTTTTCCGGGGGTGGCGAATTCCTTCAGGGATATGCGCCCTTCGGACTTCAAGCCGACATCAATCAACACCGCGTCGCCGTCGATCTTGATCACGCGGCCGGTGACAACGCGGCCCTCAAAGCCCTTGGCGCCCATTGATTCTTCGAGGAGTTCGGCAAAATTCTCGCCGGTCGGGGGAACGTTGGTATCGGCGGCATCGGTAGCATGTGTCATGTTTGCAGGAGCCATCTCTTCAGGTTTCCTTATTTCTATCAAAATATACAGGCCGACCGGTTGATTCCGGCGGTCTTGGCTTAGGTTTCAATCCGCCCCGGACGGCGCGTGGCCGTTACCCGGACAGGTTCAGCGATTCGACGTACTCAAGAGCCGCAGCATACGCCGCGTCGGCGTCAAGTTTGCTGGTATCAAGCACGAAAGCATCCTCGGCCGGCTCCAGCGGAGAGGCCGCACGCCCCGAATCCTGAGCATCCCTCTCCTTCATATCGTGCAGAACGCGGGCATATATAGCTTCTAGTCCGCGTCCTAGCAACTCTTTAAGACGACGTTCTGCGCGCACCTCAACGGAAGCGGTGACGAACAGTTTGACTTCGGCGCTTGGACAAACGGTAGTGCCGATGTCGCGTCCGTCAAGCACCGCGCCTTTTGCGCCGCCCGGCGGACGTTCGGCAAAGGAACGCTGAAAGTCCAAAAGAGCCGCCCTGACTTCGGGGATGGTGGCGACGGCGGAAGCGGCGACGGCGGCGACGTCGCTTCTTAAATCGGGGCTGTTCAGATCGGCGGGCGCCAACGCCCTGGCGGCTTCCTCCGCTGTTTTTACGCAGCGGGGGTCGCCGCCGGCGCGCACCACCTTGAGGCCGCAGGCGCGGTACAACAGGCCGGTCTCAAGTTGAGCCAGTCCGAAATGCTCGGCCAAACGCTTGGCCAGTGTCCCTTTGCCGGCCGCCGCCGGCCCGTCGATAGCGATGATCATGATTATCCTACCTGATGTCCGCGCCGAGGCCGTTCATTATATCGGCGAATCCCGGAAAGCTGGTTTCTATCGCCGAAGCGTCATCAACGGCGACAGGCCTTTCACTTACCATGCCCAGCACCAGAAAAGCCATGGCGATGCGATGGTCCAGGTTGGCCGCAATCATGGCCCCGCCTTGCGGGGGCTTTCCTGAGCCTTGAACCGCCAGCCAATCTTCGCCGGTTTTCACTTCTACGCCGCAAGCGCCGAGGCCTTGCGCCATGGCTTCGATCCGGTCGCTTTCCTTTACCCGAAGCTCGCCGATGCCGAGCATGCGCGTTTCGCCTTCAGCGCAGGCCGCTATCGCCGCCAAAATCGGATATTCGTCGATCATCCAGGGAGCGCGATGCGCCGGGACCACGACGCCGTTCAACTGCCTGCTGTATCTTGCCTCAATATCCGCCACGTCTTCGCCGGCTTGTTTTCTAAAGTTGGCGACTACGATATCCGCCCCCATTTCAAGCAGGGTATCAACCAGCGCCTTGCGCCGGGGGTTGAAGCCGACGTTGCGAATGATGATTTTAGAACCCTCGACCAATATCGCCGCCGCCAAAGGAAAAGCCGCCGACGAAATATCGCCGGGAACCGTCACTTCACGGCCTGTCAGTTCTGATTCGCCTTTAACCGTAACGGCGCGTGCGCCGCCGGGCAGGTCTTGAACCGTAACCTCGGCGCCGAAGTGATGAAGCATTAACTCCGTATGGTCGCGGGTGGGACGCCGTTCAATCACCGTCGTTTGCCCCGGAGTGTTAAGTCCGGCCAGCAATATCGCCGACTTCACCTGGGCGGACGCCACCGGCAGTTCGTACTCGATGGGAAGCGGGCTGTCACAGCCCTTGACGGTCAGCGGCAACCGTCCGCCGGGGCCGGCCTCGAAGGCGGCGCCCATAAGCCTGAGCGGCGCCATCACCCTCTCCATGGGGCGCTTGCTCAACGAGGCGTCGCCGTGAAGAGAGGCGGCAAAAGGGTGGGCCGCCAGAATTCCCATCAACAGTCTGGCCGAGGTGCCGGAGTTGCCCATATCCAGCGCCGACGCCGGCGCCGTCAGTCCGCCGACGCCGCGCCCGAGTATGCGCCACGAGCCGTCCGCCTCGCGATTGACGGCGGCGCCGAGGGAACTCACGGCCCGGGCGGTGCGCAACACGTCTTCGCTTTCAAGCAGCCCCTTAACGATGGTTTCTCCGATCGCCATTGAGCCGATCATCAGGGCGCGGTGCGATATTGACTTGTCGCCGGGAACAATTATGTTCCCGGTCAACGCTCGACAGCGGTGAGAAACCAACGGCGTCATTTCTTGTCCCTTTTGTTTTGACCGGGAGTCTCTACCACGAATATCCGGCGCGGCGGTAGGGTTGACTTGATCAATATAATGAAGGTTTTTTCGCCTCCCCGTTTATTTGCTTTTGACAGAACCCTTCAGCGTTGCTATTGGCAACGTAATCGCTAAAACAGAAACAACAACAGTCGGAGTTTTTCGGGTGGTAAAACCGGAGTGGGGAAAAAAACGGGTTTGCGCGCACTGCGCCACGCGCTTCTATGATTTGAAACGTAATCCTGCCGAGTGTCCGAAATGCGGCACGCCGGCAAAAGAAGAAAAAACACCAAAGCCACGGCGAATCGCCCGCCCCGCAGAAACCGTCATTCCACCGGAATTGGCGGCGATTCCCATCAAAAAGATATTTGACGACGTCGATGATGTCTTGGACATAAGCGTTGACCCGGAAGATGAAGATTCACCCGAGCTGGAAGCCGTGGAAGGCGGTGAGGAGGACGACGGCGTGATCGAGGACGCTTCCGATATCGGCAATCACGACGACGATATGTCCGAAGTCAAAGAACACGTTGACGAAGGCACTGTGGACGAAAGCCGATAACCATCACACTGTTTTCCGCTTGCCTTTAGGGTCAGTTCGTCAGTATTCCTTCCGCCGGCGCCGAAAGCATCGGCGGTCGGAACATTCGGAAATGGGGCCGTAGCTCAGTTGGGAGAGCGCTTGAATGGCATTCAAGAGGTCAGGGGTTCGATTCCCCTCGGCTCCACCATCACAAAAAAAGACAAGTTGGAACGGTAGAGCGCCTTCTATATGCTCTCGTTGCAAATGAGCGATCTCACTGTTTTCCCCCATATCCTGGCCGGTTTGAACATGACCACGGCGATCCTGTTGGCGACCGGCTATGTGTTCATTCGCCGAGGCGACAGGCTTTCCCACAAAAAATGCATGCTGGCCGCAATCAGCGTCGCCGTGGTTTTCATGGCCGTCTATATCTACTACCACGCCAATGCCGGGTTGGCGAAGTTCGGCGGCGAAGGAGCAATCCGCACCGTTTATTTCTCCATCCTCGTCGCCCATGTATCCATCGCCGTCGCCATTCCGGTTCTGGCCCCGTGGACGGCCTTCAGGGCGCTCAAAGGCCGGTTTGACAAGCACCGCAAAATGGCCCGCTGGACCTTGCCGTTGTGGCTTTATGTTTCGGCTTCCGGCGTTATCGTTTATGTAATGTCGGTTCACCTGTTTCCCGCTCCGGGCATAGCGATGTGATGACAAATAACTCTGATTTTTATTCCGGGTTCGCCGATGTCGCCGCCGGCGATGCCGCCGGGAGCCAACTCAGAGGGTGGGCGGCGCTGGCGACAGCCTCCCTGGCGACAGCAGGCATCTTCGCGCTGCTGCTGGCGCTGTCGAGGATTCCCGGCGTTGAAGGCGTGTTTCCGTGGCCGCTGGACTTCTTCCACAAGGGGCTGGTGATCCATGTGGTGTTTTCATTCGTGGTGTGGTTCCTGTCGGTCTTCGGCGGACTGCTTCATCTGGCCGCTCTCAAGATATCCGGCGGCGCCCCGCGATCGGATAATCTCGGTAAGGCGGCGGTCGCCGGAACCGCGCTGTCATGCGTCCTGTTGTTCGTTCCCGCTTTCCTTGATCGCGGCGAGGCTTCGCTCAATAACTATGTGCCTGTGATCATTAATCCCCTCTACTACGCCGGCGTTGCGGCGCTGGCGATAAGCATCGGGCTGGCGGCGCTGCGGCTGCTGGTCAACCTTGCCGGACGGGCCGGTCCCCTGGAGCCGGTTTGTTTCGGCATCGTTTGCGCCGCCGTGATTTATCTTGCGGCATTGGCCTGCGGAGCTTTTGCTCTGGGGAGTCTGTGGGGGACCGAAGCCTCTCACGCCTTTAACGAGGACCTGTTCTGGGGCGGCGGCCATCTGTTGCAGTTCGTCAATGTGTCGTTGTTGCTGACAGCGTGGTACATGCTCGGACGCCTGAGCATCGGCAATGTTATCGGCGACGGAGCGTACCGGGCGTCGTTGATGTTGCTGGCGCCGGCGGCGCCGGCGGCGATAATGCTCTATTTTATCTTTGAGGCCTTCTCGGCGGAGCAGACGATAGCCTTCACCAATCTTCAGTACGCGCTGGCACCGCCGACGCTGCTGGCCGCCGTCGCCGGGCTTTTCGGGACGCTCGGCATACGCAGGAAAGGCCGGGCGTTCCCATGGAAAGAGCCGGCCTTTCTGGCGCTGGTTCTGTCGCCCCTGGTATTCGGCGCCGGCGGCATGCTCGGCCTGTTCGTTGACGGCGCCGACACCCGCACTCCGGCCCACTACCACGGCGTCATCGCCGGCATTAATCTGGCCTTCATGGGGCTGTTTTACGCCTTGTTCCTGCCCCTGCTGGGGCGAACGGTGAAGCGGGGCAAGGCGCTGTCGGCCCAATTCTATCTGTTCGGCGGCGGACAGTTTTTCGCCTGTATCGGCTTGTTCCTGGCCGGAGGCTACGGCGCGCCGCGCAAGACCGCCGGCGCCGCGCAGGGACTTGAAGCCTTCTGGGCCGTCGTCGGCATGTATATGAACGGCGTCGGAGCGTTGGTCGCGGTGATCGGCGGCGTCATGTTTATCTGGACGGTGGCAGCCGCCCTTCTACGAAAACCCGCGCCATAAAAGTTTCGGCATGATATGTGTAAAATCGACGAGGCAAATGGGGGGATGAAATGCGGCAAGACGAAGAACAACCGGTAACCGCCGGGGACGTCGTCTTATTGAAGTCTCCCGAGGATGTGGCCGCCTTCGCCCGCGTCAGGGACTACGCCGTCCTGCTCAAGCCCAGAGTAATGTCGCTGGTGGTGTTCAGCGGAGTCGCCGGCCTGTACATGGCGCCGGGCAAACTGGATTTATGGACCGCGCTCAATGCGATCCTCTACATCGCCATCGGCGCCGGTGGTTCCGGGGCCGTTAACATGTGGTATGACCGCGACATTGATCTGGAAATGTCGCGCACCAAGAACCGCCCTGTTCCCGCCGGGCGCATGGCGCCGAGTCATGCGCTGTGGGTGGGGACGGTTTTGTCGGTGCTGTCGGTGGCGGCGATGACGATGCTGGTAAACAAGGCGGCGGCGGCGCTGCTGGCGTTGACCATCGTCTATTACGTCTTCATCTACACCATGTGGCTGAAACGGCGCACCCCCCAGAACATCGTTATCGGCGGCGCTTCCGGAGCCTTTCCGCCGATGATCGGCTGGGCGGCGGTGACCGGAAGCGTAGACATCGGCTCAATAGCCTTGTTCGCCATTATATTCATTTGGACGCCGCCCCATTTTTGGGCGCTGGCGCTGTACCGGTGCAGCGACTACGCCAAGGCCGGAGTGCCGATGCTGCCGGTAGTGTCCGGGGTGCGGGCCACCAAAAAGCAAATCCTGGCTTATAGCGTGTTGCTGGTTCCGGTGACGCTGATGCCCGTGTATCTAGGCATGGCGGGAATTTTTTATGGCGCGGCGGCGCTGGCGCTCGACGGATGGCTGCTGCGTCACGCGCTGCGCGTCTGGGGCGATGAGTCCGAAATCCAGGAAGCGACCGCCAAGCCGATGTTCCTGTATTCCATCCTTTACCTGTTTCTGATCTTTGTTTTCATGATGGCCGACAAGGCGTTTTTCCAATCAATATGAACTCTAATTCCCACTACCGACAGCTTGTCGCCCGTTTCCAACGCCTGATGACGCTCGGCGACGCAGAGGCGATGCTGCAATGGGACTGGGCGGCGATGATGCCGAGCGGCTCGGCGGAAGCCAGAAGCGAACAACTTGCGGTGATGAAGGCCATCGGTCACGGCCTCCTGGTCTCCCCGGAGATTGAGGAACTGCTGGAGGCCGCAGAGAGCGACGGCGGACTCGACATTCGGCAGACTGCCAACCTGCGTAGAATGAAGCACATGTGGCTTCATGAGTCTGCTCTGACCGAGGATATGGTGACGGCGCTGTCAAAGGCGTCCTCGAAATGCGAGACGGCATGGCGCACGGCCCGGCCCGAAAGCAATTTCGCCGCCGTCAGGCCCGGCCTGGAAGCCCTGCTGGATCTGGTGCGCGAGGCCGCCGCCGCCAAGGCCGAAAGACTCGGTCTCAGTCCTTATGACGCGCTGCTCGACAAATACGATCCGTCGGCCGGATCGGATGATATCGACGCCGAGTTTTCCGATCTGGAGGCCTTCCTGCCCGATTTTCTGAAAGAAGTTCTTCTGCGGCAGGCGCAGAGGCCCGCCGCGATTGTTCCTCGGGGGCCGTTCCCGGTGAACCGGCAGCGGCGCTTGAGCATGCGCCTGATGACGGCGCTGGGGTTCGACTTCACCCATGGTCGCCTGGATGTCAGCCTGCATCCCTTTTGCGGCGGCTCCCCCGATGACGTGCGCATCACCACCCGTTACGACAAGAATGATTTTACCTCTTCAATCATGGGCGTTCTGCACGAGACCGGCCATGCCCTTTACGAGATGGGCCTGCCGAAAGAATGGCGCGGTCAGCCGGCGGGACGGGCGTCGGGCATGTCCATTCATGAGAGCCAGTCGCTGTTGATCGAGATGCAGGTTTGCCGCAGCCGCGACTTCCTGTCCTTCGCCGCGCCGTTGTTCGCCGAGGCATTCGACGGCGAAGGCCCGGCCTGGGAAGCGGATAACCTGTTCAATCTCTATACCAAAGTCGAGCCGGGGTTCATCCGCGTCGTTGCCGACGAAGTCACCTATCCGTCCCACGTCATTCTTCGCTATCGACTCGAAAAGGCGATGATCGCCGGCGATCTCCGGGTCGCCGATCTGCCGGCGGCATGGAACGACGGCATGAAGCGTATGTTGGGTTTGACCCCGCCCAACGACCGGGAAGGCTGTCTTCAGGATATCCACTGGTTCGGCGGCGACTGGGGCTATTTCCCCACTTACACCCTGGGGGCGATGGCGGCGGCGCAACTCTTTGAAGCGGCCAGGAATTCAAACGAGGGAATCGTCGAAGGCATTCGCCGGGGCGACTTTGTCCCCCTGCTGGCGTGGCTGCGCGAAAACGTCCACGGCAAAGGCTCGCTGCTTACGTCCCATGACCTGATGACCGAGGCGACAGGCCGACCGCTCAACCCGGACGCCTTCAAGAGGCACTTGCGGCAGCGATACTTGGCGTGAGACAAAACAACTTACATGAAAAAAATGCCCGTGAAATACGTCTCTACCCGCAGCAAGGCGCCGGCCCTTCCCTTTGACGACGTGTTGCTGGCCGGTCTGGCCCGTGACGGCGGTCTTTATGTCCCCGATGCCTGGCCTCAATTTTCCGCCGACGACATCCGCGCCCTTAAAGGTTTGCCCTACGCCGAGCAGGCGACGCGGGTGATGGAGCCGTTCCTCGGCGGCTGCATCGACAGCGATGATTTCGCCGCCATGACCGCCGACGCTTACCGGGGCTTTTCCCATCCCGATGTGGCTCCCCTCAAACAACTGGATGAAACCGGCGACTTGTGGCTGATGGAATTGTTCCATGGACCGACGTTGGCCTTCAAGGATTACGCCCTGCAATTGGTCGGACGCCTGTTCGATCATGTGCTGAAAAATCGCGGCGAGCGTCTGACCATTATCGGCGCCACCTCGGGCGACACCGGCTCGGCGGCCATTGAGGCCTGCCGGGACCGTGACGCCCTTGAGGTCTTCATCCTTCATCCCAGGGGCCGGGTGTCCGAGGTGCAGCGTCGCCAGATGACCACGGTGGCCTCTCCCAACATTCACAACATCGCCGTCGAAGGCTCCTTCGATAACTGTCAGAACATGGTGAAAGCCATGTTCAACGATCAGGCCTTCCGCGACCGCTGCCGCCTCGGCGCCGTCAATTCGATCAACTGGGCGAGAATCATGGCCCAGATATCCTATTACTTCATTGCCGGGGTAAAGCTGGGCGCTCCCGACAGGCCGGTTTCCTTTGCTGTTCCCACCGGCAATTTCGGCAATGTCTTCGCCGGGTACGCCGCAAGCAGGATGGGGCTTTCGGTGAAGCGTCTTGTGATCGGCTCCAACCGTAACGATATCCTGTACAGGTTTCTGAAAACCGGCATCATGGAAACCGGCGCCGTGCATTCGACCATCAGTCCCAGCATGGATATCCAGATATCCAGCAATTTCGAGCGCCTGCTGTTCGACCTGTTGGGGCGGGACGGAAGCCGGGTAACGGAAGTCATGGATAAATTCAGCAAAACCGGCTCTTTCGGATTGGAGCGGGCGACCCTCGATGAAGCCCTTTCGCTGTTTGACGGCGAGCGTTTCGATGACGAGGAGACCAAGGCGATGATTAGAACTATTTACCGGGAAACCGGGGAATTGCTTGATCCTCACACGGCGGTCGGCGTCGCCGCCGGTCGCGCCGCCATAGGCAAAGGCGCCGGGGGGCCGATGATTGCTCTGGCCACCGCCCATCCCGCCAAATTTCCCGACGCCGTGGAGGAAGCCACGAGGGTCCGCCCCAAGCTGCCGCCTCATCTGGCCGACCTGCTGGAACGCACGGAGCGCCTGCATACTTTACCCAACGACCTGAACGCGGTGCGGGACTATATCTCGGACAGCCTGCGATGACCGTCCGCGTTTCAACCCTTGCCAACGGCCTCCGCGTAGTCAGCGATCCCATGGACTCCGTCGAGACAACGTCTGTCGGCATCTGGATCGAAGGCGGCTCCCGCTACGAGACCCTTGAAAACAACGGCGTTTCCCATCTGCTTGAACATATGGCCTTCAAGGGCACCAAAAGGCGCAACGCCAGGGAAATCGCCGAGGAAATCGAGTCCGTCGGCGGCCATATCAATGCCTACACCTCACGCGAGAACACTTCTTTTTACGCAAAAGTCCTCAAGGAAGATATGGCGTTGGCGGTCGATATCATCGCCGACATCATCCGGAATCCTCTCATGGACGAGGAAGAACTGACCAATGAGCGCGCCGTTATCATCCAGGAAATCAATCAGGCCGACGACACCCCTGATGACATCATCTTTGACCACTTTCAGAAGACCGCCTTTCCTGACCAGCCCGTAGGCCGGCCGGTCCTGGGGTCGTTGGAAGTGGTGAGCAACATACCGCGCCAAGACATCATCGACTATTTGAACGTCCACTACACGGCGCCGGGGATGGTCCTGGCGGCCTCGGGACGGGTCGATCATGATCGGCTGGTTGAACTGGCGGAAACCCACTTGTCGGAACTGCCGGACGGCGTCCCCTGCCCTCCCGGCAAACTCAGCTACGCAGGCGGCGACTACCGCGAGGAGCGTGATCTGGAACAGGCGCATGTGGTTATCGGCTTTAACGGCGTGGGGTTCAAAGACCCCGACTTCTACCCTGCTTCGGTGCTGTCAACGCTGTTCGGCGGCGGCATGTCGTCGCGTCTGTTCCAGGAAATCCGCGAGAAGCGCGGTCTGGTCTACAGCATCTACTCATTCCTGTCGTGCTATGCCGACGGCGGCGTCCTCGGCGTCTACGCCGGCGCCGGCGAGAAAGAGATGATCCGGGTAGTCCCCCTGATCTGCGAGGAAGCCCGGAAAATCTGTTGCGACGTCACCGACAAGGAAGTGGTCCGCGCCCGCGCCCAGATCAAGTCCGGCATCCTTATGTCCCTGGAAAGCACATCATCGCGCTGCGAACAGCTTGCCCGTCAGATGATGGTTTTCAAACGACCTCTTGCCATTGATGAAATTATCGCCGGCGTCGAAGCGGTGCAGGCGTCCGACATCAAACGGGTGGCGGAACGCCTGATCTCGTCCACGCCGACGCTCACCGCGCTCGGCCGGATCGCGCACATCGAAAGCTACGCCGGCGTAGCGGAGCGATTAAAGTAGGGAATTATGGGGAGGTCTTGATGGACAAAAAAGAAGACGAAGCGCCCAAGGGCGGCAAGAAGAAAATGATCATCATCATCGTCGCCGCCCTGATCGTTCTGGCAGCCGGCGGCGGCGGGGCTTATTTCTTTATGTTCGCCGGCCACGGCGATGAAAAAGATCAGGGATCGACGCTGGCGGTCATTGATTTGCCGGAACCGCCTGTTCTCCACGAAATGGGACAAATAATCGTCGATCTGAAGACCGACAAGTGTACTTCGCCGTTCATCAAGCTGAAACCGATGATCGAGATATCAGCTTCCTACATACCGCAGTTCAAGGAGAAAGAGGCGAAAATCATCGACGCCCTTCAGGTCTTCCTGCGTTCATTGACGCGCTCCGAAGTGGTCGGCAAGGAAGGAGTCGACAGGCTGCGCGGCGGATTTGCCGAAGTCATCGACCGCGAGCTGGCCCCGGCCAAGATACGAGCCGTCATGTTCAAGGAATTTATTTTACAATAGGGCCGACTCCGCCCTTGATGCGGGAGGCCAGGGAGGCGGCCATGAAGGGGTCCAGATCGCCGTCGAGCACTCCTTGCGTATTGGAAGTCTCGACATTGGTGCGCAAATCCTTGACCATCTGGTAGGGTTGCAGGACGTAGGAGCGTATCTGATGGCCCCAGCCGATATCGGTCTTGGCGTCATGCTGGGCCTGGGCCTCGTCCTCGCGTATCTTCAACTCGCGTTCATAGAGGCGCGCCCTCAGCATGGCCATGGCGGCGGCCCGGTTCTTGTGCTGGGAGCGGTCGGTCTGGCACTGGACGACGATGCCGGTGGGCAGGTGGGTCATGCGCACGGCGCTGTCGGTCTTGTTGACATGCTGGCCGCCGGCGCCGGATGACCGGTAGGTATCGATCCGCAAATCTTTGTCGTTCACCTCGATCTCGATATTGTCGTCGATCACCGGATAGACCCATATCGAGGAGAAGCTGGTATGGCGCCGGGCGCTTGAATCATAGGGCGATATCCGCACCAGCCGATGGACGCCGCTTTCGGTCTTGAGCCAACCGTAGGCGTTGTTTCCCTTGATCTTGAGGGTGGTCGATTTGATGCCGGCGCTCTCGCCGGCGCTTTCCTCGATCCACTCCACCTTGTAGCCGCGCCGCTCGGCCCAGCGCACATACATGCGCTGCAACATCTCGGCCCAGTCCTGGGCCTCGGTGCCGCCGGCGCCGGCATGGACCTCCAGATAACAGTCGTTGGCGTCGGCCTCTCCCGACAACAAGGATTCCAGCTCCGCCTCGGCGGCGGCGGCATGCGCCGCCGTCAGCGCCGTCTCGGCCTCGGCGATTACGCCGGCGTCGCCTTCCGCTTCGCCCATCTCCAGCAGTTCGATATTATCGGCGAGTTCGCGCTCAAGGGAGCGGATGGAGCTGATGCCGCTGATGAGCATGGTGCGTTCGCGCATAATCTCCTGCGCTTTGGCCGGACTGTTCCACAAGTCGGGATTTTCGGCCTCGGCGTTTAATTCATCCAGGCGCCGCACCGCGTTGTCGTAGTCAAAGATGCCTCCTCAACAGTTCCAGCGACTGTTTGATGTCTTGAACCAATGATTCTATCTCGGCGCGCATGGGCGGAAGACTCCCTGAAAGTAAGCAACAATGATCTTTTATCCGGGATGCGGGACCGGGGCAATGATCATAATACCAATGGCCGTAAAGAATGACTCTGAAAAATTCTCCCCCTTTTTAAGGGGGAGTTAGAGGGGGTATGAAGAGGGAATTATCAGCCTGTGTGTTTTGACACAGAGGCACAGAGGCACAAAGAAGATCAAGTAAAGTTTATTCTTGCTTTCTCTTTTTCTCTCTACCCTCCTCTGTGTCTCTGAGCCTCTGTATTTCATAAAACAGTGCTTATTCCGATCAACGCGCCGGGTGTTAGGGGATATCGGCAGCAACCCCCCCCCCCCCCCTAATCAACCGCATGTTCCGCGTTCAGTAACAAATCGCCGAACAATTTTACCAGATTCTGGTCCAATCCATCCTTCATTTCCGACATGATCTCCAGGGCTTTTTCCGGAGGAAACGGCGGCTTGTAGGCGCGGCGGTCGTTAAGCGCTCCGTAGATATCGACGATGGAGGCCATACGCGCCAGATCGTTCAATTCCTTGCCCTTCAGGCCATAGGGATAGCCGCTGCCGTCCAGTTTTTCATGGTGTTGAAGGGCGATGATGGTGATCCCCTTGCCGATGTCGGGCGACCTGTCAAAGACGGCCTTGGAATGGAGAACATGATCCCGCATCAACGGCCACTCCTCGGCGGTCAGCTTGGCCGGTTTGTTGAGAATCTCAATCGGCACCAGGGACTTGCCGATGTCGTGGGCCAGCCCTCCGACGGCCAATGTCTTGAGGTCGTCTCCCCGGATGCCCATGGCGTGGCCGAGCATGGAAAGGTGGATGGAAACGCGCATGCTGTGGACATAGGTGTAATCGTCATGATCGCGCAAACCGTTCAGGATGCCGCCGAACCGGTTGGAGCTGACGGCCTCGATCAACGGCCCGCTGCTTTCCTCGATTTGCGAAAGGGGCAAGGGCTGGCCGTTGCGGACGACGTGAAAACTGTTCCTGAAGACGCTGACGGTTTCCCGGAGAACGGCGGCTTGAATCGGCGGAAGACTGTCCCAGCCTTTCTCAACCGAGCTGTTGGCCATGCGCGAAACGGTTTCAAGAAATATGCTCTTGCGCAGCGGCCATGTGTGGAAAGCGTCAGGCTTCGCCTGTTTTGCTTCCTCGTGATCTTCCGGGCGCTGGGAATGGGTGACGATAAGGGCCGGGATATGATTTAATTTTTCAGTTTCATGTATTTTCTTGAGAAAAGCGACTCCTCCCACAGGCTGCAATTTTGTGTCGATGATGATGGCGGACGGGGGACTTGACAGCATCCTCTCCAACGCTCCGTCGGCGGTATCGAAGGCCGAAACCAGATAAAACGGAGAGAGCGCCCCGAAAGCGTCATTCCTGAAGATGTCGTTGCCGCTGAAAACGGAAACCTTGATAACCCGGCCTGAGGCCGGGTCGGTTTGCGGCGTACTGTTTTGCATAATGAACCCCGGACGTCGGAGGACTATAGCACGATACATTCAACATAGTATTATTATAATATGCTCCGGCCGGTGACCGCTCCAAGCCAACTTGCATGGCGTAAAATGGTATGCTAGACAACAGTCGCCTTTCGGGCGGGGGCGTTCAGTTTCTTCGGAAGCTTGTCGGTTCCTGTAGTTTTTTTGGAAATCGGAGTTTTTTCAGGTGTCATCCGGGATTTCAGGCGCGACCGGACTCGCTGGCCGCTATGTCACGGCTCTGTTCGAGTTGGCGCAAGAGCACAAGCAACTCGACCGGATAGCCGAAGACCTTAAAAATCTGGGAAAGATGATTCGCGAAAGCGATGACCTTTACCGCGTAATCCGTTCACCGATGTTGACTAGAACCGAGCAGGGGAAAGCCATGGAAGGCCTCCTGAAAAAGGCCGGCATGTGCGATCTGACCGAACGCTTCGTCGGCGCGGTTGTTCATAATCGTCGCCTGTTCGCCTTGCCGTCGATGATTCACGTTTTCATGAATATGCTGGCGAAACATCGCGGCGAGACCACCGTCGAGGTGACCTCAGCCGTCAAATTGAGCGCCGAACAATTAAACGATATAACCGCTTCCCTGCAAAAAGCGGTGGGCGGCAAGGTAGTCGTTGAAGCCGACGTCGATTCCGGTCTGCTCGGCGGCTTGATCGTCAAGGTCGGCTCGCGCATGGTCGATAGTTCGCTCAACACCAAACTGCAACAGTTACGGCTTGCTATGATAGGGGTTAGGTAATGGAAATACGGGCCGCCGAAATCTCCGCAATTCTAAAAGAACAGATCGAAAATTTTGGAACCGAGACCGATGTCGCCGAGGTAGGCAAGGTATTGTCGGTCGGCGACGGCATCGCCCGCGCCTTCGGGCTGGATAATATCCAGGCCGGCGAAATGGTTGTGTTTCCCGGCGGCATCAAAGGAATGGCGCTGAACCTGGAAGCCGACAACGTCGGCATCGTCATCTTCGGCAATGACCGCACCATCAAGGAAGGCGATACCGTCAAACGCACCGGCGACATCGTTGACGTGCCGATAGGCAAAGAGCTGCTGGGCCGCGTCGTTGACGGCCTGGGCGAGCCGATTGACGGCAAAGGTCCGATCAAGGCCGCAGCGCGGGCGCGCGTCGAGATCAAGGCGCCGGGCATCATTCAGCGCAAGTCGGTGCATGAGCCTGTGCAGACCGGCATCAAGGCCATCGACAGCCTGATCCCCATCGGACGCGGTCAACGCGAGTTGATCATCGGCGACCGCCAGACCGGCAAGACGGCAGTCATCATCGACACCATCATCAATCAGAAAAAAATCAACGAGACCGGCGACGAATCCCAGAAATTATATTGCATCTACGTCGCCATCGGACAAAAACGCTCGACGGTGGCGCAACTGGTCAAGACCCTGGAAGATAACGGCGCGATGGAGTATTCAATCGTCGTCGCCTCCACCGCTTCCGAGCCGGCGCCGTTGCAGTTCCTGGCGCCGTACACCGGCTGCACCATGGGCGAGTACTTCCGCGACAACGGCATGCACGCGGTGATCTTCTACGACGATCTTTCCAAACATGCCGTAGCCTATCGCCAAATGTCGTTGTTGCTGCGCCGCCCGCCCGGACGCGAAGCCTATCCCGGCGATGTCTTCTACCTGCATTCACGCCTCCTTGAACGCGCCGCCAAAATGAGCGATGCCGCCGGCGCCGGCTCGCTGACGGCGCTGCCCGTCATTGAGACCCAGGCCGGGGACGTTTCGGCTTATATCCCGACCAACGTCATCTCGATCACCGACGGCCAGATATTCCTGGAGACCGAGTTGTTCTACAAGGGCATCCGCCCGGCGGTGAACGTCGGCCTGTCGGTGAGCCGCGTCGGCTCCGCCGCCCAGGTCAAGGCGATGAAGCAGGTGGCCGGCAAGATCAAGCTGGAACTGGCTCAGTACCGCGAGATGGCGGCTTTTGCCCAGTTTTCATCGGACCTCGATCAGTCAACGCAGAAACTGCTTGCCCGTGGCGAGCGGCTGACCGAACTCCTCAAGCAACCGCAGTATTCTCCGCTGTCCATAGAGGAACAGGTAGTCAGCATTTTCTCCGGCGTCAGAGGGTATCTCGACGGCATCGCCATCAAGGACGTAACCCGTTTTGAAGACGCCCTGCTTGATGAAGTGCGTGTCAACGGCGCCGACATCCTTGCCTCCATCCGCACGGAGAAGGCGTTGTCGAAAGAGACCGAAGCCAAGCTCGCCAAGTTGATTGAAAACTTCCTCAAGACGTTCAGCTAAAGTCAGGGGCCGACCGGAATAACGCCTAATGCCGAATCTCAAAAATCTCAAGATACGGATTAAAAGCGTCAAATCGACGCAGAAAATTACGGCGGCCATGAAGATGGTGGCCGCCGCCAAGCTGCGCCGCGCCCACGAGAACGCCGAGGCGTCGCGCCCCTATGCCTCGCGCATGGAACGCATGATCGGCTCGCTGGCGAAAGCGTCAGCCGGCAACGAAGGGGCGCCGCCGATGTTGGCCGGAACCGGCTATGATCAAACCCATTTGATTGTGCCGTTCACCGCTGATCGCGGCCTTTGCGGCAGTTTCAACGGCTCGATCATCCGCGAAACGCGGAAAATGGCCAACGAACTCAGGGGGCAGGGCAAAACGGTCAAGCTGTTTTGCGTCGGCCGCAAAGGGCGCGAGGCGCTGAAACGCGAGTTCGGGGACAACATCATCGAACATGTCCAGGGCATCGGTCGCCGATCAGTGACCTATGGAGAGGCCGCCGAATTAGGCGAAAAGATCGCCATCTTGTTCGAGTCCTGCCAGTTTGATGTATGCACTTTTATCTTCAATCGTTTTAAGTCGGCGATGACCCAGGTGCTTACCCGCCAGCAGATTATTCCGTTTATCGCTTCCCCCGGCCAGGATGACGAGGAAGATGACGACGACAGATTCAGGGCGTCCTTTATCTTCGAGCCTGAGGAAGCTGACATTTTGGCCGAGTTGCTGCCGCGCAACATCGGCGTCCAGATGTTCCAGGCGCTGGTGGAGAGCGCCGCCTCGGAACACGGCGCCAGGATGACCGCTATGGACAGCGCGACACGCAACGCCGGCGAAATGATCGACAGCCTGACGCTTATCTACAACCGGACCCGTCAGGCATTTATTACCAAGGAGTTGATCGAGATCATCTCCGGCGCGGAAGCACTTTGAATTAATTATGTTTTTAACGCTGAAAGGCGACAGGAGCGTCAGCGATGACTAAAAAGAACACAGGCATAGTTACCCAGGTCATGGGCGCCGTCGTCGACGTCGCCTTCCATGATGACCTGCCGGAAATCCTCAATGCGCTGCATTGCAAAAACCAGGGCAAACTTTTGGTCCTGGAGGTGGCGCAGCACCTCGGCGAGAAGTCGGTCAGGACCATCGCCATGGACTCGACCGAGGGACTTCAGCGCGGCGAAGAAGTCACCGACACCGGCGGACCGATCACCGTGCCGGTCGGCCCCGAGACCTTGGGGCGCATCATGAATGTTATCGGCGACCCCATTGATGAACGCGGCCCGATCAAGACCAAGACAAGAGCGCCGATTCACGCCGAGGCTCCTAATTTTGTCGATCAATCCACCGAATCGGAAATTCTGGTCACCGGCATCAAGGTCGTCGATCTGGTCTCTCCTTACGCCAAGGGCGGCAAGATCGGACTGTTCGGCGGCGCCGGCGTCGGCAAAACCGTCATCATCATGGAACTGATCAATAATATCGCCAAGGCTCACGGCGGTTACTCGGTGTTCGCCGGCGTCGGCGAACGCACCCGCGAGGGCAACGATCTCTACCACGAGATGATCGAGTCCGGCGTTATCGACCTGAAAGGCGACAAATCCAAGGCGGCGCTGGTCTACGGCCAGATGAACGAGCCGCCGGGAGCGCGCGCCCGCGTCGGCCTGACCGGCCTCACCCTGGCTGAATACTTCCGCGACCAGGAAGGACAGGACGTGCTGCTGTTCATCGACAACATATTCCGCTTCACCCAGGCCGGCTCCGAGGTTTCGGCGCTGTTGGGCCGCATCCCCTCGGCGGTAGGCTACCAGCCGACGCTGGCCACCGACATGGGCAATCTTCAGGAACGCATCACCTCGACCAAGAAAGGGTCGATCACCTCGGTGCAGGCTATCTATGTGCCTGCCGACGATCTTACCGACCCGGCGCCCGCCACATCGTTCGCCCACCTGGACGCCACTACCGTGCTGTCGCGCCAGATCGCCGAGTTGGGCATCTATCCGGCCGTCGATCCCCTTGATTCGACCTCGCGCATGCTGGACCCCAGAGTCATCGGCGAAGAGCATTACAATGTGGCGACAAAAGTCCAGATGATCCTGCAAACGTACAAATCCCTACAGGACATCATCGCCATTCTCGGCATGGACGAACTTTCCGAAGACGACAAGCTGACCGTCTCCCGCGCCCGCAAGATTCAGCGCTTCATGTCCCAGCCCTTCTTCGTCGCCGAAGTGTTCACCGGCAGTCCGGGCGTGCTGGTGTCTCTCGAAGACAATATCAAGGGCTTCAAGAGCATCATCGACGGCGAATACGATCACCTGCCCGAGGCCGCTTTCTACATGGTGGGCACCATCAGCGATGTCGTGGAAAAGGCCAAGAAAATGGCGGCGGAGGCGGCGTAAATGGGCGAAACGGTGGAATTCGAACTGGTGACGCCGGAAAGGCTCATGCTTGCCGAGGATGTCGATATGGTCGTCATCCCCGGCAGCGAGGGCGACTTCGGCGTCCTGCCCGAACATTCGCCGATGATTTCCACCGTCCGCCCCGGCGTCGTCAATATTTACAGGAAAGGCGCAATAATCCGGCGCGTCTTCGTCTCCGGCGGCTTCACCGAGGTCGGCCCGGAGCGTTGCACCCTGCTTGCCGAAAAGGCGATGGATATCGGCGACATTAACCGCGACAGCGTCAATGCCGATCTGGCGGACGCCCAGGCTCGCCTGCGATCCGCCCAGCCGGGAGGCGCTACGGCCAAATCCATAGAAAGAAAAATCCGCATCGCCGAAGCCATGCTGGCGGCGGCGGCAAGCGTAAACAAGACCGGGCATTAGGGGTAATTGCAATTATCGGCCTATGTGTTTTGACCACAGAGGCGCAGAGGCGCAGAGAAGATCAAGCGAAGTTTTCTTCCTGCTTTTTCTTTTTCTCTACCCTCCTCTGTGTCTCTGAGCCTCTGTGGTCCATAAAACAGTGCTTATTTCAGTCAACGCGCCGGGTGTTAACAGGCTGATTTTATTTCACGCACTTTGAGGATGAGGGTCACTACCGATTTTTAAGGCTCTTGACCCCGACGAGAGATTGACCCGACGGGAGATAACCCGTGGGTTGCCGTGGGTTATCCGCGCCGGCCTTGCGTCGCAGGTCATGGAAACCCTTACTATCGGGCCGTTCCTCGTCGCCTATGCTTTGACCCTTGACGCCGGCAATGTCGTCATCGGGTTTTTGGCCGCCATTCCGTTCCTGACCCAGTTTTTACAGCTACCCGCCGTGATCCTTATCGAGAAGGTTCGCAAGAGACGGCTGATTTCTTTTGTTTTTGCCGCGTTAAGCCGGCCGATGGTGCTGGTAATGGCGCTTGCCGCGTTCATGCCGGAACCGTTCTGGGCGCTGACGTTTCTGATCATCGGGCTGACATTCCGCTATAGCCTGGGCGCCGTGGTCGCCTGCGGATGGAACTCGTGGATGCGCGACATCATTCCCGAAAAACGCATGGGCCGCTTTTTCGCCCAACGGCAAAAGCTGATGACCATATTGGGGGTGGTTATCAGCTTACTGGGCGCATTGCTGATCGATAATTGGGGCGAATGGCAGCCGGAAGGACGCCTGATCGCCTATCCCGTCCTTCTGGTGATTGCTTTTTTCGCAGGCGTCTACAGCACCTACTGCCTGCGGAAAATTCCCGAACCGCCGATGTCGGAGGCGGCGGCCATTAACCTTTATGATCGCCTGACCCTGCCGTTCAGAGACCGCAACTTCCGGCGGCTGATCATGTTTCTGGCGCCGTGGAACTTCGCGGTCAATCTGGCGGCGCCGTTCTTCACCGTCTACTTGTTCGAGCGTCTTGACTTAAGCCTTACGACCGTCACCCTGCTGATGATAATCAGTCAGACCGCCAATGTGCTGATGATTCGGCGTTGGGGGGTGATTGCCGACCTGTTTTCCAACAAATCCGTACTCCGGGTGTGCGCGCCGCTGTTTATCATTTGTATCTTCGCCTGGACGTTTACGGCGTTTCCCGAGAAGCACGCTTTGACCATCCCGTTACTGGTCGTCGTTCACATCTTCACCGGCATCGCCACGGCGGGAGTGACGCTGTCCACCTCCACCATTTCGCTGAAGCTGGCGCCGGCGGGCGAGGCCGCGTCCTATATGGCGGTGACGAGCCTTATCAATTCGTCGGCGGCCGGCATCGCGCCCATTATCGGCGGCCTGACCATCGACTTCTTCAACAATCAGGCGCTTTTCATGCTTCTCCAATGGTCGGGCGGAGAGGCGGGACCGGTCGCCGAAATCCTGAACCTCAGGCAATGGGATTTCTTTTTCATGTTTGCGACGTTGATCGGCGTCTATTCAATCCGCCGCCTTGCCTTGGTTGAAGAGGCCGGCGAGGTCGAGAAACGCATCGTCATCGACGAGCTTATTATTTCGATGCGCCAGAGCGTGAAAAACCTTTCCAGCATCGCCGGATTAAGGATGTTGACGGAATTTCCTCTAATCATGTTAAGGCGTCGGCGGCGCAGGCGCCTGAAATAATCCGGTGTTTTGATTCATTCGGGCGCATCATGATTGATTAAACCTTATCCTAAATTTTTTAATGTCATGCGCGGACTTGGTCCGGATAAACTGGAAACATTCTAATATACCAAATTTTAATCTACATGTGATGCAGGTCACTTTACTTTTGATGATTCCATCGTACAATAACCCTACAATTAATGTGTCTAAACGCAAGCGTGTGAAAGGCAGGTCGCCGTGACTTCATTCGAGTTCAGAGATGCTTCGGTCATGACCGGCGGCGCAGTCGTCGTGCGTTTCCTTTTTGTCCCCCCCCCCCCCCCAGGAAAAAAGTCCTCTAGAGAGCGGCCGGCTACGGAACGAGGCGCGTCATGAGCAACGATTTGAAGACTCCAGGCATGGGCGCGCTGCTTGGCGCAGAGGAGAAAGTCGTGAGGGCCGAACTGAAAAACAGGCATATTTTATTTTTATCCTGCGGCGTTCTGCTCACGGTCTTTCTGCTTTCACTGATGTGGGAATTCGCGGGGGAGGGCTTGGTTCTGACTTTCCTGGGCATCGGCAATGCCGATGAACCTGCCCGCGAACACTGGCGCTACGTCGCTTTAATATCCTGCTTCACCGCCGTCGCCTTGATCGTCCCGACATGGGTGCTGATGCGAATAAATACCGGGCATAATCGTGCCGAAACGGCGCTGCTTAAAAGCGAAAAGTGGTTCTCGGCGGTAATGGACGCCTCGCCCGCCGGCATTTATCTGAAAGATATCGACGGACGTTTTCTTTTCGCCAACCGCCGTTATGAAACCTGGTGCGGCATAGAGGGCGGCGTCAAGGGCCGCACGGTCCATGACTTTTTCCCGAAGGGACAAGCCGACTTTCGCGCCTCCCAGGATCGCGAAGTGATCAAATCCGGTCGGGCCAGGGAATACGAAACCAATATGGATGTTCCGGGTAACGGCTCAATCACCGTCAACGTGATTACGTTTCCCGTTTTCGGCCACGATCATGCTGTGGTCGGCGTCGGCGCAGTCAATACCGATATCACCGCGCGCAAGAAAGCCGAGGACGTCTTTATCGGAATGATGGACAACGCCGTGCGCGCCAATCAGGCAAAATCCAACTTCCTGGCCCATATGAGCCACGAACTGCGCACCCCGCTTAACGCCATACTGGGCTTTGCCCAAATGATGGAGGAGCAGGTATTCGGCCCCCTCGGCGAGTCTCATTACGAGGAGTACGCGAAGGATATCAATGCCAGCGGCCGGCACCTGCTGAGCCTGATCAACGATGTTCTGGACCTCTCCAAGATCGAGGCGGGAAAGCTGGATATCCACCCGGAGCATTTAGACCTCCACGAAATCATCGCCACCTCTCTGGAAGTGGTCAGGGGAGAAGCGTCGGTCGAACAAAAAGTCATCTACACCGAGGTTGCCGAGACTCTTCCCCATCTGCTCGCCGACGGACGCATGGTCAAGCAGATGCTTTTGAACCTGCTGTCCAACGCCATCAAGTTCACTCCCGAGAACGGCAGGATCACGGTCGGCGCCGCCGTTGCCGTTGACGGCGGATTAACGCTTACCGTTTCCGATTCCGGCATCGGCATTGCCGAGGACCAGATGGCCAGGGTATTGACCCCGTTCGGCCAGATCGACAACGACTTGAATCGCCGGCACAAGGGCGCCGGCCTGGGCATCCCGCTGGTCATGGGACTGGCCAAACTGCACAACGGTTCCCTGGAGCTGAAAAGCGTTATCGGAGTCGGCACCAGGGCAACCCTCTACTTCCCCCCCGAGCGCGTCCTCCGCTGCGCCTAGATTTCCCGCAATTTAACCCCTCCTAACCTCCCCTTCGTAAGGGGAGGAACTTTTCTCCCCTCCTTAACAAGGAGGGGTTGGGGGAGGTTATGCCAGGGGTCGCCGTTAATGTGAAGATTGATTGGAATCGGCTGGGAAGTTAAAAAATTTTATGTTATAGGACGATTAAAGAGATTGCTTTTTACAATGGTTACACTAGAGGTTAGTCGGCATAATCCAACGCCACGGTCATAGCGGAAAGGAATTTGAACAATGACAACTAAAGTCGATAAAGGTGATATGGAAACCCCCGAACAGGAAGCGTTCAGCTTGTCGCAATCTGCGGTTATTCTTGATCAGTTCCGAAATGATCCGTCATTGCTCGCTTCGGCGTTGGAAAAGAATATGGAGCTTTGGGTCGCCATTCGCATGCTGGTTTCCCGCAAGGACAACAAGATGACGGTCGAGACCAGGGATAACCTGACAAAGCTCAGTAAATTCGTGGCGGAAACCACAATGAACCACGGGGTCGATATTTCATCCGAAACTCTCGACACATTGATTAACATCAACCTGCAGATATCAGAGGGTTTACTGGAGGGGGCGAACAAGGGCGGCGGCAAAGGCAAAGCCGGGAAGAAGAGCTGTTGTTGAAACAGAGCGCCTGCCGGTCATTTAATCCGGTGGGCGGATGTCCTTGGCCTCGCATGCGGTAAGGAAGAATCGTTCCCATTCCCTGACCGCCTCGTCGTTCTCGAACAAAGCATGGTTATGCTTGAGAATGTATTCGCGTGTTTTCTTTTGAAACGCCTTATCGACGCCCAGGCGCACAGCAATATCCACATACTCGGACGGCGTCTTGACGATGCAGTCGGTCAGTCCGATTTGTCGGCAAATGGCCGCGCAAACTCGCGTCCGCATCATCTCGCCCGGCATGGTGACCACCGGGGTGCCGACCGTCAGCGCCTCGATTGTCGTATTGCCGCCGCTGAATGTCGGCGGGTCAAGACAAACATCGACGCAGGCCATTAACGCCAGAAAATCCCCATGCTCCATAAACGGCGCGAATTTGATGCGCTCAACCACGTCGGGGATGCTTTCCTTGAAACGGGCCGTCAGAAGATTGCTCCAACTCTTTTCCGGATGCCGCACCAATAAAATATTACCCTTAGGGTCACGGCGCAGAATATCCGCCATGACGCCGTCAAAACCGGGGTGCATCCTGAACAGGTACTGGGCGAATAAATAGTAATTAATATCCTCGGCAAGACCGAAATCAGCGCGGCTCTTGGGTCGCTCGGAAACCTTCGGCTTGTAGTAATAAGTGGGCAGGGCTTTTAGCCGGAAAAGGGTTTCGCGATAGTGCTTTTCACCGCCCTCCGTTTCGAGAGCTTCCGAGGAAACAAAGTAATCCAGATTGGGAATGCCGGGGCTTACCGGATGACCCCAGGTCACGCATTGGACGGGCGCCAGTCTGGCGAAAGCCAGACAATATGAGAAGCTGTCCATGCCGATCTCGGGATAGACGATGACATCAAGCATCTCCCGGGCTATGGCCCGGCGCGCAACATCCAGATTCAGGGGGGCGCGTATTGTCTTGTCAGCGCCGGCGGCGATGGCGTTGGTCATCTCGTCCTCCACATGGGGAATGACGACAAGGGTTACATGGAATCGTCGGCGATCCAGTTTTGCAATGACGCCCTGCATCAGCCGGCCTATGGAATGTTCAAAGAAAAAGCGCGAGATGAACCCGACCTTGATTCTCGGCTCGTCTTTGCGGGGCCGGGGATTGTCGATATGGGGGGCGACAAAGCCGAGGCTTGGGCAGGCCTTCAAATGGAGGTCGGCCAATTTATCGTGAAACTTGCGGTCGGGCAGGCCGTGATAAGCCATGTAGAACAACATGGCGGCAAGATCAGACGGATCGTCAATGACCAGCCCGGCCTGTGACATGACATCAAGGCCGCGCTCCACCCGGCGGCGAAAGGCGTTGATCTGCCCCTGGGAGAAAAATACAGGCGGCATCGTCAGCGCCATCCACAGCCGCATCATGTCACGCGGCTGATAAGCCTGGGCCATGGCGTAATTGGCCAGCGCGCCGGTGAAGTTGCACTCCCGCAACAGGACATGACCAAGCTTGATCCAGGCATCCACACAAGCCGGATCGTTCAGGGTCGCCGCTTCGTAATGGCGCTTGGCGTCCTGTGTATCGCCCAGCTTGCGCAGCATATCGCCGGTGCTTACATACAGTCCTATGTTGCCGGGGTTTTGTTCAAGCGCCTTCTTCTGGCGCTCGACCTCTTCCCGCAGAGCGTCTGTCGCTGATTTCTGCTCACCGCCCATTATGCGGACACCCCCGATCAGTGATAGTATACTCAAGACTACGCTATTATTGAAATGCGGAGAATTTTTGATGCTGATCGGCGTACCCAAGGAAATCAAGGATAACGAGCACCGCGTCGGCATGACGCCGCCCAGCGTGCGTGAACTGATCCATCATGGCCATAAGGTCGTAGTCGAGAGCGGGGCCGGCCTCGGCATCGGCATTGATGACGGCGCCTATCGGGCCGCCGGCGCCTCCATCGCCGAGGCCGCCGCCCCGGTTTTTGAACAGGCCGACATGATCGTCAAGGTCAAGGAACCCCAGGCCGTTGAATATCCCATGCTGCGCAGCGGGCAGGTGTTGTTCGCCTATCTTCATCTGGCCCCCGACGCCCGGCAGACGCGGGCGCTGGCGGATTCCGGCGTCATCGCCATCGCCTATGAAACGGTGACCGACGGCAGGGGACATCTGCCCTTGCTGGCGCCGATGAGCGAAGTGGCGGGCCGCATGTCCATCCAGGCCGGGGCTAATTGCCTTGAGAAAGAACGCGGCGGCTCCGGCGTTTTGCTCGGCGGCGTCCCCGGCGTCGAGGCGGCCAGGGTGGTGATCATCGGCGGCGGCGTAGTCGGAACCAACGCGGCGCGCATGGCCATGGGCATGGAGGCCCGCGTCACCGTGCTGGATAAATCATTGGAGCGCCTACAGGCGCTGGACCTGCAATTCGGCTCGCGGATCAGCACCCTCTATGCGACGGTGGACGCCATCGAGCGGCAGGTAGCGGCCGCCGATCTGGCAATCGGCGCCGTCCTGGCGCCCGGCGCCGTCGCGCCCAAACTGGTCAGCCGCGAGATGACGGCGCGGATGCGTCCGGGATCGGTGATCGTTGACGTCTCCATCGACCAGGGCGGCTGCTTTGAGACATCTCGCCCGACGAGCCATTCCAGTCCCACCTATATTGAGGAAGGCGTGGTTCACTACTGCGTAACCAACATGCCGGGCGCCGTCGCCCGCACCTCGACCTTCGCCTTGAACAACGCCACCTTGCCCTTCATTGCCGCCCTGGCCGATAAAGGCTATCGACAGGCGATGCGGGAAGACCCCTGCCTGCTGGCCGGCCTCAATGTCCACAAGGGCCGCGTCACCTACCGGGCGGTGGCCGAAAGCCTGAACTATGACTACCTTCCGCCTGAAGAAGCGCTATGATTCTATCGACCGTAAAAAATGACTTGTGCAGGGAAAGAAAAATTCTCCCCTTCGAAGGAGTGTTTTGACCACAGAGGCACAGAGGCGCAGAGGAGGATAGAAAAAAAGAAAAAGCAGGAAGAAAACTTCACTTAATCTTCTCTGTGTCTCTGAGCCTCTGTGGTTAATAAAACCTGTTTTTTAAGCCGATGAGACTTCGTCATGTTGATTTCTTGATTCAAGACTCGCCGCTGCGGATCACGCCGACGATATAAAGGAAAGCGCCGGCGACAAGGATGCCGATCTGAAGACCGGGGACCTCGAAACTGCCGCGCCAGGCCAGCATGACGTTCATCATTCCCAGCAGCAGGAGACAGACGCCGAATATCTTGGTCTTGACGCCCCTTTTCGGGGCCTCGTCTTCAGGCATAGGCTTATCGTTCAACGCCTCGGCGGATTGTCGGGAACTCATCAGGTTTTATTCCTTTTTAATCTTGCCCTTGGAAATGATCTTTCTGATGTAATACAGAACGTCGGCGCGTTCCTTCTCATTTATAATTTCCCCCCAGGCCGGCATGGCCTGTCCCACGGCGTCGTCTTCGCCGATGCCGTTAATAATGGCGATATACAAATCCTCGTCTTTTTTACCCATTCTTTCGCCGTCGGCAAAACTGGGAGACCTGGGATTGAAGGGAACGCCCTCATAGCCGTGGCAAACGGCGCAGTATAATTCATAGATCATCTGCCCGTTGCGCCATTTCTCTTCGTTCAGTTTCTCGACCCCGGCGGCCGAAGCGAACGTTGACGAACCCCATAAAAGAGAAAACAGCGACAGAAAAACCAAAATGCGATTCATAAAATCCCCCCATGACTATAGCCGCCGTGAAGATCATAATAGACATAACCTCGGCGGCGCAAGTTAAGCCCTGTAAGTTAAGCTCTGTAAGTCAAATGAGACAAATGATCCTATGACGATCCCCAAAAGCGCCGCTATCGACGATGAAGGAGTCTGGAACCAGGTTCTTCGCCTCCCCCCCGGAAACGGCAACAAGCCGGCCTTGTTCCTTGACCGGGACGGCGTGGTGCTGGAAGAGGTCAACTATCTTCGCGCCGCCGGGGACGCCCGCCTGATCCCCGGCGCCGCCGAGACCATCGCCGCCGCCAACAGGCTTGCCGTCCCCGTGGTTATCATCACCAATCAGGCCGGCATCGCACGGGGCTATTTCGACTGGGAGGCATTTGCCGCCGTTCAGGACAAACTTCTCGCCGACCTCGCCGCCTTGGGCGCCTTCATCGACGGCGTCTTCGCCTGCCCCCACCATTCCATGGGCAATCCTCCCTACAATCATCCCGACCATCCGGCGCGCAAGCCTAATCCGGGAATGTTGCTGAGGGCGGCGACAATGCTTGAACTGGACCTTTCGCGCTCGTGGATCGTCGGCGACCGGGCCGGCGACCTGGGCGCCGGCCGCAACGCCGGACTAGCGGGAGGACTTCATGTACTGACCGGCCACGGCGGCGACGACGGCGAACGTCAGGCGGCGCAGGCCTTGGCCGGAGACGGCTTTATAGTTCTGACCGCCGACTCGATTGCAAAATCCCAAGAGGAGCTGCCTGTTCTGCAAAAATAAACAGGCCGGGAAGATCCCGGCCTGTTATTCAGCAAAATCTGGTCGATTTTACTTACTTCTTTGCACCCTTTTCGCACTCAGCCTTCTTCGCTGCGTCTTCGATCTTGGAACAATCAGCCTTTTCGCCTTCTGCGGCCATTACCGGGGCAACGCCGAAGCTGAGGACGAAAGCGAGCAAGGACGCGGCAATAAAACCTTTCTTCATTTTTTGAAACTCCAAACAAAAATTAAGGTGGAAGCGAATGTATGCAATAAATCATCGGAGAAAGCTAGTCAAAAGAAATGATTTTATATATTGGTTTATTAGATTATCCTCCCCGAAGCCATTCCATTTTCAGGATCGGCACAACGGGAACGCCTAAGGCGCAGGCTTGGCCGCTATCTGCTTTTGCATACTTTTGCGGGTTCGGAGAAACCGCATGGCCCGTTGCGCCACATGCAGCGGCAAGCCATCATAAATACGCAGCAAAGCCTCATTGTCCTCGTTGCTTCGCGCACCGTCGAAATTAGTAAGAATGAGAGTTTCGCCGAACATATCGTAATTCATCTCAACGGCTTTACAAACGATCGCCAGTTTCTCGCCTGTCGGATCAAACGCTGTTTGACGTGCGGTGCCGATATCGATTTTAGCGAGTCGCCCCAGGCCGGCGACAAATTCCGGCACTTTATCCTGGCGCAGCAATTGAAGCAGAAAACCGTTATCCAACTGGTTCAGCTTCTCCTTGCGGATAATGAAGCTCTCGGCCGGATCAGGATTTTTATCACTCCCCTGGGCGATAAACCATTGTTCCGTTTCCTTCATCAGCGCATCGACTTCCGCTTTATCCATATTGCCGCCGGCGTTGAGAATTTGTTCGCGCATGGCCCATGACACCCGCCAGAATATCTCCTTGGCCATATCATCCGGCGTGTCATTTCGCGCAACGAGGGTCTTGTTAAGGGAATCGTTGCTTTTAGCCCTTTCAACGATGGTCTCTATGCCGTCACGGGAGAAACGGGCGCCGTCGTTGCCGGCCAAGGTCTCAAGCACAGAGTCGTTTCCCCTGACCACCAGCGCGTCAGTGACCTTTTCATTTACCGATGTCCGCATGGAAATCGCCTTCAGGTGTTCCTGACTTTGTTTTTTTACGATCTGAATCAGTTCGTCGTCTTTAAGCGCATCGCTGTTGACGAGAACGGGGAGGGCGACTTCGATTTTATCATTAGCGAGAGAACGGATTAAATCTCCGGGCGCGTTGCTGACGGTGGATATCCTCTCCGCCAGATGCTGCCGGACCTTTGTTTCCACATCGACGACGATGCGACCCATGATCTCGCCGAAATAGGATATCTCTTTTTCGTTCAGAAATTGCGGCGCCTCCATGAACAGATCGGTGACCTCACGGAGAAGCTGTTGGCGCCCCTCGTCGGAATTCTCCACGGCCAGCCGCGCAAGGCTCTCCAGATGCGCCCTTTTGTCAGTCATTATTTCAGATCACCAACCGGTCAAGTAAGGTTATCGGGTCAGTCGCCGCCGTAGTGAATGTAATCCGCCCATATGCGTTCCAGGCGCCTTAACGAGGCGCAGGAGGCATCGATTTCAGCGGCGCTAATTCCGCTTTTAACCATCGCCTCGGAGCTTACGTCGTCCAGTTCGCGGACTTTCTTGACCACCCCCAGCGCCTTTTCGGTGAGCCGGATGCTCACCGAACGCTTGTCATGGGCCGACCGTTCCTGGGTCAGATAGCCCATATCTGTCAACTTCTTGATATTATAAGAGACGTTCGATCCCTGATAATAGCCGCGCTCGACCAAATCGCGGATGGCGATCTGCTCGTCCTTGATGTTGGCCAGCAACAGGGCCTGGACCGCGTTGATATCCTTGATCGACATGCGGTTGAGTTCGACCCTGAGGACATCAAGGAATCGCCTGTGCAGGCGCTCAATCAGCCGCGTCAGTTCAAGATATTCCTTCTTCACGCCGGAAACTCCTTCCAGGAAACGTCCCTGTTTGAGTTTGCACGGAATCGGTATGCGATGGCAACCGCTGAAAAAGGCTATCGACCGGGGCTTGCCGTCGATGTCTCCGGTTGTTGGGGAGAAGCGTCAATGCTTAAACGGGCAATCACGATGACCAACAGCAAGATGGTGTTAAAAATCAACGCTCCGATAATCAGCTTTTTCTTGGTTTCAAATTTCATCGCCGTCATCCGCCGCCCGGTGTCCTGATTTAGAAATTCATAAGCGCTAATTGAGAGAATTTCAATTTGTTATCGACAGATACGGAGGTTTAAAGTGACTCTGACAAATCCTCCACCTTGCTTTAAAGGGGGAGTTAGAGGGGGTGTTTGCGGCAACCTTACCTTCCCCTCCTTGGTGAGGAGGGGAAAGCGCAGGGGCTGCCGGTTTTGGGGGAGGCGGATTTGAAGCTGTTGAGGTACGGCCCGAAGGGTCTGGAAAAGCCGGGGCTGCTCGATAACAACGGGCGCATCCGCGACCTGTCCGGCGTCATGTCCGACATCACGCCGGAGATTCTAGCGCAAAATCGCCTGGATTCTCTTAGCGCCCTGAATATCGACGCCCTTCCTTTAGTCGAGGGTTCGCCGCGCCTCGGCGCGCCGGTGTCGGGAGTCGGCAAGATACTGGCCGTCGGCCTTAACTACTCCGAGCACGCCGACGAAACCGGCGCCAAGCCGCCGACCGAGCCTATGCTGTTCTCAAAAGCGATAACGGCGCTCAGCGGCCCCAACGACGCGGTGACGCTGCCCAGGGACTCAAAAAAAAGCGACTGGGAGGTGGAATTGGCGGCAGTCATCGGCGCCCGCGCTCAAGACATCGAGGAATCCCAAGCGCTTGCTCATATCGCCGGCTACGCGGTGATGAACGATATATCCGAACGGGCCTGGCAAAAGGAACGGGGCGGCCAGTGGATCAAGGGCAAGAGCTTCGACGCCTTTGCCCCTCTGGGGCCATGGCTGGTGACCAAGGATGAAATCCCCGACCCGCAAAACCTGATCCTGTGGCTCACGGTCAACGGCGAGCAACGCCAGCGCTCCACCACCGCGAAGATGACTTTCGGCGTCGCTTTTCTGGTTTCCTATATCAGCCGATTCATGACCCTGATGCCTGGCGACGTCATTACCACAGGCACCCCGTCCGGCGTCGGCCTGGGGATGAATCCGCCCACCTTCCTCAAGCCCGGCGATGTTATCAGACTCGGCGTCGAGGGCCTGGGCGAACAACGCCAGGAGGTCAGGGCCTGGGAAGACAGGGATCATCATCACATACGTTGACCTCAACAGTCACATGAGCCAGTTCGCCCATGTGTCCGAGCAGCGCCTTATAATGCTCCGGCGGTTTGGGATAGTGGGTGACCAGCGAGATGATGGCCCCCAGGCGCTGCGGCCCGATCCGCCAGATGTGGAGGTCTACTATCCGATTGTCGGAATCATCCTCAATGGCCTGACGAAGCTTTTGGCTTTTTTCGTTGTCGACCGCGCTGTCCAGGAGGATGCGACCGGTGTCGTGCAAAAGAACAATCGCCCACCTGCCGATCACGACGGCGCCGACGATACCCGTGGCCGCATCCAGCCAAATCCAGCCGAACATTTTGCCGCACAAAAGCGCTACGATAGCCAGCATTGAGGTCAGTGCATCCGCCAGCACATGTAGATAGGCGGCCCGCAGGTTGTGGTCCTGACGCCCCCCGTCGTGATGGGGGGAATGGTCGTGTCCGTGGTCGCCACGGAGGAGTCGAGCACTGACCAGATTCACCATCAGGCCGATCATCGCGACGATCATCGCTTCATCGAAAGAAATGGAAAGGGGATTGACCAGGCGGTTGGCTGACTCCCAGGCTATCAGCAGGGCGACCATGCCAAGCACCATCGCGCTGGTGAAGCCGCCCAGTATCTCGACTTTGCCCACGCCGAAGGTGAAGCGGCGATCAGCCATATGACGACGCGCATAACGATAGGCGAAGACAGCGATCCCCAGCGCCCCGGCATGAGTCGCCATGTGCCAGCCGTCAGCCAGCAGGGCCATGGAATTGAACATCCAGCCGGCCACGATCTCGGCCACCATCATGACGGCGGTCAACATCACCACATAGAGGGTGCGTCGTTCGTTGGCCTGATTAACTTCCAGGTCGATAAAAGTATGCCCGTGACGCCATGTGTCCAGTTGATGAATGTGCATCGCCTCATGCCTTTCTGCGCCGGGCGGATTCAACCGCCGTAATAAAAAAGCGCTCCAGTTCCCTTACGGATTCCATGTTTTCAAACAGGACGCCCGCTTTTTCCCTGATCTGTTCCCTCGCCCGATTATGAAACTCCCCGTCATTGGCGAGGCGAACCGCCGACCGGACATAATCCTGTTCGTTTTCGGCGATCAGGTCGGTAAAGCCCATAGCCCGGTAAAAACCCGACGTAACCCTTCCCCGCATGGTTTTTCCCGGCCAGGTAACGATGGGGACGCCCATGGCGAAAGTCTCCAGAGATGATTTGCCGCCGCAGAAATGACTGGTGTCCAATACCGCGTCGGCAATGATCAACAAGCGTAAAAAATCAATGTTGGGCATATTGGGAAGAAAAATTATGCGGTCGATTAAATCAGGATCGGCAAACGACAAGGCGAACCGCTCAAGGAGATATTCCCGCCATTCCCGATGAGCGCCGTCAATAAGAACCAATATCCCCTTCGGGTCGGCGCGGAGTATTTCACCTAAAGTATGATCGAACTCCGGATGAAACTTCGTCAGATTCTGCGGACACACATAAATAACGGCGTCATCGGCAAACCCGAAGCGACGCCTTCCCAGATCATCATCCGGAATTTCGGGGGGGTAGAAATATGAAGGGAAATGTTCGAGCTTGATCAGCCGTTCCCGGTAATGATCCTCGGCATTGTCCGGCTCCATGGAGCGGATTGAAAGAAAATAATCGACGTTCGGGATGCCCGTAGTAATCGGATGCCCCATGGTCACCGCCTGGACCGGCGCCAGACGGGAGAACGCCAACGAATACGACCACGCCGTCATCCCGATATCGGGATAAAGCAATATGTCCGGTTTCTGCGCCGCGATCAATTCACGCGCCGCGTCAACTTTCGTCGGAATGTAGAAAACCTTATCGGCGGAGCGGTCGATGTGGTCCGCCAATCCATCACGGTCGCCGTGAGGACGAAAGATCATAACTTCAAACTTGTCGCGGGATAATTTTTCAATAAGTCCCCTGAACAGGACGCCTATCGTATGCTTGAACAAAAACGACGAGACAATCCCAAGACGCAGCTTTCCTTTGCGCTCAACCGGGTCGAAACAATGCGGGGATTCCCATGCCAATTCCGGGCATGAATTAATATAAAAATCACCGATATCGGACAATGAATCCTTATCATTGAAACCGTGATAGGCAATATGAAAGTAATTCTCAGGGCTTACGTCATAAATATTATATTTATTGGTAATTTTTTCTTTAGCCATTATTGAAATTTTATTTTTTACATCATTTCTTATTTTTATTAATTCCTCCATCGGCGGCATGAGATGGGGAAGTGACGTCGTCATTATCATTTTAAGCTTGGGATCGCGGGTTATTTTGAAAGAGCGCTCAAAACATTCGAGAGCATCCCTGAATTTGCATTGCCTGTTATATACGCGGCCCATAGTCAAAAGCGCGCCGGCGTGGTCGGGATTGATCGTGACGGCACGCCGGCAGGCCGCCTCGGCGGCGTCAAGGTTTTCCTGTTTCAGGTATAGGGCGCCGAGATTAAAATGAGCGTCGGCGTGGTCCGGCATAATCTCCACGGCCCGACGGAAGCAGGCGACGGCATCCTCGATCCTGCCCGACGCGGCTAAAAAGGCGCCGAGTTCATTGTGCGCCTCGGCGTTGCCGGGGCCGGCTTTTACCGCCGCCCGCAGATATTCTTCCGCCTGAGCGGCGTCGCCGGAGTGAAACGCCGCTATTCCGCCAAGACCCAGCGCCCCCGAATGCCGAGGATGGACCGCTATAATTCGCCGGCAAATATCAAGAGCTTCCTGGAAACGCCCGGCCTGAAAGGCGGCTGCCGCCTGCCGAAAAAACGGAGCAATATCCTTGTTTGCGCCGGGAAGGTTCTGCCGTTTGGTCAACTTTTCGCGGTTACGGCGAAGCTTTCGGCTCACGATGAAATATCCCGATTCATAGCGCTTGATCCGCTAATTTATACCAATGGCCGTAAAAAATGGCTCTGAAAAATCCTCCCCCTTGCTTCAAGGGGGAGGTCAGGAGGGGGTATTGAACAACCTCCCCTTCCCCTCCTTGGTAAGGAGGGGAAAGCGCAGGGGCTACCATAGATCAATATCAATGGCCGATGATATTAGACCGGATTCATGCAAAATGAAACAGCGCGGTCGGCGGTATTTAAGCCGCCGGCCTTCTCGCTTGGCCGCCGTGGCCGCTATGGCCGCCATGGCTGCTTTGGCCGCTCCTGCCGCCGCTGCGCCGTGGCGGACGGTTGCTCTTGAACCGGCTGCGGCCCGGCATGCCGCCGCGATCATTAGCCGGCGCCGGCGCCATGCCGTGATAGGGATGATTTTCATCGACCAGCACCGACCGGCGGATGGTTTTCTCGATATCCCGCAAAAACGCCCTTTCCTCCGAGTCGCAGAACGAGATCGCCACGCCGGAAGCCCCGGCCCGCGCCGTGCGTCCGATACGATGCACATAGCTCTCCGGCTCATTAGGAAGATCGAAGTTAATGACATGGGTTATGCCGTTGACGTCGATGCCCCGCGCCGCGATATCGGTCGCCACCAGGGCGCGGAGGCGCCCGGATTTAAACTCGCCGAGAACCTTCTGGCGGGCCGCCTGCGACTTGTTGCCGTGGATGGCGCCGGAGCTGACGCCTTCACGGTCCAGATGCAGGGCGACCTTGTTGGCGCCGTGCTTGGTCCGCGTAAAGATCAGCACCCGCTTGATGTCGCTGTTGGTCAACAGCTTGGACAACAGATCGCTTTTCTTGTCCTTGGGGACAAAGAACACCCGCTGATCGACTTTTTCGACGGTGGTCGCCGCCGGAGCCGCCTCGACGCGGATCGGATCGGTAAGCAGGCCCGCCGCCAGCTTAAGAACGGTCTCGGGCATGGTTGCCGAAAACAAAGCCGTCTGGCGGATCGCCGGCAGCTTGGCGGCAATCCGGCGCACGTCGGGAATAAACCCCATGTCGAGCATGCGGTCGGCTTCGTCAAGAACGAAAATTTCGATGCGGCCGAGCCTGCAATGGCCCTGGTTCATCAAGTCCAGCAGACGGCCCGGCGTAGCTACCAGAACGTCGAGGCCGGAGGACAACATATTGATCTGCGAGCGGATCGAAACGCCGCCGTAGGCCACGCCGCTGCGCAATTTAAGGTGTTTGCCGTAAGTGCGGATGCTGTCGGCAATCTGCCCGGCCAGTTCGCGGGTCGGCGCCAGGATCAGCGCCCGGGGAGAGTTGCGTTGAGACGGATTGCCGCTTTCGGTCAGGCGTTGCAGCATAGGGAGGGTAAAGGCGGCGGTCTTGCCGGTGCCTGTCTGCGCCAGTCCCATCAGGTCGCGTCCGCCGAGAAGGTGGGGGATGGATTTTAATTGGATCGGCGTCGGCGTCGAATATCCTTCGGACTCGACAGCCTTCATAAGAGGAGCCATAAGATTAAGCCCCGAAAAACTAGTCATATTTAACATCACTTTCACAAGAATGCACCGGAGTCCCACAGCGGAACCCCGTATGCGGCATCCACAGGCGCGCCAAAGGCGCCGGCCCGGATACACAAACGCTCACAATGTCTGAGAAGTAACTCGCCCAGCCGCAGTTTACGGCTATTCATGAAACGCACATCTACTGTGTTACGTTGCCGCCGTATAGAGGATCGGTTAGAATAAGTCAAGCTTTTACGCCGTCAGGCATTATCCTTCATCGCCGCCCGCGACTTTTTTGCCCCATTCTTTAATAAGTTCTACTTGTTGGCTGCGTAACAGAACAATGCGACGCTGCGCGATCACGGTCAAAAAAGCGACGATCACCGGCGGGACTGAAAGGAACATTATCCACCCGAAGCCGGCGGCGCCGAGCATCACCGTCAGCGAGAAGACGTTGGTTAGTATTTGCTGGGCGGCGTTAAAGGGATCTCCTGCTTTCCAAAGGTCAAGAAGATACGGGAAAACGCCGGCAAAGTTCATGCCTCCGACGCTGAATGTATGATATTTCTCCTCCGATCTGTCGATAAAGTAAACGACCAGAGTCGGCAGCATGCCGAAAAAGAGAACCATCATCATCGGCAGCGCAACGATCATCAACAACGTGATGACCATGATGCCCCCGATGAGCCTCATCCCACGATCTTGCCTCTGAACTTGTCCCTGAGGAGCGGCCTGCTTTGACGGTTGCTTTTTTGCCATCACCTTTTCCGATGATCCTACCAGGCTGAGAAAAGAAGTAACAAAGTGATCACAATCATGGAAATCATAATGGAGCACATGGCGGCGATCTTTTTACCGGTAAGTTCGGATTTTGCCGCCAGTTCCCCGCCTTTCCCTTCAATTTCCTGAATTTCATTTTCCGCCTCTTTAAACTCTTCCTTGGCCTTGGTGAATTTCTCCATGTCCTCCTTGCGTTTTTCGACGTTGTCGATGGAGTCGAAAAGTTCCGGCAGGCTTCCTTTGCGGACGAGTTTTGGTATCTCGCGCTCGATTTCACGGCGCGTGGAGCGGCTGGAATAGGTGTTGATGGCCGGCCCGAGAAGTCCTCCCAGCCAGCTTGAAAGGCCGAAAAGAGATTCCATCTTCAAATGCCATTGCAAAAACGCCAACAGACTGAGCATGCCTATCAGTTTTTTCTCTTCATCCGGCGAAGACAACGCCGCCAAATGAGGAGAGATGTCCTGATCAAAATGGGTGATGACAAAGGCGGCAATATGTCGGTCCATCGGTTTCGCCTTGGCGTCCACGCGGTTCGCCGCCGCGTCAAGGGCGGGCAAAAGATCATCAATATAGATCACATAGTCTTCCTTGATGAGAGGACTCTGGCAGGGCAGTTCAGGATTAAGTTCATAAAGAACGCGCTCGATGCCGAACCCCATGTTGTTATCCTGAATCAGTTTTTTCATCTGACGGAATCGGGCGTCAATAGCGATTACCTGGGCATCATATTTATTCTGTTCGGCGAACCAGACGCCGGCAATATCATGTACTAATACTTCCGCAGGGGCCTGCGCATTGCCCTGAAGCAGGAGTTCCACCGCCATTGCCGTCCCGTAAGCGTCGGGCATGAAGAAGAACCCCTTGTAGCGGATGGGGCCGCCCGGGTCGAAGACAAGGCTGACCTTGGTGACGATATAATCATCGCTGCCCTGCGGTTTGTCCTGGAAAACCTGGGCCATGCCTGCGGCCTCGGCGACCATTGCGGACAATTCCGGGGAATGTACGCTGCGGCGTAGCCAGTTTATCAGTTCCGGGTCCCTGATCGCTTTTGCCGCTTCGTCCACCTTCCCGGTGAAGGCATAAGCCAAAGTTCGCGGGGACTGATGCGAAACTCCCTCAAAAATGAACGGTTTATCAACCTTCGCAGCCGGCTTCTTCTGAATGGGGGTCCGCCGCTGGCCGTCAAGCCAGCGCGACAGCAATTCTACATCCCAGCGCTCTTTCGCATCATCGCTCAACATGCCGCGCAGCGCCTCGATCAAGCTCACCGGAATACGCATTTTTCCGCAAAGGGTAGCGTAAGAGCCTTGTTCGATTTTGGATCTTAACAAAGCCTCATCGCTCATGCCCCCCACCGGGTTGCCTCTGAGGATGAAAAACACTATGGCGACCCCAAGAGCGTAAATATCGTCGGCGATACTCCCTTCGCCACGGCCGCCCGGCGAAGCCATGCCCCTCTCGATAGTCTCGAATAATATCGGTTGATCAAAACCGGGAGGCACAGTCACGCAATCGCCCATCACCACCTCGGTTCTGTCCTCATCCATAAAAAACATATTCTTGGGCCGAATAGAGCGGTGGGAAATATTATGCACCCCAAAATCTCCCAAGGCGCTGACCAAGGGACTGATAATTAGTTGAGAAATGTCATGTTCGCTGATTTTAAGATCATTATTGGTAAAGGTATCGGTAAGCCGCCCCCCCATCGGCTGCTCATAGAGCACAATCATGGTGCTCTGGCGCAGGGGCGGCCAAGGCGCGACGGCAAAATCAACAATAGGCATAACCCCCCTCGGACTATTCGACATGAGAGAGGAAATGATTTTGTATCTGATCGGCAGGCCCGGAGTGCAGGCCAGCGCAAACATTTTTTTACCGATGTTTTTTCGATCTGAAACCGAGAACGCATTAGCCGACGGCGTATCCAATCCGGGCAGCGGCGCGTTAAGATCGATAAGGTAACGATCCTTAAGAATCACCGGCTTCGCGTGGACAATGCCCGCTTGAGCGGTTGCTCCCTCCGAAGGCGCCGCTTCGGACGACGTCCCGCCACCGTTTCCGACTGTTTCCGGCGATTCTGCCATTACGGCTCTTCCTCAGGTTTTCAGATGGCGGCAGTATTAATAATTATCGACCCTATATGATCAAGCATCAGGACTTGGTTAGATCGCGCACGCTTTCGGCCAATATTCTGAGCACTCCCCTTATAAGGGGATCGGTCTTCGCCAACATTCTCTCAAATTCGTTCCGCGAAAATACGGAGGCGGACACTGTCCCGAGGGCGCGCGCCGAGGCAGTATGAGGCTTGTCGGTAATCAGCGCCATCTCACCGATTATCGCGCCGGCGCCGATAGTGGCGATGACTTTGACTTCGTCTCCTGCGGCCTTGATGATCTCAACGTTACCGCTTTCAATAACAAACGCCTGATCGCCGTGCTCATGCTCCCGGAAAAGATAGCGTCCGGATTCATAGTTTTTATGCATTTCAGCCTCATCCATTCTTGCCGCCCGGAAGCTTAACACGTCGTGAACGGCGCGTTAAGCATCGTTTAAACAACGGCATTATAGAATGGACGCAACAATCAACAATACGAATACCGGCTTGCGGAGACACATTATGGTAACCTTAGTCGCAATCATCGCCTCCATCACCTTGAGCATGACCATCCTCGACCGCTGACCGGCACAAGGCAGCGCCATATCAGCGCCGGCGGGCGCCGACCATGATAGCCTGAATCGTCCGCTCGCCAAGCGCCTTGCAGGCCTCCAGCCGGTGCAGTCCCTCGACCAGGACATAACGCTCCTCGTCCTGACGAATATGAATAGGCCTCTGCTGTCCGACTTCCATGATGTTTTCGGCGAGTTCCTTGACCGTTTCCGGGTTCAACGTGTTCCGTCTCTTGACCGGCACATAGATGTCGGCGATGGCGATATTCAGTATCTTCAATCGATTCTCCCGGCGTCATCCGGCCAGTTCGCGTGAGCGTCCGGTCGCGGCGCCTACGGCATCGGTCATCAAGCGCTGCAAACCGTTATCGGCCATCAACACCGCCAAAGCCTCGGCGGTAGTCCCGCCGGGACTGGTAACGTTGGAGCGCAATATCTCGGGTTTATCCGACGCCAGACGCATGAGTTCTCCGGCCCCGGATACCGTCGCCTTGGCCAGCCGCTCGGCAAGGCCTTCGGGCAAGCCCGCCTCAACGCCGGCGCGGGCCAGGCATTCCGTCAGCAAAAAGACATAGGCCGGACCGCTTCCCGAAACCGCCGTTACTGCGTCGAGCAATCCCTCGTCGTCAATCCACGCCACGTCGCCGACCGCCTCCAGGAGTTCAGAACACTGTAGCCGCTGATCGGCGGTAACCCGTTGATTGGAACAGGCGACGGTGATGCCCCGGCGCACCGCCGCCGGCGTGTTGGGCATGCAGCGCACGACAGCCGCTCCCTTGCCGAGCTTTTCCTCGAAATAAGCGATGGTCTTGCCGGCGGCGATGGACAGAAAGACGCAGCCATGGCCGGCGAAGCGCGCATAAGCCGGGACTACGCCGTCCATCGCCTGGGGCTTGACCGCGAAAACAACGACGCCGGGCCTGACGCCGTCGTTGATCGCGTCTGCGGCGGCGCCGACCTTGACGCCGAAGCGCTTGCCCAAGCCCGCCGCGACTTCGGCATTGGGGTCAATAACGATAATATCGGAATTTTTAATGCCGCGCTCAAGCCAGCCCCCAAGCAAAGCGCCGCCCATCTTCCCGCAGCCGGCCAAGACCAGCCGCACGGTCATCAAGCCTCGCCGATGGTGTCTACCATCGCCGCGCTGACCGATTCGTGGGCCGTCCGTCCGCCCCAGATCACATGTTGAAAAGCGGGATAGAATCTGTCGCTCTCCATAATCGCGGCGTCCACCATATCCTCCATCTGCTCGCGACTCGGGCCGCCGGCGCCGCGCAGAAGCAGCGCATGGCGGTACATAGGCAGGCCTTCTTCATCCCACAAGCCGAAGTGGCCGAGGCACACCTTCTCGTTGATCAGGGCAAGCAGTTCATGCATGGCGGCTCGGCGTTCCGCCGGAGCGCGAAGATCGAAGGCGCAGGTAAAGTGAACAGCGCCAAGGTCCTCGTTCCAGGTAAAATACAGACTGTAATTGCACCAGCGGCCCGGCGCCTGAACCACAATCTCCCGATTGCCCTGGCGGTCGGATGTCCAGTCATTTTCATCGACGATCTTCTCGACCACATCAAGAGGATGGACGGCGCCGACGTCACGCGAAACGCTTAAATACTTCATTGCCGCTTCTCCTCATGCCGGGGCAAGGGCGAATGGGAATTTAAAATCAAAATCCACAAGCTATTGCGTGTAGTGCAATATGCTGTGTAATGCTCCCCTGTCCCGTACAAGATGTAGGGTGCCAAAAGATAGCTCCCGACGCAAGCACGGAGTTGAACAATAAGGATATTTTTTGTGGATAAGGGAGAAAGCAGAGCGTGTCATGCCATCGGCCCTAATCACTGACCCATGGCGGCCCTTGCACTTTCCCCTCCTTACGAAGGAGGGGTCAGGGGAGGTTGCTGCTCAATACCCCCTCTAACTCCCCCTTAAAAAGGGGGAGGATTTTTTAGAGTCATTTTTTACGGCCACTGGTATAATTTCATATCTGAGGACGAGGGCGTCAACGAACGTTCCGGACTTTCTTTTATAGTAATTACGGCGGCGTCCGACCTCGGTGAACCCCTTAGTTTGATAGAACCGCCGCGCCGGCTCGTTATCTTCCGCCACTTCCAGAAAGATTTGTCCGGCGCCCATCTTCGCGGCGGCGGCCAGGGCGGCGTCAAGAAGGCTTCCCGCCAGGCCGCGCCTTCGCCATTTTGCCGCTACGCCGATAGTTATCACCTCGCACTCTCCGCCGGCGGCGCGGCAAAGTATAAACCCCTGCGGCCCTGCGCCGCCGCCGCCGACAAAGGCGAAAGCTCCCGGCATGGCGAGAATCTGTGATATTGCCCGGGCGTCCCAGGCGTCATTAAAGCAGTAGCCGTGAAGAGCGGCAATCGCCTCGGGCGCCGAACAGGAAACAATGTTGTGGGCGCTCACGGTCTTATCCGGCCCCCGTCCTTCGGGATGACGGCGTCGGGCAGCCTAAGGTAAAGAGGCACAGGCGACGGCGACTCATCGCCGAGACGCCACCGCATGGAGGCGATCATGGCCACCGTCGCGGCATCGGGAAGGCCGGGGGCGCTGCTGAGAATCGCCTTGACGCCGGCCCGCGCCAGCGCCGAGGCGCTGCGCCCGGCGGCGTCGCCGACGATAAGCAGCGGAGTTGCCGGAACCATACGGACAAGACCGTCGGGGCTTACGGCTTCCGGCTCTCCCAAGGGTTCAAGCCCGGCGCCGAAGGCTTGAGCGTAGACATCGTCTCTTTTTGATTCCAGAACCACTAACAGAGTTTTTCCGGCGCGCTCGCCTTCATTGACCTGATGAGCCACCGTTTCCAGGGTGGTGACGCCGAGGCACGGCAAGCCGCAGGCCAGCGCAAGTCCACGAGCCGCCGCCAGGCCGACCCGCAGGCCGGTAAATGATCCCGGTCCCGTGGTGACCGCCAACAGGTTCAATTCGGAGAAGCCGCAGGCGGCTTCGGCAAGAACTTCCCGCACCATCCCCATCAGAACTTCCGATTGGCCATGAGCCATCGTCCGCAGACGACGCGACCTGACCCCGCCGTCCTTCCACAAGGCCGCCGAACAGGAAGATGTCGCCGTATCCAGCGCCAGAATATTCATAGGCACTAATCCTTTGTGAAGGGTTATACTGTGCTTTATGCGGATTTATGCAACAGGAATGCGATGAAACCGGCGCTGATTGAAATTACCGAGAAAAGTCACGGCGTCATCCTTGAAATCGCCTATGCGACGGCGAACAACTTTACGGGCAAGCCGGTCTACTCGCGGGCGGCATGTTATTTGAACCCGGACGGCGAACGTCTGCTGGCGCGGGCCGTGAAACTGGCGGCGATCCAGGGATTGCACCTCAAGATTTTTGACGCCTTCCGTCCGTCCGAGGCCCAGTGGGTGTTGTGGAACCACACGCCCGATCCCGGTTTCCTGGCCGATCCCCGTCGCGGGTCTCCCCACTCGCGGGGCGCCGCCGTTGACCTTACCCTGCTTGACGACGGGGGCGTTGAGCTTGACATGGGTACGGCGTTTGACGCTTTCACGCCGTTATCCCATCACGGCAACGCCGAAATCAGCGTGGAGGCGCAACGCAACCGGTTCCTTCTGCTTGGCCTGATGTCCTCAGCCGGATGGGATTTTTATCGCCGCGAATGGTGGCACTACCAGCTTTTTGACAGCCGGCGATATCCCGTCCTTGATAACTCCGTTTTGCCCGAGGGCATGATGCGCCCTTAGCGTCACGATACATTTGGGTTCTTGTACTTGAACGAGGAAGAGGGAAAGATCACGTCTTGCGTAAGCATTGAGGCAAAAAATCGTGCGCTCTTGCCGTAAAATTATCCGCATAGGCTTTTTTGTCGGCTTCACTGCCGTCCTTTTCTCCGCTACCTCGCTGTCGGCCGCCGATTCTTCGGTAATTTTCATGTACCATCGATTCGGCGAGCGTGAGCATCCCACCACCAACATTTCCATTGAGCAATTTGAATCCCATATCAAGGAACTTCAGAGCGGCGCCTATGCCGTGCTGCCGGTAACGGAAATTATCGAGACGCTGCGCCAAGGCAAGTCGCTGCCCGAACGGACCATCGGCATCACCGTTGATGACGCCTATTTGTCGGTTTACACAGAGGCCTGGCCGCGCCTGAAAAAGGCGGGTCTGCCGTTCACCTTGTTCATAAACACCGACGATATTGACCGAGCGACTCCCGGTTCGATGACCTGGGACAAATTACGGGAAATGGCCGACGCCGGAGTCGTCATCGGCCATCAAAGCGCCTCGCACCCGCACATGCCGAGACTGAGCATCGAGGAAAACCGTCTTGAAATCAAAAAGGGCTTTGACCGTTTTGAACAAATGCTCGGAATACGCCCGACGCTGTTCGCTTACCCTTACGGCGAAGCCGGCATGGAGATCGAAAGGCTGGTCAGCGAGTCCGGCTTCAGCGCCGCTTTCGGCCAGCATTCGGGAGCCATCAGCGGCAGCGGCGACTTTTATTATCTGCCGCGCTTTTCCCTGAACGAGACGTACGGCGACCTGCCGCGTTTCCGTACGGCGGCCAATGCGCTGGCCCTGCCGGTCAGCGACATAACTCCCGCCGATCACCTGCTGAGCGCCGCCGGCGACAACCCGCCGGCTTTCGGCTTTACGGTAACCGCCGACATCGGCGACCTTAACAGACTGACATGCTTTACTTCCCACGAGGGAAGGGCCGATGTGTCCCGCCTCGGCGAGTCCCGCATCGAAGTAAGGATGAAAAAACCCATGCCCAAGGGGCGAAACCGCATCAACTGCACCATGCCGGCATCACAAAGCCGCTGGCGCTGGCTGGGCCGACAGTTTTTTGTTCCATAACCACTAAGCGGACAGGATTTCTTCCGCCGTTTTATCGACGTACAACCCGCAGTTTCGCGGATCGATGCCCAGCAGGCTGCACAACATGACTATCTCGATCTGATCGGCGAGGTGCTTTTCGCCGTCGGCCTCGCTGACGGCGAGGCAAATGCGCAACAGCAATTCCTTGGTCTCATCGGTAACCGCCACCGCCATGATCGCTTCATAGGCCTGATCCCGTCCTCCCTTGGGACATTTCCGTATGGCGTCAACAAACTCGTTGAACAGATCAATGCCGTCGTGAGGGTCAAAGACCTTCAAGGCGTCCAGCGTCTCCATGATCTGATCGACTCTTACCCGCTGGGAGAACGATACTTCCCTGTCGGCAATGGCGACCAGAGCGCAAGCCGCCATCGCGCCTTTAAGGAAAGGACGGTTGTGGTTGCGCTTCATTTGCGACTGGTAGTGATTCTTCAGGGTGCTTAAAAAACCCATGTCGATCCCCATTTGAATAAGCAAGCATGGCACAAACCGCCGAATGGGAAAAGCCTGTTAACCGCCGGTGACATTCATATGGCGGCCCATGACGGGGCGTTTGCAGATCGGGTCGAGGATAAAATCGTGTCCCTTCGGCTTTCCGGCAATGGCGTCTTTTATGGCCGACGTCAGCAGCTCGCCTGAATCGCCGGCGCGCAGGGGGCCACGCAGGTCAACCGCCGCGTTCTGACCCAGGCACATGTAAAGAGTGCCGGTACAGGTCAGGCGCACACGATTGCAGGTGTCGCAGAAATGCCGGCTCATCGGGGTGATGAACCCCACGCGCCGTCCGGTCTCGACAATCTTGACATAGCGCGAGGGGCCGCCGGTGCTGTCGGTTATATCCTCCAGTGTCCACTCTTTCTCCAGACGTGAACGCACCTCGGCCAGCGGGATGTACCTGTCAATGTCCCCTTCCCCGGATTCGCCCATGGGCATGGTCTCAATAAAGGTAAGATCAAAGCCGTGATCTCCGCACCAGGCGACCAGACGACCGGCCTCGCCGTCATTGACGCCCTTGAGAGCCACCGCGTTGACCTTGACTCTCAGCCCTGCATTCTTGGCCGCCATCAGGCCTTCCAGCACCTTGTCCAGTTCGCCGTGGCGGGTGATCTCGCGGAATTTGTCTCTGTCCAGCGTATCAAGCGAAACATTGATGCGGCGGATGCCGCTTGCATAAAGTTCGGCGGCGTATCTGGAAAGTCGGGTGGCGTTGGTGGTCAGGGTGATCTCATCCAGATCGCCGCTTTTCAGGTGTCGCCCCAGCGAGACAAGCAGACTCATGACGTTGCGCCGGATCAACGGCTCGCCGCCGGTAATGCGCAGCTTGCGTACGCCCTGGGCGACGAAGGCGCTGCACAGCCGGTCCATCTCCTCCAGACTCAGCAGCTCCTTGCGGGGCAGGAACTTCATATCTTCGGACATGCAATAGTAACAACGCAAGTCGCAGCGGTCGGTAACGGAAACCCGTAAATAGGTGATCTTGCGGCCGAACGGATCAATCACGAAGCATCTACTCCCGGCGGCGCGCCCCAAGCGGCGTGACCACATTGGTATATATGATACCTTATGCCTATGATATAATTTACCTCTATGGGAAAAATATAAGACGCGGGAGCGCCATGACGGTCAAAAAGCACGATACTCATCATGTCGAAGGAAGCGGGCATAAGCCGGGGCCTCATGCGGTTCCTCATAAATCAAGAAAATCATCCGGCGTTCCCGGGTGGATGTTGACGGCGACCGTCGGCGTTGCGGCCGTCATCGGCGCCGTGTTTATTTTCATATCCGAGGGACAGCAGGAATCGTTGCCGCCGTTTGAACGTCTTGTCGAGCAGATGAACGGCGCCGTCGACGGCGCGGTTGCGCCGACCCATGCCTTCGGCGGCGCTCTCAAGGTCGAAAAAACCGGCGACGACGTTACCGTGATCGCGGAAGCGGTCCCCCGGAAAATTTGTGTTAACGCATCCTGGGTGCTCGCCAACTCCGGCGTGGTGATGGTTAACGGGCTGACCCCGGCTAAAATCTCCGCCGCCGGGCTTGCCGGACTTTGCGCCCAGGAGGGAGATGTCGCGACGATATCCTGGACCCCCGCCAAGAAGTAAATGCCGGCGTCAGGGAAGGTTGCCGCCGATCCCCCTAACGCCCGGCGCGTTGACTGAAAGAAACGCCGTTTCATGAAACACAGAGGCTCAGAGACACAGAGGAGGTATAGAAAAAAAGAAAAAGCAGGAAAAAAACTTCGCTTAATCTTCTCTGCGCCTCTGTGCCTCTGTGGCCAAAAACACATGGGCAGATAACTCCCCCTTCGAAAGGGGGAGGATTTTTCAGAGTTATTTTTTACGGCCATTAGCATAACTCGCGATTCGGATTGAGGCCGCGCCGCATACGGCTTATCTATCCTCCATGATCACCCCCAAGAAGCGCCGTCCGGTTTCAGGCGGCAGGCCGTTCCGTCTGGTCTCTGACTTTACCCCCGCCGGCGATCAGCCGGAGGCCATCGCCGGACTGCTTAAAGGGATAGAAGCCGGGGAACGTGATCAGGTTTTGCTGGGAGTCACCGGCTCGGGCAAGACCTTTACCGTTGCCCATGTCATTCAAAAAGTGCAGCGTCCGACGCTGGTGCTGGCTCCCAACAAGACGCTGGCGGCGCAGCTTTATGGCGAGATGAGAGGGTTCTTCCCCGACAACGCGGTAGAATATTTTGTCTCGTTCTACGACTACTACCAGCCCGAGGCCTATGTGCCGCGCACCGACACCTTCATCGAGAAGGACGCCTCGATCAACGAGCAGATCGACCGCATGCGCCACTCGGCGACGCGGTCCATTCTGGAGCGCAACGATGTCATTATCGTCGCCTCGGTGTCGTGCATCTACGGCATCGGCGCGGTGGAGACCTACGCCGAGATGGTCCACGCCATCAAGGCCGGGGAAAGCATCGAGCGTAAAATACTGCTCCAGAAGCTGGTGGAATTGCAGTACACGCGCAACGATACAGCCTTCACCAGGGGAACCTTCCGCGTGCGCGGCGACGTGGTGGAGATATTCCCCTCCCACTGCGAGGACCGGGCGTGGCGCATATCCCTGTTCGGCAACGAGGTGGAAGCCATCGTTGAGATCGACCCGCTGACCGGCGGGAAAATCGGCACGCTGGACGCCGTTACCGTCTACCCCAACAGTCACTATGTGACGCCGCGACCGACCCTGATGCAGGCCATTCCCGGCATCAAGGCGGAAATGCGCGCCCGCGTCAAACAGTTCGTCGCCGAAGGCAAGCTGCTGGAGGCGCAACGGCTTCAGGAACGCACGACTTTCGATCTGGAAATGCTGGACGCCGCCGGTTATTGCAGCGGCATCGAGAACTATTCCCGCTATTTGACCGGACGCAAATCCGGCGACGCGCCGCCGACCCTGTTTGAGTACCTGCCGGAAAACGCCTTGATGATCGTCGATGAAAGCCATGTCTCGGTTCCTCAGCTCGGCGGCATGTACAGAGGCGACTTTAACCGGAAATCGACTTTGTCCGAGTTCGGCTTCCGCCTGCCTTCGTGCGTCGACAACCGGCCTTTGAAGTTCGAGGAATGGGACGCCATGCGCCCCCAGTCGATCTTTGTCTCCGCCACTCCCGGCCCGTGGGAGATGGAGCGCACCGGCGGGGCCTTCATCGAGCAACTGGTGCGCCCTACCGGCCTGATCGATCCGATATGCGAGGTGAGGCCGGTCGAGACCCAGGTTGACGACCTGCTGGGCGAGGTAAAAATGCGGGCGGCGTGCGGGCAGCGCGCCCTGGTCACCACCCTTACCAAGCGCATGGCCGAAGACCTGACCGAATATCTGCACGAACACGGCGTCTGCGTCCGTTACATGCATTCGGATATCGAGACTCTGGAGAGAATTGAAATCATCCGCGACTTGCGCCTCGGCGCCTTCGACGTGCTGGTGGGGATCAACCTGCTGCGCGAAGGGCTGGACATCCCGGAATGCTCCCTGGTGTGTATCCTTGACGCCGACAAGGAGGGCTTTTTGCGCTCCAGAACCTCGCTGGTGCAGACCATCGGTCGAGCGGCGCGTCATATTGACGGACGGGTGATCCTCTATGCCGACAAGATGACCGGCTCCCTTGAGTATGCCCTGGCCGAGACCAACCGGCGGCGCGAGCGCCAGCAGATATATAACGCCGCCAACGGCATCACTCCCCAGTCGGTGCGCTCGGCCATCGCCGACGTGCTCGGCTCGGTCTATGAGGCCGACTACGTCACCGTCGGAACCGGCGCCGGCGGCGAGGCGAATTTGGTCGGCAAGAACCTGAAGACCCATGTCGATGATCTGGAAAAGCGCATGCGGAAGGCGGCGGCGGACCTGGAATTCGAGGAAGCGGCCAAACTACGCGACGAAATCCGCCGTCTGGAAGCTATCGACCTGGGCCTCTACAAACCCGGCGTTTCCAAACTCGCCGCCCAGGCAGGCGGCCGGTCGCCCCGGCAGAAAGGGGAAAAGCGGCGGAAATGATTTTCCCCCTTGTTTTAAGGTCACAGCAACCCTCCCCAACCCCTCCTTGGTAAGGAGGGAAAAGCGCAGGGACCGCTGCTCGTCTCTTGAATCTGCGTCAATCTGTGTAATCTGTGGATTATCAACATTACCGTAATTTAATCCGCAGATTGCGCCGATTTGCGCAGATTGGAAAATGCTAATACTGAGAGGGTGACCCCTCCTTCGCAAGGAGGGGAAAGTGACGGCGCCGTTTATTTTTTCCCCGAAAGCGGCGTTTTGTCCGCTTGCCATATACGCACCTGATTGCGTCCCGCGCCTTTGGCCGCGTAGAGCGCCTGATCAGCGCGCTCGATCGATGTCTTGATCGAGTTGTCCGCCAGCAATTCGGCGATTCCGAATGACGCGCTGACATTCAAATTCTTGTCGTCGCTGATCTTGATCGCATGACGATTTATGTTTTGCCGCAAGCGGTCAAGCACCTCTCTGGCCTTGGCGGTCTTGGTGTTGGGGAGCAGCAATACGAACTCCTCGCCGCCGTAGCGGAAAACCTGATCGTAACGACGCAGGTGATTGAGGATATATCCGGCGACGGCTTTCAGCACCTTGTCTCCGGCCTGGTGGCCATAGGTGTCGTTGACCTTCTTGAAATGATCCAGGTCCATCATGCCGACGCTGCATGATTGCTTGTTGCGCCGGATGCGTTCCCGTTCCTCTTCAAGGCGCGCCTCCATGATCGCTCGCGTCATCACGCCGGTCAGGGGGTCGGTGTAGCGCAGGAAATCCCAGGCTTCGCTCAACAACTTGCGGACATTGACCTGGAAACAGAAGGCGCTCTCCACGAAGGCTTTATACTGGGCGGGCTTCACGGCTTTGCCGTCGCGGATGGTGCAGGCCAGGCCACGGGCCAGACCGTGCATGCGTTCGCTGAGTTTGCCGACTGCGGCAAATTCGGGATGGTTGCGCAAAAGAGGATTGACCTTGCCTGAATACCAGCGGCCGAAAACAGTTTTCTTGTGGGAATCGGCGTTAAGGTAAATCGCTTTAGGTTTAGTGCGGCACACCAGCATGGTCCTGAACTTTTCGGTCCAGTCGCGGTGAGCGTCCAGGGCGCTGCCCAACTCGCTGACGATCTCCTCAGCCTCCTCGGTGTTAAGCAACGGGAACGTATGTTTTTTTTCTTCCGTCACGTTTTTACTCCCTGCGCATGCATCAAGACGGAGATTTTTCGGCGGATTTATTTTGGGCCAGACAACGGATAACGGAAATGCGTTCTTCGATCTGTTTGACATAGTTGGCCAAATCATTCTCGCCCAGAACTTTCCCCGTTGTTTTGATCATCGCTTTTTTCCCCGAGACAAAAACATCCACCACCTTGTTCAAGTGGGATTCCCACTTGACGATATAAGGCTTCCAATCGCCATTATAGTTATTAGTTACATACCGGATAGCCTGTTCATGCGTCTTGTTCTCCCACCAAACGATATCCGGCACTTTGGGACATTCGCCGCTTGTCGTCTTCGGCGTCGGCGCAGACAAGTCGCCCTGCTCCGGGTTAGGGATTGCTTCCGCCAACGCTGCGGCGGCAGCTTCAACAGCCGCCTTGGCCGCCGCCGCCGCCGCCGCCGCCGCTGCTGCTTCCGCTTCCGCCGCCTTGATGGTTTCTTCCGTTATTTCGCTCTCGCTCAAGCCTGATTTTTCAGCAGGGAGGGCGACAATCTCACTTCCAAGGTCTTCGGACAACAGATCAACGACTTCTTCTTTGCCGGAAGCGCCTCCGGGCGCCGCCTTGCCCCGCAGTCCGCGCCAAATCCCGGCTGAGATATCGACCAACCCGGCGATGCCGCTTGATTCGGTAAACCGGATGAACCCCGGCGAATCGGCAAAACTCGTTTTTCCTTCGATCCCTTCCACGGACTGCCTGGCGTACCCGGCATACCCGATAAAGGCGGCGACAGAGAGCAACGCCACCGCCGACAGACGAAGACGGAAACGCCAGCGAGGCGGAAACGCCCCGCCGAAAGAAGAAATCTTATCGGCGACGCCGACCAACGATTTTTGCTTGTCCTGCTGATCAGAAAGTTCCGGTTCCGCCATTTTTCCCTCGGCTGATTAATCAAGACCGTCCCAACGCCATCGATTCGGCGATCAAAAACTATTGAGAATAGTAGAAGGGACCGTCGGAATCCTGTTTTTTGCCGCCTCCTCCGTTTCCGTCGGCTGCAACCGGCGGGGCGCTGCGGCAGGCGAAATGAGCGCCGGTCGGCGTTGCCAGCGGACAGTCTCTATAATTCTGACCGGTGAATTCGGCGGTTTTTTTATACTTGGCGCATCGATCAACGGCCATTTTCTGTATTTCTTTGGGAGTCGCTCCCCGCTTGTTGTAGCAAACGGTAACGGCAGAGATGTCTTTCGGCTCCTCTATGTATTCGGGGGAATCCCGGTTGAATTCACCGGGATTGAGAATATAGGGCGGACTCCTGAAGCAGCCGGACAAGGCGGCCAGGATCACGCACACAAACAGGAGCGTTAAAAATCTCATAGCTTTTCTATAATCGTTTTTCTTGAGGGGCGCTATAATTACCGATCTTCTTCATCAAGCGACAACAGCGCCGCGTTGCCGCCGGAGGCGGCGGTGTTGACGCAAAGCGTGCGCTCGGCGGCAAAACGGTAAAGGTAGCGCGGCCCTCCGGCCTTGGGGCCGGTGCCGGACAGCCCCTCGCCGCCGAATGGCTGCACGCCGACAACGGCGCCGATCATGTTGCGGTTGACGTAGGTGTTGCCGACGCGGGTGCGTTTTTGAATGTATTTTGCGACGGAGTCGACCCGGCTGTGAACGCCCAAGGTCAGACCGAAGCCGGTATTGTTGACCGCCTCGATTACCTGATCAAGATAGTCGGCGGCGTAGGAGATGATATGGAGAACAGGACCGAAAACTTCTCCTTTCAGCATATCCGGGCGCGCGATTTCATAGGCGCACGGGGCGAAAAATGTTCCGTGGGAGCACGCTTTCGCCAACGAGGCCCGACACAACAATTTCCCCTCGCGCTCCATGCGCCTTGCGTGAGCCTTCAGCATTTTCACGGCCCCGCCGTTGATCACAGGCCCCACGTCGGTGGACAACAGCGCCGGGTCGCCGACGCTGAGTTCCTCGACGGCTCCGGCCAGCATCTTCAACAGGCGCGGCGAGATATCCCGCTGGACGAACAGCACCCGCAAGGCCGAACAGCGTTGACCGGCGCTGCGGAAAGCCGAAACGACGACATCCTTTACCACCTGCTCGGGAAGAGCCGTAGAATCGACGATCATCACGTTCTGGCCGCCGGTCTCGGCAATCAGCGGAATGATCGGCCCCGGACGTTTAGCTAAAGTCAGATTGATTGCGTGCGCCGTCTTCACCGAGCCGGTAAAGGCGACGCCGCCGACACGGGCGTCCTTGACAAGCTGTAACCCCACGGTCGGCCCGGCGCCGGGGATAAGATTCACCACGTCATCAGGCGCCCCCGCCCGGCGCAGGATTTCGACGGCGCGGGCGGCGATCAGCGGAGTCTGCTCGGCCGGCTTGGCCGCCACCGCATTCCCGGCAGCCAGCGCCGCGCTTACCTGCCCGATAAAGATGGCCAGAGGGAAGTTCCACGGGCTTAGACAGACGAATACGCCGCGCCCGTGCAGGGATACCTGATTGGTCTCGCCGGTGGGGCCGGGCATGATTTGCGGCCCGGCGAAGTCGATGCGGGCGCGTTCGGCGTAGTAGCGGCAGAAATCCACCGCCTCGCGCACTTCGGCAAGGGCATCGGGAATGGTCTTGCCGGCCTCGCGGACGCATAGGGCCATCAACTCGCCCCTGTTGTCCTCAAGCAGGTCGGCGGCCCGCTCCAGACAGGCGGCGCGTTGCTCCGCCGGGGTTGCGTCCCAGTCGGCGGCGGCTTTCCGGGCCAACTCCAAAGTTCGGTCCACGTCTTCATGGGCGGCGTCGATAACGACTCCTACCTGTCGACGGTTATCGGCGGGATCGAGGATAGCCCGTCTTTTTCCGTTGCCGCCGCCATCTGCTGTCCATGGTCCGCCGGCGGCCTCCATCTCGTTTTTGAGGACGCGCAGTTCCGCCGGGTTGCTGAGATCGACGCCCTTGGCGTTGCGCCTTGCCGCCCCGTAGAGATCGGCCGGCAGGGGAATGCGGGAGTTGGCCTTGACGGCAAGCGCCGCCGCTTCGGCCGCCGGATCGGCGATGATGCGTTCGATCGGAATATTTCCGTCAACGATGCGATTGACGAAGGATGAATTGGCGCCGTTCTCCAGCAGGCGGCGCACCAGATAGGCCAACAAGTCTTCGTGCGTGCCGACCGGCGCGTAGACCCGGCATCGAACGCCGCTTTCGCCGTCGCCGACCATTTGATCGTAGAGGCTCTCGCCCATGCCGTGGAGGCGCTGAAACTCGAAGTCCCGGTTCTTGCCTGCCATTTCCAGCACCGCCGCCACGGTGTGGGCGTTGTGGGTGGCGAACTGGGGATAGAACAAGTCGCTGCGGGCCAACAGCCTGCGGGCGCACGCCAGATAGGAAACATCGGTGGAAACCTTGCGGGTAAACACCGGATAGGCGGCAAGGCCTTGCTCCTGGGCGCGTTTGATCTCGGCGTCCCAGTAGGCGCCCTTGACCAGGCGCACGGTGATTCGCCGGTTATGCTCCTCGGCCAGAGCGCCGAGCCAGTCAATGACGAAGGGCGCCCGCTTTTGATAGGCCTGCACCGCCAGCCCCAGTCCGTCCCAGCCGGATAATTTGCGGTCGGAGAATGCCGCCGCGAAAACATCCAGCAACGGCTCCAGCAGGTCAGCCTCTTCCGCGTCCAGACACAGCCCGATGCCGGCGTCCGCCGCCCGAACCGCCAGGTCGATCATCCGTGGAACCAGCTCGTCCATCAGCCGGCGGCGCTGGGAAAACTCGTAGCGGGGATGAAGCGCCGAAAGTTTGACCGACACTCCCGACCCGGCATTAACGGCGCCGATGGCGGCGATAGCCTGACAATAGGCCCTGAAATAGGCGTCGGCGTCAGGGGCGGTATGGGCCGACTCGCCCAGCATGTCGAAGGAATAGCAATAGCCCACGGCCTCGCCTTGGCGCGCCCTTTCCAGGGCCTCGCCGATGGTCCGTCCGAGGACGAACTGGCCGCCGAGAATGCGCATCGCCTGAACCAGCGCCCGGCGGATTAACGGCTCGCCGCTTCTGGCCGTCATGCGGCGCAGATAAGAGCCGATATCATTATCTCCTCCGACATCGTCATCCATCCTGACCACGCGCCCGGTCAACATCAGCGCCCAGGTGGAGGCGTTGACGAACAAGGAATCGCTACGCCCCAGATGTTTTTCCCAATCGGCTTCGCCGATCTTGTCGCGGATCAGGCGGTCGGCGGTTTTGGCGTCGGGAACCCGCAGCAGCGCCTCGGCCAGACACATCAGCGCCACGCCTTCCCGGTTGGACAACTCGTATTCGTGCATGAAGGCGTCCAGACCGCCGACGCCGACGCCTTTGTCGCGAATAGTTTCCACCAGCCGCCGCGCCGTCGCCGCGATGCGCCCGTTAAGCTCGTCGTCAACGGCGGCCTCGGCGATCAGAGCGGCGACGCACGAAGCCTCGTCGGCGCCGGCGGCGTTTTGAATGGCCTGCCTTAAGGCATCCGCTTGGGGAAATTCACCGATAAAAACCATGCCGCGATTGTATCACGGTAGTTTGGCGATGCGGAGGATATTGGTTGTGCCGCGAATGCTTAACGGAATGCCGGCGGTTATCACGACCTTGTCGCCCGAGCTTACCAGTCCCAATTCAAGAGCCGCCGCCAGTCCTTGTTCGACCATTCCGTCAAAACTTTCCTGTTCCTTGATGACAATCGGCCTGACGCCCCACGCCAGGGTCAGCCGCCGCGCCGTTTTAAGGTTCGGAGTCAGCCCGAGAACCGGCACATGGGGCCTCTCCCGCGCCGCCCGCAGCGAGGTCCAGCCGGAAGACGTGAAAGAGGCTATGGCCTTGGCCGAAACCGTTTCCGCCACTTTACTGGCGGCGGCGATGATGGCGTCTGAATCGGTGGCCTCAGGTTCGGGGCGGGCGGCATCGACCATCACCCTGAAGTAAGGATCAAGACGCACGCCGCAAATGATGCGGTTCATCATTTCCACGGCTTCAATCGGGTAGTCGCCGGCGGCGGTTTCCTGGGACAGCATCACGGCGTCGGCGCCGTCATAGACGGCGGTCGCCACGTCGGAAGCCTCGGCCCGGGTCGGAGTCGGCGCCAGAATCATCGAGTTCAGCATCTGGGTGGCGACGACGACGGGTTTTCCCGCCTTGCGGCAGGCCCTTAGAATGCGTTTCTGAATCGCCGGAACCTCTTCCGGCGGCAACTCGACGCCGAGGTCGCCGCGCGCCACCATAACCGCATCGGCGCGCTCGACGATTTTATCCAGGTGAATGATGGCCGAACGGCGCTCCAGCTTGGCCATGACGCCGGCGCGATTGCCGATCAATTCCCGCGCCTCGTCAACGTCTTTTTCTTCCTGGACGAACGACAGCGCCACCCAATCGACGCCGAGTTCGAGGCCGAAAGCCAGGTCCCGCCGATCTTTAGCGGTCAACGGCGATATGCCGAGCATCAAGCCGGGGAGGTTCACCCCCTTGTGATCCGATAATACGCCGCCGATCACGACCTCGGTCTCGGCATGATCAGGGCCGCACTCCAGACAGCGAAGGCGCACTTGCCCGTCATCAAGCAGGACATCCATCCCGGCCTTTAATGCGGCAAACGCTTCGGGATGGGGAAATTCCACGCGATGGCTTTCGCCGGGTTCAGCCGAAGAATCGAGCCGGAAGCGGTCGCCGCGCCTTATCCTGACCGGGCCGTTGGCGAACGTGCCGATCCGCAGTTTGGGGCCTTGAAGGTCCATGATCACGCCGATCGGACGCCCTACCTCGCGCTCTACGTCGCGGATGGCCTCATAGATGGCCCGGTGTTCCTCGTGAGTGCCGTGGCTGAAATTAAGCCGGAACAGGTCGGCCCCGGCCTTGAACAGGGCGGCGATAGCGTCGCGGCTGTCGACCGCAGGCCCGAGCGTGGCGATAATCTTGGCGTTTCGTCGGCGCATCATGGCGCACACTCCTCTATCCTGTATTTTACCGAGAATATCCCGAAGGCCCTCTGACGACGACTAAATTCGGCGTATTCGGTAAAACAGGCGGATCGTCAGCAGCAGCGCCAGAATGGCGGCGTGAATCAAGGGCGGACGCAGGTCGGCCTTGACCATCATGGCGTAGTGAAAGACGCCACCGACGGCGGCCACATAGACCAGCCTGTGCAGTTTCTTCCAGCGCGCCGCCCCCAGCCGCCTGATCATGCCGTTGGTCGAGGTAACCGCCAACGGAACCAGCATCAGGAAACTCACCACGCCGACGGTAATGAAGCGGCGCTTGGTCACGTCGGCAATGATGTCGGCCCAGACCAAGGATTGCTCGATAGTCACATAGTTGACTACATGCAGGACGGCGTAAAAGAAAGTAAACAGGCCCAACATACGGCGATAGCCGATGATTCCGCCATTGCCCGTCAACCGGGCCAGCGGCGTCGCCGTCAGGGTAATCAGCAGGAAGCGCAACGTCCAGTCGCCGAGAAAACGGTTGATGGTCTCTACCGGATTGGCGCCGACGCCGACAAAAACCATCTTCCAGGTCAGCCACATCAGCGGCGTCAGGCACAAGACGAAAATCAAGCGCCGAAGGCGCACTAAAAATATTTCCTCAGGTCCATGCCGGCGTAAAGTCCGGCCACCTCGTCGGCGTAGCCGTTGAACATCAGGGTCTTTTTCTTGGGCGCGAAGAAGGATTCGCCGATTACCCGCTCTTTCGCCTGACTCCAGCGGGGATGATCGACCTCGGGATTGACGTTGGCGTAAAAGCCGTACTCGCGGGACGATTGACGGTTCCATGTAGTCTCCGGCATGGTCTCGACAAGGCTGATGGAGACTATCGACTTGATGCTCTTGAAGCCGTACTTCCACGGCGCGATCAGGCGGATGGGAGCGCCGTTCTGGTTGGGCAATTCCTCGCCGTACAGGCCGACGGCGAGAATGGTCAGCGGATGCATCGCCTCGTCAATGCGCAAGCCCTCGGCATAAGGCCAGGGCAGAACCGGGCGCTCCTGACCCGGCATCCGTTTCGCGTCGTACAGAGTCTCGAAAGCAACGTATTTGGCGCGGGAGGCAGGCTCGAAACGCTTGAGCATATCGCCCAGAGGAATGCCCACCCAGGGGACAACCATCGACCACGCCTCGACGCAACGCAGGCGATAGATGCGTTCCTCCAGCTTGTGCGGCTTGATCAAATCCTCATAGGCGTAGGAACCGGGCTTGCCGACCTCACCCTTGACGGCGACGCTCCACGGTTTGGGATTGAACTTGCCGGCGGTCTTTGCCGGGTCTTCCTTGTCGGTTCCGAACTCATAGAAATTATTGTAGGAAGTGATGAGTTCCTTCGGCGTCAATCCGCCTTCCGCCGCGTATGAACTCTTGACTATATCGCCGAGCGGCGCTCCGGCCCGCGCCGCCGTCGAGGGCAGCAAAGACCCCAGCGTCGCCACGGCGGCGGCCTCCATAAAACGCCGCCGGTCGAGGAATATTTCCTTGGGAGTGATCTCCGATGATTTAACGTCCGAGGATTTTCTGAATTTGATAAGCATTTCCATTCTTCCTCAAATGACCGTTCAAACCGTTTGTTTTAACCTAGAGCACTATCCGACCAAATTAAATCATCTGCGTTGCGCATTGGCGAGGCGATCCGCCAGGCGCGCCGCGAAGAGCGATGCAAAAGCATCGGTCGAACGGTGCAACGAAGCGGGCGTCCGCCAAGGCGCAACCCGAAGGGCCGGGGTCTTTTTCGGCGCAGGTTCGTCAAAGGGCTTGCCCGTAGTGTACGCTACGCGCTACACCCTTTTCCTGCCCGCGCCAAAAAATCCCTCCGGCGCAGAAGATTCAATTTGGTCGGATAATGCTCTAACAGGTTCGGGTATAACTGCCGCCTCATGCGCACCCTCCATCATCTATGGCTCTCGCCGTTCTGCCGCAAGGTCAGAATCGTCCTCGTCGAAAAGAAGATCGAGTTCGATATGCATGTGGAGAACATCTGGGAGCGGCGTCCGCAATTCCTCGCCCTCAACCCGGCCGGCGATGTCCCGGTGCTGATCGAGCCTGACGGCGCGGCTTTGTCGGGAAGCGGCGTCATCTGCGAGTTCCTTGAAGAGATTTACCCCGAGCCGTCCCTGCTCGGCAATACGCCGCAGGCGCGGGCCGAAGTGCGCCGCCTGATCGACTGGTTCGACATCAAGTTCAACCGCGAGGTTACCGAAAGCCTCGTCGGCGAGAAGATGATGAAGCGCTTTCTCGGGCTGGGGCAACCCGACTCCAAGATCATCCGCGCCGGACACGCCAACCTTCATCATCACCTGGATTATATCACCTATCTGGTTGAGCGGCGCAAATGGCTCGGCGGCGATCATATATCGCTGGCCGACATCGCGGCGGCGGCTCATTTATCAACGGTGGACTACTTGGGCGACGTGCCGTGGGACGATCACGAAAGAGCCAAGGACTGGTATGCGCGCATCAAGTCCCGGCCCAGTTTCCGCCCTCTCCTTAACGACCATATTCCGGGCGCCCCGCCGGCCAAGCACTACATCAACCTGGATTTCTGATCACCCTTTTTTCATAAGGCTTTTTACGTCTTTCAGGTTAGCGGCGCCGCTGATCTGGGCAAGCACGGCGAAGACAACCGCGCCGCCGACGACAAGCCCCGCCAGAGCCGAAGCGCGATGCAGGATGTCTCCGGCCAGCATCTCCGCCAGCCCCCACATGGCGGGAACCATGCATAATGCCATTCCGGCGCCGGCGCCGGCCATTCTTGGAAGGCGATATCCAAGCCTTTGGTCAATCACAAGATGGCCGCGACGCATCAGAATAATGGCCAGCAGACCGGCGTTGAGCCATGACGCGATCATTGTCGCCATGGCGATTCCGACATGAAGGAACGGTCCCATCAGGACCAGATTCAAAACCAGATTGACGATCATGGTAATGACCGCGACCTTGACCGGCGTCGCCGTGTCGCCGCGAGCGAAAAAACCGGGAGCAAGCGCCTTCACCAGCACATAAGCCGGAAGGCCGGCGGCATAAACGGCCAACGCAGCAGCGGTGGCTTGAACCTCCGTCGGGCCGAAGGCGCCGCGCTCGAAAAGGACGGCAATTACCGGATGGGCGATCACCATCAGCGCCGCCGCCGCCGGCAAGGTGAACAAAAAAACGAACTCCAGCGCCCGGTTCTGGCTGTGCATGGCCTCTGCCTCCTGACCGGCGCGCAATTGACGCGAAAGCAAGGGCAGCAGCGCCGTGCCTACGGCCACCCCGATGACGCCCAAGGGCAACTGATTCACCCTGTCGGCATAAAACAGATATGAGATGGAGCCGGTGGGCAGGAACGAAGCGATAATGGTGTCAACCCACAGGTTGATCTGATAGACCCCCGCCCCGATCGCCACCGGCACAATCCGTCGGCTCATAAGCTTCACTTTGGGCGTAAGGCGCGGACGGCAAAGACGCAGAGGCATGCCGGCGCGGGCGCAAAAAACATACATCCAGATCAGTTGCGCCGCCCCGGCGCCGCAAACGCCCCAGGACAGGGCGTGGGCCGGACTTTCCATCAGCGGCGTCAGAACGAGAATAGCGCCGATCAGGCACAGGTTGAGCAGGATCGGCGTCGCCGCCGCCGCCGCGAAACGACCCAATGAGTTCATGACCCCGGACATCAGGGAAACAAGGGAAACGAACAGCAAATAGGGAAAGGTAATGCGGGTCAGCGTCACCGCCAGTTCAAACTTTTCCGGCGCGTCGGCAAAGCCGGGGGCGAACACATACATGAACAGCGGCATCGCCGCCTCAAAGGCTGCGACAAACAGCAGCAGCGTCCACAATAACACGCTCAAGGCCTGCTCGGCGAAGACGTGCGCCGCTTCCTTTCCGTCCTCCTCCAAGCTCTCGGCGAACAGGGGGATGAAGGCGGCGTTGAAGGCCCCCTCGGCAAACAATCTGCGAAACAGGTTGGGAAGCTTGAAGGCGACAAAGAAGACGTCGGCCAACACGCCGGCGCCGAGAACGGAAGCGATCAGGATGTCGCGCACGAATCCCAAAACACGGCTTGCCATGGTGAAGGCGCCGATGGTGGCGATGGAGCGCATAAATACCATAAGGATTTTTAACCGTTAATTACGGCCTTGAGAAGGAGATCGTGAATGGTTTTGATTTTCTCATCGCCGTCCACCTTCAGCCCGAAAATATCCTTAACATAAAACACGTCAACCACGCGCTCGCCGTAGGTGGAGACATGGGCGCTGGATATTTGCAGGCCTAGGGATTTGAGGACGGCGGTAACATCGTGAAGGAACCCCAAGCGGTCGCGTCCGTTGACCTCGATGACCGTGTAGTTGGCGCTGGCCTTGTTATCAATCAGCACCAGCGGCGGCACTTCGAAGACCGAGGCGCGACCGGGCAAAGCCTGCCGGCGTTGCGCGTTCAGGGCGCGACCGGGGTCCAGTTGTCCGGCGAGAGTCTCCTCGGTGCGCCGCCGCAGTTTCTCCAGTTGTTTTTTATCGGCAAAGGCGCCGCCGCCGGAATCCTGAATGGAAAAAGTGTCCAGCGCCATGCCGTTCGACAAGGTAACGATCTTGGCGTCAACGATCGAAGCGCCGCTGAGGGCCATGGCTCCGGCGATTTGCGAGAACAGTCCGGGATGATCAGCGGTATAGATTACGATTTCCGTTACATCAAGAAAATCATCCACCCGCGTTTCAATATGCAGGTCAAGTCCTTCCTGCTCGGCTTTGCGAACAAGATGGGCGTGAGAGGCCAGCGTATCGGCATCGAAGGTAAGCCAGTAACCCGGATAACCGCGCTCGATATGTTTTTCCACATCGGCAAGCCCCCAGTCTTTTAACCGTTCCCGCAGGGCCTGCTTGACATCGCCGACACGGGATTCCTGGCTTCCGGCCCCGGCGCCGCCGGTAATTTCGTCCAATGCGCGGTAGTAGAGTTCGCGCAACAGCCCTCCCTTCCATCCGTTCCAGACCTGCGGGCCGACGGCGCGAATATCGGCCACGGTCAGGACCGTCAGCATCCGCAGCCGCTCCGGAGACTGAACAATTTTGATGAAATCGCCGATGGCCTTGGGATCATCCAGATCGCGCTTGAAAGCGGTACTGCTCATCAGCAGGTGATGAAGCACCAGCCATGAAACCGTTTCGGTTTCCCACTCGCTTAATCCCAGCCTCGGCCCCAGATCACGGGCGATCCCGGATCCGACCTCGGAGTGGTCGCCTTTTTGGCCCTTGGCGATGTCATGCAGAAGCACCGCCGCATAAAGGGCTTTGCGCGATTGCAACTCACCGATGACGGCGCTGACTACCGGCAGTTCGTCCTTGAACCGACCCTGCTCGATATTATGCAGGACGCCGATGGCGCGGATGGTGTGTTCGTCCACCGTATAGACATGATACATGTCGTATTGCATATGGGCGACGACGCGCCCGAACTCGGTGATGAACAAGCCCAGAACCCCGGCCTCGTTGAGTTGTTTCAGGGCTTTTTCCGGGTCTTTGCCGGAAGTCAGCATCGCCATGAACAGGCGATTGGCCGCCTCGTTCGCACGCAGATCATCGTTAATCAGATGCAGGTTCCGGGTGACCAGACGCAAGGCCTGGGGATGGATATCCAGTCCATGACTCTGGGCCTCGTGAAAAAGCCGGATGAGCTTGACGGGGTCACGCTCGAAATCACGATCATTCTCCACCATCAGCCGGGCGCCGTCGACGCGAAAGCCCTTTACGGGGCGAGTAAGCAACGACATTGACGGCATGCGGAAGCGGCGCTTTTTCTGCGCCTCCTCCAGAACGGCGCACAGGATGCGCGTCAGGTCTCCGACATCCTTGGCGATCAGGAAATAGTCCTTCATGAAGCGCTCGACGCCCCGCGCCCCGCCCCCGTTCCCGGCGCCCTCTTCGTCCGCATAGCCCATGCGCACGCTGATAACGGTCTGGGCGTCGAAACTCAGCCGTTCCTCCGGTCGGCCGGACAGGTAATGGAGGCGACAGCGCACCGTCCACAGAAACTCCTGCGCCTTGCCGAACCGCTTCGCGTCGTCCTGCGTCAATACGCCGCGCGCCGTCAGGCCGTTGACGTCATCCACCTGATAGAGATACTTGGCGATCCAGAACAGCGTTTGCAGGTCGCGCAGCCCTCCCTTTCCCTCCTTGATGTTCGGCTCCAGCATGTAACGGGAACCGCCCATGCGTTCATGGCGGGCATTGCGCTCCGCCAGCTTTTCATCAACGAAATCGGCGCCGCTGCCGGAGACTATTTCGCTGATAAAACGGCGTTTGAAATCATTGAAGAGCGCTTCATTGCCCAACAACCACCGGGCTTCAAGCAGGCTGGTGCGGATAGTCAGGTCCTCTTTGGACAGACGAATGGACTCGTCCACGGAACGGGTGGCGTGGCCGACTTTCAGTCCCATGTCCCACAGCAGATAGAGCATAAACTCCACCACCTGCTCGATATGGGGCGTGCGTTTGTAGGGCAGCAGGAACATCAGGTCGATGTCGGAATAAGGGGCTAACTCCCCCCTTCCATAGCCGCCGGTGGCGGCCACCGAGAGTCGCTCGCCGGTGGTCGGATTGGCCAGGGGATAGACATATTCAAGGGCAAAATCGTGAATCACCCGCATCAACTGATCAACCAGGAAAGCGTTGGCGCTTACCACCTCTGACCCCTTGGCGCCCTCGCTCTCGAAGCGGCGGCGGACTTCGTTACGTCCGTTATTAAGGGCGTCCTTGAGGATGGCGAGCACGTTCGGATGAGTTTTTGACGAATAGCCGGACCACTCGGCGATTTCAGCCAATTTTCCGGCTAAAGCCTCGCGATCGATTATGGCGTGCTGATTTTGAATGGTGATCATCGGTTAAGAACAAAAGGCTGACGCCTATCCATCCAGCAATCCCTTCACCCTGTAAAGCGCGTCCAGCGCCTCCTTCGGCGTCAGGTCGTCGGGATTTATCCCGTGCAGGGCCTCCACGGCGGCGGCGGTCTTGATGGTTGCCGGCGGCGGCGCCTTTTCAGTCAACGCGGCGAACAGAGGCAGATCGTCGGCCAGTTTGGTTATGACCCCCGATTGCCGGCCTTTCTCCAGGGTTTCCAGCACCTGCTCGGCGCGGGCGACGACGGTCTCCGGCAGACCGGCCAGCTTTCCGACATGGATGCCGTAGGAGCGGTCGGCGGCGCCGGGCGCAACCTCGTGCAGAAACACCACGTCGCCTTTCCATTCCTTGACCTGCATGGTGTGGCAGGACAGCGCCTTCAGCTTCGCCGCCAGCGACGTCAGTTCATGGTAATGAGTGGCGAACAGGCCCCGGCAGCGGTTTGTTTCATGCAGATGCTCAACCACCGCCCAAGCGATGGACAAGCCGTCGAAGGTGGCGGTGCCGCGCCCGATCTCATCGAGGATGACCAGCGCTCCGGGACCGGCCATGTTGAGGATGGCGGCGGTCTCCACCATTTCGACCATGAAGGTGGAGCGCCCACGGGCCAGATCATCGGCGGCGCCGACCCGCGAGAACAGCCGGTCAACGGCGCCGATGCGGGCGCTGTGCGCCGGAACGTAAGAACCCATCTGGGCGAGCACGGCGATCAAGGCGTTCTGGCGCAGGAAAGTGCTCTTGCCCGCCATGTTGGGGCCGGTCAGCAGCCACAGGCGTCGTTCATTGCCCAGATCGCAGTCGTTGGCGACGAAGACTCCGTCCTGGCTTTTCTCCAGCGCCGCCTCGACCACCGGGTGGCGGCCTCCTGTGATTTCAAAGTCACGGCCGGCGGTGACTACCGGCCTGCTGTAGTTCCTGTCCGCCGCCAATTGAGCCAGCGCCGAGGCCGCGTCCAGCGCCGCCGCCGCCCGCGCCGCCAGGGCCACCGCCTCCGAGCGTCCGATAATTTCTCCCGTCAGGTCTTCAAACAGTTTTAACTCAAGGGCCAGCGCCTGCTCGGCGGCGCGGGCGATTTTTCCCTCCAGCTCGCCCAGTTCCACCGTCGCATAGCGCACCTTGTTGGCTATCGTCTGACGATGAATGAAGGGGGCATCCGCTCCCGTCGGCATTCTTTCGGCCTGTCCCGCCGCCACCTCGATGTAATAGCCGAGAACATTGTTATGTTTGATCTTAAGGGCCTGAATGGCGGTCTCGGCGGCATACCTGCCTTGCAGATTGGCGATCAGGCGGCGGCTTTCATCGCGCAGCGTAATCAGTTCGTCCAGTTCCGGCGCATAACCGGCGGCGATGAATCCGCCGTCGCGTGCGTACAAGCCGGGTTCGGGGCCGAGGGCGCGGGTCAGACGGTCCACCAGTTCGCCGTGAAAGCCCATTTCTTTCATGCAGGCGGCGACGCCGTCGGGGATTCCCTGAAATTCGGCGGGCTTTAAAGCCTCGCGCAGGCTCGATATCACCGCCAGAGCGTCACGCACCGCCGCCAGGTCGCGTGGACCGCCGCGTCCCACGGTCAGGCGGGATAATGCGCGTTCAAGATCGGGACAGCGCTTGAGCAGGCCGCGCACGGACTCGCGCAGACGCTCGTCATCGACGAAGAATTGAACCATGTCGAGGCGATTGCCGATAGCCGCCGGATCGGTCAACGGCGCCGCCAGACGCGCCGCCAGAAGTCTGGCCCCGGCGCCGGTCAATGTCCGGTCAATAACGTCAAGCAGCGATCCCTCGCGCTCTCCGCTGAGGGCTACGGTAAGCTCCAGGTTGCGCCGGGTGGCGGCGTCAATCTCCATCACCGCCCCCCGTTCAAGACGCCGGGGCCGGGAAATACACGGCATTTTTCCCTTTTGCGTCAGCTCAACATAGTCAACCAGGGCGCCGCCGGCCGCCGTCTCGGCGCGGGAGAACTCGCCGAAAGCGTCCATGGTCTTTACCTGATAAAGAAGCTGAAGACGCTTGCGGGCATTCTCGCTGTCGAAACAACTCGACGGCAGGGAAGTCAACCGCTCCCGCCAATCATTCAGCGTCTCGAACAACTCCGGTTTTTGCATAAACGTCTCGGATATCAGCAATTCACCGGCGTCGAGCCGCGCCAGAACGGCGCCCAACTCATTCAAGGCAACGGCCTGGGTTTGAAAATCGCCGGTGGAAACGTCGATCCAGGCCAGCCCCAATTCGCCGCGCACCTCGGCCGCCGCGCCCAGAAAATTATGCCGCCTTGCATCAAGCAATGTATCCTCGGTCAGCGTCCCCGGCGTCACCAGACGGACCACGTCGCGGCGCACCACCGATTTGGCTCCGCGCTTTTTGGCCTCGGCCGGATTCTCCATCTGCTCGCATACCGCCACCTTGAACCCCTTGCGGATAAGACGGGCCAGATAGACATCGTGGCTGTGAACAGGCACTCCGCACATGGGGATATCCTCGCCCAGATGCTTGCCGCGCCTGGTCAGCGCAATGCCCAGCGCCTCGGCGGCGGCAACGGCGTCGTCGAAGAACATCTCATAGAAATCACCCATGCGGTAGAACAACAGGCAATCGGGATTCCTGCGCTTGATGGCCAGAAACTGGGCCATCATCGGCGTAACGTCACCCGCGCAATCCGCCGGCGAAGCGGCTTCGGGGCGTTCTATGGAGGTCAGGTCATGCATGGCGACAACCATAACATACGGAGCGCCGATGGGGCTATGCTTCACGATCAGATTCTAAGGTTGCATGGGGAAATATTGGTTTGACAGGTGTATGATAGGAAATATTCGATGATTTAAGAGATATGCAATTGGGTGGTTTTATGAATGAAGACTGGGTTGCCGCTTTTCCGGGGCTTCGGGATTTGGAAATGGAGCCGCTTAAGACGCTCCGCGCCGCAGCGACTCCGGTGACGGTTCCTGCGGGGACGGTTTTGTTCCAAGAGGGAAGCGAATGCGGCAAGTACATTTTGGTTCTTGATGGTTCTGTGCGGGTGCAAAAGATTTCCGAAAGTGGGCGCGAGATCGTTCTTTACCGCGTTGAGAATGGCCAGGCGTGCGTTCTCACCACCAGTTGCCTCATGTGCGGCGAGACCTACGGCGCCGAGGGCGTATCCGAAACCGAGGTCAAGGCGGTGGCCTTGCCCAAAAGCGCCTTCCGCTCCCTGTTGGCCACATCAGAAAAATTCCGTGAGTTCGTATTCACCATTTTCGGTAAACGCATATCTGACTTAATGATGATCATTGAGGAAGTGGCCTTTCACCGCATTGACGGGCGCTTGGCTCAGTTCCTTCTGGAGCACGCTGACGCTGAAAAATGCCTAAACAAAACCCATCAGGAATTAGCCGCCGAGTTAGGCTCCGTGCGCGAAGTAATCTCCCGCCAGCTTAAGGAGTTTGAACGAAGGGGCTGGGTCGCCCTCAGTCGTAAACGCATAGAAATCTTAAACGCCGCCGCTCTCGCTGATTTGAAAAAGACCGGGCTTATGTGACTAGGTTACAGACGGCCCGGCCATGGCTGTGGTTTGCTTCACAAAGATAAACATTTTAACTCTTTCGTGGAGGAAACAATCATGAAAAAAAATGTAGGCAATGCAGACAAAGCCCTGCGCATCATTGTTGGCCTTGGTCTGGTTTCCATCGTCTTCGTCGGTCCCCAAACGCCTTTCGGCTGGGTCGGGCTGATTCCGCTGCTGACTGCTTTTATCGGCTTCTGCCCGGCCTATACCATCTTCGGCTTGAACACCTGTGCAATAACGAAATAAGACCAGGAATTTTCCATGACCAAGAAAGCTTCATTCATTACGGCGATCATCGCCTGCTTGCCTTTAACACCCGCCCTATCGGCAAACCTTGACACTCATAGTAAAGAAGGCGTCGATATCATCAAGAAATTCAGCGATACCCTGAAAGGCGAATTACAAAGCGCCATGAAATCGGGCGGCCCCATCAACGCCGTCGGCGTCTGCAACATCAAGATGCCTGAGCTGACGTCTTCTGCCTCCTCCGGCGCATGGACGGTGAGCCGCACCAGCCTCAAGCTGAGGAACCCCAAAAACAAACCCGACACTTGGGAACTAAAAACACTCAAGATGTTCGAGGAAAAGAAAGCCGAGGGAACGCCTGCCGATAAACTTGCTTATGCCGAAGTGTTGGACGTGGACGGCAAAAAGGTCTTCCGCATTATGAAAGCCATACCCACCGGCGAAGTTTGCATGAACTGCCACGGCCCCGCTCTAAACCCCGAAGTCAGCAAGAAACTCTACGAGTTGTACCCCGACGACAAAGCTCGGGGCTTCAATATTGACGACATTCGCGGCGCCTTTTCCTTAAAGAAGCAGCTATAATCAATTTTATGAAAAAGCCGGTCAGAGTCACCTATTTCTCCGACATCCTATGCGTCTGGGCCTATTGCGCCCAAGCGCGCGTGGATGAACTTCGGGAGCGTTTCGCGGAAGAAGTTGATATTGATTTACGATTTATCTCCATCTTTGGAAACACCCGATTAAAAATTAACGACGGGTGGAAAAATCGCGGAGGCTTCGAGGGGTATGACGACCATGTCAGAGAAGTCGCCGAACGGTTCCCTCATGTGAACGTCCATAATGAACTATGGCGCAAAACCAGACCCGCGTCTTCGGCAAGTCCTCACCTGTTCCTCAAGGCGGTTCAGTTGGCCGACAGCACCGGACTCGAAAAGACAGCTTGGGCGTTCAGGCAGGCGTTTTTCAAAGATGCGCTGGACATCGCCGACACCGAGGTTCAATGGCGGATCGCCGGTGAATTAGATATTCCCCCCAAGGACATCAAGGCGACCTTAAAGAACGGGACAGCCATGGCGGCGCTGTGCGAGGATTACAATATGCAACGTGAGCAAAATATTGAGGGAAGCCCAACCTTCGTGCTTAACGAAGGCCGCCAAAAGCTGTTCGGCAATGTCGGTTACCGGGTAATAGAGGCTAATATCCAGGAAATGCTGCGCGCCACGGATTCTTCTCAGGCCAGTTGGTGCTGAAACCATGATTGGGTTTACTCCCATCCCCTCTCTTGTCGGCGGCCTGATCATAGGTCTGGCTGCCGCCCTTTTCATGTGGAGCAACGGTCGAGTCACCGGAATTAGTGGAATCATCGGAGGGTTGTTGCCTCCTCATGCTAATGATATGGCTTGGCGGCTGGCGGTTGTCGTCGGGTTGGTTCTTGGCGGTTTTTCCGGAAAATGGTTAGGCTTCGCGCCTGAAATGATTTCAATTTCCCAGTCATGGCCGTTGCTCATAGTTGGAGGAGGGCTTGTCGGTCTGGGGACTAACTTGGGAAGCGGCTGCACCAGCGGTCACGGAGTTTGCGGTATTGCCCGGCGCTCAAAACGCTCTCTTGTCGCCACAATGGTTTTCATGGGCGCGGCGGTGTTGTCGGCCACTATATTAAGACAGGTGCTGGGAGGGTAAATGCAAATTCTAATCTCCCTTCTTTGCGGCGCCATGTTCGGTCTGGGCGTAGCTGTTTCCGGGATGATCAACCCGGCCAAGGTGCTGGCATTTCTTGATGCCTTTGGCGCGTGGGACCCCAGTTTGTTACTGGTTATGGGCGGAGCGCTGGCGGTGACAGGCGTGGCCTACCACTTTACTCTAAAAAATCCCAAACCGATGATGGCAGAAAAATTCTATCTCCCCGAAAAAGGAGAAATTGACCGCCCACTTATTTTGGGTGCCGCAATTTTCGGTGTCGGTTGGGGAATCATCGGTCTTTGTCCCGGCCCCGCTGTGGCCTCCATTGCCTATGGTCATGTTGAATCGTTGATTTTCCTTATTGCCATGATTGTCGGGATGACATCAGCCCGCCGTTTGAGAGCGCCGATGGGGCTATGATTCACGCTCGGCATTAGGCACAATGGAGGAAATATAATCAACAAGGATGGGTATCCCCGTGAGCGATGATAACAATTCCCCCGCGCCGACCCGTGAAGTCGTCGGCCTGTTCGCCGACCGCGAAGGCTTCGAGGCCGCCGTCAACGCGCTGATTGCCGCCGGATTTGAACGATCAGACCTGAGCGTGCTGTCTTCTCATGAATCCATCGACGCCGCCGGCAAGCCCGGCAAACCGTGGAGGGACGTTCTCACCTCCCTGGTCGGCGAACTGAAATTCGAGGGACCGCTGGTGGCGTCGGGCGCCATCCTGCTGGTCGGCGGAGAATTCGCCGTCGTCATTGCCGGCATTATCGGCGCCGCCGTCGGAGGCGTCGCCATCAAGGAAGTTCTCGATCAGGCGACCTCGACGCCGCATACCGAAGACTTCGCCCGCTCCCTTGAGGCGGGCAGCGTCATTCTGTGGGTGCGCGCCGCAGACCAAAATCGCAAACGCCGGGCGCAAGCCATCCTGAAAGACGCCGGCGGCGGCAATGTTCACATTCACCAGCATAACCACTACTGAGTGAAATCTCCGGGAAAGGGTCGGTCATGGTCAAGATATCCAATCACGTTACCGACCAGGAGGCTTTGGCCATGCACGCCGGCGGGCGTCCGGGAAAGATCGAGATTCGCGCCACCAAGCCGTTGACCACCCAGCGCGACCTGTCGCTGGCCTATTCGCCGGGCGTCGCCGCGCCGTGTCTGGCCATCCACAAGGATGCGGACGCCGCCTACGACTACACCGCCAAAGGCAATCTGGTGGCGGTCATCACCAACGGCACGGCGGTCCTCGGCCTCGGCAACCTGGGGGCGCTGGCTTCCAAGCCGGTGATGGAGGGCAAGGCGGTTCTTTTCAAGCGGTTCGCCGACGTTGACGGCATTGACGTGGAAGTCGATACCGAAAATGTCGATGAGTTCATCAACTGCGTGCGCTTCCTCGGCAAGACCTACGGCGGCATCAACCTTGAAGATATCAAGGCGCCGGACTGTTTCATCATCGAACAAAAACTGCGAGAGGTCATGGACATTCCCGTCTTCCATGACGACCAGCACGGAACAGCCATCATCGCCGCCGCCGGAATCATCAACGCGCTCGATCTCACCGGTCGTTCCGCCAAGGATATGCGGCTGGTCTGCAACGGCGCCGGCGCCGCCGCCGTCGCCTGCGTGGAATTGATAAAAAGCCTGGGGGTTCCCCATAAGAACGTGACGATGTGCGATTCCAAGGGCGTCATCTACAAAGGCCGCACGGACGGCATGAACCAGTGGAAATCGGCCCACGCCGTGGATACCAAAGCCCGCACCCTGGCGGAAGCGATGGTCGGCGCCGATGTCTTCCTGGGCCTTTCGGTCAAGGGCGCCGTTACCCGGGAAATGGTGAAATCAATGGCGGCGGCGCCGATCATCTTCGCCATGGCCAATCCCGACCCGGAGATTACTCCCGATGAAATCAGGGCGGTTCGTTCCGACGCCATCGCCGCTACCGGAAGATCGGATTATCCGAATCAGATTAATAACGTGCTCGGCTTTCCTTATATCTTCCGTGGGGCGCTGGATGTCCGCGCCTCCACCATCAATGAAGAAATGAAAATCGCCGCCGCCCAGGCCATCGCCGCCCTGGCGCGTGAAGATGTCCCCGACGAGGTTGACGCCGCCTATTCCGGCAAGCACATGGTATACGGGCCGCAATACATTATCCCGGCCCCGTTTGATCCGCGCCTGATGACGGCGGTGCCTATGGCCGTGGCCAAAGCGGCCATGGATTCCGGCGTCGCCCGCAAGCCGATTGCCGACATGGAGGACTATCGCCACAAGCTCCGGGCGCGTCTTGACCCGACGGCGGGCAGTCTGCACGGCATTTTTGAACAGGTGCGCAAGAACCCCCGCCGCGTCGTCTTTGCCGAGGGCGAAGAAGAAAAAAGCATCCGCGCCGCCTACGGATTTCGTAACGCCGGCTACGGCTCGGCGGTTCTCATCGGGCGCGAGACCATCATCAGGAAAATCATTGAGGCCCTGGGCCTGCCCATGGATGAGGCGCCGGAAATCCATAACGCCAAAATCAGCACCGCCACCAAGCGTTACATGGACTACCTGTACCAACGTCTCCAGCGGCGAGGATTTTTATTCCGTGATTGCAAACGCATGGTCAACCAGGATCGCAACACCTTTGCCGCCTGCATGGTCGCCGCCGGCGACGCCGACGCCATGGTTACCGGATTGACCCGCAACTATCATGTCTCCCTGGACGAAATTACCCGCGCCGTCGGCCCGGCGCCGGACTCTCACGCCTTCGGCCTTTCGATCCTGATTGCGCGCGGCAGCACGGTGTTCATGGCCGATACCGCCGTTCACGAACTGCCGACGACCGAGCAGTTCGTCGCCTCGGCCATTCAGTCGGCGAAGGTGGCGCGCATGCTGGGCCACGAGCCTAGAGTGGCGATGATTTCGTATTCCAACTTCGGCAACCCCGACATGGACAGGTCGCGCCGGATGCGCTACGCCGTCGAGGCTCTGGACAAGCATACCGTTGATTTTGAATACGACGGCGAGATGACCGTCGATATCGCGTTGGACTACGAATTGATGAAACGGATATATCCGTTCTGCCGTCTTTCGGGACCGGCCAATGTCCTGATCATGCCCGGCCTCCACAGCTCCGGCACCTCTTCGATGCTGATGCAGAAGCTGGGCGGCGGCAGCGTTATCGGCCCGATGCTGCTGGGGATGTCCAAACCGGCGCAGATCGTCCCCATGGGAGCCTCCGTTTCCGACATCATCAACATGGCGGCGCTGGCCGCTCACGACGCTATACGTTAATCGTAAGGCCTTCATCTCCCGCCGAGACGGTGATTGTATCGCCGTCTTTTACCTTTCCCTCCAGCATCAGGCCGGCGAGAGCGTTATGCAGGTTCTGCTGGATGACCCGTTTTAACGGGCGGGCGCCGTAAACCGGATCGTAGCCTTTTTCCGCCAGCCACGCCTTGGCGGATTCGTCCAGCCGCATCTCGATCTTGCGATCCTGCAACAGGCCTTCCAGCCGCTTTACCTGGATTTCAACGATGGCGTCCATGTGGCTTCGGAACAGGCGGTGAAAGAGAATGATTTCGTCCAGACGGTTGAGAAACTCGGGGCGGAAGGCGGCGCGCACCACCTCCATCACCTGATCCTTGATTTCGTCTGAATCGTGGCCTTCCTCCTGCGCGGCAAGGATGTCGCCTCCCAGATTGGCGGTAAGCACGATGACGGTGTTGGAAAAATCAACGGTGCGGCCCTGGCCGTCGGTCATGCGGCCGTCATCAAGCACCTGTAACAACACATTAAAGACATCGGGATGGGCCTTTTCGATCTCGTCGAACAGGATCACCTGATAGGGCCGCCGCCGCACCGCCTCGGTCAAGGCGCCGCCCTCGTCGTAGCCGACATAACCGGGAGGAGCGCCGATAAGGCGGGCCACCGCGTGTTTTTCCATGTATTCGGACATATCGATGCGCACCATCGACGATTCGTCGTCGAACAGAAATTCGGCCAGCGCCTTGGTCAGTTCGGTCTTGCCGACGCCGGTGGGGCCGAGGAATAAAAACGAGCCGATAGGTCGCCCGGCGTCCTGCAATCCGGCGCGTGAACGACGCACGGCGTCGGCCACGGCCTGCAACGCTTCTTCCTGGCCGATGACGCGCTTGCGCAACGCGGTTTCCATGCCCAGCAATTTTTCCCGCTCGCCCTGCAACATCTTGTCAACGGGAATGCCGGTCCACCGCGATACGATGGAAGCGATATGTTCCGAGGTCACCGCCTCCTCCAGCATGCCGCTGTTTTTAGTCGCCTCGGCCTTGGCCAGTTTTTCTTCAAGTTGGGGAATCAGGGAGTACTGCAACTCGCCGGCCTTTTCGTACTCGCCCTTGCGCATGGCCTGTTCCTGGGCGATGCGGGCCTGATCGAGACGTTCCTTGAGCTTGGTGGCGCCGGCCAGCACGTTCTTTTCCGCCTGCCATTGTTCGGTGAGCGTCGCCGACTCCGCTTCCAGTTCCTTGAGTTCCTTCTCCAGCTTTTTCAGGCGGTCCCTGGAGGCGCTGTCGCTTTCCTTTCTCAGAGCCTCGCGCTCAATCTTCAACTGGACGATGCGGCGATCCAGTTCGTCCACCTCCTCGGGCTTGGAGTCTATTTCCATGCGTAACCGGCTCCCCGCCTCGTCAACCAGATCGATGGCCTTGTCGGGCAGGAAACGATCCGCGATATAGCGGTTGGACAGGGTCGCCGCCGACACCAGCGCGTCATCGGATATCCGCACGCCGTGGTGCATCTCATAACGCTCCTTGATGCCGCGCAGGATGGAGATGGTGTCTTCTACCGTCGGCTCGCTGACGAAGACGGGCTGGAAGCGCCGGGCCAGCGCGGCGTCTTTCTCGACATATTTGCGATACTCGTTCAGGGTGGTGGCGCTGACGCAGTGCAGATCGCCGCGAGCCAGAGCCGGTTTCAGCAGGTTGGAGGCGTCCATGCTTCCTTCGGCGGCGCCGGCGCCGACCAGGGTGTGCATCTCGTCGATAAACAGCACGATCTCGCCCTCGGCGGCGGTTACTTCGCTTAAAACGGCCTTCAGCCGCTCCTCGAATTCGCCGCGAAACTTGGCGCCGGCGACCAGAGCGCCGAGGTCGAGCACCATCAATTTCTTGTTCTTGAGGTTCTCGGGAACGTCGCCGTTGACGATGCGAATGGCCAGACCTTCGACGATGGCGGTCTTGCCGACGCCCGGTTCGCCGATAAGCACCGGGTTATTTTTGGTGCGGCGGCTCAACACCTGGATCGTGCGGCGGATTTCCTCGTCGCGCCCGATGACCGGATCAATCTTGCCCTCGGCGGCGGCGGCGGTGAGATCGCGGGCAAATTTCTTCAGCGCATCGTAAGAGTCCTCGGCGCCGGCGCCGGTCGCCTTGCGGCCCTTGCGCATATCCTCAATGGCCCGATTCAGCTTGTGCGCCGTGACTCCGCCGTCGGCCAGCGCCTTCGCCGCCGGGGTGCCGGCGGCCAGCGCCAGGGCCAGCAGCAGTGTCTCGGCGGCAACGAATGAATCCCCGGCCTTGGCGGCGATCTGCTCGGCCTGATCGAACAGTCTGGCGGTTTCCGGGGCCAGATGAACCTGCCCGGCGCCGGGGCCTTCGACCTTGGGCAGCTTGTCAAGCGCCGCCTCGCACGACTTGAGCGCCTTGGCGTGCTTGCCGCCGGACGCCGCGATCAGATTGGCGGCCATGCCGTCCTTGTCATCCAGCAGCACCTTCAACAGGTGAAGGGGCGTCAACTGCTGATGAGACATCCGCATCGCCGCCGTCTGCGCCGACTGGATAAAGCCGCGAGAGCGTTCGGTATATTTTTCAAAATCCATAACCGCACCTTACCTCAACAGTATTTCCGGAGCCTTAATAAATTTTCACGACTTCGTGATGCCGGTCACTGTCAATCAACTCCCGGCTGACATATAATATGGGTTGATTTTGATCGTCATGGCGCCGGAGGCACAATGAAAAAATTAAAGGAATTGGCGCAAGACAAAAGCGGCGTCATCATTGTCATGTTCGCCCTGATGCTCCCCATTCTTCTCGGCGCCATCGGTCTGGCGGTCGAGGTCGGATTCTGGTTCCAGTCCAGACGCGGCCTGCAAAGCGCGGCGGATGCCGCCGCCATCGCCGCCGCCTATACGATATGGGACGGCAGTACTGAAGCCGAGGCTTATGATGACGCCGAGCGCGAGGCAAACCGCAACTGGGACGGCGACGACTTTACGACGACGACATTCGATCCCGACATTATACCTCCGACTTCGGGTGCTTACACAGCGGACAGCAGCGCCGTAGAGGTAGAGCTGACGGCCTCCTCGCCGCTGATGTTCATCGACTACCTGATGAGCGTCAGCGCCATAACCCTTAATGCGCGGGCGGTAGCCGCCCTTGGGACAAAAAGCGAGGCCTGTGTGCTGACCTTGAAAACAACCGGCACAGCCATGACCGTCTCCAGCACCGTTAATCTCGCCGGATGTTCAGTGGCCGTCAATTCCAGCGACGCCGCCGCCTTGAAAACCAGCGGCACGGGCGATCTGACCACCGAGTGCATCTCCGTCGTCGGCGACACTTCCGAAGTGGGCGGATCGTCGATCAACACCACATGCTCCGATCCGGCCACCAACGCCCATGCGACGAGCGACCCTTATGCCGACCTCACCATGCCCGCCGACTATGTTCCGGGCGACTGCGACTATAACAACTTCAGCACCGGCTCGGACGGCCAAGTCATAAGTCCGGGCAACTATTGCAACGGGCTGACCATCCAGAATACCGGCGTTATCATGTCTTCGGGCGAATACTTTATTTATAAAGGGCAATTCAAGGTGAACGCCGGCGCAAGCGTCACAGGCGACGGCGTCACCATCTTCATGACCGGCACCGGCGCTCAATACGCGGACGTACAGATCAACGGCGGCGCGTCGGTCACCCTGACGGCGCAGACAACCAGCGCCGTTTACGGCGACACCTACGCCGGAATCCTGTTCTTCCAGGACCCGGACACCCCGACCGCCGGCAGCAACGACCAAACCTTCAACGGCGGGACGACTTTGGACTTGACGGGCGCCCTTTACTTCCCGTCGGGAAATGTAATCATCAACGGCGGCTCCAGCATGGACTCGACCTGCATTCAGGTCGTAGCCTATACCGCAGCGGTCAGCGGCGACGCCGCCTGGGATAACGATTGCGCCATGTTCGGCGACAACGTAATCACTATCGACGAGGTGAAGCTTGTGGAATGACGGCGAGATGGAACCATGAATAATTTTACCTCATCGGCGAGGCGGTTAGTCGGCTCCGTCCCATCCACGAATGGAGCGGCGGCGGTCGAGTTCGGCCTGATCGCCCCTGTTTTGATGATCATGATTTTCGGAATCGTCGATTACGGTCTGGCGATGGTCAACAAGATGGAACTGCGCGGCGCCGCCCGCGCCGGCGCCCAGTACGCCTTGGGCGACAGCAGCGACACGGCGGCAATCATCGCCGCAGTCGTCGCCGCCTCCGATGTCGGCATCACCGCCGGCGACGTCACCTTGACCTGCAATTGCCGGGATACGGCGCTGGAGCCGCCCGTTGACCTGACGACTACGACCTGCGGCGCCGTTACCTGTTTGTCTACCGAGCCGACGCTGATGACGGTCAATGCGACGCAGAACTATTCGCTCTTTTTCGGCGCGACGACGCTTACCCTTGTCGGCGAGGCCACGGTGCGCATCAAATGATGATCTTTAATCCCATAAGGAAATGCCGCAACGGAGCCACCGCCGTGGAGTTCGCCCTGGTCGCCCCGGTCTTTCTGCTGATGATCGCCATCATTATGGAACTCGGACGGGTGTTATGGATTAAAAACACCATGCAGTACGCGGTCGAGGAGGCCGGGCGCTACGCCATGGTCAACCCCTCCACCGTTACCGAGACTTATCTGGAGGACACGCTGGGACCGTCCAAGGTCATCGGGGCATTTTCCGGCGCCGTCACCTTTACGGCAACCTTGGACAACGCGGTGACTCCTAATACAATGACAATCGTCGCGTCTTATACATATACGCCTGTTATCGGACTGGTGCCGGGGGTGTCCGTTCCCCTCAGTTCCTTGTCCGTGGTTCCTCTTAATAACTGAATAAAAGATATTGCGTCCGTGCGGGGGGGATATGCCCGGAAGAGTTAAGCATCTGGAAAGCCTTGTCCAATTGGCGAAGGAACCTTCCGGCGAAAAACGCCGGGAGCTTCTGAGGGATGTCGCCGACCTGTTTTTTGAGGAACCGAAAGGACTGAGCGGGCGCGAAATCGATTACTTTTCGGACATCATCGGCAAGATCGCCTTCGACCTTGAAATGGAAGTGCGCAAGGATCTGGCGGAGCGGATGGCCGGCGCGGACTGGGCGCCCCGCAGCCTGCTGGTCATGCTCGCCAACGATGAAATCGAAGTGGCCCGCCCGATCCTCGTCGAAAGCGGCGTTCTGCATAACGCGGACCTTATCAATATCATCAAACGCCACAGCCAGGAACATCTGGTGGCGATCTCGCTCAGAAAAAACATAAGCGAAGACGTTACCGACTTTCTTGTCGATAAAGGCAACGACAAAGTTCTTGAAACCCTTGCCTGCAACGAAGGCGCGGTGCTGTCGCGCAAGTCCATGGAGAGAATGACGGAGAGATCAACGCAAAACAAGGCGCTGCATGAACCGCTGATCATGCGTGACGACATGCCGGCGGATTTAAAGCATGAAATGTTCCTGTATGTGTCCTCGGCCCTGCGCAAACATATTCTGTCAACCGTTAAGGATATTGATGAGGCCGAGATCGACAAGTTGATGGAAGAGTCGCGCTTGAAGATCGACTCGCCGGCGGACGATATAGAGGTAAGCCCCGCCGAACAATTCATCATCAGGAAGGAGCAACTGAACCGGCTTAACCCCGAACTCCTTGTTCAGCTTCTGCGTCAGGGAAGAATCGCCGAGTTTGTCGCCGGCGTAGCCCATCTCGCTAAAATGGATGTGCAAACGACCCACAAAATCACCTTCGATGACAGCGGGGAAGCCCTGGCCGTGGTCTGCAAGGCCATCGGCATTGATCGCACAACCTTTTCCGATCTGCTGTTGCTCACCAATCTGGACGGCTCGCGCCCCCAGGAGGACAGGGACGCCTTGCTTGATGTTTACAGCAAAATCACCGTGGAATCCGCGCAAAGGGCTATCCGTTTCTGGCGCACCCGCAAGCGGATTATGCGAGGCGCGGAAAATGCCCCCGCTCCGACCACTGATCGCTGAAAGTTATACCAAACGGTTACGCGCCTTGCCTATTATCCAAAAATGGACTATAAATCTACCAAAGTCCAAATATGGAGAATCTGAACATGAAAAACGGCGCTATGACCTCACGCGCACACTCGGCGCCGGTGATTGATCGCAAGAGCTTGTCCGGACCGGCGCTGCGCACGTTTTTCCGCATTGCGCGACTTTGGAATCTGTCGGTCAATGAGCAGATGACCCTTCTCGGAAGCGCCGCCCGCTCGACATTCTTCAAGTGGAAGAAGGATGCAAACACGGTCCTGCCGAAGGATACGCTGGAACGCATCTCCTACATCCTGGGCATCTACAAGGCTCTCCAAATTCTCCTGCCCGATGAAGTGGCGGCGGATGAATGGGTAAAGCGTCCTAATGCGGCCCCCATCTTCGCCGGACGCTCCGCCCTTGACCGGATGCTGTCCGGTCAGGTCGCCGACCTTTTTGTCGTGAGGCAGTATCTTGACGCACAGAGAGGCGGCTGGGCATGAATATCCCCGTCGCCCCGGTCGAATGGAAACCATGCCTGCGAATCATCCCCAGTCGGTTTCCGCCTATCCGGGCTTTCGAGAGGGTGACGGACCATAACGATATTGACGCCGTATTTGAGATCGAATCGCTGACGAATTCCCGGCTGCGGGACGAAACCGGCGACATTCAACTGGTCCCGCCGGAAGATCGCACAAGCGGTCCCGGCGCCGGCGTTATCATGGCCGCCTTCACGCACATCAATCCCGAGGGCAGTCGTTTCAGCGACGGCACGTTCGGCGTATTCTACGCGGCTAATGACCTTGATACCGCCATCGCAGAGACGAAACATCATCGTGAGCAATTCATGCGCGCCACGAACCAACGCCGCATGAAATTGAACATGCGGGTATATCTTGTTGATCTATCGGCAGCCCTGCATGATCTGCGCGGACGGCGGACGGAATTTCCGCTCGTCTACCACAACGATAACTACGCGGCCGGCCAACATTTCGCGGCAACGCTGCGCAGTGACGGCTCCGACGGCATCGTCTATGACAGCGTGCGCCGGCATAACGGTGTGTGCGCAGCCGTGTTCCGCCCACGCCTTTTATCGAACTGCCGACAGGAGCGGCATCTCTGCTATTCGTGGAACGGGCTGCGTATTGATTCCGTGTACGAGAAACGAGAGATCGACAGTAAGCAATAAAGTTACTCCGCAGCGAATCGGCAGGCGAAAAAAGTATAAAACAGGTAACAAAACGGACAAATCGGCTTTATCAGCGACTCGCTGAAAGATTGCGGGAAAGGAGTAAGGCGCTAAAAATGCAGGAGAAGCGAACGGCTTATTCTTCCATCAACCTGAAAAGTTCGGCCATGCCTTTTTGGTCTTTTTTTATCTTCACCAGAAACCGCAGTCCGTATGTCCCTTTGCTGACCCACATCACCTCGGCGCTGCGTAAGTCATTGAATTTAACTATTTTTATTTCAACAACGTCTCCGAGTTTCAATTCCGCAGGGCATTTAACCAAGGCGCCGGTATCGGAAAAGTTTGAGATTTTGCAGTCCCACTTCTTGTCGCTTTTGTCAAACAACAGCCCGCCGAACAATGTTCTTCGGCGATTGCTTTTTCTGGCTTCAATTCCCTGTGTCATTATTTACCTGACGCCGCTGTGAAGAATTAATTATATAAAGGTTCGGAAGTTTGTCATTATCCTCATACGCAATTCTCGTTTCGCAGGGTAGCAATGCTTACGGATCAATGATAGATTTGTTTGACGTGCGTAGTTTGATACAAGGATTGAACAGGCGGTCATGTTCTCCGCCGGTCATGATCGGTAAGCGTTAGGGATCAGGTTTTATATGCGGGTACTCATCGTAGGCATAATCGTTCTCGCCATAAGCGTCGCCGGCGTCAGCACCTATCTCATCAAACGTTTCTCGGGAGAAAAGAACATCCAGGAACTTGAGAAGGAGGCGAAGAAATCTTTCAAGGTTCTTGTCGCGGTCAAGGACATCAAGATCGGCGCGCCCATCACCAATGAGGACTTAAGGTGGCAGGCATGGGCCGAGGAAGCCTTGAACAAGGATTTCATCACCGTTGACCAGGAAACCCAGGAAGCCGAGAAAAAGAAAGAATTCGTCGGCGCCGTGGCCCGCGCCAACTTCATGAAGAGCGAGCCGATAATCCCCGGCAAGATATTCAAACGCGAGGCTGCCGGATTCCTGTCCGGGATGTTGGGGAGCGGCATGCGCGCGGTGTCCGTTAACGTGACGCCGACCTCGGGAGCATCGGGCTTTATTTTACCCGGCGATTATGTGGACGTAGTCTTGACCCACTCCAAGATCAGGGAAGAGGTAAAAAAGCGCACCAAGGATGATCTGACCTCCCCGCTTTTGATCCTGTCGACCGCCACGGAAGTCATATTGAAAAATATCCGCGTTATCGCCATAGGCTCCCTGGTGGGCGCGGTGGAAAAAAGCACCACCGCCGTCGGCAAAACGGCGACCCTTGAGCTTACCCCCAAGCAGGCGGAAATCGTCACCACCGCCGTATCCATGGGCAATCTTTCGCTGTTTCTGCGCAGTCTTGAGCGAAGCGCCGACGAAGGACCGCCCACTTCCTACACCACCGATGTGGAGGTGAGTCCTTTCCTCAGCAACATTATCAAAATTCTTGAAACGCGAAAGCCACCGCCGTTGCCGATAACGCAGGCCCCTGAACCGGAATCCGATAACTTGCCTGTCGCCGCTCCCGCAGCGAAGGAAAAGCCCGTAAAAATGTTTTTAGGCGGAGCGGGGTCCGTGAACGTGGTAGGGCAAAAATGATAACCGGTAAAACAAGAAAAGCGGTCGCCGTTTTTTGTCTGGCTTTCGCCGTTTATCCGGCTTCTACGGCTGAGGCGCAGCAGGTTCCGCAACGACGGGCGACGGCTCCGTCCCTGAACGTCGCGGAAGCGCCGCCGCCGGGCATTTCAGCGGCGATTCAGCCGAATGTCCCGGTGATCGAGGGCGCGCTGCCCGCAGTCCTTGACATGTCCTTGAACATGGCCCGCATCATCAATCTTCCGGCGCCTTTTCAGAACATAGTCGTCGGCAATGAAACGGTCGCCAACGTCAGTTACGACGTTGACGCTAAAAATAACAGGCAGGCCTTCATAACCGCCAGGGCGTTGGGCACGTCGAACATTATTTTCCTCGATAAAAACGGCGGCATTGTTCACCAGATGGACGTGCGGGTCGGACAGGACTCCGACACCATCCAGGCCGCCCTCGCCAAGCTGTTGCCCGATGACAATATCAAGGTTTCCGTTTACCGCGACAGCGCCTTCCTGACCGGAAAGGTGCGCTCCTCTGAATCGCTGACCAACGCCGTCAGCATCGCCCGCCGCTTCGTCGGCGCCGACATCAACGTGGTCAACATGTTGTCCGTTCAGGGAAGCCAGCAGGTGATCTTGCAGGTGCGGGTCGCCGAGATGTCCCGCACCATCCTGAAAGAACTGACCACCACCACGAATCTTACGGATAAAGCCGTCGGTCTGGGCGGCCTCAAAATCGGCCAGTTGATCAAGTTCAAGTCAAGCCCCACCTTTACCAATGCAACCGGGGCCTTCGCCTCGGGAACAATCGACAGCCAGATCAGCGGAATATCGCCGGTCGCCTTCCAGGTTCTGGAAAGCCAGGGTCTGGTGAAGACCTTGGCCGAGCCGACGCTGATGGCCGTTTCCGGCGAGCCGGCTTCCTTTCTGGTCGGTGGCTCCATTCCCGTCCCGTCGGGCGTATCCGACCAGGGCGTCGCCATATGTTGCAATTACCAGAAATACGGCATCGGTCTTGATTTCGTTCCGGTGATTCTCGATGAAGGACGGATCAGCCTGAACATCAATACCAGCATCAGCGAACTCGGCACCAACTACGTCATCGGCAACAGCACCGTTCCCAGCATAATTGAGAAAACCGCAAAAACCACCGTCGAACTTCCCAGCGGCGGCTTCATCATGATGGCCGGCCTGCTCAAGGACAACGTAACGGACACCATCAGAGGCTTCCCCGGCCTGAAGGATATTCCGGTCCTCGGCGCCCTGTTCAGAAGCAACAACTTCAAGCGGGAAGAGACCGAATTGGTGATCACGGTGACGGCCTATCTGGCCAAGTCGGCAGGCAGTGACCAGCAATTATCGTTGCCGACCGACGGCTTCGAGCCTGCCAGCGATATCGACTTCTATCTTCTCGGCAGGCTGCACCGGGAATACGCCAAAGGGGAGCTTCCGATCTGGGCCAAACCCCTCAAGGGGCCTTTCGGCTACATCATGGAGTAAGTCGTCATGACGGTAAGAAAAATCCATTTCATATTGCTTGCCGGTTTTTTACCGGCCGTGACGGCCTGCGATACGCCGCCCGCCAACGACTATCGGGAAGCGTATCCGTTGGTCACCGGGACGGAGGCCGTTTCAATGTCGATTTCCGTCCCCTTCGGCAAGGAAGAAGTCTCCGCCGAGGATATGGATAATATCGGACGCTTTGTTGACGATTACGTTAACCGGGGCAACGGTTTGGTGGTGCTGGAAACCGGCAATGATGAAGGAAGCGCCGCCGCCGCGAGAATCCAACGGGTGCAAACGGCCTTGAGGAACGCAGGCCTTCAGGCCAAAGAGATCAGGCTTAAAACGAACAGTTCGCGTGTTTCAGGGGACGATGATGTGATGCTTTCGTTCTCGGCGAACGCGGTTAAGGTTCCCGAGTGCGGGGATTGGACCTCAGAGTCTTCCCATAACTGGACGAACCGCCGCCATTCCAATTTCGGCTGTTCGGTTCAACGCAATCTGGGGCTGACCGTCGCCGATCCCGGCGACCTCAAAAAAGCCAAGCCGGAGAGCGGAACTTCCGCAAGCAGGATTAACAGGGTCATCACCGGCCACCAGGGCGGAACGGCCACGGGAGGCGTCCATTCGGCGACAACGGCTACTTCGGCGGTAAAATAGCAGGATTGAAGCGGGCAAAAAGGACACAGGGTCTGTCGTGATACTAAGAACCACCATAGGAGCCTTCCTTTACAGCAAGGAAACCGTTGACGCCGTCGAGGCGATAAAGGGGGACAGGCTTTTTCTGCGCTCTTCCTTTGAAACCCACGAGGGGGGAGTGGCGGCGGCCGTATCCCATCTGGCGAACCATCCGTTACCGGCTCTGCTTATCATCGAGACAAAGGCCCAGGGCGACGCACTTTATGATGAGCTTAACAAGCTGGCGGAGGTCTGCGCCCCCGATACCAATGTCATTTTGATCGGGGTGCAAAACGACATCAGGCTCTATCGGGAGCTGATCGTCGAGGGCATTCGCGATTACCTCATCGCCCCGGTGGACGCCGGGCAGCTAAGGAACGCGATCGAGAACATCTTTAAGGACGATGATGTCAAGAAAAGCGGCCGCCTGATCGGCTTTATGGGCGTAACCGGCGGCGTCGGCAGTTCCGTCATTTCCCATAATGTCGCCTATGAATTGGTTCAGGCCTACGAGCAGGATGTGATTGTTATCGACCTGGATATCGCCTTCGGCACCGCCGCCCTTGTTTATAATTTCCAGCCCCGCCAGACCATCATTGATGTTCTGGGGCAGGCGGCGCGTCTGGACGAGTCCTTTCTTGAACAATTTCTCATGGAGTACGCCAACAAGCTGACGGTTCTCGCCTCGCCGGCCTCGCTGTCAAGCGGAGTGCAGATAACCGTCGATTCCGTCAACGCAATCATAAAATACGCCGGGATGATGGCTGATTTTGTAATTCTTGATATGCCTCATGTCTGGGACGCATGGGTTATCGACGTTCTTTCCGGCGTTGATGATCTTGTCTTGATGGCCCGTCCCGATCTGGGCAATTTGAGAAATGCGAAAAATATGCTGGAATTTATCAGCCCGAAGCGCGGCGCCGACGCGCCGATCAGACTGATCCTGAATCAGGTAGGCGCCGCCAAGAGAGCTGATTTATCCGACAAGGACTTCAAGGAAGCCCTGGCCATGAACCCGTCCCTGTCAATACCGTATGATCCCGAAGCCTTCGGCAGAGCGGTGAACAACGGCGAGATGATGTCCAAGGCCAGCGCCAAAAGCAAGGCCACCGAGGCGATTATCAAGCTCGCCAAATTGATAAGCGCCCGCGAAGCGGACGAAGAGGGAGACAAAAAGAAAAGCGGTCTCGGCGGACTGTTCAAGAAAGACAAGAAAGACAAAAAAGATAAAAAGAAGAAGTAATGGCATTTGGAAAACGGGGAAGTCAGCAGGAAGCGACGGTAAGAACGCCTGATCCTTCATCACGGAAGGATAGCGCTTCCGCGCCGCCGCCTTCAGTTTCGACGCCGTCCCCCGAAGCCAAGGCCGCAACCGCTCCCACGCCGGAATCCGACGCCGAGAAACCGTCCAGATTCAAACCGGGAAAGGAAGCGCCGAAGTCCGCCGCCCCTCCCGCCGTCCCTCCCCCTATAGCCTCCGGCCAACAGGCGGCGATGTCGGAGAAACTGGCCGAGATCAAGGTCGCCGTTTTCAACGACCTGCTCGAAGCCGTCGATCTCGCCGAGATCAGCAAACTGAAGCCGGACGAGGTGCGCGAGGAAATCACCGACATGGTGGCCGAGATCATTTCCATGCGCGGCCTGATTCTTACAATGCAGGAACAGCAGCAGGTGATCGTCGATATCTGCAACGATGTCCTGGGCCTCGGCCCTCTGGAGCCGCTTATCATGCGTGACGATATCGCCGACATCATGGTGAACGGCGCGTACAAGGTCTACATCGAAACCAAGGGCAAGATACAACTTACCGATATCAAGTTCCGCGATAACGCCCAGTTGATGAATATCTGCCAGCGCATTGTCACCGCCGTCGGACGGCGCGTCGATGAATCCAGTCCCATCTGCGACGCCCGCTTGTTGGACGGCTCCCGCGTTAACGTCATCGCGCCGCCGCTGGCCATCGACGGCGCGGCGCTTACCATCCGCAAGTTCAAGAAAGACAAGCTGACCCTTGATAATCTGGTAAGCTTCGGCAGCGCCACTCCGGAAATGGCGAAAGTTCTCGAAGTCATCGGAGCTTCGCGCATCAACATCCTGATTTCAGGCGGCACAGGCTCCGGCAAGACGACCCTTCTGAACTGCATGACCCGCTTCATTGATCCTAACGAGCGCACCATCACCTGCGAAGACTCGGCGGAGCTGCAACTTCAACAACCCCATGTAGTGCGCCTGGAATGCCGTCCGCCCAATCTTGAAGGAGCGGGTGAAATCACCATGCGCGACTTGGTCAAGAACTGTCTGCGCATGCGCCCGGAGCGCATTATCGTCGGCGAGGTGCGCGGTCCCGAAGCCTTCGACCTGTTGCAGGCCATGAACACCGGCCATGACGGCTCGATGGGAACCATCCATGCCAACAACCCGCGTGAGGCCATAACCCGCGTCGAGAACATGATCGCCATGGGCGGTTACAACCTGCCGGCCAAGGCGGTGCGCGAACAGATCGCCGCCGCCGTTCACGTCATCATCCAGGCTTCGCGTATGCGCGACGGTTCGCGCAAGATCACCCACATAACGGAAATAATCGGCATGGAGGGCGACGTCATTACCCTACAGGACCTTTTCCTGTATCAGTTCGAGGGCGAGGACGAAAAGGGAAAGCTGATCGGCACCCACCGGCCGACGGGGATGCGGCCCAATTTCTGGGATAAGGCCCGCTATTTCGGACTGGAGAGCAAACTGGCGAAGGCCTTGAACATGGGTCAATTCTGACATGACCCAGGAATCCATCATTCTGATCGTCATCGGGGCGGTGGTCGCCATGCTTCTTCTCGGCGGCGCGGGGATAGGCGTCACCATGATTATTCGCCCGAGGCTTCTCCTGCGCAAACGCCTCAGGCAGATCGGCGTTCTTGAAGGCGGTCAGCAGGTTGTAAACGAGAAGATGGACAGTCGAAGGCAGAAGCGCATCCAGGACAAGATCAAACAGCTTGGACAGAAGTCCGAGAAAAAGGGGTTCATGGACGGCGTCTACAACGACCTTTTGCAGGCCGGCGTGGATATATCCGTACATGCCTATCTGGTTATTTGCGCCTGTGTCGGCGTTCTCTCGGCGTTTTTCTATTTAATGAGCGGAAAGCCGCCGCTCGGCGCCCTCCCGGTGCTTCTGATCGGCGCCTTCGGACTTCCCAAATTCGTTCTGTCGTACATGTCAAACAAGCGCAAGAAAAAATTCACCTCTCATTTCGCCGACGCCATCGACACCATTGTTCGCGGCATTCGTTCGGGCCTGCCGGTCAACGAATGTTTCAACATCATCGCCCGCGAGTTCGAAGAGCCTCTGGGCGAGGAATTCCGGCTGATCGTCGAGGGCCAGAGACTGGGCATGACCCTTGATGAAATCCTGCGCCGGGGCATCAGCAGATTGCCGACATCCGAATACAAATTCTTTGCCATCGTCACCCAAATCCAGAAACAAACCGGCGGCAATCTGGCCGACACCCTGGCCAGCCTCTCCGGCGTTCTGCGCGAGCGCAAGAGGATGAGAGATAAAATCCAGGCCTATTCCAGCGAGGCCAAGGCATCCGCCATGATTATCGGCTCGCTGCCGTTTGCCGTCGCCGGATTGCTGTCGATAGTCAATCCCGACTATCTGATGCTTCTGTTCACCGAAACCAAGGGCAACTACATACTTGCCGCCGACGCCATCTGGATGGGCTGCGGAATCGGCGTTATGCGCGGCATGATCAACTTCGAGATATAAGGAGAGCATTTTAATGAATCTCGATGTGCCGACAATCATCATGTGGCTCCTTATCGGCGGCGCCGTCATTTCCGTGCTTTTCTTCGGCTTTTCGTTCCTGACGGGGTCCAAGCGCTCCAAACGCATCAACGCGGTAATCAACAGGGAGCGCAGAGACCTCAGCAAGCAGCAGATTGACAGCCTCAACAAGCCCTCCGCCGCACGAATGCTCAAAGGCAAGAAAAAGGGATATGTTGAGGCTTTGAGCAAGCTTTACGCGGGCATGAACCTGCATAACGAAGATATGCGAAACGCCCTTATGCAGGCCGGTTATCGGGGAAAGTCGGCGCTGATAGTTTACTATACCAGCCGTATTTTAGGCGTCTTCATCGGATTCGGCCTGACCTATTTCCTTATCATTTACAGTTGGAAGACTTTCCCCTATCCCGACTTCATGAAATTGATTTTTGCCGGCGGCGGCGCTTTTGTCGGCTTCAGCCTGCCGAAAATTATGGTAACCAACGGTACGCAGAATCGTCAGGCGGCGATGAACAAAGTCTTTCCCGATACCCTCGATTTAATGGTCATCTGCGTTGAGGCGGGACTGTCGGTTGAAGCCGCCTTTGCCAGGGTGACCGAGGAAATCATGGAACAGTCCCCGATCCTCGCCCAGGAATTGGGATTAACCACGGCGGAGCTTGCCTATCTGGGCGACCGGCGGAAGGCTTTCAGCAATTTCTCCAGGCGCACCGGATTGCCGGCGGCGAAGTCGCTGGCCACCACCCTGATCCAGTCCGAGCAATACGGAACGCCTGTCGGCGCCGCCCTTCGCGTCCTCTCCGAGGAAAAGCGGACAGAGCGTATGTCAACGGCTGAAAAAAAGGCGGCCTCCCTGCCGGCGAAGCTGACCGTGCCGATGATCATTTTCTTCCTGCCGGTGTTGTTCTCGGTCGTCATCGGACCGGCGGCCATCAGAATCTCGAACCTGTGAAATTCTCCCGCTATTTCATTGTCGGCGGCGCCGGGTTTATCGGCAGCCATTTCGCCGACCGCCTGCTCGCCGATCCCCAGGTCAAGGCGTTGACAATTTACGATAATTATTCTTCCGGTCGAAAATGGCATCATGAACATCATCAGGGCGACCCCCGCTTCAAGGCGGTGCGCGCCGACGTCAAAAATCTCGATCATTTACGTCAGGCCATGAGCGGCCATGACGTAGTCATCCACCTTGCCTCGAACCCCGACATCGCCAGGGCGGCGACGGAGCCGCAGATCGACTTCAACGAGGGAACCCTGTTGACCAACAACGTGGTCGAGGCGATGCGCCTTTGCGGTTGCCGCCGCATCCTCTATGCGTCGGGCAGCGGCGTCTACGGCGATCTCGGCGAGGTGGAAATAGGCGAGGACCACGGTCCCCTGACCCCCATTTCCACCTACGGGGCAAGCAAGCTGGCGGGCGAGGCGCTGATCTCCGCCTATTGCCATATGTTCGGTCTCTACGGGCGCGTATTCCGTTTCGGAAACGTGGTGGGGCCGCGCCAGACCCACGGGGTGGGCCTGGATTTTGTCCGCGCCCTGCTGGCCGATCCGGGCAGCCTTTCTATTATGGGCGACGGACAGCAGAGCAAATCCTACATTCACATTGATGATGTGGTCGAGGCGGTCCTTCACGCCGACGCCCGTTGCGCCGGTCCCTATAACGCTTTTAATGTCGCCACCGGCGACTACATCACCGTGCGTGAAATTGCCGGTATCGCCATAAAATGCGTGGGGCTTGCCGCCGATGAAGTTATCTTAAAGTATTCCGGCGGCGAGCGCGGATGGAAGGGAGACGTGCCTGTGGTGCGCCTTGATACAAAACGAATTCGCTCCCTGGGGTGGCAATGCCGCTACCTGTCCGGCGAAGCGTTGCGCCGATCCATGATGTCGATAATCGCTGACATCCGCTCCGGTCGCCTTTAGGGTGTTAATGCGCCGTTACATGAGGGGGAGCCGAGGCCGCCGATGATCAAGTCCGAAAACCTGAAGGTCAAGATATTCGCCGACGGCGCCATCATCGAAGATATGGTTGCGTTGTACGCCAACCCCTTGATCAAGGGGTTTACGACGAACCCGACGTTGATGCGCAGGGCCGGCGTTCCCGATTATGAGGCCTTCGCCAAAGAGGCGGTGGCGGCCATCCCGGATCGGCCTATCTCGTTTGAGGTATTCGCCGACGATGCCGAGGGAATGGCCGCCCAGGCGCTTAAAATCAACGGCTGGGGCGATAATCTGTACATCAAAATTCCGATTACCAACACCAAGGGAGAAAGCTGCGTCCCGTTGATCAGGCGACTGGCCGGCGAGGGAGTAAAGATCAACGTCACCGCCCTGATGACCGCCCGTCAGGTAGAAGAGACAGTAGCGGTTCTGGGCGATTCGCCGTCCTGCTACATATCCTTGTTTGCCGGACGCATTGCCGACAGCGGCGTTGACCCGCTGCCGATAATGACGGAGGCGCTGAGGATCATGGCCCCTTATCGCCAACTGGAGCTGGTGTGGGCCAGCCCGCGTGAGGTGTTCAATATCGTGCAGGCCGGCGACATCGGCTGCCATATCATTACCGTCACCTATGACCTGCTGAAAAAAACGGCCCTGTTCGGCAAGGATTTAAACGAGTTCTCGCTGGAAACCGTCCGCATGTTCCACCATGACGCCCTGGCGGCAGGCTATCGGCTGTAAATTCTGATGATCATCACCCGAACCCCTTTACGGATATCCATCGGCGGCGGCGGCACCGACCTGCCGTCTTATTATGAAAAGTTCGGCGGGTTCGTAATCTCGGCGGCCATTAACAAGTACGTTTACATCACCGCCAACCGCTCGTTCCGCTCCGGCTACCTGCTTAAATACGCCAAGACCGAGCATGTGGAGGAATTGGCGGACATCAAGCACGATCTGATTCGCGAAGTGCTGAGTTTACTGAAGGTGGCCCCCAGCATCGAGATCGTCAGCATCGCCGATGTGCCGGCGGGGACCGGACTCGGCTCATCGGGGAGCTTCACCGTCGGCCTTCTTCACGCCCTCTACGCCTACAAGCGCCGGCCGGTAAGCATCAAGGGACTGGCCAATGAGGCCTACGAGATCGAAACAAAAAATCTGGGCGAGCCTTGCGGCAAGCAGGACCAGTATATCGCCGCTTACGGCGGCCTGATGTGCCAGGACTACCATCAGGACGGCACGGTCAAGATGACCGGACTGGCGATCAGCGACGAGACAATCCGTGATCTTGACGAATGCCTGATGATGTTCTTTACCGGCTACAGCCGTTCCGCCGCCGAGGTTCTCAAGGATCAGCAATCACGATCCGAAAAAGGCGACGCCGAAATGCTGGAGAATCTCCATTTCATCAAAAATCTCGGGCTGAAAATCAAGGACGCATTGGAAAAAGGCGACACCATGGCCTTCGCCGATCTGATGCACGAACACTGGCTTCACAAGAAGGTCCGCTCGCCCGGCATTTCCAGCGGCGAGATCAACGATCTTTACGACTTCGCCCGCCGCCATGGAGCGCTCGGCGGCAAGCTGGTCGGCGCCGGCGGCGGCGGCTTCATGCTGTTCTATACCCGCGACCGTTCGGCTTTACGCCGGGCGATGAATGAAAAAGGGTTGCAGGAAATGGATTTCTCGTTCGATTTTGACGGCTCGGTGGTGCTGCTGAGGAATTAGGGTAAAAAATCATGCAGTGCTTGATATTGGCCGGCGGGCCGGGAACCCGGATGAGACCGATGACCGAGCGTCTCCCCAAGTCGCTGATCCCCGTCAACGGCGTCCCCTTCGCCCACTATCAACTGGACAGGCTGGCCCAACAGGGAGTGAGAAAGGCGGTCTTTGCCGTCGGCTATCTGGGCGACATGATCCGCGACTTCGTCGGCGACGGCGGGCGCTGGGGGCTGGAGGTCGCCTGGGTCGATGAAGGCAAGCGTCTGCGGGGAACCGCCGGGGCCATCCGTTTCGCCGTTGACGAAGGAGTGATGGACGATGAGTTCATGGTCCTCTACGGCGATTCATATCCGCTCATAAAATTGCCTGCGTTATGGGAGGCGGCAAAGGGCAAGTCCCAGCCGACGATGACCGTATTTCGCAACGACGGGCGCTGGGACAGAAGCAACGTCATCTTCAGGGACGGACAGGTGGAGCTTTATGAAAAAGGCCGCGAAGACGAAGCCGCCATCGGCATGCGCCATATCGACTACGGGCTGTCGGTTGTGAACCGGGAAGTGATCATCGAGCAGGTCGCTCAGGGCGAATGGGCCGATCTGGCGAATGTTTTTCATCGCCTGAGCGTAAAAGGCCGTCTGCTGGGATACGAGGTCTACGACCGCTTCTACGAAATCGGCTCGCCGGAGGGCTTGAGAGAACTGGAGGAATATCTTGGAGAATGTTGACAATAATTTCCACGATAAATTTAAACTGTCCCCGATTTGTTCAAGGGGCTACTATGGATTACATTACAAAATACATTGGAAGCATGAATTGAAAAACTGCCAATCGCGCCGGAGCGTATCCATATGAGTAAATTGGGAAACAATCCTTTTATTCAGTCCATGAGGCTGAGGAATTTCCTTTCCTTCGGCAATTCGACTGATGAAATTGAGATTAAATCTCTTAATGTTTTTATTGGTCCGAATGCTTCCGGTAAATCAAATCTGATCGAGGCATTCAGCATTCTCAACGCTGCCCCTACGGATCTGATGAAACCTATCAGTCCGGGAGGCGGTATTAGCGAATGGCTTTGGAAGGGGGTAAAGGGATGCCCAATCGCCGAAATCGACATTACGGTTCGCAACCCCAAATGGCCCACGCCGTTACGCCATAGAATTTCTTTCACCATGTCCGGACAAAGCTTCGAACTTATTGACGAAGTAATTGAAAATAAAAACAGGGAAAGAGAAGAACTTGATGATGTCCGTTTTTTCTACCGGTACCGCAGGGGTAAGCCAGTTCTAAGCGTTAAATCTAAAAGTAAGAATGACGATAAACATCTCCAGCGCAACCTTTCAAGGGAAGAGCTGGAACCTAATCAATCTGTTCTTTCCCAAAGAAAAGACCCTGACCAATACCCGGAGATCACTTATCTTGGGGACCATTATAAACGAATAAAACTCTATCAAGAATGGGATCTTGGACGCGACACGCCGCCCCGCCGCCCACAACTTACCGATTTATCGGGAGATTTTCTCCTTGAAGATGCCGGCAACCTTAGCCTTGTTCTCAATAATATCGAAAATAATTACCCCAATGCCTGGGAAACCATTATGGAAAAGCTGCGGGATTTCAGCGATTCCTTTGAGAAATTGTCGATCAAAATACATGGTGGGACCGTCCAGGTTTTCATCCATGAAAAGGGGTTGAATCAACCCATCCCCGCGACACGGCTGTCCGATGGCACATTGCGCTACCTTTGCCTGTTGACTTTACTTTGCCACCCGAAACCGCCCCCGGTTTTATGTATCGAGGAGCCTGAGTTGGGATTACATCCCGACATCATTCCAATCATCGCCAAGCTTCTCGTCGATGCTTCCCACCGGACCCAGCTATTCGTCACGACCCATTCCGACATTCTTGTCGATGCGCTTAGCGAGACGCCTGAAGCCGTTATTGTTTGCGAAAAAATTGAAGGCGCGACCAAAATGCGTCGGCTTGGCAAGGAGGAGCTTGCCGATTGGCTCGATAAATATTCCCTTGGCAAGCTTTGGCTTGATGGAAAGGTGGGCGGAACCAGATGGTAGGTGTCAAGGTTTTTGTGGAAGGCGGCGGAGACAATAATAAATCTTTGAAAACTAAATGTCGCAGGGGATTCAGTGAATTTTTTAAGAAAGCTTTGAAAGGACCGCTTCCCCGGACTATGGTCTGCGGCTCCCGCGATAACGCATATGGTGATTTTTGCACGGCTTTGAAAACCGCCGACAAGAATGATTGCCCCATTCTGCTGGTCGATAGTGAAGCCCAAGTCAACGCCAACGATTCGCCATGGCAACACCTTAAGAAAAGAGATAAGTGGGACAAGCCCAACGGCGCCGGGGACGGCCAAGCACACCTCATGGTGCAATGCATGGAGGCTTGGTTCATGGCGGACAAAGACTGCGTCAAAAAATACTTCGGGCAGGGGTTCAATGAAAATCTGCTCCCCAAGCAGCCGAAAATCGAAACCATTCCCAAGGTTGATCTCTTGGACAAATTAAAAGAGGCAACCCGCAATTCCAAGAATAAAGGCAAATACAGCAAGGGAGAGTATTCATTTGAACTTCTTGCCTTGATCGATCCGGCAAAGGTGCGGAAGGCTTCTCCTCATGCTAAACGGCTGTTAGACACTCTTGCAAAACCCAACCATTAAACTCCCCCCGCCCGACCGTGACGGCGTTATGACCGTGGAGGCGGCATTGGCGAATCGGCGCTCGGTGCGCGATTATACCGACAAGCCCCTCGCCGTAAGCCAGATATCGCAATTGCTATGGGCGGCGCAGGGTATCACTCACAAGGAAGAGCGCCGCCCCGCGCCCTCGGCGGGAGCGTTGTACCCGCTGGAGGTTCATCTGATCGCCGGAAACGTCGAAGGGATCAAGGCCGGAGCCTATCGTTACGACCCCAAAAGTCATAGCTTGAGCCTTTCCGCCGCCGGCGATTTCAGGGGCAAGATCGCCGCCGACGCCCTTGCCCAGGAATGGATCGCCGAGGCCTCCGTCATCCTGGCGTTCACCGGCGTCGCCTCCAGAATGACTCCCAAGTACGGCGTTCGCAGCGACCGCTATATCACGCAGGAATCCGGCCACGCCGCTCAGAACGTTTTGCTACAGGCCGTTGCGCTGGGCCTCGGCGCCGTGCCTGTCGGCGCTTTCCGGGATGACGGGTTGAAACGGACCTTGCGCCTGGGCGAAGATGAAGCGCCGCTGTACCTCGTCCCCGTCGGATATGAAAAGAGATAATGGCGTCGCCTGCCCCCGCCCGCCTGTGCAAGCGCTCGGTGCTGATCGCCGGACACGCCACCAGCGTCTCCCTGGAGAACGCCTTCTGGGAGGAATTGAAACGAATCGCCAAGGCGCGCAACCTTTCCCTTAACCGCCTGATCGCCGCCATTGACAACGACCGCGCCGGCAACCTGTCCGGCGCCATTCGCGTATTCGTGCTGGAAACGTTACGACAAAATTCCGCCTGAAAGTTCTCATTCGGCATGTTCCGTTTCATCGGCAACTGCTTTATGGTCATGGCGTGGATATTCTCTCAAAGACGAGGAGCATCATGCGGACATGCCGTTTATGCGGGTCTGAAAGCCTGACCGGATTTCTCGATCTCGGCTTCACTCCCCTTGCCGATGACTTCCTCAAGCCCGAGCGTTTGCATGAACCCGAGGTTCACTACCCGCTTCGCGTCGTGCGCTGCGATCATTGCATGTTCGTTCAACTCGACCATGTGGTCGATGCCGGGATACTTTACGGCAACGACTATCCTTATATGTCGTCGATCACCGCCGCCGGCAGAAAACATTTCCACGCTTTTGCCGCCGGCGTGACCGAGGCCTTCGCCTTTCCCGCCAATTCCCTGGCCGTCGATATCGGCAGCAATGTCGGCGTCCTGCTTGACGGCTTCAAACGCTGCGGGATGCGGATTGTGGGCATCGAACCCGCCGGCAACATAGCTACAATAGCGCGTGAGAACGGCATTCCGACAATCAGTGAATTTTTTTCACCGGCGGTCGCCGAAAGAGTAGTGGCCGAACATGGCAAGGCCAAGGTCATTACCGGCAGCAATGTTTTTGCCCACGTTGACGACCTGAAGACTTTTTTGACGGCGATTGACGGTCTTCTGGACGCGGACGGCGTTTTCATCGTCGAAGCCCCTTATCTGATGCACCTGATAGACAAACTGGAATACGACACCATCTATCACGAACATCTTTCTTACCTGTCCTTGACGCCGATAGTCCCCTTTTTACGCAGATGCGGCATGGAGGCGTTCGACGTTACGCAGACGGACATTCACGGCGGTTCGATCAGAATATTTATTTCCCGCCCCGGTCAACGAAAAGTCACGGATACGGTGCGCGCCCTTCTGGATATGGAGCAGAAACGGGAGATTCATGCCGTCGCCAATCTCGCGGCCTTCGCCGAAAAGGTGCGAAAGCACCGCGACAAACTGAACCATCTTCTGATGTCGCTCAAACGCGAAGGCAAGCGGATTGCCGGAGTCAGCGCCCCGGCCAAGGGGATGACGCTCCTGAATTATTGCAAAATTGACGGCGGCGCGCTCGAATTTCTGACCGAGAAATGTCCGCTGAAAATCGGACGCTTCGCCCCCGGCAGCCATCTTCCGGTGTTGCCCGACTCTGCGCTGATGACGGAAAACATCGACTACGCCTTGATCCTGGCCTGGAACTTCAAGGACGAAATCATGGCCAACCTTTCCGCATTCAAAAGCAAAGGCGGCCGCTTTATAATACCCATTCCCGAACCGATGATCGTCTAGGGACAGTGGCCGTAAAAAAAATCCTCCCCCTTGCTTCAAGGGGGAGTTAGAGGGGGTATCGAAGAGGGAATTATCGGCCTGTGTGTTTTGACCACAGAGAACACAGAGAACGC